>JGI24723J26617_10001228_pt1 | contig 23085 bp, 21 predicted proteins | sample Cruoilmetagenom6_FD_26617 | JGI IMG/M metagenome (IMG submission 26617)
GGCCGAGAAGTAGAGTCCACCCTCGCCCAAGTATTTTTCACTGTAAAAAACCGCAAATAGGATAATGACATAGACGAGGCCAAAACTAAGGGCATTAAGAATGTTTAACGGGTTTCCTAATTTGATGTTTGTGTCTGGTTTGTTGTCATCTTTTCGCATTAACATCAGGGTAGCACTTATAGAGACCAAGGTTAACAGCCCAAAGGGGAGTGCGAGGTAAAGAAAAATGGCGTGATTAAATATATAGGCCAATAGGGCTAGGCGAGGAAACATGATAGCGGTGGCCACAATGATTCCTGCACTGTATTTTTTAGATAATTCGGGAGTTTCTTTACTTCTTGAGGCGTAATTCCATGCTACGGCGGTACTCGAGATCAATCCGCCCAAAATAGCGGTTAGGATAATGCCTTTTTTTGAACCGACAAACTTGACTAGAAAGTACCCGATAAAATTTAAAAAGGAGACGATGACCACAATAGAACCTATTTCAAACGGATTGAGTAAACCATTAGGTCCGTATGTTTTATTGGGCAGAAAGGGCAGAATTAAAAGTGAAATGATTGCAAACTTAATAAATGCAAAAAGTTCTTCTGAGGTGATGTTACTAATGACCGATCTAAAGCGTGTTTTTAAAGATAATAAGGTAACTACAATGACGGCGGTTGCCACCGCATCGCGATAATATTCGGCAGAGATCATAACACCCAAGACATAGGTGATGATCAAGGCCAAATTAGTGGTGAGTCCTTTAGCGTATTCCGCTTGCTTTTGATAGAAGACATTGAGCACTAAAAATAAAATAAATGCACCGAGTCCAACAATAACTATCCACGAGGTAAAATGTTCTGATAGAACTCCTAAGGAAAACCCTAAGATGCTCACCATCGGGAAGGTTCGAATTCCCGCAAAACCGCGTTCTTCTTTCAACTTATCAAATTCCCGTTCTAAGCCTAAGATTAATCCTATCCCTAAGCTAATGAGTACTCCAAAAATAAATGAGCCAGCGAATTCATTGATTTCAAATTGTATTTGCATAGGTCTAACGGTACTATAAAATTAATATTCTTTATTTTTAACAATAGATAGTACAATAATTAATCCCAATACGGCAGAGAGAATAAACCCAAAAGCACCCAGTAGTGGCACGCCATTGATCAAAGGGGGCATTTTTGTAATCATTAAAATTGAGGAACCAATTGATAAGGCCGCAATAATCACTGCAAAAACCAACCTATTTGTAGCTTTGTTAAGCGACCGCTGAAAATCTTTCCGTCCCTTTATCTCATGGATAAGGACAAGTTTACCTTCCTTAACTTTTTTAACGATGCTTTGAATATCATCAGGCAAGGTATCGGCTAAATCGGTTATAGATTGTAACCGGTTGCGGTTCTTTTTAAAGAGGTGTTTAACTCCAAAGCGTTTGCTGGTCAGCTTTGCCACATACGGTTTTAGGTTATCCGTAATGGTAAATGACGGGTCAAGTTTTACACCAACACCTTCAATCACAATCAAGCCTCTAATAAGCATGTATAAGCTATGTGGAAGGGTGATTTGGTTTTCGTATAGTACCCCTTTAAACTGATTGAGTACTGAACCCATTTTGAGTTGATCGATGGCAGTGTTGCTCACGTCTTCAATTAATTCATATAAATCGTATTTTAATTTTTTATAATCTTTAATCGTCGTTTTAATTGCTATTTTCTCTAGCAATGGAATAATCTTATCAATATCTTTTTTCATGAAATTAATAAGCAAATCGCCTAAAAGTTCTCGATCCTCAGGCATCAGGGTGCCCATCATTCCAAAATCAATAAAACAAATTTGTTCCGTTTTTGGTAGTACAAAGAGGTTGCCAGGATGAGGATCGGCATGAAAAAAGCCGTGGTCAAGAATTTGAGTTAAATATAATTCCACCCCACGTTGTGCTATTTTTTTACAATTTATATTGGCGGCCTGGAGTGTATTTAGGTCAGAAACTTTAATCCCATCGATATACTCCATACAAATTAGTTTGTTTGTTGAGAGTTCCCGCATTATTTTTGGCACATAAATTCCTGATACACCTTCAAAATCTCGAGCAAAACGCTCGGTATTATTAGCTTCATGTAAAAACGCGAGTTCTTCTTTAATNCTTTTTTCAAAAGAAGCAACAATGCGTGTAGGTTGAAAAACTTTTGCTTGGCTGCTATACACTTCTAAGTTTTTAGCTACCTGTTTCATAATAAGAAGGTCGGCCTCAATGGTTTCTTTACTCTGGGGGCGTTGGATTTTTAAAATGACCGCAGTGCCATCTTTCAAATAGGCTTTGTGAACTTGTGCTAAGGATGCAGCAGCAAGCGGTGTGGGCTCAATAGATTGAAAATAATCTTCGCAGTTGATGTTCAATTCTTGTGCTACAAGGGTATGCACATTGAAGTTTTTAAGGCTAGGGGCATGGTCTTGAAGCTTTTCAAGCTCTTTTAGTAAGGCAGGTGGCAGGAGGTCTTCTCGACTACTAAAAAGTTGTCCTAGTTTCACATAAGTCGGCCCCAGCTCTTCTAAAACCATCCGAATCCGTTCAGAGGTTGTTAACCCGAGATTTTTTTCGGTTTCAGGATGAGATTTAAGGTATTTTTTTGGAATGAGCTTACGCAGCGCACTTTTTGCCATAACATCTTCAAAGCCGTACTTAGTGAGCACAGAAAACAACGTGGAATAGCGTTTTATCTCTTGTTGTTTGGGTATTTTTAAACTTGGCATAGCACATATAATTTAATAGGTTCTGATGGTACCAACGCAACTACACAGCGGGTTGGTTTTAACGCCCTTATAGCGTTAGTATAGCGGTAGGGTTGTCTATCAACAGGGTCTTCTCTCCGCGTAAGGCGATGGGTTGTTTCATAATTTGAGGATTGTGTTGAATCATTTTTATCCAGTCATTTTCCGAAAGATTATGCGGTTCAAAGACCGACGAGTATGCTGGATGCTCTTGATTTACTAAATCTTTGATATGCACGTGTAACTTGTCTGCCAATTCGGCTAGTTGTGTTCCGGTCAACTTGGTCTTTAAAAGGTCAATTTCCCTAATGGGATACCCTTCGGCTTTAGCATAGGCCAAGGTTTGTTTAGCACGTGTTGAATTGGAATTATAAAATAAGGTAATCTGTCTTGCTGAAGTGGCTATTTCATCCATAATAATAGGCGTTTGTTGAAAATTAGGTGGTCTTTTGAGGTTTAATTTTTTGTTCTTCGATATAATGTTCTAAAACTTCTTTCATACTCTTGAGATATATCTGCATTACCTGTTTATTGATTTCTGGATGGCTTTCTACAGGTAAAGTCAGTGGGTTTTCATCTAAAGATCGATATAATTCAGGATAATCGGTTTCAATTTTTAGGGTGAGTTGGGTTATCTCTTGTAGAATGTCTTGTAAATCTTTCATAAATTTTAGTGTTAAGGTGTATTCAAATTATTGGTTATTCATACCTAAGCGCGTCTATGGGATTTAACTTTGCTGCTTTTTGCGCAGGAAAGTAACCAAAAGCAACCCCCACTAAGGCCGAGAATCCAAATCCAATCAGGATAGAATACATCGCAGTTGGGATAAAAAAGCCGGTTGCTTTAAATATAATTTGATTTCCAATAAAACCAAAAATTACCCCAATGGTACCACCAACTAAGCTCAGTACAATGGCTTCAATTAAAAATTGCGTTAAGATGTCGCTCTCTCTAGCGCCTATAGCTAATCGTGTGCCAATCTCACGTGTGCGTTCAGTCACGGAAACTAACATAATATTCATAATGCCAATACCACCAACTATAAGTGAGATACTCGCTACAGCCCCAAGTAAAATGGTTAAAATGCCCGTAATATTTCCGGTAATTTCTTGAAGTTCTATTTGTGTGGTAATATCAAAGTCGTCTTCATCGTCCGGATTTATCCGATGTGATTCTCGTAACAATTCAGTGGCTTCAATTTCGGCATCTACAATATGATCTTCACTTAATGCACTTGCCATAATTAAGTTATATCCGCGTTGTTGTCCGTATAACCTATTTTGAATCGTCGTATAAGGAGCTACTATAATATCATCCATATCCTGTCCCATTCCCCCAGACCCCTCTTGGGTTAAGAGACCAACAACTGTAAAAAGCACCTTGTCTATGCGAATTTGTCTGCCAATTGGATCTTGTCCAGGAAAGAGCTCTTCGCGAATAGTTTCGCCAATAACACAGTATTTTTTGGCTGTTTTAACATCGTCTTCCGTAAAGAATTCGCCCAATTCAATAGCTCTACTGGTGATGTAAAAATAATCATACGAAACCCCATAGACGGTTGTAGATTTATACCCGTTAGGGCCAATAGCCTGAACACCAATGGCTACTAAAGGTGAGATTTTAGGCATCCAAACAGCATTTTTTTGAAGCATGTCTAAATCTTTCTTATCAATAGGGCGCCCCATGCGTACATTAATTCCCGCTTTGTGTTCGGTTTTGGTCTGAATCATTAAGAGGTTAGTACCTAAACCCGAGATTTGATTTTGCACTTGTAAGGTAGCTCCCTCCCCCGCAGAAATGGTCATAATAACAGCGGCAACGCCAATGATAATGCCAAGCATAGTCAATAGACTTCGCGTACGATTTTTATTGATTGACTGAAACGCAACGTTAAATATTTTAAAAAACCGTTTCATACAGGATTGTTTTTTAGGGATGCTGGTTTTTCTAATTCACGAAGCGCAAAGGCTTTGGTTGAGCGATTTTTGATAGGTTCATCAGAAATAATTTGTCCGTCACGAAGATAAATCATGCGTTTAGCAAATTGAGCAATTTCGGGTTCATGGGTAATCATGACGATGGTTTTCCCTTCATTATTTAATTGAACAAAAAGATCTGCTATCTCTATACTCGCTTTACTATCGAGATTGCCCGTTGGTTCATCAGCCAAGATGAGGGCGGGATTATTTACTAAAGCTCTGGCAATGGCTACACGTTGTTGCTGCCCCCCAGATAATTCATTGGTTTTGTGATAAATTCGGTCGGCTAAACCTACCTGTTCCAGGGCTTTTTTAGCCAGTTCTTTCGCATTTGAAAATCGTCCCGATCTATCGTATATTAACGGGAGTGCCACATTTTCTAAGGCAGTGGTTCTAGACAGCAAGTTATAACTTTGAAATATGAATCCAATTTTTTGATTTCTCACATCAGCCAGTTCATTTTTGTTCAGGGCATTAACCCGAACGCCATCTAATTCATATTCGCCTGCAGTAGCCCTGTCTAAACAGCCAATAATATGTAAGAGCGTTGACTTACCAGAGCCTGAGGCACCCATTATAGAAACAAATTCACCTTGCTTTATGGTCATATTGATGCCGGTAAGCGCGTGCACTTCAATCGGTCCGTTTTTAAAAACGCGACTTAAATTTGTTGTTTCTATGACGTGGTGTTTGGGCATAGGTAGTTATTAGTTTGATTTTAGACCATTGATGACCTTCGTTCCTACGGTTAACGCCATTCCGTCAAGAATACGTTTTACTTCTGATTGTAAGCCAGTTTTTATTCCTACTTCAAAAAAACTGAACTCAAGTTCCCCTTGGTCGTTCTCATAAAAAAAACCATTAATTGAGGATGGAAGTTTTTTCTTGAAATTAGTCGGAGTATATTCCGTTTCACTGTCCATTGATGCTAAAAATACAGCCTGTATTGAATCGGGAAGACTCGCTTTAGCTTTCGCTCTTATTGCAGGTTTCATGGCTTCCAGTATAGTTTCATCTGGTCTAAACCGCAAGGCAGAATTATTAATCAAGAGTACATCGTTGGCAGCGTTGGTAATAAAGGATAGACTAGCTGTCATTCCGGGTAACAGCAATCCTTTTTTATTATCAACATCAACCACCACCTGATAGTTAACCACATTGTTGATTTCTATGGGTTGTAATCGTATTTGACTTACCGTTCCATAAAATTCTTTTTCAGGATAGGTTTGTACGGTAAAACGAACCTGCATGCTATCTTTTATATACCCAATATCACTTTCGTCAAGATCAGCTAAAATTTGCATTTTTGAAAGATCTTCCGCAATGACAAATAATGTGGGTGTGGCAAACGAAGCGGCTACGGTTTGCCCTTCTTCCACACTGCGCTCAATGACCGTTCCGTTTATAGGTGAGGTGATTTGGGCGTAATTCATATTAACTTCAATATTATTTACGGCTGCTAAGGCCGCTTTTTTTGCACTTAAGGCTTGGTTGTACGCAAATTTTGACGTGTTAAATTCCTTGGTCGAAATAACTCCTTTTTCATATAATTTCGCATTGCGCTCATAGACATCTTGGGCTTGATTTAGTTGCGCTTCACTAACGCCTAAATTTGCTTTCGCACTGATTAAATTGGTTTTTAAAAGTTTGAGATCCATTTGGGCTAACAGCTGACCCGCCGTAACTTTATCATTAAAATCGACATATATTTTTTTAATCGTTCCAGAGATTTGGGTTCCAATATCAACCGTATTAATTGCTTCAACACTACCTGTACTTGAAACCGTTGATTCGATTGCCCCTTTTTGTAATGGCGTGTAGGTGTACGCTATTTTTTTAGCCATAAGTCTAGGCTTTACATAAAAAAACCCGAGTACTAGGAGCAGAAGTATTACGGGGATTACCCATTTGTATTTTTTCATTTTATGCCAACTTTAATTGCTACAAATGTAGACTGCTATGCAATGGAATTATATGACCTAGGTCAGTAAACGGGCAAAACATAAGGGTACCCCAATAGGCTTTACAGCACGATGACCTGCTATTTGCTAGGGGTTTCTCGCGGTGCTAGCTTTAAATCACGTACGAAAGCCTCTGAATTCATAATATGTTCAGAAATAGCAAAGACTTCCGCTCTGCTTTTTCTAAAATCTTTGACAAATAGAGCGAGTTCATCTTCAAGTTTTTCATGTTCATCTCTAAATTGGTGCGAATCGTATTTAAATGGATCATCTAGTAGTTCCGCTAAATGAGTAAGATGTTGCTGTGTTTTGGTTAAAAGGGTTTCGCATTGTGTGTCTACACCCAGCAGATTTACCTCAATTTCTTGAACCTTATCTATATTTTCTTTTTTAGAGAGCCATAAAAAATACGAGTCAATTAGCCGGTGCATAAATCTTAAATCGTCTTTATAAAATAAAAGATCTGACTTCCAGTGCGCTGTCAATACATATAGTTGTTGCCAGTTGGCTTCGTGAATGTAATTGTCTTTCGGTCTACTTCTAAAATTGTTCATGATATGTGATGTTTAGTTTGTGTTTATAGCACGTAGATACTTCGGTGACGTTGCTAAGGTGAACCTTATTCCTGTAAAATTACGTCGTTAAAGGTGCCGTAGAAATGACATTCATCAGTTTTTACATGAGATTCATCCTGATATAAGTCATAGTAATTGGTTGATTATGCAGTTACTTTTGTGTCAATTATTAATCTAAATGTAACCTATCACGCATGAAAACAATTCTCTACGCAACCGATTATTCTGATAATTCTATCGCGGCTTTAAGCTATGCACACGCCTTGAGTACACATATGAACGCTAAGCTAGTGGTGCTTCATGTGTTTGATATCCCTACGGTGTTAAGCACTGCCGTTAGAGAGCCTTATCAGCATTTAGAAGAAGAAACCTTTAAAATGCACCGTACTAAATTAGACAACTTTTGTCGAGAACATTTAGGGGATGCAGCAGATCAAAAACACGTACAACTCGTCGCAGTTGAGCACAAATCTGTGGTTGATGGAATTGTATCTCAAGTAAAAGAGTTCAATGCATATCTGGTAGTTACAGGGATGAAAGGAGGTAGTGTTTTGAAAGAGTTATTGATGGGAAGCACCACCAAACACCTTATAGATACCTCGCCTTGTCCTGTCTTAGCAATTCCAATGACCACTAGCCACCGTCCGATTAAATCGATAGTGTACACCACTGATTTTGAAGAGGAGGATCTAGATGCTATATATAAACTGGTAGAGATGGCACGCATCTTTAATGCTTTCATTCATATAGTTCATTTTGCTGAGGAAAAAAATAAGGAAGCAGAAACTAAAATGTCTGAACTCAGCGAAAAGGTTAGCACAATGGTAGCGTATAAACAACTAACCTTTGAAGTAGTGCCATCCGACGATGTATTTAGTGCGCTCAAGGTGTATTTAACTAAAATGGATGCCGATGTTGTGGCAATGATGGAACGAAAAAATAAGGGACTGTACAACCTGTTGTTTCATCGAGATTTAGTGAAGAAAATGGAAACCTACGGGCAGNTTCCGCTGCTTAGCTTTAATAAAATAAACCGTGAACTATTCACCCTCTAAAANCTATCCCCATGGCCAGAAGAATATATAGAATCTTAATAGTAATTGCAATTAGTATTGGAATATACTTGGTATTGACGCGCGAAACACATTCAGATGTGTTTTTAATCTCACTATCTAGCGTAGTGTTTATGCTAATAAGTGTGAGTACTCACGGATTAATCGCGCATTCTGTTCGACCCCAAATAAAAGAAGGGCTCTTTGGGTATCCTTTATTGATGGGATTAGTAACCGTTGTTTTATTTCTACTCTTTATCTTTTTTATTATTCCTGTCTTATCCCCAGATTTTTTCTATCTCAAATTAAAATAAAAAAAGAGCCGGATGCCAAGGGTGGGGCTACAACTGCGCACGGTTAGGCGTAGTTTGTGGTTTGTTAGCCTTATTTTTTAGCTGGTTAAACAGTGTATAAGGGTGACGCTCTTTATTGTAAAACCCCGGCTTTCCTTTGAAGGTCAAACTGGTTTTGTACTAGAAAAATGCCAATATACCCCCTTAAATGCGTCCAAGATCCTTCTTTTTGGACGTTTTTAGGGGACTAATTGTACCTTTAGATCGGTTTTTTCGCTCAACTTTGTCACAAGAAAAAATAATAACTTATGAATACAATACGCACGTTTTTAGTGATCACTTGTTTCCTTGTCACCCTGTCTAGTTTTGGTCAAATTAAGAATGGGAGTTTTGAAACCGAAAATGACACGCTAGTTTCGCATCCTGCCCACTGGAATCTTCGTCAGCTAGAAGGAACTATCTCCACCTTAAATAGGGCAGATGGGTATGCCGGACGGCAATCCCTTGCTTTAACCATTAGTGAAGATGCACCCGTGAAAAACGTGACCTTTTCGCAGGTCGTTCCAGTTGTGGTTGATCACTTTAAAAAAATTGTTATTCGTTTTTATATGAAAGCAGAAAATCTTGAAGGAAAGGCGAGTATATGGTGTCAAGTACGGGACAAAGAAAATGAAAGAATCGGTTTTGTAAATGGTCAAATGCAAGGAGCAGAACTTACGAGTAGCGCAGCATGGAAAAGATATGAAGTAACCCTTACCCTTTCGCCTAAAACAGATAAGTTAATCTTAGGAGGCTATTTTGAAGGTACTGGAACCGTAAACTTTGATGCTATTGAAATCAACGAATTGGAACTACCTAAGCGGCCTCCAGCGGAATCCGTAGTAGACTATTTAGCCAAGTTAGAAGAAATTGTACGAGCCAATTCTATTTATGCCGATGCCTTAGATTGGGATGAGATTCACCAAGAACTGGATTACTTGTCGTTGGGTATAGATTCTATTAATCAAGTAGGATCACCTAAAGATCATATTCTTAGTAAGTTGCGAGAAAAAGGAGATAATCATTCCTTTATGCAGACCAAGCAGTTGGTCACCCAATATGCGCAAGGGCAGATGAGTACGGCAGCCCCTAAGGCGAAACTCTTGCCGAATAATATCGGATATATTAGTGTGCCAGAATATTCCTCAAGAAATCAACAGGCCAATGTGGCGTTTGCGGTAAAAATTCAAGGCTTGATTAAAGCCTTAGATACCGCTCACGATATTGAGGCATGGGTGGTTGATTTACGACCCAATAGAGGAGGGAATATGCATCCAATGATTGCTGGACTTGGACCCTTGTATGGCAATTCAGAAAACATGGGCTATTTTGTAAATAAAGCCACAGGGTATAAGGGACAATGGTATTATAATGAAGGTGAATTTGGCGTGGATGGCCATCCTACCCTTACGGTAAAAAAACCGTATAAACTAAAAAATGACGCCCCTAAAATTGCGGTGCTATTTGGTTCTAGTACAAGTAGTAGCGGAGAAATGACGGTGGTTACGTTTTTAGGGCGCCCCAATACTAAAACCTTTGGGCAAGTTTCTGGGGGATATACCACTACGAATGCCGATTTTGATCTACCTAATGGGGATAAGATTTATTTAGCGAGTGGTTATGTTGCCGACAGAACGGGTAAAGAATATCCGGTAAATATTCGTCCCGACGTGCTAGTTAACCCACATCAAGACGGTGAAGAAGATGTTACGTTGGCAACGGCTGTAGCGTGGTTGATGGAGGAATAGGATTTAGTTTTCTGGGTTCAGGCTTTAGGTTTCANGCTATAACTAGCTTAAAACAANCGTCTATCGGGTACTTTGCGTTGATCGTATTTAATATCGCTTAAGACAGACGATTTCACTCCGATGTAAAAGTAGTAGGTTTGGCTGTTTCCAAAGGGAACCCAGTTAAAACTCATGCGCCAGCTATCTAAATCGCGTTCAAAGCTCAAATTGGTGCGGGTAATTCCTTTTTGTTTAAAGTCGTACCCAGAAGATAAGCTCATGCTCCATTTGGGCGTGAGTTCAACGTTTCCTGAAAATTGTAAGGAATTGTTTGAGATTTCGTTTTGACTTTGCGCATTTGCATAGTTCATATTATAGCGAAAACTTAAATTCCAGGGAACTGTAGCGCCGTATAGTTTAGCCACTTTTTTGGTACTCTCTGCTTGGTCATCTTCCATATTATGTGAACTGATATTTTCTCCAAAAAGACTCTGTGATGTTGGGTCTTCCCTAGGAGGCTCCGATGCTCCACGCGGGCTGTCTTTTTTCTTGGATAAATCTTTACTCGAAATAGAATAACTCAACGATAAATTTGCTGCCGTCCAACGTAATAAACTTCCGCCGTTATCAATATTAAACGTATTTATTCGTGTACCATTTGCATTGATGGCATAGGGGTCAAACGTAGCACCACCATTGACATTTAATTTGTTGTTAAATAAGACCGTTCCTGTGGTCATCCTAATTTGTGACCATTTTAACGAATCGGCTGCCATGTTGTAGGTGGCATTTAAGTTAAAGCTATTAAGTAGCTTAATAATCTTGTCATCTTCAGCGGTACCTGTTGAATCTTTAGCACTCACCTTGGCTTCAAGGGTATTGTTTAAACTAAACGAAAGACTATTGGAAATTCCGCGCCCAGGAGCGCCAAAAATACCCTCGTCAAAGCGACTAAACGAGCGTACATCGTCTGGATCATCACTCTGTTGTACTTCGTCGTAGTACTGTCCAAAATCGGGTCGGTAATTATAAGAAACCGAGGGACGCATTACGTGTCGGATGGTTTTAAGTCTCCCCTTATTGATGTGAAACAGTCCGTACAGGGTTGTTGATGCAGAAACTCCCCCAGAATATTGTCTAAAAGCATCAAAGCCATTAATTGTATCTTTGATAATGGTATTGTTAAACTCGTCGTATTGCTGATCAATTGTCTTTAAATACCAGACTTCTTCATACCGTGCCGATGGAGAGATGGTGATGTAGTTAAGGGCCTTAATATTGGTCGATGCCGATACCGTATGCTTTGCACCAGACCGTGCTTTTTCAAACATGCCATCCTTAAAGAATTGATCTTCGGTAACACTTATTCTGTTCTGAGCGTCAAGGTTGTAGGTGAGTCCAATTTTTTCTAATGCCGACGAATTATTCCCATTTTTAGAAGCAAAAGGATAGATCCTATCCATGCTCAGTTGAAAGGAGGGAAGTGTCATGTCAATTAACTCTGTATTGGTGTTCTGCGTATGATTTAATGAGACGCTCATGTTAAACGGCGTACCCACAAAGGTTTTTGCATACGAAATAGAAGACGAAAAGGTATTGGTTACTTGCTGGGAGATATTATACTCATTATTTGATTCCCTAAAATATTGAGAACTCCCTAAATTTACAGAAGCTTGAAAACGTGAATTGGGACTTGCTTGTTGGGCCTGACTGTGACTCCAACGCAGGTAAAAGTTATTGTTTTTACTATAATCACTAAATCCACGCTGACTATTAATCAGGTTTTCAAAGCGCAAACTAAAATTCCCGCTAAAGCGATAGCGATAGGCGTAATTAGATTCAAACCGCATCCCCCAGCTTCCATTAGAATAGATATCACCTAAAACCGCTAGGTCAACATAATCCGAAATTGCGAAATAATACCCTCCGTTTTGTAAAAAGAAGCCTTGATTATTGTTGTCACCCCAGGTGGGAATTAAAAATCCCGAAGCGGCATTTTCCTTGGTAATGGGTACATAGAAAAATGGCAGCACGGCAGGGGTTGGCACATCCGCTAATTTGAGCTGTGAAAGTCCCCCCACAATCTTTTTCCCAGGAACCACTTTGATGTTTCGAGTTACAATCTCGTAGTCTGGTTTTTCTTTGGTGGAGGTAGTGAAATGAGCTTTATCAATATAAAATACGGAATCATTTTCGCGTTTGGTAATTTCACCGCCAACAATGATCCCCTGTTGTAAGGTTTTAGCGTTGTAAATGATTGCTTTTTCATTCTTGAAATTATAAATCAGCGAATCTTGTTCCGTTTCCTGTTCTCCTTGTTTAAAAGCTGGTTTCTGGTTGTAATTCCCTAAGCTATCTACAATTCCTTTTGCATAGGCCAGATTATTTCGCGAGTCTATCATGATAATTCCGGCCTTGAGTTCAATGTCTTGATAGTATAGTTCGGCTTGACCGTAAAGGGTGTAAATTTGATTGATCACATCGTACGAAATACTATCGGCTGATTTATCATTAATCTTCGCCTCAAGTGATTCTTTTGGGGCGATAATGGTGTCAAGTTTGACACTGTCTTTTGGGCTAAGAGAGTCAAGTGGACGTAGGGTATCGCGCTTAATGGTGTCGCCAATCTTTAGGGCTAGCCGATTCTTTTGAACAGGATCTATTTGCGCATAGCTATACCCAAAGCCCATACAAATTAGTAAAAAAACAAAAACTATATGCGTAAAATTTGTATGCAATGCTTTTAATAGTATTTTTGTAATCGTTTAAAAATGGCTTAGTTTTTGAAGTTACAAACTTACGTATATTTTTTAACTGACTTTACCGAAATTAATGTTAAAAGTAAAACTACTAATGAGGTCATCATTTTATAAAATGAATAAATTTAAACTTGTATCCCTTCTGCTCTTAAGCAGTTTTCTTATCCCACAAATGTCATTTGCCCAAAAGAAATTTAAGGTAGTCTTAGATGCAGGGCATGGGGGGTCCGATCCGGGAAACTTAGGGAATAATCATCAAGAAAAAGATATCGCATTAAAAATCACCAAACAGGTGGGGGCTTTTTTGACAAAAGAACCGGGAATTGAAGTAGTTTATACCCGAGAGGATGACACTTTTATTGAATTGCATGAGCGCGGACGAATAGCGCATCAAGCGAAAGCTAATATTTTTGTTTCTATTCACTGTGATGCCTTTACTAGCTCGTCGGCGTATGGTGCAGGAACCTTTGTGTTAGGGTTACGTGGAAATGCTGGAAATTTTAGAATCGCTCAAAAAGAAAACTCTTCCATTTTTTTAGAAGATAATTATAAGGAGAAATACGGGGGGTTTGATCCCAATTCGCCGGAGTCTGTAATTGGACTCACCATGATGCAAGAAGAATATTTAGATCAAAGTTTAATATTAGCGAGTTTAATTCAACAGCGCTTTGTAGACGATTTAAAACGAAAAAATAGAGAGGTTAAGCAAGATAACTTTTTAGTTCTTAGAGAAACCTTTATGCCCAGTGTATTAGTTGAGACAGGCTTTTTAACAAACAAAAGTGAAGGGGCCTACTTGAATTCAAAAAATGGACAAAAAGAGATGGCAAAGGCTATCTTTGATGGGATTTTAGCCTATAAAAAGTATATAGATGCTAATACGGTGACCGAAAAGGCACCGCCAGTAGTGGTCGAGAAAAAACCAACGAAGCCAGCAACCAGGGTGATTAAGGGAGTCGATTTCAAAGTACAAATTTCATCGAGTTCTAAAAAAGTAAAAACAGATTCGTATAATTTCAAAGGATTAAAAGGAATTGAACGTGTACGAGTTGGTAAACATTTTAAATATTACTTTGGAAAAACATCCGATTACAACAAGGTAAAGAGCTTACAATCCGAAGCAAAAGCTAAGGGATATACTTCTTCCTTTATTGTAGCGTTTAAGAATGGTAAAAAGATCTCAGTGAAAGACGCCTTGGCTGGAAAGTAATGCAATTGTGCATCTTCGCTGAGAAATTATTAGTAATATTGTTAACTAGAACCCGAACCGTACTATGTCTAGAGAATTAAAAACAGGAATCATAGCTATTGCAGCCATCGCTCTTTTTATTTGGGGCTTTAATTTTTTAAAAGGCTCTAATCTTTTTGACGCTAATAGAACGTTCTATGTAGAATACCCTAATGTACAAGGCTTAGCCGTTTCTGCACCGGTGACCATTGATGGTTTTGAGGTGGGAAAAGTGGAGTCTATTAAGTTTCATCCCGAAAAAAGAGGGGTATTGCTGATTGAGTTAGCGATTGTTAATCCCATAGAATTTTCGAAACAAAGTGTGGCCGAGATTTATAGTCCCGACTTAATCAATGGCAAATCCATTAAAATTATTCCTGCCCTTACCGGGGATACGGCACAGTCTGGAGATACCTTGCCGGGCTCAATTGAAGTTGGCATCTTAGGTGCATTAGACGATCAGATTGGTCCCTTACAAGATAAGTTAGAAGGATTTTTAGGAAATGCAGACACCTTATTGGGTGGGTTCAACACGGTGTTTGACGCCGATGGAAAAGAGAATTTACGCGAAACCTTAGCTAGTTTAAATACTACGATGAAGAATTTTAACCAGGCTTCTGGGAAACTTAATCGTATGCTTTCGGAAAACGGAAAACTAGATACTATCCTAAGCAGTGCCTCTTTAGCGGCTGATAATTTAGCGCGTTTAACAGACTCGTTAAATAATGCAGGCCTCAATGCAATGGTGCGAAAGTTTGAAGTAACCCTAGGGCGTTTTGATTCTATTTTAGCGGCAATTGACAGCGGGGAAGGTACCGTAGGTAAGTTGCTTAAAGACGAGGGACTTTACACCAATCTAGAAAGTGCAGCGAAGGAAATGGAAGAGTTACTCCATGAGCTCAAGGTAAACCCAAAACGTTTTGTGCATTTTTCACTCTTTGGTAAGCGACCTAAACCCTATGAAGAAGCGAAAGAAGACGAGTAAGAAACTCAGTTTCAATTAGCTATACCTTGCTAACTTTATTGGCCTTACGATGGACCGTGACTGGTTCTATAGCTTCCTAGATTAGGTGTACTCCACACGTAGTAGGCTTCCTTATCCGATGCGGGATATCACGGGGATTTTGTTCAAAAAAGTGCATTTAAAAACTAATCAACAATAGCGAATAAATAGTTAATAACTAATTATCAATCTATTTACATAGGTTTATATATTTCATTAGATTTACAAACAGACCTTATAAGCTATTGAGTTGAGTGTAATTATCTTATTGTCAAGTGGTTGCTATAAATTAATTCAAGGCTTAATTGATTGATTTCATACGATTTAAGGCGGTAATAAATTTATTAATGCACTATTTACCAAACATTTTATTTGCGCTTTTACTCCTTGCGGGCATTGGTTTTTTCGTTTATAACGTTAAAAAACTGGTCCGAAATATTCAGTTAGGTAAAAAAGTAGATCGTTCAGACCGGAAAGGAGAACGTTGGAAAAATATGGCTAGAATTGCCTTAGGGCAGTCTAAAATGGTTCGAAGACCCATAGCCGGAATACTGCACATTATTGTCTATGTTGGTTTTGTAATTATTAATATTGAAGTTCTTGAGATTGTAATTGACGGACTCTTTGGAACGCACCGCGTCTTATCCTTTATGGGTGGGGGGTACGGATTTTTAATTGCTTCCTTTGAGGTACTTGCATTTTTAGTGTTGGTGGCCGTTATTATTTTTTGGATCCGTCGTATGGTACTTCGAATTCCGCGGTTTTGGAATAAAGAAATGAAGGGCTTTCCAAAAAACGATGCCTTGTATATTCTTTATTTTGAAATGGTTTTGATGGTATTATTCTTAACCATGAATGCTACCGATGTACAGTTTCAAGCGGCAAATTCAGGAAATTTAATTACGCAATTTATTGCACCTTGGTTTGAAGGGATGCAGCCTGATACGCTTCATCTCATAGAACGTACCTCCTGGTGGTTGCATATCGCTGGAATTCTAGTTTTTCTAAACTACCTGTATTATTCAAAACACCTCCATATCTTATTGGCATTTCCCAATACCTATTACGGTAAATTAGACCCTAAAGGACAGTTAGATAACCTCGCTTCGGTTACGGCAGAAGTTAGTATGATGTTAGATCCTGAGGCAGATCCCTATGCAGCACCTCCTGAACCGGAAGAAGGCGCTGTAATTGAAAAATTTGGGGCAGAAGATGTGTTTGACCTCAATCGCATTCAATTATTAAATGCGTATACCTGTACAGAGTGTGGTCGATGTACCTCTGTATGTCCGGCAAACCTTACCGGAAAGGAATTATCACCAAGAGCAATCATGATGAAAACCAGGGATCGCCTGGAAGAAGTTGGAAAAAATATTGATAAAAATGGCAGTTTCGTGGCAGACGGAAAAGGGTTAATTGACACGATTACGCCAGAAGAAATTTGGGCATGTACCTCGTGTAATGCCTGTGTAGAAGAATGTCCGGTAAGTATTGATCCACTGTCTATTATTATGGACATGCGACGTTTTCAAGTGATGGAAAAATCAGCAGCTCCTCAAGAGCTAAATATGATGATGACAAATATTGAGAACAATGCCGCTCCGTGGCAATATAATCAAATGGACCGTTTAAATTGGAAAGATGAAGAGTAAGTTTGACAAAGAATTAAATGAATTAAGAGACGACGAGGGCAATTTATTGAGTCCCGAATTACCCAAAGGCGTTAAAAATTATTTAATTGATATCGATGGCACTGTGTGTGACGATATTCCTAATGAGGAACCCGAACGAATGTTAACGGCAGAAGTGTATCCTGATGCCCTTAAAACCTTAAATGATTGGTATGACCATGGTCATATCATCTGTTTTTTTACTTCGCGAACAGAAGAACATCGCGAATACACCGAAATTTGGTTAAAAAAGAATGGTTTTAAATACCATAGTTTGCTCATGGGAAAACCGCGTGGTGGAAATTATCATTGGATTGATAATCACCTCGTGAAAGCCACTAGATATAAAGGAAAATTTACAGAATTAGTAGATAAAAAGGTAACAATACAAGTTTTTAAAGATTAGTTGTTTATACGACCTAGAAACGTTATTTTTACCTATATTTTAAGTAACTCTAAAATTAAAAGTAAATGAATGTACCTACCATGGCCGAATTCATGGCAGCAGGTAAGCAACCCGAAGTTTTATTTTGGGTTGGTTGTGCCGGAAGCTTTGATGATCGTGCCAAAAAAATAACCAAAGCCTTTGTGAAAATTCTTCATAAGGCGAAGGTAGATTTTGCCGTTTTAGGTACGGAAGAAGGATGTTCTGGCGACCCTGCAAAACGCGCTGGAAATGAATTTCTCTTTCAGATGCAGGCCATGACAAATATTGAAGTGATGAATGGCTACGGTATCAAAAAAGTAGTCACTACGTGTCCCCACTGTTTTAATACCTTAAAAAATGAATACCCAGGGCTAGGTGGTGATTATAGTGTAATGCATCATACCGAGTTTTTAAAGCAATTGCTTGCCGAAGAGAAAATAACCATAGAAGGCGGAAGCTATAAAGGAAAACGAATTACCTTTCACGACCCTTGCTATCTCGGAAGAGCAAATGAAATTTATGAGGCGCCAAGAGTGCTCATTGAAAAACTCGAAGTAGAGTTAATAGAAATGAAACGTTGTAAACGCAACGGATTGTGCTGCGGTGCAGGCGGTGCGCAAATGTTTAAAGAACCCGAAGCTGGTACAAAGGATATTAACGTAGCGCGTACAGAAGAAGCGCTTGAAACGAAGCCTGAAATTATTGCCACCGGTTGTCCCTTTTGTAATACCATGATGACAGACGGGGTTAAAAATAAAGAAAGAGAGGCCACAGTTCAAGTGTTAGATGTTGCCGAATTAATTGCTAACGCCCAAGATCTGTAGTATGCCTTATATTAAAGATAAAAACTTAGTAAATATTTATGAGGAGGTTGACAAAGCCAACCAAACCATCAATAAATTAAACTATCTACTCAAAGAAGAGGAAGAGAATAATGCCATCCTTAAAAAACAGCGCATTATTTTAGGTATTTTTGGTTTACTCGCGCTCATTTTATTCCTTTGGTCATTTTTGCCTAAAGACGATAAGCCAAACAAGAAATACCTCGAAAAGAACAACCTTACCCTCATTAGTTCTGATTCCTTAGCGAAATTAGAAGAGGCGGTGAACAATCCCAAAATTAACCTCAATCAGTCCAATGAAATTATTGAGCAAACGGTAGTATACAGTATTCAAATTGGTGCCTTTAACAACTTTAAAGCCAAACTATTTTCAGAAGATTTAGCACATATGAAAGAGTTTACTGAAGATGGTTTTAATAAATACGCTATTGGAAACTTTATTACCTATAAAGAAGCCCTTGTGCTTAAAGAGGATTTAAAACGCTTAGGGTTTACAGATTGCTTTATCATAGCCCAATCCTTTGGCCAACCAATTAACGTACGTGAAGCCTTAGAATTAAGTGAAGAAACAGAATTCCTGAATTAATCTGAAACCAAACAGCGCCATTATCGTAGGGCTACTAATTCGTTTTCATCATGCTTAAAGCCTTTGTCCAAGCCGCACGCCTACGCACCTTACCGCTTTCGTTGTCCGGAATTATTCTAGGTAGTTTCCTCGCTGCCGAACAAGGCGCATTTCAATGGGATCTCTGTATCTTGGCCCTGTTTACAACCATCGGATTTCAAGTGCTTTCTAATTTTGCCAATGATTATGGTGATGGGGTAAAAGGTACGGATAACCACGAACGAATTGGCCCGGAACGCGGCTTACAAAGCGGCGCTATTAGTCCTGCTCAAATGCTTAATGCCATTAAAATAACAGCCGGATTAACCCTTGTAATTGCCCTACTTTTAATATACCTCGCTTTTGGTCAATCTCATTGGAACTATTTTCTATTATTTTTAGCCCTCGGATTACTCAGTGTAGGTGCAGCAATTAAATATACTATGGGCAAAAATCCGTATGGCTATAGTGGTTTTGGAGATGTTTTTGTCTTCTTATTTTTTGGATGGCTTGCGGTTCTAGGGAGCTATTTTTTATATACAAAAACCTTTAGTTGGAGTGTCTTACTGCCAGCAACAAGTATCGGCTTGCTCAGCGCAGGGGTGTTAAATTTAAATAATATGCGCGATCGGATTTCGGACGCTAATGCGGGAAAAAATACCCTCGTGGTAAAAATCGGTGAAGAGTTTGCCAAATATTACCATTACTACTTACTCATTGCTGCTTTTTTTGCCGCCCTCTTATACGGAAGTACTGGCGCGGGAAAACCTACAGAATTTTTGTTTTTAATTGCCTTTATTCCAATTTTTATTCACTTACATACGGTGTACAAAACAAAAGATGCACGTCTGTTAGACCCCGAATTAAAAAAATTAGCCCTTAGTACGTTTCTCTTTGCTATTTTGTTTGGCATCGGACGAATGTTATAAATTTAGTACCTTTAACTAAAATTAGTATCCATGCAAATTCAGTTTTTAGGCCATGCAAGTTTGGCCATTACCGTTGGGGGTAAAACCGTAGTTGTTGACCCATTTATTTCGGCCAATGAGTTGGCTTCTTCCATTGATGTAGATCGCTTAGCGGCTGACTATATTCTCATTACTCATGCACATCAAGATCATATTTTAGATGTAGAACGCATTGCAAAACGAACCGGTGCTACCTTGGTGTCTAACTTTGAAATTATAGAACATTTTAACAAGAAAGGTTGCAAGGGGCACCCGATGAATCACGGTGGGTCATGGCAGTTTGATTTCGGAACCCTACACTATGTCAATGCTGTGCATAGTAGTTCTTTTCCAGATGGAAGTTATGGTGGGCAACCGGGAGGGTTTGTACTGACTACCGATGAAGGTTGCGTGTATATCTCAGGAGATACCGCATTAACCTATGATATGAAGCTATTGCCTTTATTTCATAAAATTGACCTCGCTATATTACCCATTGGAGATAATTTTACCATGGGTATTGAGGCTGCTGCACAAGCCGCTCAGTTTGTCGCATGTACCCGTGTGTTAGGAGTTCATTATGATACCTTTGGCTATATTAAAATTGATCACGAAAAGGCGAAAGAGACCTTTGCCAAGCAGGGCATAAGCCTACACCTATTGGATATCGGACAACAGCTAAGCCTTTAGGTATGTACACCCAAAAATACACATGACTTTGCAACCTTATAACGCGCAATTCAGTTCTTATTTACTCAACTTTAAACGTCCTGGAGGTACCTCTCGCGGAGTGCTGCACCAAAAGGAGACGTTTTTTTTAGAACTCACTAACGGTCGAGCCAAGGGCTATGGTGAGTGTGCCTTGTTTCGCGGACTCAGTGCTGATGACCGCCCGGAGTATGCGGATAAATTAACATGGCTCTGTGAACATATACATCAGCCCGTAGAGGAACTTTTAGCAGCCTTGACTGAGTTTCCATCCATACAGTTTGGACTAGAACAGGCCATGCGATCGGTACACAGTGCTGATCCCTTTGTATTATTTCCTTCCGCATTTACCAAAGGAAAAGCCAACATTCCTATCAATGGATTAATCTGGATGGGAACGATTAATTTTATGAAAACACAAATTGCCGATAAATTAAAGCAAGGCTTTACCACCTTAAAACTTAAGATTGGTGCGCTTTCTTTTGAAGACGAACTCCGTTTACTCACCGCCTTACGCAACGAATTTTCGGCCGCTGATCTCGAATTAAGAGTGGATGCCAATGGTGCCTTTACAGCCAAAGATAGCCTAGAAAAGCTAAAACGACTAAGTGCGCTTGAGTTGCACTCTATTGAACAGCCTGTTAAGGCAGGGCAACACCAACTTATGGCCGAACTCTGTGAGGTGAGCCCGCTAGCCATCGCTTTAGATGAGGAGTTGATTGGGGTATTTGGCTATGAGGCTAAGGCGGCCTTATTGCAAAAACTAAAGCCGCAGTATATCATTTTAAAACCGAGTTTAGTTGGTGGGTTTCGCGGTACAGATGAGTGGATTAAACTGGCAGAACAGCACGCTATTGGGTGGTGGATTACCTCGGCCTTGGAAAGTAATATTGGCCTTAATGCTATTGCGCAATATACCTTTGAGAAAAAACCAACCTTGGTGCAGGGCTTGGGAACGGGCGGACTCTTTACCAATAATATTGAATCCCCCCTTTTTATTGCAAATGGAGCCTTGCACTTAGCCCCAAATAGCCCATGGGGGCAGGTTAATTTTTAATCAAAACACGCGTAACGAACGCTTAAGAATGACTGTAGCTGAGCTATTTAGACATTCCCTATGCCTCAGACGTTTTTAATCACACAAATTATCTTATTTTTGACAAAACCTATACGATATGAATTATATCCAACAAGCCTATAAAGGGTACGGCGAATGGTGGCGCTATCTGATTACATTTCTTGTAGTGATGTCTCCGTTTCTCTTAAATTTTGCCATTGTGTATTATATGCCCGAAGTGGTAGAAATGTCCTATCAAGAAATGGCCAACATTGAAGATAAAAATCTCTTTTTGTTTCAAAACCTCAGCATCTTTGTCGTCTTGCTCGTTTTTCTCATTTTATTTGTGAAATTTTTACATCAACGCAGTGTCATTAGCCTGATTACGAGTAGGCCTGCCGTAGATTGGAAACGGTTTTTCTTTGGTTTTACGTTGTGGGCTTTGATTTCTCTTGGTTTCATGGCATTTGCCTTTATTGGTGATTCTAGTCAGCTGGTATGGAATTTTAAACCGGTGCCCTTTTTTACCTTGGTTTTAGTGTCGCTCATGTTTATTCCCTTGCAAACGAGTTTTGAAGAACTCATGTTTCGAGGATATTTAATGCAGGCCCTAGGCGTTTTGGCAAAAAATAGATGGTTTCCATTAATCGTTACTTCAGTTGCCTTTGGCTTAATGCACAGTTTAAATCCCGAAGTAAATGAATTGGGCTACGGAATTATGGTATTTTATATAGGAACGGGTTTTTTATACGGTATTACCACTTTAATGGATGAAGGCACAGAATTAGCACTGGGCTTACACGCGGCAAATAATATAGTGGCAGCACTTTTTATTAGCTCTGATTGGATGGTGTTTAATACGGATGCCCTATTTTTAGATACGGCTGAACCCAGTTTGGGGCTAGAAACCTATGTGCCCGTATTTATATTGTATCCCTTGGTCTTGTTAGTATTTGCCAAAAAATACCATTGGAAAAATTGGGGAGCTAAATTAGCAGGGAAGGTAGAACGACCCGTAGGAGAAGCACCAGTTATTCCTGAAAATGAGATTTTCTAATTCTTGTCCATGAGTTTTGCGTATATCCATCCCGAATTCCGACTTAATTCAAGGTCTTTCGCTACCGCAGATGATCTTATCCATGCCGTAGATGATACCATGACCAAACAATTTTTACAAGCGTGGTTTAATGAAGAGGATGTCTTAAATGTGCAAACCTCTGGATCTACCGGAACACCAACAACCATTCAGCTCTTAAAGCAGCACATGATTAACAGTGCCTATGCCAGTGGGACGTATTTTAAACTGCCCGCACAAACCCGTGCATTGTGCTGCTTATCGACTTCGTATATTGCAGGTAAAATGATGTGGGTAAGAGCCCTTACCCTTGGGTGGCAATTGGATGTAATTACCCCAAGNAACCATCCTCTAGAAGGTACTCGTCATGTTTACGACTTT
>JGI24723J26617_10001230_pt1 | contig 23068 bp, 22 predicted proteins | sample Cruoilmetagenom6_FD_26617 | JGI IMG/M metagenome (IMG submission 26617)
ATTGGGTTGTTGGATTAGAGGTTAAAGTAGGCATACTAAATCGATCTATTTGATCGGTTTGAATTTGGTAATTTAGACTTTTTACTTTGTGGGTATAATTGATGCGAGTGTGAAAAGAAATACCATTCAAAAATTTAAATTTTGTAAAAGAAACACTTGCTGCATGAAACAATTCATTTTCTAACTGCTCATTTCCTCTTAAAACGCGGTTATAATTTAATAACTGAAATTTATTTGCATAATTAGGCGCATCCGAAAATTGGCTTTTTAGGTCATAGGTCACTGTTAACTTATTGGCGGCATTCAATGGAATGGCAGCATTAAAACTTGGTAAAAGAACCCATTTAGACCGTTTAGTGTCTGTAGATTGATCTAGAGACCAAGAATTATGATGCAATGCAATAGATGATCTTAAAATGGTGGTACCGAGCTGTACTTTGTATTGGGTTGAAAGAAAAATGTCGTTAAAATTAAAACGCAAATCATTTCCAAAACCGGCTGCTTTAAAAGAATTAATCTTTCCGTTTTCTAAGGTTTGAAAATCGTCGGTGGTATAGTGTTCTCTGAGCATGGTACTGCCAAGGGTAGTGTATAAATGACTACGCTTGCTAATGACTAAATAATGCTTAAAATTAAAATCTAAATTATGTAGTTTTAAATATTTTAATTGACTGATTGAATATAGTTCATCCGCCTCTAGGGGAATTAAATTTTGTAAAATGGGTTGATTAGTCATCCAATTCGTTTTCGGATTGTTCTGGTCGTACTGATAATCGAGTGACATCGAAGTGGTATGTTTCTTAGAGTATTTTTTATGCCATTGCAAGGTTTGTTTTATTTTATAACTGCCTGAAGATGAGTTTTCAGCCAATAGATTAGTTGTAGCTCCCGTAACAGAATTGATGGTTGATAAGTTCGCATTGTCGGCATATTTAAAAAAGCCAACATAGGACAGGTTTTCATTGATGGTGGGGTTGAGCGTAAGTTTTAGTTTGGCAATGGCAAATTTATTATCGAAGATTCCACCTGTAATTCTATTTTCGCTTATGTCTCCAGATTCGGATAGGTATTGACTATTGAGCTCATTTCTGATGGTATTTTCGGTATCCGAATAAATAGCATATCCAGAAATGTCAAACTTTTTTTGATAGGATCTCGCAATGTTGAGTGCACCAAATCGGTTGATTCCCTTGAGATAATCCTGATTGGCTATAAACGAAGAAAAATCATCTGAAGTCAAGGCTACATAGGCGTTTCGATCAGAAAGCATCAGATCCATTCCACCTTCATAACTTAAATAGTCGCTTAGCGTGAATGATTTGATCCCGATATCATTAAGGTCGCCAATGAAATTCACCACAGTTTTAGGGCTGTAATAAAAGACGTTAGGATGCGCGAGATAATGACTATCATTACCTATGCCGGCTTCTAAATCACCAAATAAAAAGCGTTTTTTATCTGCTTTAAGTTTGATATTCAACGCCATTTTATCATCATCGTTGAGGTTCTTCAAAAAGGCTATTTCACTGTAGTTCTGAATAGCATCAACCGATTCAACCGCATCAGCCGGAATATTCTCTACCCCAAGCTTGGTATTGCCATCAAAAAAGGGCTTATCATCCACTAAAAGGGTGCTCACAATTTTACCCATAATTGTCACTTGCCCATTCTTATCAACTTCTACACCAGGTAAATTTTGCAATAACTCCTTTAATTTCCTTTCTGTACCTGTTTTAAAAAAGTCAGTATTATAACTAATGGTGTCCTCTTCAACACGAACGGGTATTTCGCTGATAATAACCACCTCATCTAAGGTTTCTTTTGAGGTAACAAGCTCAATATTTTTATGTGTATTTTTTGATAGCTTTATTTCAAATTTAAAAGGTTTAAATCCGATGTAACTGATGCTAATCACATAGTTTTCTCCGGAGTTTAACACCAATTTGTAATTGCCTTTTTCATCAGTGATGCTAAATGCCATTGAGCCTTCGTCCGAATTTGGTGTAGCAATAAGATTAGCATAGGGCAACGGTTGGTTTATTGAGTCTGTAACCTGCCCAGTAAGTTGAAATGTTTGTGCTTCGACACCCCACCAACAAAACAAACATAGAAGGCAAAAAAAATGACGCATAGGTTTAGTCGTTTCTAGCTTGAGAACGAACCCGATTGGTCATCGTTTCAAATTCGGCTTGGGTAATTTCTTTTCCTTTTTCTGGTTTTTTTAAGTTGAGCGGATTTTTCGCAAAACTAATTTTGGACATTCGAATTGTCAGATGTCTTGTATTGAGTTCAATAATTAACCCCGGTAAGTCACCATTACCGACTGGGCCATAGGTTGCGGAAATTTCTGGGCTAAACCATGCAATTGTTTCAAATCCACATTTGGCACAATCTAAAATGGCCTTATAACACGTATAATTACCTATTTTTTTCAGTTCTTTAGTGATTGTCCATTTTTGGGGAGCATCATCTTTAATAATAAAGTTATTACCCATGGTTTTTATTTGATGATATTTGATGTTATTCTTCTCATAATAAACTCCAGGACCTAACATAGCCATAGCTACTCTTAAATCTGAAGCATTTATCGCATCATTTGGAAGGCCCTCATCAATATAAGAGATATATTCATCTTGATTAAATTTTACGATTATTTCTAAATCCGCAGTAAGTTCTAAAGATCGTAACATATTTATTTTTGCTCTAGACCTTAGGTCATCATCATCTTCATTTACTAATAAATGTTGAGTAATTGGTTCGACCTTATATACGGCAGTAGCCGAAGTTTGACAAAAGCCAATTTGGAAATTGGCCAAAAATAATAATAGAAGTATGTTTTTCATTTTTCTTTGAAGTTTTTTATCTAAAAGGTCTTCGTGGATTAATTGAAGACCTTTTTTGATTAAAATTATTATACAATTCTGTAATTAATCACATTGCCAAGGGTCACAGGCACAATAAGCTTGCTCCCAAAAGAAAAAACTACAACCAACATATCCACAATACATTTCTTCTTCCTCATCAGCAATAGCCCAACAATCTGGAGGGTCTACGGCATCAGGGATTACATTTTCTGCAATAGGAATTGGATTAAAAGGAACTACGGTTAATGTGTTCGCATTTAATAAGACTGCAGCACTAATTATAATAGCTAAAGTTAAAATTATTTTTTTCATCGTATTAGTATTTAAAATTAAACTAATTTTTTTTAATCCTGCGAGGAGCATTACCTTTGCAATACGTTCCTCTGGTTGTGCGGTTCTTGAATTTAATTCATTGGCAGCCTATTTTAAGTTAATATCTCAACAGTATTTACTATATAATGATAAACCAGAGGAATTTTATGTAAAACCCTGCAAGTCATGGCGTTCCGATAAAATTTTTGCGATAAGCTAATATAAAAAAAATGGGGGGGTAGCAAAATAAAAGCAGCATTTTTTACTTTTGCCTACAGCCTACAGCCTACAGCCTACAGCCTACGGAAAACTAAACTTCATACGATACGAAGTTACAAACTTCGCCCAGCAACATCTGCGGTTTTATTCTTGAACTTCTCAAGACATTTTGTTCCGTTGCACTTTACAAAGCACGTGTAGGGACGTGCTATTATTTATGATTGTGATCTATTTAAATTTGGAGCTTGTGTTTTGGGATTTCCTTGTTATTTGGAGGTTGTTTATTGTAATTTCACCAATCCTGTACATCCCTAAATAGAGTTGACCGTTTTTAGGTTAATATTTCATTGTTAAATATAGTAATTATTGGTCTTTTATCGGGCCTGATAAAAGACCAATAATTTTCAAATTGATTTGGACTCATTTTGTTTAAATTTCTATGCGGTCTATTAAGATTATAATAGTTAACTGCTTTGCTTACTTGCTTTTTAATTGACTATAATCCTTAGGTTTCCAATAATCTAAAAATTCTTCTTTAATAGTTCTGTTGATTCGTTCAGCATAGGCATTATCTTGAGCAGATAAGCACATGCTTACTTTAGTTCCATTCTGATCTAATAAGTCAATATAATCTTTAGAAGTGTATTGACTTCCTCTATCTGAATGATGTATCACAGGGGCCTTATGTGTTTTTAGAGCCATCTTTAAAGCATTTATATTAGCTGTTGCCCGCATGTGATCAGAGAGACTATAACCAACAATATTTTTAGTATAAACATCTATGATAAATACAGCATAATAAAATCTGTTTTTCACTCTATAATAGGTAATATCTGACTGCCATATCGTGGATGCTTTATTCACTCGATATCCCTTGATTAAATTAGGGTAACTCACCCTACCTGCGAATGTGGTTCGCCTATAATTCTTCGAACGCTTCACTCGATAACCAAGTTGCATAAAAGTCTCAATAAACCGATCTCTTCCTATAAAATCAGGCTTAAGTGTTTCATGCATTTTCTCAACCCCACAACCAGGATGAGCTCGTTTCAATAAATCTGCCTCAACAATTAATGATTTAATATTATTATCAAAAATTATTTGGCGACTATTATATTGAGCTACTGCTTGTTTACTAATTCCGACACTTTTGTAAAGCTTATTCATAGAATACTTTACTTTTTCTTTGTTTGACCGGAACCAGCTGATTGTGGGGTGTTGAAGTTTTTTTTAATATCAATATCTAATTCATCCTTTGCGATATCAATCATCTTCTCCAAATAATCAATTTTTATCTGTTTCTGTCCTACAATACTTTGAAGTTCCTTAATCTTTTGTTCAAGCTCTTTGAGCTTATCTTTTGAACTATTTTTCATCTCTACGATTCTTATTCCTTTCTCGTTAAAGGTAGAAAATTTATAAATCCATTTGTAAATAGTTACATTATGAACTCCATGTAACCGTTCGAGTTGCTTTACGCTGAATTTACCCGATTCAAAATCATTCACCATTGATCGTTTAAATTCTTCTGTGTACCTGCGTTGTTTCTTCAGTACTTTAATGTTTGCTTTCATAAGTTGAACTTTTGTTAAAAAGTGGTCAACCTATATCAGGGACATACAGATGAGCCTACTGAAGACTGAAGACTGAAGACTGTTGACTGCCCACTTACTACTACCTCTTCCTACAAACCGGCAAAATCTCCCCCTTCATCAATCGAAATTGATCCACCTCAGTTGCAGGGAGTTGTGCTGTGTATTTCACCTCGTTAACCTCAAAACCAACCGCGCGTAAACGATCAAAATAATCAGAGCCATAGACGCGAACATGATCGTATTGACCAAAGTGTGCAGCGCGTTCTTCGGGGTCAGTAATGCTAAAATCTTCGTAGGTGGTTGCGCGGCTATAGTCTTGTGGAATTTGAAAAATACCCATGCCACCAGGTTTTAATACACGGTATAATTCAGACATGGCAGTGTGATCGTCTTCAATGTGTTCTAAGACGTGATTACAGAAGATCATGTCAAATTCATCATCCCCGAAAGGGAGGTCCAGAATATCAGCCTTAACATCAACAATAGGAGAATATAAATCAGCCGTAATCAAATCAATGTGGGTCAATTTTTTAAAACGCTTTAAAAAGCATTGCTCAGGCGCCATATGTAACACCTTCATGGGTTTGGCCGGGTCAAAAAACGAGGTTTCTCGTTGTAAATACAGCCACAATAAGCGGTGTCTTTCTAGCGATAAGGTGCTAGGAGAAAGTACATTGGGACGCTGAATGCCATAGCCATAAGGTAAAAATTTTCGAAAGCTCTTTCCGTCAATCGGGTCGGTGTAGGTAGACCCTTTGAGGTATAAGGCCAAAAAAGGACGTATCACATAACTGAGTTTAATCAGCCACGGACGGGGAACGGTATTAAGTATGGATTTGAAGATTTTCATCTGGAGCAAATATAGGCGTCCTATTTATAATTTTACATACTATTAAAAAAGTAAATTTCAAATCACAACACCCAAATCACAAATAAATCACAATGAACAAACCTCAAATTTCAAAGGCAATGCTTGAAGAACAATTATTATTTCGTGTAAATCAATTTTTTAGTTTTGCTTTTTGAAGCTTGGATTTTATTTGTTACTTGACTTTTGGAATTTATTCAGTCTTTGACAACAAAAAATTAAGTTGAATAATTATTATCGGTTCCTACAAACATCATGTTTTTGGTTGATCTTTTTTGCGAACAAAAAAGGCATTCAACAAGAGTAAAACACCCACCACAAAAAATCCTTCTGCGGTAACAAAACCATACCCATAATGATATACCTTCATGAGCACAGTGATCACTAGGCATGCCAGTCCGAGAATTAAAAAAAACAAAAATCGGCGGTGGTATGATCTCATAAGGGATAAATTTTTAGTGACTTACTGATGCCTGTCTAAACTCAGCTTCTTCATCGCTGTCAATTCCCAACGCATCATAAATATAACTAAAGGTAGATAATAATTCAGGTTTGCCATTGACAATGGCTACATCGTGTTCAAAATGGGCAGAGGGTTGACCGTCTAAGGTTAAGATGGTCCAGCCGTCTTTTAACTGTTTAATTTTATGTGTACCCAGGTTGATCATGGGCTCAATAGCCACAACCATGCCTTCTTTAAACTTCTTCCCTCGTCCGCGTTTACCGTAGTTTGGCATTTCAGGATCTTCGTGCATTTCGGTGCCTAAACCATGGCCTACCAATTCGCGTACTACGCCATATCCATGTGATTCACAATAGTTTTGTATGGCAAAACCTACATCACCTACACGGTTACCCGCTTTAAAGGCTCTAATACCGTGGTATAAACTCTCTTTGGTGACTTGTAACAATTTTTTAGTTGCTGGAGCTACTTCACCCACTTCAAAGGTATAGGCATGATCGCCATAAAAACCGTTCATTTTGGCGCCGCAATCGATAGAAATAATATCTCCATTTTCTAGCGGTTTTGAATTGGGAATTCCGTGTACCACTTGGGTATTCGGACTCATACAAAGGGTGTTTGGAAAATCGTATAACCCTAAAAAACCGGGAATAGCTCCCAAATCGCGAATGTGTTCTTCAGCAATTTTATCGAGGGCAAGTGTGGTTACCCCGGGCTTAACTTCCGCCGCTAATACACCTAATGTTTTTGAAACAACCAGTGCACTTTGCCGCATTAACTCAATTTCTTCTTTACTTTTAATTTTAATCATTGGGTAGTGTTTAAAACGGCCAAATAGATTTTTTTTTCTTTTTAAGGGTAGATTCGGGTTTGCCAGAAATCAATTTATAAATTTCTCCCCAACCTAACATGCCGCCAATATTTCTGTCGTCTATAAAGAGGTCCGCATTAATTTTTCGACTTACCTTACCAACGAATTTTTCTTCAGGATAGTTTTTGTTCACCGCATAAAATTGAATGCCATTTTTTTCACAAAACTGTACGGCTTCCGTTAACTTTTCACCATGTCTGTACGTCCATAAGATCAAGCGATGTCCATCTTTTTGTAAATGTTTTAATGTTTCAAACGCAAACAGTTTGGCATTACCTATTTTTGGATAAGCGTCTTCAACAATAGTTCCGTCAAAGTCAACGGCAATAATTAAGGGATCTTTTGGTAACATAAGGTGTAATTTCGATGCAAATTTAAGCTAAATAAGGCACTAACAAAGAGATATCCATGTTATTTAACCTGAGGTGCTCAGCCCTGGGAGTTAACTTCTATCGTACGAATGTTTATAGTTTTGACCACTGACAATTTTAAGAATATCTTTTTCTAAGGTTTCTCGTGGATATTCNACAAACCGACCAATTTCTTTTCCATTTTTATAAAAAATAAAGGTAGGGACTTTCATAATATTTAATCCCTCCTGTAGGTTGTCAGGAGTTTTCTTAGAACGATTAACCGTAATAAGTTCAAGATTTTTATCATCGAAACCTGCCGCTTCCATGATTTTATAAAAATGTGGAGTTTCGCGTTTACTATCTCCACACCAAGTACCCATAAACCCTTTAACGGTTACTCCTTTGAGATGTTTTTTAATTTCGGTGATGGTTGCCTCATCCAATTTATATTGATTGTAATTTCGGTTAAACCAAAGGCTATATGGTGCTTGTTGAAGATCTGATTTTACTTTAACACCCACCAAATCAACAGGGCGTTGTTGCGTGATGGTTGTTTTTTGTTGTGCCGTAGAATTACATTGAATACTAAGAAAGGCTACCAAGAGCAGTAATACGTTTTTCATGAGGGTATAAGTGATTTTTCATTCATTATTTCAGGTTTAGCTAAGCCCATAAGATCTAGTACCGTGGGTGCAATATTGGCTAAAATACCGCTATTTATTGATTTTATTTGGTCATCAACTAAGATAATTGGTACTGGATTAGTAGTATGTGCCGTGTTTGGTGACCCATCTTCATTAATCATGGTTTCGCTATTACCATGGTCTGCAATAATAATGCCAGTGTAGCCATTTTCCAGGGCGACAGGAATAATCTGAGCTAAGCAACCATCCACGGTTTCGGCTGCTTTTACGGCAGCGCTAAAGACGCCGGTATGCCCTACCATATCCGTATTCGCAAAATTTAAAACGATAAAATCTGCACTTCCTTTTTTTATTTCAGGTAAGATGGTGGCGGTGATTTCTGCGGCACTCATCTCGGGTTGTAAATCGTAGGTGGGTACTTTAGGTGATGGACACATCAATCGGCGTTCTCCATCAAATAAGGCTTCTCGTCCGCCTGAGAAAAAGAAGGTGACATGTGGATATTTTTCAGTCTCGGCGATACGAATTTGGGTCTTGCCGTTTTTTGAGAGTACCTCACCCAAGGTTTGGCTGAGGTCTTCTTTCGGGTAGATCACGTTTATGTTTTTATAGGTATCGTCGTAATTTGTTAAGGTTACATAATGTAATTTTAACGGGTACAAATTGTAATCTGGAAAGGTTTCTTGGGTCAAGGCTTCGGTCAATTGTCGTCCTCGATCGGTTCTAAAGTTAAAAAAGATCACTACATCATCCGCGTGAAGCGTAGATACAGGGTCACCCTTAGCATCTACCATTACAATGGGTTCAATAAATTCGTCTGAAACACCTGCATCATACGAGGCTTGTAGCGTAGAAACAATATCTGTAGCGGCTTGGCCCGTGCCGTGACAAATGAGGTCATAGGCTTTTTTAATTCGCTCCCATCGGCGATCTCTGTCCATGGCAAAATAACGACCAATTACCGAGGCTAACTGCGACTTGTGATCCGCTAAAAATGGGACTAAATCTTCCATAAATTTCACCCCAGAATGGGGGTCAACATCTCTACCGTCGGTAAAGGCATGAACAACACTTTTAAGTCCGGCTGCATCACAAGCTTTGACCAATCCTTTTAAATGATCAATATGAGAATGCACCCCACCATCAGAAACTAAGCCCATAAAATGAACTGTTTTATTGTGTTGCGCCGCATAAGCAAAGGCATTTTTTAAGGTTTCAACTTGGGCGATTGAATTTGAGGCAATGGCTTGATTAATTTTCACTAAATCCTGATAGATAATTCGGCCAGCGCCTAAGTTCATATGGCCCACTTCACTATTTCCCATTTGTCCTTCGGGTAAGCCCACATGAAGTCCATCTGTTCTGAGACTTGCATTAGGATACTTTTCGAGGAGGGAATTAAAATAAGGAGTCTTGGCTTGGGCAATGGCAGAAACCTTTGGGTCTTGCGTGATTCCCCAACCATCGAGAATCAGTAATAATACTTTTTTGTGCATGGTGTAGTAATATAGACTACAAAGCTAAGGATTAATTATAGAAAGTGGGGGAATTGAAATTGAAATCCCAATAGGTAGAAGTAACTTTTTAACAATCAAAAATTTTCTTAAGACAATTTTAAGAGTGCCTTAAATGCAGTTAAAGTCTGTTAAACTAGGTTAAGGTTGGTAACATTAAGAAGGATAAAGGCGTCTCTTAAGTATAATCTAAAACTCTTTTTATATGAAAAATTTACTATTAACATTCGCATTATGTATGGGCTTAGGCTTACATGCTAACACCATACCCACTACTTATGATAACGTCTCTACAACAAAGTACATTACAGAATCTGATGCATTTTGTACCTTGATTCAACACGGCAATATTTTAGCTGTTAAAAGTATGATTGAAGTTGGAACCAACGTTAATGCAAAATCAAATGGATTAACGCCGTTAATGTATGCGGCACGACAAAACAAGGTGGAAATTGTTAAATTATTATTGGCCAATGGGGCTAATATTAAAGCTAAAGGAGATCGTGGTCTTACTGCCTTACAATGGGCAAAGTTGACAAAAGCTCATGACGCTTATGCGTTGCTAAAAAAAGAACAACAAGACCTTAAGGCTCGGAAAAAAGCTAAACGAAGAATGGCATAAAATGGCTTAACAGCAGAACATTGGTAATTTGGTTGATGAAAAGGTGCGGTACTTGTTACTGCGCCTTTTCTGATTTTAGGAGGCAATGACCTTTTCTTGCGTATTGTTGATGTGGAAATGTAATAGAAAGGGTTATTAACCAAGCAAATAGTGCCTTGGTTAGTATCAATACGAGTTAGATTCAACGATTGTGTTTTTATGAGGTGGTATAAATTTCCTTAAGTTATGAGGGAGTACTTTTTTTATCAAGTAGATCAGGCTTGAATTTAACACCTATCAAGTGTTTTATTTTTCAAATAAACGGGCGTGCACGTAGGGGTAATTTTTCACCGAAGGAATCTGTTTTTTTAGTATTATGGTGGTAGGAAAAAGCACATAAAATCGATGAAAGCTTTTATTTTAAATACCGTGAAAAGGAGTTGAATGCCAAACCTGACAGGTTTTTAAAACCTGTCAGGTTTGTAAAGTTAGGGTTCTTCCCCGACAAAACAAGGCAGCAGTGTAAGAGGACTTTAATGTCAGGGGTCATAAAATTTACTGCTGAATACTTAAAATGAGCTCGACTTGGAAAACCAAACCGGATGAGTTTGTAATTATTTTGTCAATGTATTGTTTGAATCTTGGCTATTGAATGTTATTTGTTATTTGGGATTTGTTTTTTTGGAGCTTAAACTCTTACTTCCGATACTTCTCAATCGCTGCCCGAATCATCTCCATTCGATTTTCAGGATCGGGATGGGTACTTTGCATTTCAGGAACACGATCGGGCCCTGCGGCAGCCTTTAAAATTTCCATGACGCCAATCATTTCTTCGGGTTCATAGCCTGCGTCTAGCATAAACTTAACCCCAAGGTCATCGCTTTCTAATTCATCACCGCGACCGTATTTCATGTTAATGACATTGCCAATCATGGCCGCCATTTGGCCCGTTCCTTCGCCACCACCAACCATGACACCAGAAATGAGCCCTTGGGTAAGGCCTTGTTTAGCCATGCGTTCTGCCGAGTGACGGCCCACTACATGACCTATTTCATGCCCGAGTACGCCAGCGAGTTGATCTTCGTTTTGCAAGCGAGAATATAGGGCGTAGGTAATAAAAATTTGNCCGCCNGGTAAGGCAAAGGCATTAATAGATTCTGGGTCTCGTAATAAATGAAAGTCAAATTGATAAGGAGATTGACTGGCAATACTATTTTTTACAAGTTTTTGTCCAACGCGATCTACCTGTTCTTGCGCTTGTTGACTAGGGTAGAGTCCCCCGTGCTTTTCGGCCATAGAGGGGGCGCTTTGTAAACCAATAGCAATTTCTTGATCTACCGTTAAGGCAATGCTCTGCGCTTTTCCGGTATAGGGATTAGTCCCTCTGTTGGAATAGTATTTAAATAAGGAAAACAACACAATTCCCGCGCCAATTAATAACCTCATTTTAAATCCGCCACCGCGACCGCCTAATCTCATAATAGTTAATTTAGATGTTAAAAGGATATGCTGGTTTAGTCGCGATACCCACTAAAATATGGGTTTAAAGATACAACTATTTCTAATGCTTAATAATTTAGGAGTTCTTCTATTTTTTGTAAAACCTTTTCTGTAGAAGGAATCATTGTTTGCTCAAGGGTTGAATTTAGTGGAATGGCAGGCATATTTTCACTGCCTAAAGTCAATACGGGTGCATCCAATTTAGTAAAACACGCGGCTTGAATTTTTCCTGCTAAGGCCATGGCAAAACTATTATTACTCGGTTCTTCGGTTACGACTAAACATTTGCCTGTTTTGTTGACCGATCTAAAAATAGTTGCTTCGTCAAGCGGATAAAGGGTGCGTAAATCGACTACTTCCACACGATCTCTCATACCTTTGGTAGCATTCATTGCCCAATGAACCCCCATTCCGTAACAAATTATAGACAGGGTTTCTTGCTCTTCTTGGGGCCATATTTCTTGTAGCACATTGGCTTTCCCAAACGGAAGTACATAATCTTCGGCAGGTTCAATAGAGGTTGCCCCTTTGGTACCAGGCACCTTAGACCAATAAAGACCTTTGTGTTCTAGTAAAACAACAGGATTAGGATCATAATAGGCCGCTTTTAATAAGCCTTTAAGATCAGCGCCATTAGAAGGATAGGCAATTTTGATGCCTCTGATATTGGTCAACACACTTTCTACCGAAGACGAATGATAAGGCCCGCCACTACCATAGGCCCCAATTGGTACGCGTAAAATCATGCTCACCGGCCATTTACCATTAGACAAATAACAACTTCTACTCACTTCCGTAAAAAGTTGGTTCAAGCCGGGCCAGATATAATCCGCAAATTGAACTTCAACAATAGGTTTCAGGCCAACCGCGCTCATGCCCACGGTAGAACCAACAATAAAGGCCTCTTGAATAGGGGTATTAAAAACACGATCATCGCCAAATTTTTGCGCTAAGGTAGCGGCTTCTCTAAACACCCCACCCAGTCGCGCACCCACGTCCTGTCCGTACAACAGACATTCAGGGTGTTTTTTCATGAGTTCTTCGATACCAAATAAGGCACAGTCTACCATGACAACTTTTTCGCCTCCTTTCGGAGATCGTTCTCCTGTCTCTTCAAGAATTGGAGTAGGGGCAAAATCATGGGTAAAAAGATCGGTTGCCACAGGATCTTCCGCTTTTAAAGCGCGGGCTAAATCTTTTTTGACCAAGGCGATCGCCTCATTTTCTATAGATGATATTTCGTCAGTTGAAAAATTATTATTTTCCAATTGAGATTTCAGTACGGGATAGGGATCTCTTGATTTTGCTTCATCTAAATCATCACGGTACCATTCCATGCGCACCCCAGAGGTATGGTGATTTAATAAGGGTACTTTGGCATGTACCAAAAACGGACGACGTTCTGATCGCATGGTAGCGATAACTTTTTCTAGTGCGGCATAACTTTCTTCAAAATTTGCACCATCAATACTGATGGCTTCTAAGCCATTAAAACCACGGGCATATTCAAAGGCGTTTTGTGCGCGTGTTTCGGCCGCATTGGCTGAAATATCCCAGCCATTGTCTTGAATTAAATATAAGATGGGCAATTGTTTCAGCGCTGCCATTTGAAAGGCCTCCGCTATTTCTCCTTCGGTTACCGATGCATCTCCTAAAGAACAAACAGTTATAGGTGCCAATTCTGCTTCGTTTGCATTGGAATTTGTGATTTGTGATTTGTGATTTTCAATATATTGTAATCCCATTGCCGTACCGGTAGCCGGGATGGCTTGCATGCCAGTGGCCGAGGATTGGTGTGGAATTTTAGGCTTGTCGGCATCGCGCAAACTCGGATGGCAATAATATGAGCGTCCGCCAGAAAAAGGATCGTCTTTTTTGGCTAATAATTGTAGCATCAAGTCATACGGTTGGAGTCCGAAAGATAACAACATGGCGTCATCGCGGTAATATGGAAAGACATAATCTTGCGGTACTAATTGAAGGCCCAGTGCAATTTGAATCGCTTCATGACCCCGTGAGGTGGCGTGCACATATTTTGACACGAGTTTAAAATTTTCCTCGTAGGTTTCGGTCATTGCCTTGGCCGTACAAAGGGTTGAAAATGCCTGTTTAAGAAGTTCTTTTTTCATAAGTTACCTTGCGCTAAGAAGGAGTGCTTGGTCAAGTTTTTAAAACTTATACGCTGAGCATCCAATTAAATTTATCTGCTAGTTGTCCTGTTTTAATGGCGTTGAGGGTTTGGTTGATGTCTTCACCCACCGGACTCGTATCTGAAACATGAATGGTTCCCTCTGCCGTTCCAATTTCTTGAATATACGCAATACCAACAGCAGTACCCGTTCCAAACGCTTCCTTAAGCTGTCCGTTATCTGCCGCAGTTTTGATCTCATCAAGGGTGATTTTTCGTTGAGTTACGGTAAAGCCTTTATCTTCTAATAGACGAATTACACTTTTTCGGGTGATTCCATCTAAAACAGATCCATCCAAGGCAGGTGTAATAAACTCGTTGTTGATGTTGAAAAAGATATTCATGGTACCTGCTTCTTGAATATAGCGATGTTCTGCCGCATCTAACCACAATACTTGATCATACCCTTTTGCTTTGGCGAGTTCGGTAGGTCTGATGGCTGCTGCATAGTTCCCGGCTGCTTTTGCTTCACCCGTTCCGCCATGAGCGGCGCGGATATATTGTTTTTCAGCCCAAAGTTTAATTCGTTTACTAAAAAAAGGACCAGATGGAGACCCTATAATAATAAATTTATAATGGCTAGCTGTACGCATGCCAATAAAAGCCTCATCTGCATACATAAAGGGTCTTAGGTAGAGTGCAGAACCTGTTTTTTTAGGTATCCATTGACGCTCTAGCGATACAAATTGGCGTAAAGCCTCTACAAAAAGAGCTGCAGGAAAAGCGGGCATGCCCATACGTTCAGCACTTAAATTTAAGCGTGCTGCATTTTGATCGGGTCTAAACAAAAAAGCAGTACCATCTTCAGCTACTGTTGCTTTCATACCTTCAAAAATGGCTTGTCCATAATGTAAGGCCATGGCAGCAGGGTGGGTTGGAATAGCATGTAAAGGTTCAATCCGCGGATTGACCCACGCACCATTTTCATAGTCGCACACAAACATATGATCGGTAAAAGTGGTGCCCAATGGAATATTGTCGAAATCGAGCTGGTCAAGCCCTGATTTTTCAATTTTTTGGATGGTAATCGTTGGTTTCATAGTCTCTTCTATCATATTTACATTAATTTAAATGGTTCGTTTAGGATCAAATTTTTCTAAATAATCAGCGACACGTTTAACAAAACTTCCCCCTAAAAATCCGTCTACCACACGATGGTCAAATGATAATGAAAGGTACATCATACTTCGTATAGCAATTTCATCGCCTTTTTCGGTGGTTAAGACCTCTGCACGTTTTTTAATAATACCAAAGGCTAAAATAGCTACTTCGGGTTGATTGATAATGGGTGTTCCCATGACGCTACCAAAGGTACCCACGTTTGAAATGGTAAAGGTGCTGCCCTTTATGTCGTCACCAGTAAGCGCATTGTTCCGCGCCTTTTGTACTAAAGCATTGACGTCGGTGGCGAGGGTTTTTAAATTTTTAGTATCAGCGTTTTTTACCACAGGAACAATTAGGTTTCCTGAGGGTAGGGCTGTGGCCATGCCGATGTTAATGTCTTGTTTAACAATAATGTTTTCACCGTCTACCGAGGCATTAATGTTAGGAAAATCTGCAATCGCCTTGGCCACGGCTTCAACAAATAAGGGCGTAAAGGTTAATTTTTGACCGTATTTTTTTTGAAACGCCTCTTTGTGTTGCGTTCTCCAAAGTACTAGTTCGGTCAAATCAGCTTCCACATAGGCAGTCACATGCGGGGAGGTATGTTTAGAATATACCATATGATCTGCAATCATTTGACGCATACGATCCATTTTAACTACGGTGCCCGTACCTTTGTCAAATTTTAGTTGCGGAATGTGATAGGCCGTTGGGTCAACAGCGGTGGGTTGGGTAAATTGAAACGGTCTTCCATCATTGAGGTAGGCAAATACATCACTTTTGCGCAACCGTCCCTCGTGTCCGGTGGCTGGAATACGAGCCAACTCTTCAAAACTAATATGATGTTCTTTGGCAATTGAAAGTACTAAGGGTGATATAAACGTGTTTGAATTAGCCTTGATTTGGTTCGACTGAATTGGAGCTGCAATTTTTTTCTTTTTTTTGGCTAGATCTTTAGGCGTTTTTTTGGCGGTGGGTGTTGATTTCTCTTCGCTGTGTTGCGTAGGCTCTAGTGAAATAAGGGCAATGGTTTGACCTACGGCAATTACTTCTTTTGCTCCGTGTAAAATTTTAATAACCCTGCCAGCGGCAGGAGCGGGGATTTCATTATCCACTTTGTCTGTGGCCACTTCAAGCAAGGTTTCTCCTTCTTCAAAAGAATCTCCTTCGGCAACAAGCCAATTAATGATGGTACCTTCACTAATACTTTCTCCCATTTTAGGCATCCGTAATTCGTGTGATGATAATTGTTCTTTCGGTTTTTCCATTGCGTTTATAGATTCTTGCGCGACACTTCGCGTAGCGCAAATTTAAACAATTTTTCGGATAACTAACGTTTGTTAGTTAAAATGAGCAAATCAGGTTTGTGGCAGCTTGACCAGCGCTGATTATTGGCTCATAAAATCTTTTAAGGTATCGTACACACCTGCTTGCATTTTTCTGTCTTTTGGCACTTTTCGTAATGGCTCAACAGCTTCTAAATCGTCATGACACTCTTTGGGTAATTGTTGATAGAGCTGTGTGCCTTTTGTTTTCCAGGCAATCATTTCGTCACTCACGGATTTAATAATTCTAGCCGGATTGCCCACGACCAAACTTCGTTTAGGAATCACTGTTTCCGCTTTAATAAACGCCATGGCACCCACAATACTTTCATCGCCAATTACGGCATCATCCATAATTACAGCATTCATACCGATGAGGCAATTTCGACCTAAATTTGCCCCGTGAATGATGGCACCATGCCCCACATGCGCACTCTCGCGTAAGGTGATTGATTTACCCGGAAACATATGTACCGTACAGTTTTCCTGCACATTGACACCATCTTCTAATACAATTTGTCCCCAATCTCCTCGGATGGCCGCTCCGGGACCGATATAACAGTTTTTACCAATAATCACATTACCAGTAACTGCAGCCAGTGGATGCACAAAACTTGATTCATGCACTACGGGAATGAATGATTTAAAACGATAGATCATGGCTTATTTAAAGGTTTTTAATTTTGCTTTGGTAAATTCACTCAGCACTAATCGTCCGCTAATCTGCGCGCGTTCTGCTAATAGCTCATCCCAGTTTTCGGTACCTTGCCAGAACATTTGTTTCATTTCGCGCATAGCTTCGGGGTTATAGGTACATAAATGTTGCGCGAATGCGAGGACTGCTTCATCTAAGGCAGCAGTACTTTCAAAGACCTGCGTAAATAACCCTTTTTGTTGTGCCCAATCAGGCGAATAAAACGTATTGGCATCAATGGCAATTTGTGACATGCCAGAAAGTCCAATTTTACGCTCTATGGCTGGACCAACCACAAAGGGCCCGATGCCTAAATTGAGTTCACTTAGTTTAATACTGGCAAATTTGGTCGCCATACAATAATCGGTTGAGGCTGCTAGGCCAACTCCGCCNCCTACAGTTTTTCCTTGAATTCGTCCGATGATAAANTTTGGGCATTTGCGCATGGCATTAATCACATTGGCAAAGCCCGAAAAAAAGACACGTCCAGTTTCGGCATCCTTAATATTGACTAACTCTTTAAAACTGGCGCCTGCACAGAAGGTGCGTTCTCCGCCAGATTTTAGAATAATTACTTTGATTTCATCATTATCCCCTGCCTTGGTAATGGTTTGACGCAATTCTTCTAATATATCTCCTGGGAGTGAATTATGCGCAGGGTGAAAGAATTCAATGGTTGCTATAGCATCTTGTACTGTTTGATTTACATAAGGTTGTGTCATTACGCTTGGGTGCTCCCGTGTAGACGGGAGTCTATTTACTTGTTAAACTTAGACCACTAAATACTAGTCTTTTTTAATGTGTTTTCTCAATTTTGTGTGAGCTTTGAGCAGTTTGCAGGTTAAATAAGTCCAAACTGTTCAAAGTGATGGTTCAGGTGTTTCCGTTCTAATAAATACCATTCGTATCGATTCATTTCTCCAAATACGACATTGTTCAATGTAGCCTCAGGGTGCTCTTTAAAGTACTGTAAATAGGCTTCCCTTTCCTGTTTAAGTACAGCAATGGCAGTAGCTAAATCGGGGTGTTCTAGCGGAGCTAAGGTGTCTTTTTCTAACAGGGGAAAATTTGAATTTTTAGGAAATGGGGTGTAATCATACAAGCTAGCGTGCACCTTCTCCCGTATTTTTTCTGGCGTTGTCACCTCAAAATCTTGCACGGTACCGTTCGCTATTTTATAGGTAAAGGCCAAGTGTTCTATCATGTGTTGTGGCGTCATGATGCCCCATTTCGCTTTCGCGGATGGGTCAAGCTGCGCTAAACAGGCTTCAATTTTTTCTTCTGTCATTTCTACCAAGGTGGTTTGTTTTTTCTGGACCATGGTCAAAATAGTAGCCACGGCTACCAGTTCATCTTCTGCATCAAAAACTTCTACAAACCATTTCACAATACCGCTTGGATGTTCTGCTCCGGCCACATCGCGATCAACCTTTTGCTTACACGTTAAGCGTACATAGACCGTGTCGTTGTGATATAATGGTCGTAGAAAACGACACTCTTCTAAGCCGTAATTGGCCGATACAGGACCTTTGTTTGGATACACAAACAATCCTGCCGCTGCCGAAATAATAAAATAGCCATGGGCGGTGCGCTTTTCAAAAATACTTCCGTCAAGCGAGGTGATGTCTGTATGGGCATAAAAATGATCCCAGGTTAAGTTGGCAAAATTAATAATGTCAGTATCGGTAAACGTACGTTTATGTGTTTTTAACGACATGCCTGGCTCAATATCTTCCCAATGGTATTTAAAAGGGTGTTGCGGACTTTCCTTATACGCTGCGTTGGCTTGATAAATGCCTGTAATTTCGGTCAGCGTAGTAGGCGATCCTTGAACAGCCGTACGCTGTAAATAATGTTTAATACCGCGCATGCCACCCATTTCTTCACCGCCCCCGGCACGACCCGGCCCTCCGTGTACTAAACTAGGTAAAGGAGAACCATGACCGGTGCTTTGTTTGGCACTTTCACGGTTTAACACAAGGATGCGTCCGTGATGCGAAGCGGCATTAATCACATAGTCTTTAGCGATGTTATCATCGGCTGTGGCGATAGTTGACACCAACGAACCTTTACCCATTTGTGCTAGGGTGATGGCTTCGTCTAATGTAGTATAAGGCATTAGGGTACTTACAGGCCCAAAAGCTTCTGTTTCGTGCACGGCTAAATTTTTAAACGGGAGGTCTTCTCTAAGCAGCACGGGGCTCATAAAAGCTCCTTTATTGGCATCTGCCCCGATAGGGGTAACTTGATCTAAAGAACCATACACCATAGTAGCCGTTTTAGTCAGTTCATTCACTCGTTCTTGCACTTCGGTTACTTGATCATGCGAAACCAAGGCTCCCATACGCACTTCTTTTAAACGTGGATCTCCTAGGGTTACTTTGCTTAAACTGTTCGCCAAGGCTGTCTGAACGTCTTCCATGTATTTTTGAGGAACAATGATGCGGCGAATTGCCGTACATTTTTGCCCACATTTTACCGTCATTTCATTGCGTACCTCTTTAATAAATAAGGCAAATTCTGGTGTGCCAGGGGCTGCATCTTCTCCTAAAACGGCCGCATTTAATGAGTCGGCTTCCATGGTAAATGGAACTGATTCTTCAATGATTCTAGGGTGTGCTTTAAGCATTTTTCCCGTGGTAGCAGATCCTGTAAACGTCACTACATCCTGAGAATCAACGGTGTCAAGAATTGAGCGTGCAGATCCAGTGATTAACTGCAATGCCCCTTCAGGTAAGATATTTGAAGCGATAATTTCTTTCACCACCGCTTCAGTTAAAAAGGAAGTGTTGGTAGCCGGTTTCACAACGGCAGGTACGCCAGCCATCCAGTTTACGGCACATTTTTCTAGCATTCCCCACACCGGAAAATTAAAGGCATTGATATGAATAGCAACCCCGCGTTTGGGCACCATGATATGATGCGCCATAAATCGACCTCCTTTTGATAAATCAATTGGGTCACCTTCAACGTGATAGGATTGGTTGGGAAAAAGTTTACGCAACGAAGCATTGGCAAATAAGTTTCCAAACCCGCCCTCAATATCAATCCAGCTATCTATCCGTGTGGCACCGGTGCTGTAACTAAGTTCATAAAAAGCATCTTTTCGTTTGGTCAAATGCAAGGCTAATTTTTTTAGCATGTTCCCACGTTCTTGAAAGGTCATTTTACGTAAAACTTCGCCGCCTTTAGCACGTCCGTAGGCCAATATTTCTTCAAAGTTTAGGCCTTCTGTATCCGACAGGGCAACCACTTCACCAGTGATGGCATCGTATAGAGGAATGCCTGAGCCCGTACCTTCTGTCCACGCGCCATTAATATAGTTTTGTAATTTTTTCATCTTCTTTTTATCTTTTCACCAAGTGGTTTAATTATACACGTTCAATAATTGCAGCATAGCCTTGTCCTACCCCAATACACATAGTCACTAAGGCATAGCGTTTTTGCTGTTCTTTTAATTCAAGCGCAGCGGTATATGCCAAGCGGGCTCCGGTTACACCCAACGGATGTCCTATGGCAATGGCTCCACCATTTGGATTCAATCTGGGATCATTATCTGCTAAACCCCATGCTCTTGTACATGCCAAGGCTTGTGCTGCAAAGGCTTCGTTAAGTTCAATGATATCCATATCCTCCATGCTTAAGCCAGCTTTAGCAAGCGCTTTGTTTGAGGCTTCCACTGGGCCAATACCCATAATTCGAGGTTCTACACCTACCACCGCAGAGCTGACAATTTTAGCCAAGGGCGTTAAATTGTATTTTTTAATAGCGGTTTCAGAAGCAATAATAGTTGCAGCCGCTCCATCATTTAGGCCTGAAGAATTTCCGGCCGTAACAGATCCGCCTTCTTTTTTAAAGGCAGGCCGTAGTTTTGCAAGAACCTCTAAACTGGTGCTGGGTTTTACAAATTCGTCCTTCGAAAATAGGATAGGGTCTTTTTTTCGCTGGGGAATGCTCACAGGGATAATCTCTTTAGCAAGGCGACCGTTCTCTTGTGCTTTGGTTGCTTTCTTTTGAGACCAATGGGCAAAGGCATCTTGATCTTCCCTTGAAATAGTATATTTTTCTACGAGGTTTTCGGCGGTATTTCCCATGCCATCCGTACCATAAAGTACCTGCATTTTAGGATTGATAAAACGCCATCCAAAGGTAGAATCATATAATTTTGAATCTCCGCCAAAGGCAGAACTCGGTTTGGCCATGACATAGGGTCCACGGGTCATATTTTCAACTCCACCCGCAATAAAGAGATCTCCATCACCTGCTTTAATCGCCCTATTGGCATGAATAATTGCCGAGAGGCCAGAACTACAGAGTCGGTTAACTGTTTCTCCCGGTACGGTAAATGGCAATCCTGCAAGGAGCAACGACATCCGGGCTACATTTCTATTGTCTTCCCCTGCCTGATTGGCACAGCCCATAATGACATCGTCATAGGCATCTAATGGAATATTAGGCTGTTTATCGGTTACTGCTTTGATCACTAAAGCGCCCAAATCATCCGTTCTAACGGCCGATAAAGTGCCTTTGTAATTCCCTATTGGTGTTCTAATGCCGTCTATGATGTATGTGTTCATATAAATTTATGATTTACGATTGTAGATAGTTGATTGTTGATTGTTGATTGTTGATTTTGACATCTGTCATCTGAATTAAATTTTAGTTTTTGCCGAAGCTGTTTTAATACTCACGACAAATATGGATATGAGTTCATCATTTTCAACTAGTAATTTATCCAAGTTTGTTTGGTCATTTATTAAATTAGCCCCCATTTGAATTTTTAAATTAACAAGGCATTCTCTTAATTCTTTCGTGCAAATTTTCATTTTGTGAATAAAATCTCTTGATGATTCTGCAGCTCTTGCTTCCCCGTAGTTTAATGCGGATGAAGTGGCAGATCTAATAAGTTGTTTTGCCAAATGTTCAGAGGCAAATGAATTGTCTAAATTTTTACATAGTAAAATTATATCTATGGCAAATTTTATTAGTCGTTGCTCAAGTTGGTTTGCTTTCAAATTACATTTTTTATTCAAGATACAAATTCAAAATTCAAAATTCAAAATTCAACAATCAACAATCAACAATCCTCATTTATTCTTCTTCCCAATTTTTACCCGTTCTATACACAACGCCTTTAAACAAGGCCACTAATTCATCACCGCGCTTTACTTCAATGATGTTAAAGCCTAGTTTCGTATTCACTTTTTCAATGACAGATTCGGCGGTGATATAATCGCCTTCACTAAGGGCTTCAATATGATTGATACTCGTTTCTATAGAGACCGCAAATTTACCATGGGTATTTGCTGCAAAGCCAAAAGCCGTGTCAGCCAGCGAATAACTAATGCCTCCATGGGCTTTAGCCATACTGTTGAGCATTTCTTTGCGAATGGTCATGCCCACTTTTACGCGGCCTACTTCAGCAACGATGATCTCAATGCCCAACCATTGGCTATAGGCGTCTTGACTGAGCATTTTAATAGGTATTTTTTCTCCTGTTAGAGGCATTAGGTATTGGGTATTAGGGATTAGTATTGTTTCTTTCTATAATTTTACTTCTTAAGGAACACATCATTTTTGTTAATTCAGAAATTAATTTTCTATTTTCTTCATCTTGTTCCTTATTGATATACACTCTTCTTTTTGCTTTTGTACTACAACTTATACACTCATTTGCACTGTAGATTGCATAATTTATATGTTTAACAAATTGGGCATCTGATCCAGGATACCCTTCAGCAATATTTAATGCAATCGAATCTGCAGCTCTTCTAAATTGCGATGAAAGAGCATATAATTCGTGCTTTGGAAAATTTTTAACGAGCTCATTAACCACTTCACCAAAATCCATAGACTTTTGATACACTATTAAATCTTCAAATTTAAAATGATAGTTACTTTTCATACTAATCCCTATTTCCTAATTCCTAAACCACTTCACCAATATCCATAA
>JGI24723J26617_10001237_pt1 | contig 23011 bp, 15 predicted proteins | sample Cruoilmetagenom6_FD_26617 | JGI IMG/M metagenome (IMG submission 26617)
CTATGGCCTCTGCTATTTTCTCGGCCACGGCCTCAAACGGCAAAACCTGCCCCGCCGCGACCGCATCAAGCCGGATGATGTGGTAGCCGTGCCGGGTCAAAATAGGTTCAGTTGTCGTTTCCCCTTGGGAAAGAATCCGAAGAGCTGCTTCAAATTCTGGAACCGTATCCCCCGGTCCAATTTGTCCGAGCGCGCCACCGGAGTCTTTCGACCCACAGTCGCTGTCACGCGCAGCCCGCGCTGCGAACCCTTCGGGATCGCCAGACAGAAGCGCTGCGATGGCTTGTATTCGCGTCAATGCATTCTCCCGAGCCTCTGCATCGCGAGGGTCACAAGCACAGAGAATATGGGATGCTTCCCACAAAGGCGGCGTTCTGAACCGCGAGGGGTCTTTCTCCCACTCAGCCTTGATGTCTTGGGCGTTCGGCGGAGTTACATGCACTGCCTGTTCGAGAAGCCCCCGGATTTGAGCCTCTTCATCTGTCTCAAAACGCCNTGGGCCGACCTCTTGGCGGTCGGGCGTGACCCCGCGCGCCACAGCCTCTTGCAAAAGCAGGGTCCGGATCGCTACGGCATTNGCGGCTTTACGCCAAGCAATGCCGGGTTTTCCTTTTGGCGCTTCTTGGTTCTGCGTTTCCGCCGCGACCAGCGCGTGGGGTACGATCTCACCATTGACGATCAGATCTGGGAATAGCGCTGTATTCATGTCCTTACTCCGCCGCTGTTGCTTTAGGTTCGTTCTTTTTTGGCAATAATTTCTGCCGCCGTGATCGCACAATCTGATAGCCGGGCCGCAGAAGGAACCGGAACGGTGCCGCGAAGCCCGATACCATGTGCACGAGCCGCGTGAACGGAAACAGGATAGTGATCAGCAGGCCAAGGAAGATATGTGCCTTGTAGAGCCAGTGAACATCGACAACCATCGCCCAGGCATTCAGGTTCAGCAGGATCACGCTTTGCGACCAGGTCATGAAGCGGACCATTTCCACCCCATCCATGTGCTGCAAAGTCAGGAAAATGGTGCCCAGGCCAATAAACAACTGTAGCCAGATGAGAACCAGGATGCCGATATCGGCAAAGCTGGTGTGTCGCCAGATGCGCGGATCGGTGACGCGCCGATGGATCAGCAGCGTCGCACCGATCAAAGCTGCGATGCCGGCGACGCCGCCCAATATGACGGCGGCCCATTGCTTCAAGGCATGCGGGATGCCAAGCGCGTCCAGGATGAAAACCGGGGTGAAAAGGCCAACTAAGTGGCCCCCAAAGACCACGATGATACCGACATGAAACAGGATCGACCCCCAGACTAGTTGCTTGCGGCGCAGCAATTGGCTGGAGGATGATTTCCAAGTGAATGGATCGCGTTCGTAGCGCGCGATACTGCCGACGATCAGCACGGTGAGTGCGATGTAGGGCATAATCCCGAAGATGAAGTAGTCGATGTCGAAGTTCCAGAACATGTCGGTTTCTCCCTATTCAGCCGCTTGGCGCGGCGCCGGGTTCACGGGGGTATCCATGCGCGAAAGCATATCGCGCACTTGCGGGCATCCGGCGTTTGGGTCAGGGCCGAAGAGCACTTCGCTTTCCTCCCAAACCTCGTCCAGAGCCTTTAAATCGTTTGGGTCGTCGTCGGGATCTGCCAACATTTCGGCCACAGCCTGCTGATCCGCTTTGGTTCCACCTAATTGAAGGAGCCCGACAAAAACAGCAGCGTAGGGGCTCTCGCGCCGAACCAGCCGTTCGCTTAGCGCCTCAAAGATATGCGCCGCGTCGGCAAGTGTGTCCTGCGCTTCTGCAAAGGATCTCGTGGCTAGAAACTCCAAAAGTACCGGCAAGTGATCAGGCAATTCGGACGTAACAGGGTCAAAACCACCCTCACGATAGGTCTCGACCAACGACACCATAGCTCCGCCACGGTCCCGACTTTCGCCATGAACATGTTCGAATAGGTTCAGTGACAGGGTCCGAGACCGGTCGAAAAGCATGACAAAAGTCTCTTGCAGATCATAGATGTCGCGCCCGGCCAGTTTTTCCACCAGCGGGCGCAACGCCCGACGTGCTGCTGCTGTCAATCGCGTGTCCGAGGCCAAAACGCCTCCGATCTCGGGCATGGCATGCTGCAACTCGCGCGTCGGGTAACTCAGGATAAGGGAAAAAGCTTTTAGTGTACGGTCCATGTCATTTCACCTCTGCTGGCATTTTGAGGGGTCGTTTGGAGCCGCCGAACAGCGACCCTTTAGAAATTCCGGTCGAGCATCCATTGCTGTCGGTGAAGCCGCAGCCGCCCTTGAGGTCATAGGCCTCTTCGACGTGCTCGCGGTGGGTCGTCGGGATCACAAAGCGATCCTCGTAGTCGGCAAGCGCCATGATCTTGTACATGTCCTCGATCATGCGGCCGCTCAGGCCCACGCGCTCGGCCACGCCTTCGTCGATGACCCCCTCGACGGTCTTGGACCGCATGTAGGACCGCATCGCCAGCATCCGTTCAAGCNCGGTGATCACCGGGGCCTCGTCGCCCGCCGTCAGCATGTTGGCGAGGTATTTGACCGGAATGCGCAGGTTCTTCACGTCCGGCATTGCGCCGTCCATACCGATCGCGCCCGCCTCGGCGGCGTTCTGAATTGGCGACAGCGGCGGGATGTACCACACCATCGGCAGGGTCCGGTATTCGGGGTGCAGCGGAAAGGCGACCTTCCATTCCATCGCCATCTTCCAGATCGGGCTTTCCTGCGCGCCCTTGATCCAATCCTCGGGGATGCCATCGGCGCGCGCTGCCGCGATCACCTCGGGATCGTTGGGGTCGAGAAAGACGCCAAGCTGCGCATCGTAGAGGTCTTGCGTGTTCTCGACGCTCGCCGCTTCCTCGATCTTGTCGGCGTCATACAGCATGACCCCCAGGTAGCGGATACGCCCGACGCAGGTTTCCGAACAGACCGTGGGGTTGCCGGATTCAATGCGCGGATAGCACAGGGTGCATTTCTCGGATTTGCCGGTGGACCAGTTGTAATAGACTTTCTTGTACGGACAGCCAGAGACGCACATCCGCCAGCCGCGACACTTTTCCTGGTCGATCAGCACGATGCCGTCTTCCTCGCGCTTGTAGATCGCGCCCGAGGGGCAGGACGACACGCAGGTCGGGTTGAGGCAATGCTCGCACAGGCGCGGCAGATACATCATGAAGGTGTTTTCGTATTCGCCGTAGATCTGCTTTTCGATCCCGTCGAAATTGTAATCCTCAGAGCGTTTCGCGAATTCGCCGCCCAGGATTTCCTCCCAGTTGGGGCCTTTCTCGATTTTCTGCATCCGCTCGCCGGTGATCTTGGATCGCGGGCGCGCGGTCGGAAAGGCCTCCATCTCGGGGGCGGATTTCAGGTGGTCGTAGTCGAAATCGAAGGGTTCGTAGTAATCGTCGATCTCGGGCATGGAGGGGTTGGCAAAGATATTCGCCAGGATCCGCCACTTGCTGCCCTGCTTGGGCTGCAGCTTGCCGGCCTTGGTGCGTTCCCAGCCGCCGTTCCAGCGCGCCTGGTTTTCCCAGTCGGTGGGATAGCCAAGGCCCGGCTTGGTCTCGACGTTGTTGAACCAGGCGTATTCGACGCCGTCGCGGCTGGTCCAGACGTTCTTGCAGGTGACAGAGCAGGTGTGGCACCCGATGCATTTGTCCAGGTTCAGCACCATGCCGATTTGTGCGCGGACTTTCATTCTGCTGCCTCCGTTTTCTTGGGTTCATAGGCTTTCTCGGCATCCAGCCAGTCGACCTTTTTCATTTTGCGGATGACCACGAATTCATCCCGGTTCGCGCCCACAGTGCCGTAGTAGTTGAAGCCATAGGATTGCTGGGCATAGCCGCCGATCATATGGGTGGGTTTCAGCACCGTGCGGGTGACCGAGTTGTGGATGCCGCCGCGGTTGCCGGTCTTTTCCGAGCCGGGCGTGTTCACGATCTTTTCCTGGGCGTGATACATGAAGGTCGAGCCTTCCTTGATCCGCTGAGACACGACCGCGCGCGCCGTCAGGGCGCCGTTGATGTTGTAGACCTCGATCCAGTCGTTATCGACGATGCCGGCCGATCTGGCGTCCACCTCCGAGATCCAGACAACCGGCCCGCCCCTGTTCAGCGTCAGCATCAGCAGGTTGTCGGTATAGGTCGAATGGATGCCCCATTTCTGGTGGGGCGTGATAAAGTTCAGCACCAGCGTATCGCCGTCGTCCTGCACCTCCTTGGTGATCGTCTTGAGGTCGACCGGAGGGCGGTAGGACATGAAGCCCTCGCCAAAGGCGCGCATCCACAAGTGATCCTGATACAGCTGCTGCCGCCCGGTCAGGGTGCGCCAGGGGATCAACTCGTGCACGTTGGTGTAGCCGGCGTTGTAGCTGACCTTCTCGGACTCAATCCCCGACCATGTGGGGCTTGAGATGATCTTGCGCGGCTGNGCTGCGATATCGCGGAAGCGGATCTTGTTGCCATGCTCGCCTTCGGCCAGGTGNGCATGTTCGCGCCCGGTGGCCTTTTCCAGCGCTTCCCAGGCCTTTACGGCGACGTTGCCGTTGGTTTCCGGCGCCAGCATCAGGATGACTTCGCAGGCGTCGATCGCGGTCTCGATCTTGGGCCGTCCGGCGGCGGCGCCGTCCAGTTGCACGCCGTTCAGGGCCGACAGGTTGTCGATCTCTTCCTGAGTGTTCCAGCTGATGCCCTTGCCGCCATTGCCCAGCTTGTCGAGCATTGGGCCAAGCGATTTGAAGCGTTCGTAGATCGCGGTGTAGTCGCGTTCGACGGCGATGAACGCGGGCGCGGTCTTGCCCGGGATCAGGTCGCATTCGCCTTTCTTCCAATCCTTGACCTGGTCCTGCGCGATCTCGGCCGGCGTGTCATGCAGGATCGGCAGCGCGACGATATCGGTCTCTTTTCCCAGGTAGCCCGGCGTGATCTCCTGAAATTTCTTGGCGATGGCCTTGAAGATTTCCCAATCCGACTTGCTCTCATATGCCGGGTCCACCGCCGCTTGCAGCGGATGGATGAACGGGTGCATGTCGCTGGTGTTCATGTCGTCCTTTTCGTACCAGGACGCGGTCGGCAGAACGATGTCCGAGTAGACGCAGGTGGTGCTCATCCGGAAATCGATGGTCACCAGCAGGTCCAGCTTGCCGCGCGGCGCATCCTTGTGCCACCTGGCCTCTTTGGGCAGCTGCTTGCCGTCTTCGCCAAGGTCCTTGCCCATGACGCCGTGGTCGGTGCCCAGCAGGTGCTTGAGGAAATACTCGTGTCCCTTGCCCGACGATCCCAGCAGGTTGGAGCGCCACACGAACAGGTTGCGCGGCCAGTTCGCGGGGTTGTCCGGGTCTTCGCAAGACAGTTCCAGATCGCCGGATTTCAGGTTCTCGGCGATATAGGCCGGAGCCTCCTTGCCAGCCGCTTTCGCCAGTTTGGCAACCTCCAGCGGGTTGGTCTTGAGCTGGGGCGCCGAGGGCAGCCAGCCCATGCGCTCGGCCCGGATATTGTAGTCGATCATGCTGGCGTTCCAGTCGCCCTCGGGCGCCGTGGGCGACAGGATTTCCGATGCCTCGAGGGTCTCGTAACGCCATTGATCGGTATGCGCATACCAGGCCGAGGTCGAATTCATGTGCCGCGGCGGGCGGGTCCAATCCAGCGCAAAGGCCAGCGGCTGCCAGCCGGTTTGCGGGCGCAGCTTTTCCTGGCCCACGTAATGCGCCCAGCCGCCGCCGGATTGCCCGACGCAGCCGCACATCACCAGCATGTTGATGACCCCGCGATAGTTCATGTCCATGTGGAACCAGTGGTTCATCGCGGCGCCGATGATGATCATCGACTTGCCGTTGGTCTTTTCGGCATTGTCGGCGAATTCGCGCGCCACATGGGCGATCTTGTCGGCGGGAACGCCGGTGATCTTTTCGGCCCAGGCGGGGGTGCCGGGCATGTCGTTGGCATAGTCGCTGGTCACCCAGTCACCGCCCAGGCCCCGGTCTAGCCCGTAGTTGGCGCAGAACAGATCGAACACGGTCGCGACGATGATTTCGCCCGACGCGGTGACGATCTTTTTGACCGGGATGTTGCGGGTCAGCACGTCGGGATGGGTCGCATCCGTCTTGAACTGCCCGAACGCCTCGCCGCCGAAATAGGGGAAATCGACGCCGACGACATCGTCGTGGTCCTCTTCCAGAACCAGGCTCATCTTCAGACGCGTCTCGGCGGTCTTGGCCTTTTCCTCGAGGTTCCATTCACCGTCTTCGCCCCAGCGATATCCGACCGAACCGTTGGGCGCGACAAACCCGCTGGACAGTTCGTCATAGGCGACGGTCTTCCACTCGGGGTTGTTGTCCTCGCCCAGTTTTCCATCCAGATCATCGGCGCGCAAAAATCGCCCCGGCACCAGTTTACCGTCCTGCGCGTCAAGCTTAACCAGCATAGGGAAGTCAGAGTATTTGCGGGTGTAGTCCTCGAAATACTCGTTCTGCCGGTCAAGGTGGAATTCGCGCANGATCACGTGGCCAAAGGCCATCGCCANCGCCGCGTCAGTGCCCTGCCGGGCGTTCAGCCAGACATCGCCGAANTTGGCGGCCTCGGAGTAATCCGGGCANATGACGGCCGACTTGGTGCCCTTGTAGCGCGCCTCGGTNTAGAAATGCGCATCCGGNGTGCGCGTCTGCGGCACGTTCGAGCCCCACAAAAGCAGGTAGCCGGCGTTGTACCAATCGGCGCTTTCGGGCACGTCGGTCTGCTCGCCCCAGGTCATCGGCGAGGCGGGCGGCAGGTCGCAATACCAGTCGTAAAACGACATGCAGACCCCGCCCATCAGCGACAGGTAGCGCGACCCGGCGGCGTAGCTGACCATCGACATGGCCGGGATGGGCGAAAAGCCGAATACCCGGTCGGGACCATAGGTCTTGGCGGTATAGGCGTTGGCGGCGGCGGTGATCTCGGTCGCCTCGTCCCAGGTGGCGCGCACGAAACCACCCTTGCCGCGTGTCTCGACGTAGGACGCGCGCAGGATCGGATCGGCCTGCAACTTGGTCCAGGCCTCGATCGGGTCCATCGTCTCGCGCATCTTGCGCCAGACTTTCATCAACCGGCCGCGCACCAGCGGGTTCTTGACCCGGTTGGCGCTGTACAGGTACCAGCTATAGCTCGCGCCACGGGCACAGCCGCGCGGTTCGTGGTTGGGCAGGTCGGCGCGGGTGCGCGGATAATCGGTCTGCTGGGTTTCCCAGGTCACGATGCCAGACTTCACGTAGATCTTCCAGGAACACGACCCGGTACAGTTCACCCCGTGGGTCGAGCGCACGATCTTGTCGTGCCGCCAGCGGTTGCGATAGGTGTCTTCCCAATCGCGGTTTTCGCGCGTGACTTGGCCGTGGCCGTCCGAGAACTGTTCCAGTTCTTTCGACTGGAGAAAGTTCAATCTGTCGAGCAGATGGCTCATGTCAGGTTCCTTTCCTATTGAGCGGGTTGAACAGCGGCGGCGGGACCGCGGCCACGTTCGATGTCATGGAGAAGCCCACCGGGCCGAGTGTAGAAAACCCAGGTCACGAGCAGGCAAAGCACGTAGAAGCCAAGGAAGGCCCAGAGCGCACCGTTTGGTGCGCCGGTGATGGCTATCGACGTGCCGTAGAGTTTGGGGATGAAGAACGCGCCATAGGCTGCAATTGCCGAAGTGAAGGCGATGATTGCAGCACTTTCACGCTCGGCTTGTTTGCGGCTTGCTTCAGCATCCAGTTCCGGCATAAGGCGCGGAATCTCGCGGCCCATAATTGCTGGGATCATTTGGAAGGTTGATGCATTACCAATACCCGTCAGCAGGAACAGCGCCATGAAGCAGGCAAAGAAGCCCATGAAGCTGCCGCCCTGCCCGTCCGAAGGCAGGAAGAAGACCACGCCATAGACCGCGATGATCATTCCTAAGAAGGTCCAGAAGGTGACACGCCCACCGCCAAACTTGTCAGAAATCCAACCTGTGCCGGCACGGCTCAGCGCGCCTACGAGTGGCCCAAGAAACACGTATTGCAGCGCGTTCACTTCAGGGAACATCAGGCGCGTAAGCAGCGGGAAGCCTGCGGAGTAACCGATGAAGCTCCCGAATGTGCCAGTATAGAGCACGCACATCACCCAATTATGAAACCGGCTGAAGATGATGGCTTGATCACGGAAGCTGGCTTTGGCGTCGGCGATATCGTTCATACCAAGCCATGCCGCAGCCGTTGCCACGATGATGAAGGGCACCCAAACAAAGCCTGCGTTCTGCATCCAGAGCTGGCTGCCGTCGTCGAGGGTTACCGGCGCGCCGCCCATGACCCCAAAGATGCTTGCCGTGATGACGATGGGCACCAGAAATTGCATGACAGACACCCCGAGGTTGCCTAAACCAGCGTTTAGCGCGAGCGCATTGCCCTTCTCGGCTTTTGGGAAAAAATAGGCGATATTGGCCATTGAAGACGCGAAGTTGCCGCCACCCAGACCGCAGAGCAAAGCCAGAGCGAGGAAGATCAGATAAGGCATTTCGGGATTTTGCACCGCATAACCGATCCCAATCGCGGGAAAGAGCAGCGAAGCCGTTGAAAGCGTCGTCCAGAGTCTACCGCCAAAGATTGGCACCATGAAACTATAGAAGATACGCAAGGTGGCGCCCGATAAACCGGGCAACGCGGCCAACCAGAAGAGCTGGGACGATGTGAACTCAAAGCCGATCGCGGGCAAACGTGCCACCACCATCGACCAGACCATCCAGACCGAGAAGGCCAGCAGCAGTGCCGGGATCGAAATCCAGAGATTGCGGCGCGCGACTGCACGTCCTTTGTCGGACCAGAACGCAGCATCTTCGGGCTTCCACTCTGTCAGCGACCGCGGCATGGTTGTCCGCTCGGAAATGTGAATTTCCTGCATTTCCGGCAGTTCAGGAAGCTCATCTAGCACCGGACCATGCGCATCACGTTCCATCGCGCGAACAGACAGGTGCATCCATCCCAAAGAGATGGCTACGACAGAAAATAGCAGGGCAAAGCAGCTTGTGTAGATGTTGGTCAATTCCAGCAAAGCGCCGAAACCAACGGGAAGAACGAACCCTCCAAGACCACCTATCATGCCGACGAGGCCACCGACCGCACCAACATGATGCGGATAATAAACCGGGATGTGCTTGAATACAGCCGCCTTGCCGAGGCTCATGAAGAACCCAAGCACGAATAAGGTAATGACGAAGGGCACAACGCTCATTTGCGTCGAAAAGGAGATCGGTCCGTTCTTGCCCTGAATGATGTAGTCGGTCGGCGGATAGGACAGCATGAAGAGCAGCACGAGGCTGAAACCAAAAGTCCAGTACATGACCTTTCGCGCACCGACCTGATCCGACAAGTGACCGCCATAAGCACGGAATAAGGACGCGGAGAGCGAGAATGCCGCCGCAGACATGCCTGCGGTCCGTACATCTAGGCCATAAACGTCGATCAGATAGTGGGGCATCCATAGCGCCAGCGCTACGAAGCCGCCGAAAACAAAAAAATAATAGAGCGAGAAGCGCCAGACCTGCAGGTTCCGTAGCGGCGCAAATTGCTGGGCTAGGCTCGGCGCTTTTACACCGGACTCTCGCCGAGCGATCAGTTCGGGATCGTCTTTGGCAAATATAAAGAAAACGACAGCCATCAATGCGAGGCCAACCGCCCAAACATGGGCCACGCCTTGCCATCCGTAAGCAACCATGACGAAGGGAGCCACGAACTTGGTGACCGCTGCACCAACGTTGCCCGCGCCAAATATCCCAAGTGCGGTCCCTTGATGGCCCGCATCATAAAAGCGCGAGACATAGGCTACACCGATGATGAAAGACCCACCAGCGAGGCCGATGCCGAGTGCTGCGACCAGATACATTGGGTAGGTTGATGCGAATGTCAGCGCCCATGTTGCCATCGCAGTCAGCAACATCTGTGCGGTGAAAACTAAACGGCCACCATATTTTTCCGTCCAGACACCTAGGAATAAGCGCGTGATCGAACCGGTCAGAATCGGTGTTGCGACCAACAGACCAAACTGTGCCTCATTAAGCCCCAACTCGGCTTTGATGCCGACACCGATAATAGAAAAAATGGTCCAGACCGCAAAGCACGCCGTGAAGGCGACAGTGCTAAGTCCGAGGGCTCTGTTTTGATCGGCTCTGTCGACGGTTCCGGCATTGTCCATGATACGTCCTCCTGACCTTTACACGTTCGAGCGTGTGTTCACCGGTGGAGGATTTCGGCAGGATCAGAGTTGATCTGGATCAATAACTTAATTTTATAATTAAAAATAAACGACTTACGCGCATTGATCAATTCGGTAGCCGCATGACATCAAGTCATGTTCGACCGACGTCAATCCGCCACTTGACATTTATCAATTACGCCTAGAAGATCTCGCAAGCTTGTTTATACGGAGGCCGAGGACGGCATGTCTAAGTCGTACACGGAAGAGATTCGTGGCTTGGCATTATTCGCCGACATGGACGAGGCTAATTTCCTTAGCCTTATGCGTGGTGCCTATGTTCAAAATTTTCCGCCCCGAATTGATTTGATCAATGAAACTGACCCGCCAGACTTTCTGCATGTCGTTCTATCTGGTTCCGTTGATCTGTTCTCGACGTGGAACGGGCGGGAGACAAGCATGGCCACGGTCCGGCCCGTTTCGACATTCATTCTTGCGGCAAGTGTTCGGAATTTATCTTATCTGATGTCCGCCAGAACATTAGAAAAGAGTCGCATTGCCCTCATTCCTTCTCTGGATGTGAGGGCTATGTTTGCAAAAGATGGGGCGTTCGCTCAAGCGATCGTCGCTGAACTTGCGCAGTGCTACCGATCCGTCGTGAAAAACGCGAAAGATCTCAAACTGCGTACATCGCTTGAGCGACTTGCAAACTATCTGCTACGCCAACATAGGCAGACAGCGAAATTTGAGTTCGATTTGACGATGGAGAAACGACGCTTGGCGTCCTTTCTGGGCATGACACCTGAAAACCTGAGCCGTGCTTTCAAGGGGCTCGGACCTCATGGCGTCAGGGTAGAAGGAAACCGAATTGTGATCACGGACCTCGAAGACCTGATACTGTATGCTAAGCCCAACCCGCTAATCGACGATTATTCGACGTAAGGGTCGAGCAATACCCTAAAATTTGTAGCACCTATCCATCCTGGGCAATGCCTGCGCGGAAGCCAGGTCATTGACCGAGCGGGAAAAGCGTTTCGCGAAGCTAGCTCCCGCAATCGGCGTTGCGTTCGAAGGACGCAGTCCATTTACACAGTCTTCGTGCAAGGCGAGAGCCGATCAGGGTGCCGCACTTCGCCCCTGAGCATGCGCATATCACAGCCTTTGAATTTTCCCGCCCCCCCTTCTCGTTGCATTTACTGATGGACGCCTTCTCCGCGCGCAAAACGTGGATGCCTCCATAAGATATCCATACCTTATCCGACCAGAAAAGATTTTAGCCGATATCCGAAAACCTATGATCAAAGCGCATATCAGACATGCGTGGAAAATAGGAATTGTTTGATCTTGATCAAAGAGCCCTCAACCGCAGGCGGAATAGAAGGAGGCAAGTTTACGATTTTTTCACCTGTTAAAAGAGCCGAGGCTATTATGGATCTGGCAAGACGACTGTTTTTGGGCCAAGCAGCAAAAGTTACCGCCGGGGCGGCCTTTGTTCCCTTCGCCAGCGTTGCGGAGGCATCGATTAACACGCAACCACCGCGGCGCGGTGGTGATCCCGGTAAGCGCTATGCGATGCTTATCGATTTGCGCCGCTGCATCGGCTGTCAGGCCTGCACTGTTTCGTGCCATATCGAGAACGAGGCGCCATTGGGCAAGTTCCGCACAATCGTTTCGCAGACCGAGGTTGAAAGCATGGAAACTGGCGAGATGGCCCAGTTCATGCTGCCGCGGCTGTGCAACCATTGCGACAACCCGCCCTGCGTGCCCGTCTGCCCGGTCAATGCCACTTGGCAGCGGGAGGACGGCATTGTCGTCGTTGATAGCGACCGATGCGTTGGCTGCGCGTATTGCGTGCAGGCCTGCCCCTATGACGCGCGCTTTATCAACGACCGCACCCAGACCGCAGACAAATGCACTTTCTGCGCTCATCGGTTGGAAGTCGGTCTGTTGCCGGCCTGCGTCGAAAGCTGTGTCGGTGGCGCGCGGATCATCGGAGATCTGAACGATCCTGATAGCCAGATCGCGCAGATGGTCGCCGAGCATCGTGATGACTTGATGGTTCTGCAACCGGACAAAAACACCCGGCCGCACGTCTTTTATCTGGGCATGGACGAACGCTTCGTCACCCGGCCCAGTGCCGCGCCGGGTCTTTGGGATGTACGCAACGGCGAAGGTCAAGAACTGGGGTATGAATATGGAGAACATTGAACTCATCGCGCCGCGATACGGAATTGCCTGGTATCCTTGGGCGGTACAGTATTTTTTTCTGATTGCGCTCTCCTATGCCTCGCTCTGGTTAGCTATGCCGGGCACGATCATGGGCCGCGAGCGCTGGAAACCGACGGCGCGGCTGGCGCTTCTGGGCGCGGTGAGCACCGCCATCGTCGCTCCGGTGACGTTGCTGGCCGACCTGCACCAGCCTCTGCGCTTCTGGCATTTCTATGCGTATCCTAACAATGCGTCTTGGATGTCGCTTGGCAGCTTGTTTCTGCCTCTCTATGTCGTCCTCGTGCTGGCGCTGGCTTGGCTGGTCTGGCGCGAGCCGCTGCGCGAGCGCGCCGATCAGAGCGGATTGCAGGGGCTAATCGCTCGCCTTGCGCCTTTGGGAAGTTGGGCCACGCCGCGCTGGCTGGTGGTCGCGGTAGGGTTGGCGGCGGTCGCGCTGTCGCTGGCGGTCATGGTGTATACCGGAGCCGAAGTCGCCATTCTCAAGGCGCGTCCCCTGTGGCACACAGAATATCTACCGGCGATGTTCCTTCTTACCGGCGTGATCGGCGCGGCGGGCCTAGCAATTGTGGTGAACCGCTTTTCCGGAATGCGTCACCCCGTCGCCGGCGACCAGATGCTAACGGTGATCCTGATATCTCTGGTTTTGGCAGGGTTGGTCGCCGGAGGCTGGCTGGCGCAAGGGCTGGCGATCAACGAGGGCTCCGTCTCTGCCGCGCTCGACACGGTGCGGGACAATCCCGATTGGCGCCGCTTTGCCTATTGGGGCATGATCGCTGGCATCGTGCTGTTTCTTGGCGCCGGAATGTCCGAGGTGCTGGGCTCTTGGCGCGGCACCCGCTGGGTCCTCGGCCTTCTGGCGCTGCACGTCGCTTGGATGTTCCGCTGGACCGTGCTGATGGAAGTGCAGACAGTGGCTCGGAATAGCGCTGGTTTCCAACAATATGTCGTGGACATTGGCTCGCAGGGTATTCTTGGCATCGTCGGAAGCTTTGGGCTCTGGCTCGCCGTAATCCTCATCATCAACCTTTTCGTGCCCTGGCGCGCCGCATTTGGCGGTCACGACCAGACAGCAACCACCTCCGCCATCCAAGGAGAACCGAGCTATGGATAAGAACCGTCGCAGACTACTTCAGGGCGCTGTCGCCGCCGGAGGTGCAGCAACTTTTGTAGCAGGCTATGCCGAACCATTGGAGAAATTGGCCCACGGGTTTTCAGGCAGCGCAGGCGAGNAACCTGCTCACCCGATCTATGGGAACGCGCTCGAGCCAGAATATGCGGTTGACCTCAAAACCGGTGCGCTGACCCCTAATCCCGACCAGCGCATGGCCTTTACCGTGTGTTATGGCTGCACCACAAAATGCGGCGTCCGCGTAAGGATCGACAAGGCCACCGATCGAGTGATCCGAGTCGCGGGCAATCCCTACAATCCGCTTTCGGCTGACGAACATCTGGAACAGGGCGAACCGGTGCGCGAGGCGCTTCGCTGCGTCAGTGCGTTCGGTGACAAAGGCCAGCAAAACCGCTCCACCGCCTGCGCCCGCGGCAACGCCATGATCGGTCAGATCAACAGCCCGCACCGGGTGACCCAGGTGCTTAAGCGTAGCGGCAAACGCGGCGCGGGCGGTTGGACCTCAATCTCTTTCGAACAGGCGATCGAAGAGATTTGCGAAGGCGGCGATCTGTTCGGCGAAGGCCCGCTTGAGGGCTTGCGTGCGATCAACGATATCGAGACCCCGATAGACGCCGACAATCCCGAATTTGGGCCAAAGGCAAACCAGCTTCTGGTGATGGAGGCGACCGATTACGGCCGCTCGGCACTGCTTAAACGGTTTACCTTCAATGCCTTCGGCACCCGAAATTACGGCCATCACGGTTCCTATTGCGGCCTTGCGTTCCGCATGGGATCGGGCGCGGTGATGAACGACATGGCGAAATTTGCTCATGTGAAGCCGGATTTCGCCAATGCTAAATTTGGTCTGTTCATCGGCTCTGCACCAAGTCAGGCGGGCAACCCGTTCAAGCGCCAGGGCCGACTCCTGGCGGAGGCGCGGGCGCGTGGCACCCTCGATTATGTCGTGGTCGATCCGGCCTTGAACGCCTCGGTGGTGGAAAGCGCAGGCGCCCATGCCAACTGGGTCCCCGTGCGGCCCGGCTCTGACACTGCGTTGGCGATGGGGCTGATCCGCTGGTTGCTGGAAAACGACGGTTACGCCAGCGAATTTCTGGCGTTGCCGTCGGACGAAGCAGCCAATGCGGCGAAAGAGGTCGGCCACACCAACGCTACTCATCTGGTTATTGTTGAGGAAGGGCACGAGCGTCAGGGGGCATTTCTGCGCCGGTCGGACTTCAGCCTTGCCGAGGCGGGCGCCACAGACGATGCAACTATGGTGCTGATGAGCGGCAACCCCGTCGCGGCGCCTGAGGCGACAAAAGCCGACCTTTTTGTCGACACCACCATCGACCTGCCCAACGGAGGCCGCGTCGCGGTCAAGAGCAGCCTAGCGCTCTTGCGCGAGGCTGCGCTGGAGCATTCTCTGGCTGACTATGCCGAAGCCTGTGGCGTACCTGAGGCGCGCATTGGTGAAATCGCTTCGCGTTTCAAAGCGGGCGGCCGTCGCGCAGTGGCCGACTGCCATGGCGGCATGATGTCAAGCACGGGCTTCTATGCTGCCTTCGGCGTGCAATTATTGAACCTGCTGGCCGGATCGATAAACCACACCGGGGGCGCCGCCCACGGCGGTGGCAAGTTCAACGGAATGGGCAAAGGGCCACGCTACGACCTTAAAACCTTTCCGGGGATGCGTAAGCCACAGGGTCTTTTCCTGTCGCGCTCTAAATTTCCCTACGAGAAATCTTCGGAGTACAAGCGCAAGGTCGCTGTAGGCGAAGACCCCTACCCCGCTACCGCTCCCTGGCGCGCGCTCGCGCCGCCGACTTTGAGTGAACATCTTTCTTCCGCTCTTGACGGCTATCCATATCCTATCAAAGCGGTAATCGGCTGCATGGCCAATCCGATATATGGACAAGCTGGGTTGGCCAAGCTGATAGGAAAAAAGCTGTCCGATCCCAAGAAGTTGGGGCTCTATATCGCAGTGGACGGTTTCATTAACGAAACAAACCGCTTTGCCGATTATATATTTCCAGACTCGGTTATGTATGAGGTTTGGGGCTTCACCGGTGCTTGGTCAGGCAACCTGACCAAAATGACCACCGCCTGCTGGCCGGTTGTTGAGCCGCGTCAGGTCAAGACTGCGGAGGGTCAGCCCGTTAGCATGGAAACTTTCTTTATCGCGGTTGCCAAACGGTTAGGTCTGCCAGGCTTCGGCAACGAAGCGATCCCTGCCGCTGACGGCACTTTGCTTCCGCTCAACACCACCGAAGACTACTTTTTGCGGGCGGGTGCCAATATCGCCTTTCAAGATGAGCCATTGCCTGAAGCCAGCGATGATGACATCGCGCTCAGCGGGTTGGATCCACTTTTGGACAAGCTTAAGGCGGTCCTTCCCGCAGAAGAACGTGGGTCGGTCGCCTATCTCTACTCGCGCGGCGGGCGGTTCCAGACCTTTGATCAGGCCCACAACGGAGAGCAACTAGGCAATCGCTGGACGCGAACGCTCTGCGTCTACAACGCGCAGGTCGCTTCTACGATAGACAGCCAAACTGGCCAACGCCATAGAGGCGTGCCGCAGTTCCAGACCCCGCGTCTTTCCGACGGCACCCCCATGCGCGAGGTCTACACAGAAGACGATTGGCCGCTGCTGGCGTTCTCGTTCAAGTCGAACCTAATGAACCCCTATGCTGCCGGGCTCGACCGACTGCGGATGATCAAGCCCAACAATCCGGTGCTCCTTAATTACAAAGACGCCGAGCGCTTCGAGATCGAACATGGCGATGTGATCACCATCGAAAGCCCAGGCGGGAGTGTCACCGGAGTCGCGCTGGTCAGTCGGGGTGTTATGCAAGGGGCGCTCGGGATCGAACACGGGTTCGGCCACCGCGAACTGGGCGCTGCCGAACACCGGATCGACGGCAAGAAATTTGGTGGCAACCCGTGGGTCGGGGCGGGGGTGAACCTCAACGATTTGGGCTTCGCCGACCCAACCCGCAGGATCGCCGGCACTTGGCTTGAGCCGATTAGCGGGGCTGCCGTCAGGCAGGGTCTGCCGGTGCGGCTAAAGCGCAGTGTTAGCGCCTGATTACAAAAAAAGCAGCCCCCCCCTTTCCAAGGGGGGCATGCCCTACAGGTTTCCAGCCAGAGGACGGAGGAAGACACCATGCAGATCGCTTATACTAAATCCGAGCGCAAAGGAGATACTGACCTCCTTTTGACAAAACTGGCGGAGCGATTGCGCGCTGCGGGCGCACGTCTCTGCGGAGCTGTGCAAAAGAACCAAGACTCCTTGGTTCATTACGGCTGTGACATGGACGTGACGGTTCTGCCCAATGGTCCGGTGATCCGTATCTCCCAATCGTTGGGTAAAGAAGCGCGGGGTTGCCGGCTAGACCCGGACGCGTTGGAACGTGCCGTAGCACTCTCCGAAATGGTTCTCGTCGACGGGGCCGATATCCTTATCATTAATAAATTCGGCAAACACGAAGCCAGCGGCGGGGGATATCGCCAATTGATCGCGAAGGCGATTGAACTGGAGGTCCCCGTCCTCGTTGGACTTTCCCAGCTGAACGTCGATGCGTTCCACGACTTTACGGGCGGGCTCGGAGAGGCGGTGCAACCGAATCTCGCTGAACTTCTGGGGTGGTGCCAAACTGCGGGGCTGCCCACGAAAGCAGAAAGTGCTTTTGAGCAGAGGGTTTCTGTTTCATGCCCCAGCTAGACAGAACACCGCAGGCGCGCTTTATTACACGGCTTGCTGCTGTGCTCCCCCTCCCAATAATGCAGCCCGTGCTGGATAGGATCGTTCGACGCATTGCTGCCAGCCATAGTGAAATTTTCGACCGTCTGGGCTCCTACCGTTACTCGACCTATGTCATCGATACCGAAGATCTCCCCTTCGCGCTTGTGCTGAGCCCAGACCCAGACCAACCGAAGCTTCGCGCAGTAAAACGCAAAGACCTGCCGCCGCATGATGCCCGTATCACAGGGACATTCCTGAGCCTCTTTAAGTTGATCGACACTGGGGAAGATGGGGACGCCCTCTTTTTCTCGCGCACTCTTTTGATCAGCGGCGACACCGAAGCGGTGGTGCGCCTGCGCAATGCTCTTGATGACGTCGACGGGTCGATCGCGGCTGATGCTGCCGGGCTGTTTGGTCTTACTGGCCGTTTCGTCCTCTCGAGGCTACGCCATTCAACCGCTCCCTCACTCTGAAAGACACGTATCATGCCTTTAGATAGCGCTACCTCCGAACTGGTTTGCCCGGCGGGTACCCCGGCAGCACTTCGAACTGCCGTCGATGCGGGGGCCGACAGTATCTACTGTGGCTTCCAAAACGAAACCAACGCGCGAAACTTTCCCGGCCTGAACTTTACGCCAGATCAGCTGGCTGGATCGGTCGCCTATGCCCATAGCCGCGGGGCGAAAGTTCTTCTGGCGCTTAACACCTACCCCCCGGCGGGGAAGTTCGCTCTATGGCGCGAAGCGGCTGATCTGGGCGCAAAACTGAACGTCGACGCGTTTATTGTCGCCGATATCGGGGTCGCAGCCTATATCAAGAAGAACTATCCCGACCGACGATTGCATCTTTCCGTTCAGGCCGCTGCCGCGAGTCCAGAAGCGATCCGATATTATTGCGAAACATTGGCCGTCAAGCGCGTTGTATTGCCGCGAATTTTGACAATCCCAGAAATCCGTCAAATCAAACGCGAGATCCCTTGCGAAATTGAGACCTTTATCTTTGGCAATCACGGGCTGATGGTTGAGGGCCGGTGCAGTCTAACCAATTACACGACAGGACTGTCCACCAACATGGATGGGGTTTGCTCTCCTGCGGCGGATGTTGAATACCGGCCCGAGGCGGATGGGACGTTGTCCACCCGGCTTGGCGCCTTCACAATTGATCGATTTGGTCCCGATGAAACGGCGGGGTACCCGACGATCTGCAAGGGGCGGTACATCGCGCCGGGACGTCCCGAAGGATACTATGCTTTCGAGGAACCTGTTAGCCTTAACCTTGCAAGGTTACTCTCCGATCTGATCGGCGCGGGGGTTAACGCGTTTAAAATAGAGGGACGACAGCGATCGCGCAGCTACGTACGAAGCGTTGTTTCGGCTTTTCGCACCGCCGTTGACGATGTCAGGGCAGGACGCGAACCCGACATAGCTGACCTTCTGGCTCTGACCGAAGGCCGCAAAGAAACCCAAGGTGCATTTGAAACAAAGAAATGGCGGTAATGATGACTTCAAACTTACCGGCGGTGGCAGCCCTGACCCTGGGACCAATCGCCTACCATTGGAGCGCTGAAACCAGGCGTGATTTTTATGCGAAAATTGCTGACGAAACCCCGATCGACACGGTCTATCTTGGCGAAGTCATTTGCTCCAAGCGTGCACCCTTTTTCGCGAATGACCTGCCCGAGATTGCTGAGCGCCTCATTAAGGCTGGCAAAACGGTAGTATTTTCCTCTCTCGCAGAGGTCATGACAGTGCGCGAAAGGCGCATAACTACGGAAATGATGACGCTAGGAGAGGCCGAGGTCGAAGTAAACAACTCAGCCGGGTTGCTGGCGATCGACGGACGACCGCATCGGCTCGGGCCTTTCATGAACGTCTATAATGAGGAAACCCTTTCTGTTCTGGCGGGACGCGGGGCACATCACGTCTGCCTACCTGCAGAATTGCCCGGTCCGGCGGTTGCATTGATGGCCGAGGCGGCTGCTGCGCTCGGCGTCGGCATAGAGGTGCAGGTCTTCGGGCGCGCTCCGCTTGCGACGTCAGCGCGCTGCTATCATGCCCGCGCGCATGGGCGGACCAAAGACAACTGTCGCTTTGTATGCGAGGAAGATCCAGATGGGATGCCGCTGTCCACGCGCGATGGAGTGCCTTTCCTGCGCGTTAACGGAGTTCAGACACAATCGGAGACCTATCTGGCGCTGATTGAAGAAATTGCATACCTGAAAGAAATCGGCGTTTCCGGCTTGCGTTTAATGCCGCAGCAGGTCGACATGGTTTCAGTTGCCGCCGTCTTTGACGACCTGCGCCGGGGCATGATTGAGAGTAACGAAGCCGAGGAACGACTGAGCGAAATTTGCATTGGCACGCGTCTGTCGAATGGGTTTTTTCATGGATTAGCCGGGTATCGGAGAATAACGAAAGCAGCTGCGAGCTTCTCTTGAGAAGCTGATGGGAAAGGGTTCGCGGAAAGGGGAATGTTGCAGTAATTGGCTTTGAAGTTGGCGATGCTTTGCCCATCTGTGAAGCCCCCGGAACAGGGTTGAGGGCTTGGTTGTTGCATCGAAAAAGGATGGGACACCATGCGCCGCCATATATTTAATGTTGCCCTCATTTTTTTTACCCAAATCAGATTCAACCAATGACTTGGGAATACCCGCCGGACCTGTTGGATCGTAGCTTTACTGCTAAATAAGCCGACTAGAAATGGGCGGGTAATATTAGCTATGCCTGCACGCGTGAGGGGTGGTTGTATTTGGCCGTGATCCTTGACCTCCATCCATGACGCGTTATTGGCCGGGCGGTCCCGAACTGGACGAAACGGGACTTGGCGATATCTGCCAAGAAAGATAACGCCTTGTCCATTTGGCCGACATAACAAAGATCAACTGAGAAAGTGAGTTTCGAACACCAAATGCTATCAGTGAGAGCCCACCGGCGATAATTAGAGTGGCCACGAGTGTCCGACCGTTTCAGGCGATACCCCCAATTGGCTCTGCCACGAACCGATTCAACCTGTCTGCCAAATCTCCCCAATCCGTAAACTCATGGCCAGTTGTCCCCATCTCAAAATCACGGTCATGCAGCACAACGAAGCGCATTACCGACTTTGCGAAATAGTCGTAACTGTTCGGTTTCACAGCGCCTGCCGCGAGGACAACCTCATTGGGCGTAAACCTCGTGCGCATTAGGGTTTCAATGATATATTCCTGCGCCTCTTCCTGTCCCTGCTCAAAGGCCGCACTAAGGCTGACCGAGATGAGCATAACAGGCCGCAACGACAGCCAAGCGCGACGGGCCTGCATAAAGGTCTCAAGCGCGGGCGAATGGCGGCGTTCGTGAACGGAGCCCACCAAAATCACACTTTGAATTGCCGACAGATCCGGCATGTTGCGGGTGTTATCGAGATTGAGGCCGGTCGTCTCGTGACCTTTGCGCGCCAACTGATCAGCCGCAAACTGGGAGATTTTGGCCGATTGGCCTTCGGTTGTGGAATAGGCGATGAGCACATGCATGTTGCGTTCCTCCTTTGTGATACGACCAAGCATATCGCGCCTCATGGGAACCAACTTTGAGCAGGATCAACAATCGTGGCGATCTTCGGATGGAAACCTCTCCATTCAAGTTATGAAGCGCTTTTAAATATCGCATCCGAGCGTTGGAAAAACGTTCGATGAATGCATTCATCGGAGCGATACTGGCACCTAACCCCTTGCATTCAAGCGAGTGCTTTACAAGCAGTAGCGCGCCAAAAAAAAGAGCCGCAACATACGATCAATAGGTCCAATATTAGCTGCCCTAATTCATCTTCTGTAACCACCGCAGCAAAAGAGCACTGCAGTTACCTAGATCATAAGACGCCTGAAACGAGACAGATTGATCTCAATCAATGTCAGTGCTGATTAATTTCGTCAAAGTGCGTTGGGCAACACAGCCGAGAGGCACACACCATGCCGCAAAGGATTTTTCGCACCGTCGGGATCACCAAAGTTTACCAAACCGGAGAGGTGAAAGTCTTTGCGCTGGCGGGCGTTGATCTGGAACTTTTTGAAGGTGAAATGACCGTCCTGCTCGGCCCCTCCGGCAGCGGCAAATCGACCCTGTTGAATATTCTTGGCGGGCTGGATCATGTCACCGACGGGCACGTCTGGTTTCGCGACACCGAGCTCACAACCCTGTCTGACCGTGGTTTGACCCGTTACCGCCGCGACCATGTGGGGTTTGTGTTTCAGTTCTACAATCTGGTGCCCAGCCTGACCGCCCGCGAAAACGTGCAGTTGGTCACCGATGTTTCGCCCGATCCGATGCCCGCCGCCGAGGCTTTGACGCTGGTCGGTCTGGGCAACCGGATGGACCATTTCCCGGCAGAGATGTCAGGCGGGGAACAACAACGGGTCGCCATCGCCCGCGCCATTGCCAAACGACCCGAAGTGCTGTTGTGCGATGAACCCACAGGCGCGCTTGATAGCAAAACCGGCGTGCAAGTGCTCGAGGTGCTGCGCGACATCAATGAGCGTTTGGGCACCACCACCGTCATCATCACTCACAACGCCGATATCCGGCGCATGGCGCATCGGGTGGTCCAGTTTCAGGACGGTAAAATCAGTGAGGTGTCGATTAACAAAACCCGCCTTGATCCGGCCGAGATTGTCTGGTGATGCAAGCGCTCGACATAAAGCTTTTGCGGGACTTCAAACGCCTGTGGAAACAGGCGCTGGCCATTGCGCTGGTGCTGGCCTGCGGCGTGGCGATCTTGCTGATGGGCTTGGGCATGTACACCGCCCTGTCCGACACCCGCGCCACCTATTACGAGCGGAACCGCTTTGCCGATGTTTTCGTGACCATCCAACGGGCGCCGCAACGGCTGGCCGCAGAACTGGCCGCGATTGAGGGCGTCTGGGCGGTTGAGACCCGCACGGCTGGCAACACCGTGCTGGACGTGCCGGGCAGTCTTGTAAGTGTCACGGGACGCATCCTATCCCTGCCCCCAGACACCGTCCCCCGGCTGAACGTGCCGATCCTGAAAACCGGCCGCCTGCCAAACCCGACCGCAACTGACGAGGTGATGGTGAATGCCAATTTCGCCATCGCCAACGGGTTCGAGTTGGGTGACGTGTTCTATGCCAATCTTAATGGCCGCAAACGCAAGCTGACGATCACCGGGACCGCGCAATCGCCTGAGTTTATCTATACTATCGGCCCCGGTGCGCTGATGCCCGACAATGCGACCTTCGGAATCATCTGGATGCCCGAACCCGCTGTCGCCGCCGCCTTTGACATGACGGGGGCGTTTAACGATGTGGCGCTGAAGCTGACTGCCAACGCCCGCGAGGCCGAGGTGATCGACGCCGTTGATACCCTGCTAGAGCCCTACGGCAGCCTTGGTGCCTACGGGCGGGCGCTGCACAGTTCTGACGGGTTCATCGACGCGGAAATCAAGCAATTGCGCAATATGGCATCGGTGCTGCCGCCGATCTTTTTCGGTATCTCGGCGTTCCTTGTCAGCATGGTCATGGGGCGGATCATCACGCTGGAGCGCAGCCAGATCGGGCTGTTTAAGGCAATCGGCTATTCCGACGTGGAAATCTGTCTGCACTATCTGATGCTGGCCGCGCTGATCGCGATTGTCGGCATCGCCATCGGCTGGGGCGTGGGTGCGTGGATGGCCCGTGTGCTGGCCGTGGAATATGCGCGCTATTTCGATTTTCCGTTTCTGATTTTCCGCACCTCGCCTTGGGTCTATGCGGCAT
>JGI24723J26617_10001238_pt1 | contig 23006 bp, 20 predicted proteins | sample Cruoilmetagenom6_FD_26617 | JGI IMG/M metagenome (IMG submission 26617)
AGANNNTGACTACATCAAGGCCAACGTTACGAAGCCTGTTGTGGGCTACGTTGCTGGCTTCACGGCCCCCGAGGGTAAGACCATGGGCCACGCCGGTGCGATCGTTTCCGGTTCTGCCGGAACCGCTCAGGCCAAGAAGGAAGCTCTTGAAGCTGCTGGTGTGAAGGTCGGCAAGACGCCGTCTGAAGCCGCCAAGCTCATGCGCGAAATTCTCGAAGCTCTGTAGCTGAACCTTTTGGCTACTGCCAAGCGCCGCTCGTCTTCGTGACGAGCGGCGCTTGTTTCGTTATTGAGGGTCTTCGGATGATGATGCCGACGCAGCTTTTTGGGTTGCGTAGCTGATCGACATCACCACGCTCTGTGTAAAACTCAATGTCAATACTGCGATGCCCGAGTACGCGGCGATGTAATAGCTCGGCGGGGTAACGACCGCACCAAACAATGGCTCCTGGAAGAACCATATTGTTCGCCCGGCAAACACGCCCAGCACCGCGATCAGGGCTGTCACTACCCACGATGAGATCAATAAATAAACTCTCATGCGATGCAGGTTATGTGACCTTGACTCATTAATCGACCCCTCACGCTAGGCGTGCGGCGCAGGGTCGAGTTCGGGCGCGGGCGTACGAGTGCCGCTGCGTTGCGCCGCGGCTCCGGCGAGCACGACGAGACCGATGCCGATCCACTGCACGAATGACGGAATCTGGTGCAGCACGATGAGTCCGACGAGCACTCCGAAGGCTGGTTCGAGCGCGATCGGCAGCACGCGCCAGTCGAAGTCGGGAATGACCTGGGTCGCTCCGACGAACGTCGCCATGAGCGCAGCGATCGGGATGTGTTTGAGCGCCGAGAGGAAGGCGACCGACATTACGGCGGTGGCGACTCCCAGCCCGAGAATCGGGGCGATGTCGTGACGACGGATGCGACGCACCTGCCGCACCCGCACGCGTGATCGTCGCCTTCTGGGTCGTGGGCGGCTCCACGAACGCGGGCAGGCTCACGCCGAGGGCTTCGCTGAGGCGCACGGGCCTCATACTGTCGGGAGAATCTAGCTCGCGAGTTCTCCGAAGCCCTCGCCTGTCATCGTCAGCAGAGTGTCAACCGCCTGGCGCGCCGAAGCACCCGTCGCGGTGAACTTCACCACGTGATCCTTTGTGGCACCCAGCGACATGATTCCGATCAGGCTGTTTGCGGCGACCGGACCCTTGCCGGAGGTGACATCGCTGATCGTGACCTTGGCATCCACGCCGGCAAGCGCTTGGACGATGGCGGCAGCGGGCCGCGAGTGTAGCCCGTCCGGGTTGATGAGGGGAGCTTCGGCGGTGACCTCCGCGGGATCTTCCGCCGAGACGGAGGTCGCGGCCGACGTCGAGGCTGCAGCAGTGTCGGCAGCGGCGGGTGTGTCACCCTGGTCAGCGAGTTGGCTCTGCTTTGGGCCCATTGCGACGCGCGCTTCGCGAGCAACCTCGTCGAGCGACGCACCTGCATTAGCGAGAACGATTCCGGCGATCAGGCCCTCCACGAAGGGGGCGTCCGTGAGGCGTACTTCATCGGTCGTTGTCATGAACTCGGTGGCCATTGTGCCGCTCAGCACGGCAGAGCCAAGATCCATGAAGACCAGAACGCCGTCGCCGCTGGCGACCTCGTCGATTGCCTCCGCAACTTTGACGGCATCCGTGCCGGTGATTCCTTCACCGGCGCCGGCAGCAATCGCGATCTGAGGCGGGGTATCGCCCACCATTTCTAGGGCGAGGTCCACAGCGGCCCGTGCCAAGGCGGGGCTGTGGCTCACCACCACAATGCCAATCACGATCAGTTCGTAACGGTGTCGACGAGTGCTTGAAACAGCAGCGTGCTCGAGGTTGCGCCGGGGTCAAGGTGTCCGGTGCTGCGCTCGCCGAGGTAGCTCGCGCGTCCCTTTCTTGCCACCAGCGGCTCGGTCGCGTCGCGACCCTTCTCGGCTGCGGCGAGAGCCGCGGATGCGGCTGCGGAAAGGTCACTGCCGTCAGCAACCGCGGCATCCCACGCGTCCAGCGCCGGGGAGATCGCGTCGAACATTGTCTTGTCGCCAGCTTCGGCCTTACCCCGTGCAACGACGCCTTCGAGTCCGGCCCGAAGGGCGGCACCGAACGCTGCGCCGTCCAATTCGGTCACGGGGCCCGCGTTGACGCCCATGCGTAGAAAGAGCGTGCCGTAGAGCGGTCCGCTCGCGCCGCCGACGGAAGTTACCAAAGTCATTCCTACTGACTTGAGCAGTTCGTCGGCGGCGGTCGCGGGTGCTGCACCAATCTTCTCGATCACTGCGTTCATGCCGCGGGTCATGTTCGATCCGTGGTCGGCGTCACCAATGGCCGAATCAAGTTCGGTCAGGTAGCTCTGTTTCTCGGTTACGAGATCGCGGAATCGCGAAAGCCAGGCGATCAGTTGGTCGAGGGTGATGGTGCTTGTAGACATTGTTCTTAGACTCCCCAGCGGAGCCCGGCGGTGTTCACCGGGGCATCCCATAGTTTCAACATTTCTTCGTCAGCTTTGAGGATGGTGACCGAGCAGCCCGCCATGTCGAGGCTGGTGATGTAGTCACCGACGAGGTTGCGCGCAACCGTGACGCCTGCGGCTTCGAGTAGCTTCGCGACCTCGTTGTACATGATGTAGAGCTCGATCTGCGGTGTTCCACCCATGCCGTTCAGCATCACAATGGCCGGTGAGCCTGTGAAATCCATGTCGGCGAGGATCGGGTCGACCAGTTGCTTCGCGATGGAGGCGGCATCAGCCAGCTTCTCGCGGTGGCGACCGGGTTCACCGTGGATGCCGACGCCGATTTCCATCATGTCGTCAGGCAGGTCGAAGGTCGGCTTTCCTGCCGCGGGCACGGTGCAGCTTGTCAGCGCCATGCCCATCGAGCGGCCGGCGTCGTTCACGCGGTGCGCCAGTGCGGTGACACCGGCGAGGTCTTGTCCTTCTTCAGCCGCCGCTCCGACGATCTTCTCGAGGAGCACGGTCAGGCCAACGCCACGTCGTCCCGCAGTGTAGAGCGAGTCTTGGACCGCGACATCGTCGTTGACGACGATCGAGGCGACCTTCACACCCGTCTCAGCCTCGGCCATTTCGGCGGCCATCTCGAAGTTCATGACATCGCCGGTGTAGTTCTTGACGATGTGCAGCACACCGGCTCCGGAATCAGCGACCTTGGTGGCCTCCTGCATCTGGTCGGGGGTGGGCGACGTGAACACTTCGCCAGCACATGCGGCATCGAGCATCCCTAGGCCGACAAATCCACCATGAAGTGGCTCGTGACCGGAGCCGCCGCCGGAGATGAGTGCTACCTTGCCGGCACGGGTGGGTTCTGAGCGGTAGATCACACGGTTGACGTGGTCGACCTTCAGCTCCGGATGCGCGGCATCGATGCCTTCAAGGGCGTCGGCGAGCACCGACTCTGGGGTGTTGATGAGCTTCTTCATTAGTTGACCTTCTCTTCGGTGAGAGCTTCGGTGAGGGTGGTGTTGTCGGCGCGGGTCTTGGAGATGAACCCAAACGCGAGGGCGGCAAGCACTCCGGCGAGCAGTTCAGCGCCAAGGTAGACCCAAATCTGCTCCCAGGCGACCTGGCCGCCCATGATCTGTTGAACGAGCATCGGGCCGGTGGTGCGGGCGGGGTTGATGGAGGCACCGGTGATGGGGCCAACCGGAACGATGGCGGCGAAGACGACGAAGCCGATGGCGAGCCCCGCGAATCCGGGGGCTGCCTTGCGGTGGATTACACCGAAAACGGTGAATACGAGGATGAAGGTGCCGACAAACTCGGCGAAGAATGCCTGGCTGACGGGAATTGTCTCCGGGTTGAATGACGCAACGCCGAGTCCAGCATCCACTGCAGCTTGGCCGAGGACACCGACGATGGCGAATGCTCCAGCAATGGCGCCGAGGACCTGAGCGGTGAGGTAGCCGGGAACTTCGCGCCACGGGAACTTACCGGCCACGGCCAAGCCGACGGTGACGGCCGGGTTGATGTGGTTTCCGGAGATGTATCCAAAAATGTAGACGGTGGCGATGACGATCATGCCGAATGCGAAAGCGATGATGCCCAGGCTCGCCATGGTGAACGGTGCATCACCGTTAAGGATGATGGTTGCCGGCACTGAGCCAACACCAACAAACACGAGGAAAGCGGTTCCTAGAAACTCCGCAGCCAGCTTCTGCCACTGCTTGTTCTCATCCATTAGTTCTCCTTTGAACTCCATATGACTGCCTGCGACAGGGTGTCGCGAACGTTCGACAATATCGGAACGTTATTCGGTAATGTCGAATATGCTACGTTCACTATCATCTTGTCAAGGGAAAGCGGTTCGAAAGTAAACAGCCGCTGCAGCCATAATGAAGGTCGGCCCATAATTGAGGAACAGCGTTGATCCAATCCATTGATCGAGCAGCACAAGTGCTGTCATCGCTTCAAGGCGCGCGCCACCTAGGCATTACCGAACTCGCCGGCCAACTCCAACTGCCTCCCTCCACCGTGCACGGAATCGTGAAGTCGCTGCACGCCCACGGACTCGTCGCCAAAGAGCCCGGCGGCAACCGCTACATGCTCGGCCCCGCCCTGCTCAAGCTCTCCAACGTCTACCTCGACACCCTCGATGTGCGCGCTCGCGCCATGCGGTGGACCCAGGAGCTTGCTCGCCGAACTGGGCTTGCCACCCGCCTGGGTGCAGAACTCTTCGACGAAGTGATCGTCATCCACCACAACAGTCGGCCCGACGGTAGCGAACAAATGCCCGAAACCGGCCTCTCGATACCGGTCCATGCCTCAGCCATGGGCAAGATTCTGCTGACCTACAACGCGGATGCCGCCGACCAGCTTTTTGAAAGTCCCCTGCGCAGCCTCACCGGCGACACCATCACCGATCCCGCCAAGCTCATCCTGCAGTTCGCCCAGATCGCTGAACGCGGCATCGCGACGGAAGAAGACGAAGCCGTGCTTGGGGAATCATCCGTTGCCGCGCCCATCGCTGACCGCAATGGAAGTGTGATTGCCGCCGTTGCCGTTGTGTTGCCGTCGAGTGAATGGCCGCCGGAAGACAATGTGTTGAATGTGTTGCGAGAGACCGCGCGCAACATTTCTCGCGAACTCGGTTACACCGCCTGGCCGCCGCCGGTGGTGCGACGGCCGACTGACGACTGACCACTGACGACTGACGACTAGATTCTTGTCGATCGTCGTGACCTCCCTCGCGTACAAGATCGTCAGTGCGCGGTAGGCCGCAGCGGTATCGCGCACTGAAACGGGTACGCTCACCGAGACATGAATCGCCAGCTCACTTCCGTCTTTGCCGCCTTGGAGGCGCTCCTCGTTGTCGCAATCGGGATTGCGATCCCTCTGGTCCCATTGACGCTGCTTTGGGGCATCCACTACGGTTTGGCGATCGACTGGACGGTGTTCTGGCGGGCCGCAGTAGATATCTGGTTGGTGGGGCACGGCACAGACATCACGGTGGTTCTTGACCCCACGATCGCGCAATCGATGGGGCTGGCGGCGGCAAGCACCCCGGTGACGGTAACCGTGGCACTGCTTGGCTTCGCGCTCGTCACGTTGTTGCTCGGCGTCCGCGCCGGCCGCCGGGTTGCCGAGACGCCCCATACTCTGCTGGCCACCTTCACTTCCCTGGCCACCTTTGGTGCCGCTTCGCTCATAGTGACCGTTTCTGCCCTCCATCCCGTTGCGCGCCCGTCCCTGTGGCAAGGCACTCTTTTTCCGACGGTCGTGTTCGCTATCGGACTTCTTATTGGCAGCCAAATTGTTTCTGCACGGCACCCAGCGGCCGGCAGTCTGCGGCGGTGGGTATCACTCTGGCCTGACCACGTGCGCACCATCCTTTCGACGTCACTGCGGGGTGGCGCTATCGCGGCTGCCGGTCTGTTCGCGGTCGCCTCCCTCGCAACAACCTTCGCCATTGTGGTGTCATTCGCTGACATCATCACTCTGTATGAAGGACTGCACACCGAAGTGCTCGGTGGTGTTGCTGTCACAATCGGTCAGCTCGCGCTGCTGCCGAACGTCGTCATCTGGGCTGCATCATGGCTGATCGGCCCAGGGTTTGCGATCGGAACCGGATCGACGGTGTCCCCGCTGGCGACCTCGCTTGGACCGATACCGGCTATTCCTATTCTTGGGGCGCTTCCCAGCGGAGAGTTCGAGTTCGGGTTTGTTGGGGTGCTTGCACCCGTAATCGTCGGATTCCTTGTGGCAGCAGTGCTTGGGCCACGTATTGCGGCAGATTTGCGGCGTCGAGAAATCGCGCTCGTCGCGCTCGGAATCGGGTTCACCGGCGCCGCGATTATCGGAATTCTGGTGTGGGCATCCGCCGGCTCTGCTGGCCCTGGACGACTGGAACAGGTTGGGCCGCAGCCCTGGATCGTTGCCGCGTGGGCGTTTGCAGAGCTGTCGGTCGCGGCTGGCCTCGGTCTTCTGGCGTCGGCACGGCCAAGACGCGCCGACGACGGGGTCACTCAGCGCTAGGCTGGGTGGGTGCTCACACTCGTAGTCCTGATCTCCGGCGGCGGGTCCAACCTTGCTGCCCTGCTCGAAGCGGCCGAGAGCGCCGATTTTCCCGCCCGGGTCATTGCCGTCGGCGCCGACCGGGCTGCTGACGGGTTCGATCACGCTGAGCACTACGGGATTCCAACTTTCTCGGTGGCTCTGACCAACTTCGCAAGCCGCGAAGAGTGGGGTGATGAGCTTCTGGAGCAAATCGAGTTCTGGAATGCAGACCTCGTGGTGTTGAGCGGCTTCATGAAACTCCTGCCGCCACGCGTGGTCGAGGCACTATCGCCAAACATCATCAATACTCACCCCGCTTACCTGCCAGAATTCCCGGGCGCTCACGCGGTGCGTGACGCCCTGGCCGCGGGCGCAACTCAGACTGGGGCAAGCGTTATCAAGGTCGACAACGGTGTCGATAGCGGACCGATCATCGTGCAGGAGCGTGTGGCGATCGAGCCGGGGGATACCGAAGAACACCTTCACGCCCGCATCAAGCCGGTAGAGCGACGGCTGCTCGTGCAGACGATTGAAAACATCGCGAACAACCGCATCAACCTAAAGGAACTTTGAAACTCATGAGCGGCCCCAGCCATAATCCTGCCGATTTCCGCGAACGCAACCTCGTTCCCATTCGCCGTGCCCTCATCTCAGTCAGTGACAAGTCACGACTGCTCGAACTCGCGAGTGCCCTCGCCGACGCGGGAGTCGAACTCGTGTCGACAGGCTCAACAGCTAAGACCATTGCGGCCGCAGGTCACGAGGTCACCGAGGTATCCAGCGTCACGGGATTCCCGGAGTCCCTAGACGGTCGGGTCAAGACCCTGCACCCTGCCGTGCACGCGGGCATCCTGGCTGACTTGCGTCTGGAGTCCCACGAGAATCAGCTTGACGAACTCGGCATCAAAGCATTCGACCTTGTCGTCGTGAACTTGTACCCGTTCGTGGAAACCGTAGCGTCCGGTGCTGCCGCCACCGACATCGTTGAACAGATCGACATCGGTGGCCCTGCCATGGTGCGGGCATCCGCCAAAAACCACGCCAACGTCGCAATCGTCACGAGCCCAGACAGCTACGACGAGATCATCGCCGCCGCCGCTGGTGACGGAACCACCTTCGTGCAGCGTTATGAGCTCGCTTCGCGCGCTTTCGCGCACACCGCCGCCTATGACACCGCTGTTTCGCAGTGGTTCATGACGGGTGCACTGCTCGGTGAGTCGGTGGATGCCGCGGCCGGTAGCCCCGCCTTACCCGAACACCTTGACGTTGCCGCTGATCAACTCGCGGTGCTTCGCTACGGCGAGAACTCGCACCAGCAGGCGGCGCTCTATGGGGTCACCGCTTCGGCCGGGATTGCTCAGGCCACTCAACTCGGCGGCAAAGAGATGTCGTACAACAACTACGTGGATGCTGACGCCGCGCTGCGCGCAGCTTTCGACCACGACACTCCCGCCGTAGCAGTGATTAAGCACGCCAACCCCTGCGGAATAGCCACGGCAGCCACAATCGCGGATGCCCATATTGCGGCGCACTCGTGCGACCCGATTTCGGCGTACGGCGGAGTGATCGCCGCCAATGGGATCATCACGAAGGCTGCGGCAGAGTCGATCGCACCGATCTTTACCGAGGTTGTTGTCGCTCCCGGCTTCGAGCCGGAAGCACTCGAAATCTTGCAGGCGAAGAAGAACCTGCGCCTCTTGCAGCTGCCAGAAGGATACGCTCGCGATAGTGCCGAGTTGCGCCAAATTTCCGGCGGAATGCTCGTGCAGGAACTCGACGCACACTTCACTCCAGCCTCCATGTGGAAACTTGCGGCAGGCGACGCTGCGGATGCGGAAACCCTTGGCGACCTTGAATTCGCGTGGCGCGCGGTGCGCGCCGTGAAGTCGAACGCGATCTTGTTGGCCAATGGCGGAGCATCCGTCGGTGTCGGCATGGGCCAGGTCAACCGGGTCGATTCGTGCCAGTTGGCGATCTCGCGTGCCGGAGATCGTGCCAAGGGGTCTGTTGCGGCTAGTGACGCATTCTTCCCGTTCGCCGATGGGCTACAGCTGTTGCTCGATGCTGGAGTGCGTGCGGTTGTGCAGCCCGGCGGTTCCATCCGCGATGAAGAGGTGATTGCCGCAGCAATTGAGGCCGGGGTGACGATGTACTTCACGGGCGAACGTCACTTCTTCCACTAAGCGGTTAGCGTCAGCTGTCTACTGAACAGCTAGGGAGCCGCACGGTGCAGCGGTGGCGTCAACTATCGGTGCGTAGAGCAAAAACATAGATTGACGCAGATAGGTTTGTGGACATGATGAGTGTGAGTCGGCGTCTAGCCGCAGGGTTTACTTCTGGAATTGCGGTCGCCGGCACCGTGTACTTGGCAACAGGGATGGCGTTCTTCACGTCAAATGGTGCCGCGGCAGAGTTTTTGCCGACAGTCGCTGAGTACTTCTTGCCGATGGCTGCAGTGCTCTTCGTGCTCTATTCGCTTGCGGCCGCTCTTGAGATTCACCGGTACTGGTACACAGCGGCGGTCACTGGGCTCGTCGTGGGAGTCGCCGCGGCCTTCTTCGGCACGGCGTTGGGAATCATTGCCTCGGGTGCCGCATGGAATGCGGAGGCAATGGCCTTCATCTTGGCCAGTTTGGTTGGCACCAACCTCGTATTCGTGGTGGCGACGATCGTGACCGCACTGACCGTCGGACGACGCGTCTGGAACGCGATGATTGTCAGCGCCCCGCAGCCGACACAACTCACCGCTCTAGTTCGCCCGCCATCCTCCAAGCTGGGGGAGGGAGAGCTCACTCACCTCGACCGCGTTCCGGTGGATTCCGAGCTCGCGGATACCCAGTGGGAAGCGTATGTAGAGGCGCTTCGCGCAAACGGTTTTGAGACGATCGAAGTGGCTGCGGCTGATGGACTAGCCGACTCCGTCTTCATCGAAGACACCGTGGTGATGTTTGGTGAGGTTGCGGTGCTCACCAGCCCCGGCGCCGAAAGCCGCCAGCCCGAGACCGAGGCGGTGCGAGCCAGCGTCGCGGAGTTGGGCCTCGAACTTCAGGAAATCGTTCAGCCAGGCACCCTCGACGGTGGGGACGTTCTGAAGGTGGGCTCCACGGTCTATGTCGGTCGCGGCGGTCGGACGAATGCGGAGGGTATTCGCCAGCTGCGAGCGATCGTCACTCCACTCGGTTACACCGTGATTGCGGTGCCGGTTGACAAGGTGCTACATCTCAAGAGCGGCGTTACGGCGCTGCCCGATGGAACCGTAATCGGTTTCCCCGCCCTGGTCGACAACGTCGCTCTTTACGACAGGTTCTTGGCGGTACCCGAGCCCGAGGGTGCCGCAGTAGTGGTCCTTTCGGATGATGCGGTACTGATGTCATCGTCAGCTCCCAAGACTGCGGCACTAATCGAGGATCTCGGGTATCGGGTAGTCACCGTCGACGTGTCGGAGTTCGAGAAGATGGAGGGGTGCGTCACGTGCCTCTCGGTTCGCATTCGATGAATTGAGGCACCGTCAAAAAACTTGCTACCAGTGATTGTGATTGCGTAGGAGTCGACATATCCTAAGAGGCTGTCTGCACTCCTTCGGTTTCATCGGGATGCAGCGGCTCGCGGTCGTGCGTTTGCGACCCCGCAGTAATCACGATCCCTGAAAGCAAGGGATCCCTCTTCGTCAAGGATCAACGGTGGCACAAGAGTCTGTCCAGCCTGAGCGTGCGAAATCGGTCGGAACATTCGCGGCGATTAGCCGGCTTTACCCCTACGTCAAACAGGCGATGCCCCATATCTATCTCGGGATGGGGGCGGCTCTTGCTGCTGGCATCGTCGCGCTGCTGATCCCGCAAGTTCTTCGTTCCCTGGTTGATGGGCCGTTGCAGTCTGGCGATTCCGAACAGATCTGGCCCGCATTCTTCATCGTTCTGGGACTAGGCATCGTCGAAGCGATCATGATTGCGCTGCGTCGCTATTTTGTGCTCACGCCCGGCACCCATGTGGAGGCGCGCATGCGCAACACCCTCTACATGACTTTGCAGCACCTTCCGGTGAGCTTCCATGACCGTTGGCCCAGTGGTCAGCTGCTTTCCCGCGCGGTCAGTGATCTCAACCTGATCCGTCGTTGGTTCTCGTTTGGCCTCGTGCTGCTCGTCGTTAACATCCTCACGGTCATTGTCGGCTTCGTCTTCTTGATCAACATCTCGTGGGTGCTTGGCCTCATCTTCATGCTCAGCTCGATTCCGCTGTGGATCTATGGCTACGTATTCGAGAAGAAATACTCCATCGTGGCCCGCCGGAGCCAAGACCAGTCTGGCGACCTCGCAACCGCTGTTGAAGAGTCAGTCCACGGTATCCGCGTCTTGAAGGCGTTTGGACGTGGCTCTCATGCGCTCGCCGGATTCTCTGCGCGGGCAGAAAACTTGCGTGGTACCGAGATCGAGAAGGCTCGGGCTATCGCCGGAATCTGGCTGTGGTTGCTTCTGGTTCCTGACGTCACTTTCGCGCTCGGGTTGCTGGGCGGGGTGTGGCTTGTCGTCGAAGGAAACATCTCCGCCGGTGATCTCGTGGCGTTCTTCGCGACGGCGACTGTGCTGCGTTTCCCGGTTGAGTCGATCGGATTCCTGTTGTCGATGACCTTCGACGCCCGCACCGCTGCCGATCGTTTCTTCGAAGTGATGGATTCCGAGAATCCAATCACCGACCCCGACGCTCCGCAGACAATTGCGGCTGCCAAGGGTCATGTCGAGTTCGACAACGTGCACTTCCGATACCCGGATTCGCCCACCAACGTGCCCGACCTCATCAACGGCGTAAATCTCAGCGTCGAGCCGGGGGAGACGATGGCGCTGGTGGGGCTCACCGGTTCCGGTAAGTCAACGCTGACCGCGCTGACCACACGCCTGTACGACGTGACCGCGGGGGCGATTCGGGTTGACGGTGTCGACATCCGCCACCTCACCCTTCTTGAGCTGCGCCGTCACCTGGCGATGGCATTCGAAGATGCCACCCTGTTCTCATCAAGTGTTCGCGAAAACGTGCTGATGGGCCGTCCGGACTCGACGGAGGATGAGCTGCGGGAGGCGTTGAGTATCGCGCAGGCAGATTTCGTCTTCGAGTTGCCGTCCGGTCTAGACACGCTCGTCGGCGAAGAAGGACTCAGCCTCTCAGGCGGTCAGCGTCAGCGTCTCGCACTGGCCCGTGCGATCGCGGCGAAGCCAGCAGTGCTGGTGCTGGATGACCCACTCTCCGCGCTTGACGTTGATACGGAGGCGCTCGTGGAGGCGGCGCTTCGCAAGATTCTCAGTTCCACCACGGCGCTCATTGTTGCCCACCGGCCGTCCACCGTGATGCTCGCCGACCGGGTTGCGCTTCTCGAAGATGGCAAGGTCACCGCGGTCGGGAAACACTCCGACCTGCTGGCGACGAGCGGCCACTACCGTTACGTCATCTCCAGCCTTGAAGAGGAAGAACAGGAGGTCAGTTCATGAGCGTAAAAGGGACCTCCGGTGAAGAACGCAACGACTATACGAAAGCCGAGAGTCGCCAAATCAGGCGACGCTCGATTCGGTTGCTCGGCTCTCTGATCGCGCCGCTGCGCGCCCGTGTGGTGCTCACGATGGTTGTCGTGGTGGTGAGCACTGCTGCACAGGTCGCCGGTCCGGCGCTGATCGCCTACGGAATCGACAACGCACTGCCAGCGCTCGTGAATGGCAGCGCATTGCCCCTCGCTCTGACGGTTGGCGCCTACCTATTGACGGGAATCGTCGGCGCCACGATGATCGCCTGGTACACGGTGCTGAGTGCCCGCGTGAGTCAGGCGATCCTCTTCGACCTGCGCAAACGCGTGTTCGTGCACACCCAGCGGTTGAGCCTCGAATTTCATGAAAGCTACACCTCGGGGCGCATCATCGCTCGCCAAACAAGCGACCTAGACGCGATTCGAGAACTTCTTGACTCCGGGATCAACCAACTGCTTCAGGGCGCTCTCTACATGGTGTTCATCGCCATCGCGATGGTCTCGCTCGACTGGGTTAGTGGACTCGTGCTGTTCTGTGCATTGGTGCCGTTGGCTTTCCTCACCCGCTGGTTCCAGTTGCGTTCGCAAAAATACTTCCGCGAGACGCGCACCACCTCGGCCAAGCTGATCGTCCATTTTGTGGAAACGATGACCGGCATCCGTGCGGTCAAAGCCTTCCGCAAAGAGGAACGAAACCGGGTGCAATTTGGTGGGCTCGTCGAGAAGTACCGGGATGCTAATGCCCGAGTGATCCAACTGTTCGGAATCTTCGACCCCGGTCTTGTCCTCATCGGTAACGTCGCCTTGGCCATGATTCTTCTCGTTGGCGGACTGCGCGTTTCCACGGGTGAGCTGGCGATCGGCGCCCTGCTTGGTGCGCTGCTGTATGCGCGTCAATTCTTCGCTCCCGCCCAAGAGATGGCGATGTTCTACAACTCGTATCAGTCCGCCGCGGCAGCGTTGGAGAAGATTTCGGGTGTGTTGGAGGAGGAACCAAGCGTTGCCGACCCTACGACCCCGATCGACCTGCGCAAGGCACGGGGAACCGTGAAATTCGAGGGTGTGCAGTTCGCCTACAACTCCGACGCGGTGATCCTGCCGAAGTTCGACCTCGAATTGCCCGCGGGGCAAACAATCGCCATGGTTGGCACAACCGGGGCCGGCAAGTCCACGTTGGCGAAGCTCATCGCCCGGTTCTACGATCCGAGCGAGGGGACCGTTTCTCTCGACGGGGTTGACCTACGAAAACTTCATCCGAAAGACCTGCGCCGGGCGATCGTGATGGTCACTCAAGAGGCCTACCTGTTCTCGGGAAACGTCGCGGACAACATCGCTCTCGGCAAGCCCGACGCTACCCGCGAAGAAATCGTGAAGGCCGCGAAGGCGGTCGGTGCGCACGAGTTCATTGAGGCGCTACCGAACGGTTACGAAACCGATGTGAATAAGCGTGGTGGCCGAGTCAGCGCCGGTCAGCGGCAACTGCTCTCGTTCGCTCGAGCGTTCATTGCCGACCCCGTTGTGCTCATCTTGGATGAGGCGACGGCTTCCCTCGATATCCCGAGTGAGCGACTCGTGCAGGCAGGGCTCCAAACGCTGCTCGCCGATCGCACCGCCGTCATCATCGCGCACCGGCTTTCGACGGTGGCGATTGCAGACCGGGTGCTTGTCATGGAACACGGTCGGGTCATCGAAGACGGGATGCCTCAACAACTCATTGCGGGCAACGGAAAGTTCGCGCAACTACACGCCGCTTGGCGCGATTCGCTCGTGTAGTAGCCAAGGGGCAAAGGTGGCACCGGCTGCTACGGTCTGAAGCGCGCGCGGTGAAGGTTGACGCGGTAACTGCCGTCGGGGATCCAGCTCACTGGCGTGGACTCTGCTGTGTAGTGTTCGAGCGCGCGGTTCTCATGGCCGACCGGAGGGTGTCCACCGGAACGAATCACGCGCCACCACGCCACATCGGAGCCGTACCGTGCCAACACAGTGCCGACCGCTCGGGCCGCTCGCGAACCGAGAGTTGCGGCGACATCACCGTAAGTCATTACCTGACCTGGTGGAATCGACTCAACAACGGAAAGGACTCGGCTCACGAAGTCTTGGCCTGTGGACGACACTGCGGCGAGTCTAGAGGGTGTACTCGCCGAGCTTCTCGCCGTATTGGGTTTCGCCAATGATCTTGAAGCCGACCTTGAGGAAGAACTGTTCAGGGCCGTCTTCGCCCTCTTCCCAAATTGCGGTGATGCGATCGAAGCCGCGACTGCGTGCCTCTTCGGCAAGCGCCTTCACGGCGAAACGTCCGACGCCAGCACCTTGGGCGTCACCCGAGACGCTCACGCGCCAGATGCAGCTACGGAATTCTTCCTGCGATGCGTTCGGATCGAAGTTGCCGCGAATAAAACCCACCACTTTGTCGCCGTCAAGAACAACACGGGGCCACGAGGTGAGCGGGTCGATGAAAGCGTCCGCGATGGCGTAGGAGGGTGGCGTGACGAACTGCTCTTGACCCCGTCGGAGCGTGAGATTGTTGGCGTCAACAATGGTGCTCGCCGATAGTTCTTCCAGTCGTAGCTCACCCATGGATACAGGCTAACCCGCGGTAGACAGATCCGCCAAGGTATCTCGATGTCGAGATAGTTAGGAAAGAGAGTAGGCTGGACGAGGCCACCAACTAAGGAGCAAAGCTTGTCCAAGATCAAGGTAGAAGGCACCGTCGTCGAACTCGACGGCGACGAAATGACACGCATCATCTGGCAGCGGATCAAGGACACCCTGATCCACCCCTACGTCGATGTCAACCTCGAGTACTACGACCTCGGCATCGAAAGCCGCGACGCCACCGACGACCAGATCACCATCGATGCGGCTCACGCCATCCAAAAGCACGGTGTTGGCGTCAAGTGCGCAACCATCACCCCCGACGAAGCCCGCGTCGAAGAATTCGGCCTCAAGAAGATGTGGCGCAGCCCTAACGGCACCATCCGCAACATCCTGGGCGGCGTCATCTTCCGCGAGCCCATCATCATCTCCAACATCCCCCGTCTGGTTCCCGGCTGGAACAAGCCGATCATCATCGGTCGTCACGCGTTCGGTGACCAGTACCGCGCCACCGACTTCCTGTTCAAGGGCAAGGGAAAGCTGACCGTGGAGTTCGCGCCCGAAGACGGCTCTGAGCCCATGAAGTTTGAGGTGTACGACGCTCCGAGCGACGGTATCGCTCAGGTTCAGTACAATCTCGATGACTCGATCGTCGACTTCGCTCGTGCGAGCCTCAACTACGGTCTTTCGCGCAACTACCCCGTGTACCTCTCGACGAAGAACACGATCCTCAAGGCCTACGACGGTCGATTCAAGGACATCTTCGAAGAGGTTTTCCAGAACGAGTTCAAGGACAAGTTCGACGCTGCCGGACTTACCTATGAGCACCGCCTCATCGACGACATGGTCGCTTCGGCCATGAAGTGGGAGGGCGGCTACGTCTGGGCCTGCAAGAACTACGACGGCGACGTACAGTCCGACACCGTAGCTCAGGGTTTCGGTTCGCTCGGCCTCATGACCTCCGTTCTGGCGACGCCAGACGGAAGCGTTGTCGAAGCTGAAGCAGCACACGGCACCGTGACGCGTCACTACCGCCAGCACCAACAGGGCAAGCCCACCTCGACCAACCCGATCGCTTCGATCTTTGCGTGGACTCGTGGCTTTGCTCACCGGGGAAAGCTGGACAACAACCAGCAGCTCATCGACTTCGCCGCAACCCTCGAAGACGTGGTCATCAAGAGTGTTGAAGACGGTCACATGACGAAGGACCTCGCCCTTCTCGTTGGACCCGAGCAGAAGTGGGAAACCACAGAAGAGTTCCTCGACACGCTCGACAAGAACCTCGCCGCACGTCTCGCATAACCTGCGTATCGCTCGGTAACTGACTGGTTCACGCCACGACGTTTCGCACAAGGCCCGAAAGCTTCGGCTTTCGGGCCTTGTGCGTGCCCGCGGTCTTCGTCGGTATTCGATGCGCACCAGCGACGAGCCGGCAGCCGTGCTCTGAGAGCCGCCTCGTAGAAGGCACGGTGAGATTCGGTTGCCGCGCTAACCGGATGTCTCAGTAGGTGCGGTCGGCTCGGTGGGCCCGGGGGTTCCTGACGCCGTCGCCATCTGCGCGGCGTGCTCAAGCAGCACGTGCTTGAGCTGGTTCACCTGATCGGTGAGTTCGGTCACTTCGCGACGGGTCGCAACGTGCGAGAGCTCGTCTTGAGCCGCGACTCGTTCCACGATCCACGAGGCGAGCGTCGCGGTAACGACACCGAGCAGGGCGATACCGGCCACCATAACGCCCGCGGCGATGACGCGGCCGAGGGCGGTAGCAGGGTAGATATCTCCGTAGCCAACCGTGGTGATCGTAACGAAAGCCCACCAGATACCGTCGCCTAGGTTATCGATTTGGCTGCTGGCAACGCTGCGTTCCGTGTCCAACATGGCGAGACCGGCCACAAATACGAGCAGCAACGACGAACCAACCGCGTAGGTGAGCACCCCGCCGCGTACGGCTGTTCCCGCTCGTCGCTGCAGCACGTTCAGCAGGGTGACCAAACGCAGCAGACGCAGCGGACGTAACATCGGCAGCACAACAACGAAGAGATCGAAGATGTGCCTCCGGAACCAGAACCAACGGTGTTCAGCGAGAACAAGGTTCACGGTGTAGTCGACAACGAAAACGACCCAGGTGACGGCAATGATGATCTCGGCAATCAGCATCGGAACGCCGTCGAGATTGGCGATCACTTCCCACGCATACGCGATCAAGAAGATCACGGCGGCGATAGTGAGGGGGATGTCCATGAGCTGTTGCCAGCGCCGTTGAGTCATGCTGTCGAGCCTAGCGACCCGGCTTCGAGGCGCGGCTAAGGGGAGCCTGTGCTGGCTGGCCGGATGTTGCGAACGAGAGTAGAACAAAGGCATGGGTACTTCTCTTACCGTCACGATGCGCTCGGCGGTGCGTCGCTATCCGCTTGTTGCGCTCACGGTCGTGGTCGGCGTCGTGGGGTTGGCGTTGAACTGGACTGCGGCATCCGGTGTCGTGCCGTGGCTGCTGTCGCTTTACGCGCTCGCGGTGGCGACACGCGAAGCCGTCTCGATGGTGCGCAAGCTGCTTCAACGCCAATTTGGGCTCGATGTGCTGGCGGTCACCGCCATCGTGGCGACGGTGGTGGTCGGCGAGTATTGGGCCAGCATTGTCATCGTGCTGATGCTCACCGGTGGCGAAGCGCTCGAAGACTTCGCGGCGGGCCGAGCCAAGCGTGAGTTGAATGCGCTGCTCGGTCGTGTTCCGCAAACAGCGCATCGGGTGACGGCCATCGGCGACATTATCGACGTGCCCGCCACCGAGGTTGACGTGGGGGATCGCCTCGTGGTGCGCCCCTCCGAGATCGTGCCGGTGGATGCCGTCCTACTCTCCGCAGCGACAGCCGTCGACGAATCGTCGCTCACTGGCGAGAGCATGCCCGTAGAGAAAGTGGCCGGAGACCTGCTGTTGAGCGGGTCGGTCAATGGGCCAGAAGCTGTCACAGTGCGGGCGAGCGCCCGGGCATCCGACAGCCAGTACCAGCGCATTGTGCAGCTCGTCACCGAAGCGGCGGCAAGCAAGGCACCAATCGTGCGGTTGGCCGATCGCTATGCCGTGCCGTTTACTTTCGTGTCGATCGGGTTGGCCGCGATCGCGTGGTGGATCTCCGGTGACCCCGTGCGCTTCGCCGAAGTGCTCGTAGTGGCGACGCCGTGTCCGCTATTGATTGCCGCCCCGGTCGCCTTCATGGCCGGGATGTCGAGCGCGTCGACCTATGGGGTCGTCGTCAAGAACGCCGGAACCCTTGAGGTTCTTGCCCGCGCGAAAACGGTCGTGTTTGACAAGACGGGCACGCTCACGAGTGGGCGGCCCGTCGTTGTTGAGGTGCGGCCCGAGGGCGGATTCAGCGATGACGGACTGTTGGCCCTTGTGGCGGCGGCAGAACAGTACTCCTCTCACGTGCTCGCGGCATCCCTCGTTGACGCCGCGAAGCAACGTTCCCTGGAGCTGCTGGAAGTAGCGGATGCCCGAGAAGTGGCCACGCACGGTGTGCAGGCCCGCATCGGCAGCCGGGTTGTCACCGTCGGCAAGCCCGCCTTCGTTGCCCAGCAAGCACCCGCGCTGACCCGCGTCGATCTGGAGAGCGGCGAAGCAGCTGTGTACGTGAGTGTCGATGAGCACTATGCCGGCGCAATAGTGTTGCGTGATGCTGTGCGGCCCGAAGCAACGCGCACGCTCACGAAGCTGGGCGAGCTGGGCATCCAGAACACCCTGATGCTCACGGGCGATGTTGAAGAAACGGCACGCAAAGTCGCCGATGAACTCCACATCAGCGAGGTGCATGCCGAGTGCCTACCCGAAGACAAGGTGCGGCTCGTGCATGCAACCGCGCCGCATCCGGTCGTCATGGTGGGTGATGGCGTGAACGATGCGCCGGTGCTGGGAGCCTCGGACGTCGGCATCGCAATGGGTGCCAAGGGGTCAACGGCGGCGAGCGAATCGGCGGATGTCGTGATCCTCGTCGATGATCTCTACCGGGTGGTCTCGGCCGTGCAGGTCAGTCAGCGCACCGTGCAGATTGCCCTCCAGAGCATCTGGATCGGAATCGCGATCAGCATTGGACTCATGCTCTTCGCGATGACGGGCGCATTGCCCGCCGTGGTGGGCGCGGGCTTGCAGGAGCTCGTCGACTTGGTTGCGATCCTCAACGCACTGAGAGCTCTCAATCTCAAGCGACGGGTGAGCACCGCCAAATCCTCCGGGATCTCTGTGCGTGCTTAGTATCCAGAGAAGTAGTCGGTGCGAATGCGTGTGATTCCCTTGGCGCGCAGGGTCGACCTCAGATCGTTGACGAGCGCCGGTGGGCCGGATAGGTAGATGCGTCGACTGGGTAGATCGGGCACATGGGTGGAGAGTGCGGTTCCGTTCATCCGCCCCTCGCCGCCGTGGATCCAGTCAGCGGGAAGCGCCGATGGTGGCTGTGGTCCGAACACGATCACCCGAACGCCGGCCTCAACGAGGAGGTCGCTGAACGGCAACGGTTCGGTGCTGGAAGTGGCGTAGACGACCACAATGTCTCGCTCTTCACCTTCGCTGTGAGACTGCGCAATGTGGCTCGCGAACGGGGTCACGCCGATTCCGCCTGCAACAAAGAGGAGCGGCTCGGTGGTATTGCGAGGCAGCACGAAGTCGCCCCAGATTCCGGTGGCGTTGACGGGCGCGCCGCGTTTAAGCGAAAGGAGTGCCGTTTTGAAGCTGCTGGAATTCTCGGGCTTCGTGAAGGTGATCGAGAGGGTTCCGCCCACGTCTGGTGCCGACGAAATCGTGAAGAAGCGGCGCACTCCCCGAACATCCGGTGAAACATGAGGAAGCGACAGTTCAAGGTATTGGCCTGCGCGGAAAGCAAGCGGGGTGTGCGGGGCAAACGTGAGCTGCCAGGTGTCGGGGGCGAGTTCGGTCTTCTCGACCAGAGTCATCCCGATGGTGCGTCGTTGGGTAAAAACGAAAGCAACAAGGTTGCCGATGAGAAGGGCCAGTAACGGGTCGCTGTAGAGGCCGCCGATCGAGAACGGGATGGCGAATAGCAGGGCGACGAGTACGGCAATGCTCAGGCGTTGCCAGCGTCGTGGTGGCAGAGTGAGGGGTTCGCTCAGCATGAAGCCGACGAAAAAGATCAGTTGCGATGATGCGAACGTGAAGCTGAGGGCTTCGGCTAGGTCTCCGCCGTTGGCAAGCGTGAGCGCGATGCGAATGCTCGCGGCGACAGCCACAAAGGCGAGCCCAAGATCGAGGCGTTGCGTCCGGTAGAGAATGAGGAACGCGGCGACGACAATGATCGGCTGTAGCCACGGTGTTCCAATCCACCAGGTGGGAAAACCGAGCGGTACGAAAATGAAAACGTACGCGCCGAGTGCCGCCGGATTGAAGATATGGCGCCCACGGAATGCGAGGAGAAACTTGGATGCTGCGGCGATAGTCGAGGCCAGCGCAATGGCGAGGAGACCAGCCAGTTGAAGGCTCGGCGCCATGATGAAGAACACGAGCATCCCCGTGATGAGTGACGATTCGAGGTGCGCTCGCTGACCAACGATGCGGGCTCCGAGCCAACTAGCGCCATAGCTAAACGCGACCGCGACCGGCAAGCTCGCGAGCAACGCGAAGGGGTCGGGCGAGACGAGGCCAACGAACGCGAGCGCGATCGACACGACAGCGAGTGCGGCGAGACTGCCGAGCACGAGCTTGTACATGGCGACGGCGCCGAGGGTTCGATCGAGCCAACGTTTCATAGAAATACTTCTCCGGTGAGGTGTGCCGAGTGCTCGACTAGGCCGGTCGAATGCATCCGCACCCACTGAAAGTCGAACTCGGCTTCGAGCTCCGCCGGCTCGGCAAAGAACAGCGCAGTGGCGAGCCCGTCGGCCTCAAGGGCAGTGCGGGCAACGGCCCAGGTTGCGATAATGCGGTCAGTGGGCAGCCCGGTGCGAGCATCCAGAATGTGATGCAGCCCGGCCCACGCTCGGCGGTTGGGGGCCGAGGCGCAGATCGCTTCGTTGCTCACCGTCACCACGCCGATCGCTTTGCTGGTGTCGAGCGGATTCTCCAGCGCGACCCGCAATTCGCCAGCGCCGCGATGCAGAATATCTCCGCTCGCATCCACCGTGCTGGTTGTGCCTCCGTGTTCGGCCAGCACCTCGGCCACGAGATCGACGAGGTAGCCCTTGCCGGCAGCGCCGACATCGAGCACGGCCGGGGTGAGCGTGGTGAGCGCACTGCCGTTCCAGCTGATGGCTTCGCTCCAGCCGGGAACGCGCGTGCGGCTGGCAGCGGGCTGCAGCGAGTAGGTGCGGTCGTAGCCGAGCTCTTCCAGAGCGCGGCCCACGAGCGGACTGAGCGCTCCATTCGTCGCGTCGTAAAGACGGCGGTAAAGCTCAAACAGCGGGGGAGCATCCGCCGGAAAAGTGTAGGTGCCGGGCGTGCGTGCGATTGCCGTGACGAGGGAGTCGTCGCGAAACCGCGAGTAGGTACGGTCGAACAGCTCGATCCGGTGCGCTACGGCAGCCTCTACGTCAGAGCCGAGCGGCTCCGCGGTGTCGATCTGCCAAGGTGCACCGATGGCATCAAACTGCTTACTCGGCGAGGGCATCAGCCTTGATCGCGTCGACAGCCTTGTTGAAGCCACCGCTCGTGAGCGAGGAACCGGCTACCTTGTCGACGGAAAGCTCGTCGATGTTCTTGCCCACAACTTCGTCGGCGATTCCNTCGATGAACTCGCCCTGAAACTGGATCGAATTGGGGTTCTCGCCGTACCCGACAACCGTGACGTCGGTGACGGTGTTGCTCTCGAGGGTGAGAGTGACATCCACCTTCTCGGCGCCGTTGGGCGAGGTGTAATCGCCTGACTCTGTGTAGGTTCCGTCGGCGTAGTCGGCGCCTGTGCCGGAGTCAGGGGCATTCACATCCGCGGAGCTGCTGTCGGTGCCGGCACTCGGCGACGAGCAGGCGGAGAGTGCCCCCACGAGGGTGACACCGGCAAAGATGGCTACGGCGGACTTGCTATCGGTGCTGCTGCGCATGAAACTCCCAGAAATTGGCGAGTTATCAGTATGCCCGAGCCTCACTGAGAGCTTCGGCCAGGGACAGCTTCTTCGTTTAGAACTCCCAGCGGTTTGTCATGTGCGGCATAGACCGCTCTAGACCGTGCGCCGGCGGTGGGTGAGTGCCACAATCAGCCCGCCGAAGAGCAGCAGGAAAGCGGTGATCGCGGTCAGCGGTGCAAGACCCGATCCGGTTGCGGGAAGCAGTTCGGCGTCGGTGCTGGTCGCGGACTGAATTTCTACCGCGCCGAGGTCGATGGTGTTCACGATTCGAGTTTCGCCACGCTGATCGGTCGCGGGGGCGCCGGCAACTGCCGCGTTTCCTGCATCGATGACGGGGCTTGACGCCAAGGGCAAGTGGGTGCGGGTTAGTCCGCCATTGTCGGCCAGGGTTCCCAGCATCGCGCTGGTGTTCTTCAGGTTGCCGGTGCCAGCGTCAACTGCTGCCAATGCTGCGCCGGTGGAGTTCTGAATGAGGCTGTAGTTCACCGCGCCGGTGGGTAACGAGTTGAGGTTGAAGCGAAGATCCGATGCGGCTCCAGCCGCGGTGTTGCCCGCGATGATGCTGTGGTCGATGGTGTACTGAACCGCGGAGATTGCGGCCCCGCCAGCCTCTACATCGTATTCAGTATGGTTATCGGTGATGGTGCTGTGGGCTATGGTCAGCGTTGCATCTGGCGAGCTGGCGCTAGACACGTACAGCCCGCCCAATTCGGGGAACTCGCTGCCGGAGATTGTCGAGTTCAGCACTGACAGCGAACTGAGCTCTCTCAGATCGGCGTAGATGCCGCTTCCGTCAAAGAAAGTTCCCGTGTTTCCGGAAATCGTGGTCCCTTGGATGGTCACCGCCGTGGATTCGTTGATAAAGATCTCGAAACCGGTCCCGTCGTTGTTCGCGATAGTCGAGTCGGTTACAGTGACGGCGCTGTCGCTGCCGTCCCCGCTGTCGTAGATCTCGATGCCACCATAGGCGTTGTCTTCGACGGTGACGCGTTCCAGCGTCACTACCGCATCGTACTGAGCCGAAATCTCTGCGCCGATGCCGTCATACGACTTCTCGAAGGTAGAGTCGCTGATCGTCACCGATGCGGAATAGGAGGCTTCGAGGTACACGCCGGCGTCTGCATTCGCCGTTGCGGTGGTGTTGCTTACCGTTACTGACCCTGAGGACTCGGAGTCAATGTCGACTCCGGAGTATCCGTTGTCGGTGGCGGTGAGGTTGGTTCCCGTGACGGTACCGGTATCACTGGCGAACTCAAAGCCGGACGAGCCGTTGCCGGAGGCGGTGGAGTTGCTGATGGCGATGATCGAACCGGGC
>JGI24723J26617_10001240_pt1 | contig 22966 bp, 21 predicted proteins | sample Cruoilmetagenom6_FD_26617 | JGI IMG/M metagenome (IMG submission 26617)
TCGTTACATAACTAGAAAAATAGTTGTATAACTATAAAAATAGTTTTAAGTTTGATCCATGGAACAATTAACAAATAAAGAAGAAGAGGTAATGCAGGTCTTATGGTCGCTTGAAAAAGCTTTTGTAAAAGAGATCGTAGCGCGACTTCCAAATGATAGTCATTATAATACGGTGTCAACCATTGTTCGTAATTTAGAGGATAAAGGTTATGTGTCTTATCAAGCATTCGGAAAAACACATCAATACTTCCCCGTAGTTAGCAAAGAAGACTACACAAAACGTTTTATGAATATTGCCATGTCACGTTATTTTGACAACAGCTATAAAAGCATGGTTTCCTTTTTTGCGAAAGAGGAAAAAATTAGTGCCGACGAACTTCGAGAAATTCTAACACTCATAGAAAAAAACGCCTAGTATGGAACTACTATCTTATGTTGCCAAATCGGTTGGTATTTTCTCAGTTTTCTACCTCGTATACTATATTGTATTACGTAAAGACACTTTTTTTACGGCCAATCGTCACTATCTCTTAGGGGGAATACTAGCTGCGCTCGCACTACCCTTCGTAACTTTTACCAAAACAACCTATGTTGCTGCACCACTTAGCATGCCTCAAGCTACTTTCATTCCAGACGAACTTCCTATGATATCGGAAAGTCTAATACAAACCGAAGCCGCCTGGACACCAAGTTTTTGGGATATTGCCCTTTGGATCTATAGCCTCGGACTCACCATTATGTTAGTTCGATTCGCTGTACAATTACTTTCTTTAGTACGTTTACTTCGGAAATATCCCGGACATGCGAAAAACGGCTATATCTTTATCGCAGTTACTGAAACCATCTCGCCATTTTCGTTCTTTAAATATATTGTTTATAACCCAAAGTTACATTCGGAAAACGAACTTAGTATGATCTTAGAACATGAGCAAGTGCATGCTAGACAATGGCACTCCATAGATCTAATCTTAGCACATCTTATGCGTACGATACAATGGTTTAACCCTTTGTCTTGGGCGTATAAAAAGAGTATAGAAACCAACCTAGAATATCTCGCAGACCACACAACGGTTCAACAAGTACAATCAAAAAAGGAATATCAATTAACGCTGGTCAAGGCCTCATCAACCGTTTTTGCGCCAGCGCTTACTAATCAGTTTTATCAATCATTTATCAAAAAACGAATCATTATGTTAAACAAAAGCAATTCAAACAAGTACAGTCAACTTAAGTTAAGTTTGGTTATTCCAGCAATCGCAGTGTTTCTGTGGAGTTTTAATGTAAAGGAAGAAATCGCCTTTCTTGAAACACCCAACGAAACTGAGCTTAATGAAAATGCACATGCTATATCTTCTTCGGAAGCGGATAATGCTGTAATTTCTTCGGAAACAACCAGTCAAGGCGCGCAAGCCAATGCCTTTTCCGTTCAAAATAGGTCGGAAGCAGCCCAACCCAATATAGCCATTAAAGTTTCCGAAGCAACAGAAAAAACAGCTACCACTTCGACTTCGCAACTACAATCACAACGGGTTGTTGTTAGCAATCCAAAGACACCTATCAATATTCAGCGTGTAACCGGCAATACTATGAAGGATATAAAAATAGACATCACTAAAAACACCACCAATGCGCAATTTGACGCGATGAAAGCAACCCTCAAAAAAGAGCACAAACTCGATATGTCTTATAGTGTTTCTCGCAATACCAAAAATGAGATTACAGCTATATCAATCACGTATTCGGGTAGTGGAAACAGCGGATCTTACAACGTAAGCGGTGACGATGGAGAACCTATTGAAGACTTTTTCTTCTACGCTAGAGACAATGNCGAAACAGGATTTTGGTCTGAAGCGCATGAAAANCGTAAAGTGGCTCGTATGGAAGAANGTGTTGAACGAATGGAAGAACGCAAAGAGGAAATGATGGAACGTAAGCAAGAAATGATTGAACGCAAAGAAGAGATGCGCGAACGTATGGANTCTCGACGTTCTGAAATGGCCGAACGCAGTAAAGAAATGCGTAAAAGAAGTAGAGAAATAAGAGANGANCAAGAAGAACGTGAAGTTCACGAAGCCCATGAANACCACAATATTAGCAGCACGATAAGTCACGGTAANGGAAATCGCTCACANGTGCGTCAATCATCGCATGGAAATCACAGCGAGCACACTATTGTTATTGACGCAAACACATCGGACGCTGACTTGGCAGGTTTAAAAGCAGACTTAGCGCAACAAGGAATTTCGTTTAGCTACAGTAAAATAAAAAGAAATAGCCAAGGCAAAATAACCCGTATAAAAATTGAAGCCAACAATGGTAAAGGGAGCCAACAAACAGTCTTCACCAAAACGGATGACGGCAAACCTATTGACAAAGTGGTCGTTGAACTTTAAAGATTCTCACCTACATTAAAAAGCCTCTTCCATAGAAGAGGCTTTTTCTTTGTATTTTTATACTATGAAAAGACATTTTTTCAAAACCCTAGCGAAAATCAACAAAGCGATCTTGCCTAGCTTTACTAAAAAAGGCGTTGATCTGGCAAAAGCATCCAAACTGCAATTGGCACTTTTTGGCTATAAATTGTGGGTCACTAAAAATGCTTTAGATTAATAATGCAGCACTGAGGCAACATCATATTGTCTTATTTTGTTCTTTCCACCCAGAAAATCTAAGGTCATAATAAAATTACACTGCACGATAGTTCCACCACACTTTTTGATCAAATTACAAGCCGCACGTGCTGTTCCACCGGTAGCGAGCACATCATCATGCAGTAAAACGCGCTCCCCAGGAGCAATAGCGTCCTCGTGAATTTCTAGCGTATCCATACCATATTCTAGCGAATAAGGTTCAACATGAGTATTAAAAGGAAGCTTTCCAGCTTTCCTTACCGGCACAAATCCGGCGTTTAATTTTTGTGCGAGTAACATTCCGAAGAAAAAACCACGAGATTCAATACCCACCACTTTATCGATCTTCTGATCCCCAATGAGGTCCAACAGATTATTGAGGCAATCTTCAGATGCTTCTTTGTTTCCTAAAAGCGGTGTAATGTCTTTAAAAAGTACGCCTGGCTTTGGATAATCTTTAATATCTCGAATGTAATCCTCTATCTGTAGCATGGTTTTCCTTAATTATATTGATTGAGCAAATCGGCTTGTTTCTGAATAGCACTTTTAAATTCTACTTTCATTGTTTCGATCAAGTCGGAAACCGAAGAAACATCGTGAATAGCCGTTACGCCTTGTCCGGCAGACCAAATGGTTTTCCATGCTTTGGCTTCGGTATTGAGTTCCTTTCCGAAGTCGATCTTCGCTTTACTTTCCCACATTTCTTCAGGAATTCCGCCCGCTACAAGACTCTTCCGAAGAAAATTTGCAGATACACCAGAGATCGCTGCCGTGTATACCACATCGTCAATTTCTGAAGATTCTATCATTTCTTGATATTCCTTTGGAGCATTTGACTCTTTCGTATTGATAAAACGTGTTCCCATATACGCGAGATCAGCTCCCATTTGCATAGCCGAAGCAACGTCTCTCCCTGTGCTCATAGCACCAGCAACTAAGATAAACCCATCAAAAATGCTTTCAATTTCGTTTACGAATGCCATTGGGTTTAAAGTACCCGCGTGACCACCTGCTCCCGCTGAAACCAAGATTAAACCATCAACCCCAGCTTCAATCGCTTTTTCTGCGTGGCGTTTTTTGATCACATCGTGAAAGATGAGTCCGCCGTAACTATGCACAGCTTGTACCACTTGTGATACCGCACCAAGTGACGTAATTATTAAAGGTATTCTATGTTTTACGCAAATCCTTAGATCAGCCTCCACCCGCGGATTGGTTTGGTGAACAATTAGGTTCACACCAAAGGGCGCTGCTTTTTTACCCGTTTCGCTTTCCCATTCGGCGAGCTCTGTTTTAATTTGCACGACCCATTCTTCGAAGCCTTCAGACGTTCGTTGGTTGAGTGCTGGAAAAGTTCCTACAATACCTGCTTTACAGCATGCAATTACAAGTTCTGGTCCCGAGATCAAAAACATAGGTGCTGCTACGATGGGTAATTTAAGATTTTGTGTGAATTGTTGTTTGTTCAACGTCATATAAATGGATATTAAAAGGTGAGCTGATAATTACAAAAATAAGCAACTCCTTGCTGTTCTACACATACTGCGTTTATTTTGTATTATAATTTTAAACGTTTACAGCAAAAAGGTAACTATAATTTTTATTTTTTTCTAAATCTACTTTGTCATAGCTAGAAAAAGGAATATATTTGCACCCCAATAATGGCCTCGTGGCGCAACTGAATAGCGCACTTGATTACGGCTCAAGAGGTTACTGGTTTGAATCCAGTCGAGGTCACTTAGAAATGAAAAGTCTGCACACGATGTGCAGACTTTTTTGGTTTTAGGAAGACGTGAAACACGTGCTTTGGAAGCCAATAACAAGGTGAAAAATTGATCAAAACACAGATTGGTGACTTTGCATTGTAATCGTCTTTTCATACCAACGTTAAAATTTCTTCATTTAAGCTGCTGGTATCGCTAGTAGATCCTTACATCCGTATCAATGCTGCTGTAGCTTTTTCTCTAATTTCAAGGCTCCTGGAAACAATATGTTATTTTCTAAATGAATATGTAGATGAAGGTCTTTTTCAAATTCATCAAGCATAGAAAAGGTCACGCGATATGTGTTACAACCATCTTCTGGCGGCGTATACTGGTTTGTTAGTTTTGCTATCGTTCTAAAAATTTCGCCAGCATCGTCGTGCTCGTGTTCCATCATACTTATAGGATTTTGTACTGTCCCAAAATGAGCTGGCTCTAATGGCGTATTTTGCTCTTCATGAGCAACCATTTTTTTAATCCTTGGAAATAGTATCAATTCTTCTTTTTTCATATGCTGAGCTAATTCTCCAGAAACCTCTAAGAATTGGTCATTGATCTCAATGAGTTCCGGGTGACGTTCTCCGTGTACTTTACACAACTTAGCGAGGTATTGGCGCAATACGGGTATTTTGCTTTCAACATACTTATGATGTGTCTTTTCAATATATGTCGCCAATAGATCTAAGGGCCAAGACTTATAATCTATCGACGGATACTTGCTTGCTTACGGCGACATTTAATTTTTCCAAAATTTCATCAACGACTATTCCATTCTTCTCACATACTGCCGTAAGCGGCCGATTCCCCTTACAGCAAAAATCGATTCCATATTCAGAGAATACAGCGGCTGTTCTAAAATCTTGAGCAACGAATTGCCCAATTTCTTGTTCTTTTAATGTATCCATTTTATAAACTTTTAAAAATTATTTAATCTTCAATACCGTATTTCCTCGTTCTAATTCGATTGCGAGGCTCTTTAGGCTTGTTGTCTTCAACATTTGTTTTAAATCTCCTCGCACCTGAATAAATCGATCGTGCAACGGACAAGGGTTTAACTCATCACACTGTTTGAGACCTAAGCCACACCCATTATAAATAGTATCACCATCGATCGCCAGTACTACATCGGAAAGATTAATGGTTTCCATGGCTTCTTCGGAAATTTGAAATCCACCGTGAGGTCCTTTTACAGATTCTATAATATTACTCTTGACGAGTTTTTGTAAAATTTTTGCCGTAAAAGCAGTAGGAGAATCGATGGCAGAAGAAATATCAATAAGGTTAACACGTTCATTATTAGATGATTTCATGGTAATATAAATCAAGGATCGTATTCCGTATTCGCAGGCTTTAGAAAACATATAGCTTTTTAATTTTCCACAAAGATAAATAAGATAAAATTGTCCGTTATATGATAAAAGTCATTATTTCAGATAAACTTGTCCACTATTTTTGTCATGTCAAGAGGATATTCCTCTTTGACAACAACAAAACAACATCAACAAAGATTCAACCTAATACTGTAAATCATGAGAGCAACAAACACAATCGTACTCCTTCTCACAATTGGCCTTCTTATAAGCTGCGGAGGAAAAGAAGAAAAAAAAGATAAAAATTTCAAAATTGGTGAAAAGCCAAAAGTGGAACAAAAAGTTGAGACACCCGTTTCTGATGAAGTACCCGCATCTAAAAGAATTACACTCGATAATAAAGGTGTAGGGAAAATCAAAAATTTAGAACTCAGCGCAACCATTGATAATGCCATGGCAGAAAGAGGCGCAAGTCTTTTTAAAACCAACTGTACCGCTTGTCATAAAACAAACAAACGCTTTATAGGACCTAATCCAACAGGAATCCTAGAGCGTAGAAGTCCAGAATGGGTTATGAATATGATTTTAGATCCGAAGTTAATGACNGAAGAAGATCAATGTGCTAAAGACTTACTTGTTGAGTTTAATGGAGCTGCAATGGCAAATCAAAATTTAACCGAGGCTCAAGCACGGGATATCTTAGAATATTTTAGAACCTTAAAATAGAACGATATGAAAACCAACCAATTATTCAAATTATTTTCTTTTTTAGTCCTTCTTATTGTTGTTGTGAGTTGTAAAAANGAAACAAAACAAGACGAAGCCACTGTTCAGACTACTTCAGATGCAGCGCCCGAAAGCCAAAAAGGTCAAGCGTTTATTGACGATGAAAGCTCTACACCCAATGTATTGCAAATTGCGATTCAGTCACCAGATCATACCACATTAGTGGCTGCCGTACAAGCAGCGGGCTTAGAAAACGCACTTGTTAACGCCGGACCATTAATGGTCTTTGCTCCAACGAATGCAGCTTTTGACGCATTGCCAGCAGGTACTGTTGAGAATTTGTTGAAACCTGAGAATAAAGAAACGCTAGCCGCGATCTTAAAACACCATGTGACTGCAGGAAACTACGATAAAGAATTTCTGAAAAATTTCAAAAAATTAGGACAGGCAGATGACACCAATACAACGGTGGAAGTTAAAGGAGAAGACGTTTATGTGGGTGGTGCAAAAATTCTTGCCAGCGTTAAAGCAGGCAATGGTATCGTACATGTAGTAGACAAAGTAATACTACCCGCGTCAAACAACTAATAAGAAAAACAACTAAATCAAAGAACTAATGAAAAATTATAAATTTCAATTATTATCATTATTTGGAGCAATACTTTTTATAACAAGTTGTGGTAATAACAATGGNAACAACAAGTCTAGCGGAGCATTAAACTCTAGCGCAGCAGAAAAAGTTTATGTAGCTCCTGGAGAACAGGATGAATTTTACGCGTTTATGTCTGGAGGATATAGCGGTAACTTAACGGTTTACGGCTTGCCTTCCGGTAGAATGTTTAAAGAAATTCCAGTATTCTCTCAATTTCCAACTTCTGGTTATGGTTATTCTGAAGAAACAAAACCGATGCTTGAGACTTCTCATGGTTTTATACCNTGGGATGATTCTCACCACCCAGATATTTCTCAGACCAATGGAGTACTCGACGGACGTTGGATCTTTATCAACGGAAACAACACCCCTCGAATTGCACGAATAAGTTTAACCACCTTTGAAACGGAAGAAATTATTGAAGTCCCAAACAGTGCAGGGAACCACAGTTCTTCTTTTATAACAGAAAACACAGAATATGTCGTGGCAGGAACACGATTCTCTGTACCTATTCCACAGCGAGACATGCCTATTAGTGAATATAAGAGCAACTTTAAAGGCGCACTTTCATTTATAAGCATAGATCCAGAGCACGGGCATATGGATATTAAATTTCAACTATTAATGCCAGGGTTTAATTATGACCTATCACACCCAGGTCGTGATAAATCACACGGATGGTTTTTCTTTACAACCTACAATACCGAAGAGGCAAACTCATTACTTGAAGTAAATGCTTCTCAGAATGACAAAGATTTTATCGCTGCGGTAAACTGGAAAAAGATCGAAGAGTATGTTAACAATGGTGGTGGTACAAAAATGGCTGCAAATTACGCTCATAATGTTTATGATGAAGCAACGCATACCGGTACAACAACCATGAAAAAAGAAGTTCTTACGGTAGATCCTCTAAAAGTCCCTGGAGCAGTGTATTTCTTACCTACGCCTAAATCACCTCACGGGTGTGATGTAGATCCAACAGGACAATACATCATTGGTAATGGTAAATTATCGGCAGATCTAACGGTACACTCATTTGATAAGATGATTGCCGCTATTGAAGGTAAAAAGTTTGATGGTGAAGCTTATGGCATTCCTATCTTAAAGTTTGAAGATGTATTAGCCGGAACGGTAAAAAGCGGCGGTTTAGGNCCCTTACATACCGAGTTTGACGGTAAAGGAAATGCTTATACAACCTTCTTTATNTCTTCGGAAGTAGTAAAATGGAAATTAGGTACTTGGGAAGTAATCGACAGAAAACCTACTTACTATTCTGTAGGTCACTTAATGATCCCAGGAGGTAATTCAAGAAAACCTTTTGGTAAATATGTAGTAGCGATGAACAAGATCACGAAAGATAGATACTTACCTACAGGTCCTGAAATGGAGCACTCTGCGCAACTTTATGATATTTCTGGTGAGAAAATGGAGCTTATATATGATTTCCCTACACACGGTGAACCTCATTATGCTGCCGGAATTCCCGCCAGCATCTTAGCGCCAAAATCTAAGAAATTATACAGACTTGATGAGAATAAGCATCCTTACGCGGTGACAAGTCCGGACCAAGCACGAGTTGAAAGAAAAGGAAACGAAGTACATATTTATATGTCTACCATACGTAGTCACTTTACTCCAGATAACATTGAAGGTGTAAAAGTGGGTGATAAAGTGTATTTCCACGTTACTAACCATGAGCAAGATTTTGATGTTCCCCATGGATTTGCCATGATCGGACAAAATAGTTCAGAGTTACTCGTGATGCCAGGTCAGACTAAAACGTCTATTTGGGAACCAAAACAAGTAGGTGTATGGCCGTTTTATTGTACAGATTTCTGTAGTGCATTGCACCAAGAAATGCAGGGATATGTTAGAGTTTCTCCAGCAAATTCTAACATTGAGTTGAGTTGGTCTCTAGGAGACTAATTTTGATTGGTTGTTTTTGAGCAGGCAGCTCNTATCGCACTGCCTGCTTATAAAACAAATATTATCTTAAACACGCTTTGCAGAGCGTATTTCCAATAAAATCTACCACAATGAAAAAGGCAAGTATTCTTATGATTATTGGTGCTCTANTGTTAACNGGGCTATTTGTATTTCCACTATGGAACATCATGCTAGGTGCACCGCAATATCCAGAACCCTTAGGAATGAATATTTACATCAATGGTATTCAGGGAATGAACGAATTCGACATTCAGAATATTGATGGTCTCAACCACTACATTGGTATGAAAACCATCCCGAAACCTGAGGACATGTGGGAGTTTAGTGTTTTCCCAATAGTGATAGGTACTATGGCAATACTGGGTGTTGTTATAGGATTACTTGGATTCTTTGGAAAAGTAAGTCATCACTGGTTTTTAGGCTGGCTCATTGTAATNACTATATTAGGNATATTGGGTATGTATGATTTTAACGCTTGGATGATGGACTATGGAACGAATCTCGATCCAAACGCTATAATGAAACTACAAAATCCAGATGGTACACCTATGAGCTATAAACCACCATTATTGGGCCATCAAAAATTATTAAATTTTGATGCGTATTCATACCCTCGATTGGGTGGTTATCTTATGGGATTAGGTATGTTGTTCACTCTTTTTGCTTANCTTTTGGGGAAACGCGTAAAAAAGATCAAGTCATGAAACAACTAAATCAATATATCCTTGCTGTCTTCGGATTTCTATTTTTGACCGCCTGTANTACGGGCCCAAAAGATATTGACTATGGCAACGACGGNTGTCACTTCTGTAAAATGACTATTGTAGATAAGATACACGGCTCTGAACTTATAACCGATAAAGGAAAAGTATATAAGTTTGATGCTACAGAATGTATGGTCAATTATCTAAAAGAAAACAAAGAGCTACCTATTGGTAATTTACTTACCAACTATTACGAAGCACCAACGCAATTTATTCCTACTGAAGAGGCCATATTTTTAATAAGTGACAAACTACCTAGCCCAATGGGAGCCAACCTTACAGCCTTTCAAACAAAAGAAAGCGCCGAACAAGTACTAGCAGAAAAAGGTGGCGAACTTTATACATGGGAAGCACTCAAAGAACACCTTACTAAATAAACGCTACTCGCACATTTTGAAAACACCTTCGCTACATAAATGGCTTATTGCCATCACGCTTTTTGTGACACAATGCGTGTTCGCACAAAACATTACGGTATGTGAAACTTGTGAAATACGTTCGCTTAAGCAAGCTATTGATACAGCAAAACCGGGCGATACCATTTTAGTGAAAAAAGGCACCTACAAAGAGTTCAATATTTTAGTAGACAAACCGCTCACCATTAAAGGCGAAGACTTTCCAGTTATCGACGGGGAAGATCGCGGTGAAATTATTCGAATCGTTTCAGATCATGTAACTATTGACGGCCTATTTATAATAAACGTTGGCACTAGTTATACAAGTGATCACGCCGCTATTCGTGTGGTACGAAGCGAACATTTTTTAATCCAAAACGTAGTATTAGAAAAGTTATTTTTTGGTATTTATATTGAAAAATCTAACAACGGTAAGGTTTATCACAACAAAGTGATAGGCGATGCACAAGACGAGTACAATTCTGGTAATGGTATTCAACTATGGTATTCAAAGAATGTGGTTGTAGAACGTAATATTGTACAAAAGGTTCGTGACGGTATTTACCTAGAGTTTTCAGATAACATTACCATTAATGAAAACACAAGTACCAATAACCTGCGCTACGGATTGCATTTTATGTTCTCCAACGATGATCTGTACACCAATAATGTATTTGAAAATAATGGAGCTGGCGTCGCTGTTATGTTTTCGAAACGTATCAAGATGATCAATAATACGTTCAGAAAGAACTGGGGAACTGCCGCTTTTGGATTATTGCTGAAGGAAATTAATGACGCTGAAATAAAAGATAACATTTTTGAAGAAAACACCGTAGCGATCAATATCGAAGGCTCTAATAGAATTTTATACACAAATAATGATTTTATCAGAAATGGATATGCCATTAAAGTACTAGGCGCCTGCTATCTCAACACTTTTGAAAAAAACAACTTTCTCTATAACTCCTTTGATATCTCCTACAATAGTAAGATGAACGACAATGTTTTTCAAGATAATTATTGGAGCGGATATACGGGATACGATCTCGATAAGGATGGTATAGGAGATATTCCTTACAGACCCGTAAAGCTTTTTTCGTATATCGTAAACAAAACACCCGAAACCATAGTATTGATGCGCAGCCTTTTTATTGACATAATTGATTTTTCAGAAAAAGTATCTCCCGTATTCACTCCTAGTAATTTACTTGACATCACGCCAAAAATGAAGCGGTACCAATGATTAAAATAGAACAATTACACAAACGATTTGGAAAAAATGAGGTGCTCAAAGGAATTGATCTGGACATCACCGAAAAAGGAATATTTGCCATTTTGGGTCCGAATGGTTCTGGCAAGACAACCTTGATCAAGGCTATTTTAGGCATGGTAGTTCCAGACCAAGGAAGACTACTAGTAGGCGATAAATCAATTAAGAAAAACTGGAAATACAGAGACGATATAGATTATCTCCCGCAAATTGCCAATTTTCCTGCCAATTTAACGGTCAAAGAACTTATCTCGATGATCAAGGATCTTCGCAATCGTCCAGGCGAAGATGAAAAACTGATAGCATTGTTTAAACTTGAACCTTTCCTAACTAAAAAATTGAGTAATCTTTCGGGCGGAACCAAACAAAAAGTAAACATTGTACTCACGTTGATGTTCGATAGCCCGATCATTATACTTGATGAGCCTACCAATGGTTTAGATCCTATTGCCCTCATTCGTTTAAAAGAGCTCATTTCCGAAGAAAAAGCGAAAGGAAAAATCATTTTGATCACATCTCATATTATGAGTTTTGTAGAAGAAATCGCAGATGAAATTGTTTTTCTCCTTGAAGGTAAAGTATATTTTAAAGGAAATATAGACGCGCTTAAGATACAAACAAAGGAATCTGACTTTGAACATGCGATTGCAAATCTCTTAACTCACGACGATGTTTAAAATATTAAAATATAGTTTCTACGATTTGATTCGCAGCAGATGGAGTTATGTATATCTACTCTTTTATCTATTGCTGAGCTCGGTACTCCTTTTCTTAAACAACGACCTCTCTAAAGCTGTCATTACACTCATGAATGTAATAACCATTTTAGTACCACTCATAGGTACCATCTTTGGTATCATGTATTATTATAATTCTAAGGAATTTACAGAACTACTGCTCGCGCAGCCCATTAAACGCTCTTCCATATTCATTGGTCAATATCTAGGGGTTGCGTTGTCACTATCCATGAGTCTGNTTATTGGGCTAGGAATTCCGTTTGCCCTTTACGGTTTGTTTCAATCAAACGAAATTTGGGATTTCCTATTATTACTCGTTACAGGAACCTTTTTGACACTCATTTTTACGGCCTTGGCGTTTAATATAGCCTTGTACAACGAAAATAAAATTAAGGGGTTTAGCTATGCAATCCTGCTTTGGTTGTTTATGGCTGTGATCTATGATGGAATCTTTTTATTGTCGCTTATTCTATTGGAATCATACCCNCTCGATAGTTTTTCCATCTTTGCAACCATGTTTAATCCAATTGATCTTTCCCGTATCCTNATTCTGTTAAAGCTAGATATTTCGGCTTTATTGGGATATACAGGGGCCGTTTTTCAAAAATTCTTCGGAACGGGTCTCGGCTTATTTATATCCATTGCAACATTATCGCTATGGGTTGCTCTTCCGGTTTTTAATATCTATCGAAAAAGTAGAAAAAAAGATTTTTAAATGGTTTCTCTGTGCTGATACTATTCGGAAATATACACTTCTAGAAATTCTGCATCTTCGGCGAATAAAAATGCTTCGTTTGTTGTTGCAGGAAGTAAAACGGTCTCCCCTTTTGAGACGACTTCTGTAATACCATTTACCGTTACAGAAGCAGAACCCACAACACACATTAAGATCACAAACGAGTCAAGATGTCCGTAGTGCTGTCTGTAGCCTTTTTGCACCTTTAAAATATTTGTTGTAAAATAATCACAATCAACAACGTTTGAGGAAGCGTTTGTTTTTACCGTAAATTCTTTTTTACTCTCATCGCTCGTTTCTTTAGTAGCTTTGATTGATTCTAAGAGGTGAAGCTCTCGTGGTTGACCATCACTATTAGTTCGTTCCCAATCATACACTCTGTAGGTGATATCTGATGTTTGCTGAATTTCAGCTATAACAACACCAGCCCCTATAGCGTGTACTTTACCCGCTGGAATAAAATAAGCATCCCCTTTTTTAACTTTTTCTGTATTGAAAACGTCATACACATTACTTTTTTCAACATGTTGTAAGATATCCATATCGACATTTTTATCTTTTAGACCAAGAATGATTTCAGCATCTTCTTCATGATCCATGACATACCACATTTCTGTTTTTCCGAAAGAATTGTGCTCTTGTTTAGCGATGGTATCATCTGGATGGACTTGAATTGAGAGATTTTGATTGGCATCGAGAAATTTGATCAAGAGTGGGAACTCATTTCCAAAACGCTCATAATTGGAAAACCCTACAAAATCCTTATTAAATTTTTCCACAAGTGAGGTAATAGAAAGACCTTTATATGCCCCTTTGTTCACCACAGAAATATGTCCTGCAACACCTGAAATTTCCCAACTTTCTCCTATACTTTCTTCCGTAGTTTTTTTGTTTAGAACGGTTCGTAACTTAGAACCGCCCCATATTTTTTCTATCAAAATTGGTTCAAACGTAATTGGATATGCTTTCATGATTTACTTCTTATTAATGGGTTAAATAATTATGCTGCTATTGCTAATTCGGGGGTGTTAGCTTCAAGTTCAAAAACACGCACCTCAGCATTAGACACAGCATCGTATCGATTTAAAATGGAATAATTCATCCAAATTTGTGCTAAATTCACAGGGATCTTTAGAGCATCCGTCATTCCTAATTTAGAATCATCTACATGTACCCATCGCATCAAGGGTTGTTCAAAAATGCTTTTGATTGTCTCTTTTTTTCCAAGGTGTTTTTTAAGCCGTAAGAAGATTTCCACATCAAACAACCATCTGCTTACAAAGGCGTCATCATATACTACAGGGACAATATTCCGCTTAAAAACCTTTGCCCCGCATTGCGTATCTCGTATTGGTAAGCCAAGTATTAATAGAATAAACCTTTTTACAAATTTTGAAAATACATTTCGCATAAAATTGCGTTCAATATTTCTACTGTCTGCGGCATTTCGCGATCCAAAGACAACCATTTTGTCGTCTTGCTTCAATGTTTTCACAAGATCTTTAAAATCTCTAAAATCTGTAGAAAGATCGGCGTCCATAAAGCCTATGTTCGAAATATAAGGTTGACTATATAAAAATCGTGCCCCCGCTCTAACAGCTGTGGCTTTCCCTGAGTTCTTCTTAACATCAATAATACTAATGGCGCCGGGTGCCTGATCCTTCATCGTATGAAGTACATCAAGTGTTTTATCTTTACTACCATCATTGACAAAACATAAATGGTAATCTTCATTTTCTAAAATAAATGAAACAAACGCGTCTTGATTTAATCGTTTTTCTTCATTATAGCAAGGGATAATAATTCCTGTTTTCATAATAGTTTTATAGGTTACATGTTATTTACTGGACAAACTTAGCCTGATGAAGGCTCTGTTTGCAGCGGTTTTCGACGGATGACTTTTTAGTGTAGACCGATACCGTTTATCGAAGGATGCGCCATTTAACGAAAGAACTATCTTTGACATCAGAACAGTGAGTATCTTTTAAGTCACGTATGAAGCAATCGAGAACAAATAAATATTTGGTCACCGCAGTCCTCCTTGGGATCATTTTCCATGGGACCTCTATGTTCTTTACGCTGGAGAGAACCTACGATGCACTTATTCATCTGTTTTTTGCCAATCATTATGCTACAAGCTGGTTTGAACCTTGGAACTACAGTTGGTATACTGGCTTTACAGTTATGGGATATCCACCTTTGGTGCATCAAAGCATTGGTGTTCTTTCATATATTGGCGGACTCAAATTTGGGATGTTCACCGTGGCAATCGTTGGTGTGGTCCTTTTTATAACAGGAGTCTATCGGTTTACCCAAGTACTCATACCTAATAAAAAAGTTGCTGGTTATGCTGCTATATTAGCCGTATTCTCATCTTCCTTCGTAGAAACCCTTCACATATTTGGGCAGCTACCTAGTATTATTGGCATATCCATATTGATGCACGCATTGCCAGAAATATACGTATGGCTGAAAACAGCACGCAAGGCACATCTTTTTAAAGCTTTAGCCTTATTAGCTGTGACAGTAACATCGCATCATGTGACGCCTATCTTTGGAATGATCTTCTTTATATTTCCTTTGATCGGGATGGTTGTCATGGACGCTGCTCGCGAGAAAGTCTCGTCAAACAAGGAAGTCACTATTTCCGCCTTTGCGAAATCAATATGGGCACACCTTAGCCGTATTGTTATATTTGGTGCTTGTTCCCTTATACTTATCATAGGCTGTATCTTACCCTATTGGATCAATACGAAGAACAACCCGATAACCCAGGTTCCTATTCCGCATGGATCAAGAGACAACTTTTTAGAAATCACTTCGTCCGGATTGGTGTTTTTTATAATTCCTTGGGGCATTTTGTTGTTTCTACTCCCCTATTTCTTCTATCGTTATTATAGCAAACGACTTCTCTTTTTCGGAATTTCATTTACACTACTACTTATTTTAGGAACCGGCGGAACCACACCTATTCCATTAAAAATGTTAGGTGAAAACGCATTTAATATTCTTACTCTTGATCGATTCACATTATGGGCATCTATTATGGCACTACCCGTTTTTGGTGAATTTTGCTATAGATTTGTAGAAGGAGATTACAAAACTTATTTGCAAAACAAATGGGGAACACTTATACATCGAAGTGCGGGGGGCTTCTTATCTATGCTTTTTATAGGTATTGCTATTTTTACGATAACCTTGGGTAAATTTAGACCCAGTCAACCGGATCCGATAAAAATGACACCCATTGTAAACTTCTTAAATGAAGATGAACACTACAAATGGCGTTATCTTCCTCTTGGATTTGGTGACCAAATGGCCTGGCTTTCCGCCCAAACTAAAGCCACAACAGTTGATGGAGACTACCATTCTGCTAGGCGTTTACCTGAACTTACCTCAAGAGCTGTAGAACGACTAGAAAATTCAAAATATAGAGGAATTGAAGGGATTGGATCCTTACAGCAATTTCTTACCGTACCAGAGAAATATCATCTCAAATATGTGTTTTCAAATGACAAGTTTTATGATCCGTTGTTATACTTTACTGGATGGCATCGATTGAGCCTATTGGAAAATGGTATTCATGTCTGGGAAAAAGCAGGAATCGTACCTCTGCCCAGTGTTTTGCCTAAAGATGATGTTCCTCTTTTTCAAAAACTATTATGGGGTATTATCCCATTCACTACCGTAATTATTGCACTCCTGCTACATTTAAAGGCTATGTGGAGTCGTTCCTTTCGAAGAAATAAAAAGACAGCAATCTACTTTAGTTTTCAACCAGATTATACCAAAATTCCTAAATTGCTATATAGATCTTCCATCGCTTGGACGGCGTTACTGTTTATTTTTATTCTCTTTGGCGGCTACACTTTCTATTTAAAAAACAGTACGCAAAGAACACCCAAAAATGTAGTTACTGCATATTACGACGCTATAGATTTTAAGGAATATGAACGTGCTTATTCTTATATCGATCCTGCTAGTAATAAAAAGCTGTCCCAGTTCATGTTAGAAATTTCTGTTTCCGATGGGCTACTTAGTTCGTATGCAAAATTGGACAGTTTAGCTATTGAGATTGAAGCTAAAACAGACACCACCGCACAAGCTATTGTCAATGCAAAATGGATTACGCCTTTAAAAGAGATACGTACGGTTGAAATTGTATCTTTAAAAAAGACACAAAGCAACTGGTTTATTATCCCGAAAGCGATAGATCCCGACATTCCACCAGATCAACTTCTCATACAAAGTGGAACCGCATATTACAATCATGGAAAACGTGCGGTCACTATACAAAAGACGTACCACGAAGATGTTCTTAAACAACCTGTGGTAGAAGTGCTATCTGCAAGACTTGTTCAAATAGATTCGATCTATGCTATTGTAGGTGAAATTCAAAATGTAGACAATATTCCCGCAGACATTTCAGTCACGGGAGCGCTTTACAATACAGGTAATCGTGAACTTGCTCGTTTCAATGCCAAAGACATTGTAAAGCATAAATTGCTTCCTAAGGAAAAAACACTCTACCGAATTAATTTTGAAGATATTGCTTGGAACAAAAATAATGATTCAAAACCTACAACTTATAATCCGAATCTTTTTACTGAAATTAAGCTGAAAGAAAAACCTATTTCATTTGAAGTTCAGGTTAATGCCAATGTGGCGACTACCGACTTACAGCAAGCAGTCGCACTTTCAAAAGTGCAACAGCAAGATAATGCGATTCAGGGATTTTTATTTAACCCCAGTATAAACGAAGCAACCATAGCTCAACTCTTAATTGGCTATTACAATGCTTCACAGGAATTACTTTGGGTTGAATCGAAATATATTGACGAAAGCATTCGGCAGCAGCGAAAACGACCTTTTTCTGAAATTTTACTCAGCATTCCTCTGCCGAAAGAAATCGCTTCTGGGCTTACGACGGTTTCGGTAAACGGACTTCCAAACACGCAAATTTCTACTAAAATTGTTCCTAATAGAAATCGTTCCGAAGAAAATAAGGCATTTATCAAAATTAAAAATATGCCCTATACATATATTAAAATTGTAACCAACAATTATATAGGAAACCCCAAATAATGTATCATCGTAAAAACATAGCGCCCTTTTTAATTTCAACGCTTGCCGTGATAAGTGTGTTCATGTTATCGTTTTATATTCCGAAAGCACAAAATAAAACTTCTGTAGGTTCGTTTAAGATTTCAGAAGTACAAGACAGAACGGTTTCCGTCGAGGAACAGATCATTACTTTTGAAACTTACGACCTCAAAACTATTCATACTATTCGCCTAGTTATTTCTGGTACGTATGGCAGTATCGTTCTTATTCCGAAGATCAAAAATGGACAACCTATATTCAGCATCCCACCTACCTTCACAAAATACGCGGGTAGTATAGCCTTTTATCTTATTCAGCATGAAAAAGTGTTACAAGATGGTGTCTTTAATCTTCTTCCGAAGACGACAGAAATCGGTCTTATCGAGAATTACTTAGGCCCCAGAAGCATTGTAGCAAATGACCGTGATCATACTATGTTAGTTAGTATCCCAACAGACATCTATGATAATTTACTTCCTGATAGCATGAACATTGAGATCAAGACACAGTTTAAAAATACAATTACCATAAGCACAAAAGAACTCACCTCAGGTTTTGCTTGGAAACGTATTCCCGCCCCTCTAGTGACGGGAAGAATTAGTACAGGAAGTACCTTAGGAGATGTTTCCTCAAAAGAACTAGTTGCAGATATTTTTCCAGATGTAGCGCAAGATTTTTCAATTAGCGTAAATAGCAACCATAGCTATGCAGATGGCAATGAAATTATAAGCCTTCAAACTACACAAATAAAAGATAAACGCGGTAACATTATGACCGATGGAACTTTAGTGAGTTTTATGATGACCGATGAAACCGGAGCGTACTGGCAGACCAATACCACAACGGTTAATGGATTCGCTTTTGCGAAAACCCTGCATCCACAAACACCTACTACCTGGAAAATAAGCGCAACCATTTCAGGTATCGCCTCCAGCCAAGAAATAAATCAAACTTTCGTTTCTATCCTAGATACTATTCCCGTGATGACACTGCAAAACAGACAGGTGCTGGTTGGACCCCTTACTAGTTATCTAGGTCAACTCGTACAAGACGGGATTATTGTTTCGTTTCAAATCGATGGAGCCACCTATACCAAGCTTACAACAAATGGCAAGGTTAGCTTTGACGTAAAACAAGAAGATCACCCTAAAGGAAATTATAACGTTATAATCCAGACCTTAGGTCTAGAAACAACTCAAAACATATCTTTAGATTGAAGAACAATAAAAGGTTATATCGCATACTTATCTTGGCTGGGTTTATTCTTATAAATGTGGGCATTTTATTTGGAATAGGTCAGGTGATCGCTTACCTCAACACTGGTGCAGATCGTTCAAAAATGCTGCATCTAGATGTGGAACAGGAACGTCATTATAGTCCTGAAGTCGCTTGGGTAGTATTGGAGAATCCTGGCAGACCGATAGAAGCAGCCAACAGGAAGAAAATAGAGCGCGATTATTTGGATGCGTGGTATATTAAGAATACTGCCCTCTATACCGGTGACGATGCTGGAGTATTTAACCATTTTACTGAAAATGCACGGGCGAAAATAGGAGCGCTACTTGCGCAACAGAAAAAAGATAATGCTTATGTGGAAAGCACCACATTGTCACACCATCTTACGCTTGAATTTTATAGTGCAGATGGAACTTTAGCAGTACTTACAGACAAAAATGTACTAGGAGTAGAACGTATTTTCCAAAATGAGCGTTTTATGTACGAAAGGCGCTTTAATGAAGACTATAAGATTATTCTACTGTTAGAAGACGGTTTTTGGAAAGTTCGGCATTTTGAAAAAACGGGTGTTCATAAAAGTGCTCCGTTGATAGCTGAAGTAAGCATCCACGACGAACTGTTGGAAGGAATCAACTATTATCCTCAAGAAAGCCCGTGGGATACCTTTGGCGAAAACTTTAAAGCCACTGTTTTAAAAGAAGATTTTAAAACTATTAAAGACCTTAAACTGAATACAATTCGTGTATTTATAGGGTATGAAGATTTTGGCAAAGCCCAAGTTTCCGAAGAAAAGCTGGACAAATTAGAATTACTTCTTAATGAAGCTGAAAAGGCAAATCTAAAGGTCATGATCACATTGTTTGATTTTTACGGTGATTACCGCTTGCAAGATTGGACACTTACCAATAAGCATTTGAATACGATTGTAAGTCGTGTTAAAAATCACCCAGCCTTATTCGCTTGGGATCTTAAAAACGAACCAAACCTCGATTTTGATACGCGTGGTGAACGCGAAGTGCTTGCTTGGCTAGATCAGAGCGTTCACTATTTAAAGCAACTCGATTCGCTTCACCCAGTCACCATTGGCTGGTCATCTCCAGAAGCGGCGTTGCAGCTAATAGATAAAGTTGATATGATCTCTTATCATTACTATCAAGATTTAGATGGTTTGAGCACTGCACATGCGATGCTCACTTCAGCAACAGAAAAGCCTGTCGTGCTACAAGAATTTGGAATCTCAAGTTATAGTGGCATCTGGAACGCATTTGGTGGAAGTGAAGAGAATCAATATGAATACTATCGCGAATTCTTTAAAATTCAAAAGAGAGACAGTATAAACTATCTCTCTTGGACACTCTTCGACTTTGGGGAAATACCGAGTCGTGTAGCTGGTAAATTACCTTGGCGTAAAAACAAACAGGCATACTTCGGACTCATTGACGTCCATGGGGGGGAAAATAATGCCTATCAAGCGTTTAAAGACCGGTAGTTTACGCTTACGCTGCCATACGTATTTCTTGTTTTGCAAGCAAAGATCTATCTTTAAAAACATTCAGATACATTTCTGTGATTCTGCTCATAGGTAATGCTGTTGCTGCTTTATAATTTGCTTTTGCTAAGGCATTTCTATAGTCTTCGTTGACTACAAGTGTTTCGATAGCCGTTGCGAGGCTGCTTACACTTTCAGGAGCAAAGAAAGCTCCTCTGTATCCTTCTTCTTTAACAAGAATGCTTAAATCTCCTAGATCTGGCATAATAACCGCCTTCCCATAACTTCCAGCTTGATGGAGAACTCCAGAGCTACCAGTTGTTGAGGTATATGGAAAGACGACCATCGCACTCTCAGAAAAAATCCTTGGCACATCCTCTTCGGCAACATATCCCGTAAAATTTAGATCAGATATATGACCGTACTTTTTTTGTACTCCTTCCAAATAGCCAGGGGTATTTGGGTTATCAGTTCCTGCCACAACGACTGTTAATTGACGTTCGGTTTTTGCTCGAACTATTTCAACAGCTTCTATAAGTCCTTCTACCTTCTTATACGTTCCAAATTTTCCAAAAGTCATTATTTGAAGAGGACCTTGAGGTAAGATATACTTAGGTTCTTCGGGGATCTCAAACGTACCATGTGGTATTAAAACACAGTTTTTAGCGTTGTACTTTTCTTCTAAAAGGTCTACATATTTACTTATAGTTACTGCTACGGTATCTGCTTTAAGCACTACCCGCGTTAGCATCTCTCCAATAAAATTATAAACTTTCAAATTAAACTTGCTACTTGTAAAACCAGCACTATTAAGATCGACAGCTTCCATGATATTGTGAAGCAACACCGTTGTTTTAACCTTCATTAATTTCGAAACCCAAGGAGAAAATAACCCCAAAGCCGCTGCGATCTTTTTATCTCCAAATTTCATAAACTGTAAATTATAGAGTATTGCATCTGGTTTGGTGCTTTTCACCGCGCTACCTATGGTAAACACATTCATTAAACCGTTAAACTTCCAGCATTGCTTTACAGTAATCTTACAGCCATCTTCTTCAAAAGTAAGGTCTGCTTCTTCAGGGGTAACATCGGTTAGCAAAATAAGCTCCGATACCTCCTGCTGTTGACGAAAATGCTTAACAAGGTGATAAGCATATTCATTTAAAGTTACTTTGCTTGGTGGATAAGCGGTTACAATGGCGAGTTTCATAATAAATAAGTTTAGGTGAAAAAGTGTTTTTGTTGCTCTTAAGCTGCTTGATAAAAATTTGATAAGCTGTTTATTTGAGCATATAGTTGTTTTACCGCTGGCTCTGCAAATCCATAATAGTTGAGTGTTTTATTTTCAGAGATATCATTGGTAAGCGACTTTAACGCGCTTGTTAGTTCTTTAGTTCCTTCTTTGATCTGACAAAGATTAATGTTCACTATATCCTGTATAGTAAGCAACGCTTTAAAGTATCCCTTAATCTCTTGCGCGTGTGAATTTGTAACATTTCCTTTTAAACAAATTACTCCGTCGATATTATTGATTTCTAGTGCCATGATTTATATTTATAAATAGTTATACTGTTATTTTGATAGTACAAATTTGCGGTTTTCATGAGTCGATAGCAGACCAAAAACGATAGAATTACATTTACTGTAGACCAATGGTAATTCCTCTTCGACAAACCATTTATACTTTTCGCTGTTGCAGACCGAAATATGATAGCTGTGCAAGGAACAACAAGCCCATCGCAATTACCTGTACCATCACAACCTCATATAAACTGGCATGAAAGAAAATAATTAAAACGATTTGCAGGACACCAAAGATTGCTGCGATCAGAATGGGCTTATAATGATCTAACGATAGATAGTAATAAGTAAAGATGTTTGAAAGGGCAAAAAATGATGTGGCGAGCGCATACCATCCAAGTAAGGGTGCAATATGTATATACTGTTCACCAAACAACATGTGTACTGCCACGGTTGGAAAGAGAAATGTAAAAGCAACTATGAAAGAGGTAAACAAAGTAATATAACCTAAGTATTTCTTAAGCACAGGTACCGAGTTCTCGCCTCTTTTACGCATGGAGACTACCGTTGGTAATAAGAGCATGACAAACATCCACGTTATAAAATATACCACCCTACCAATCAGGGCTAGCGAAGCATAAAGACCTGCATCATAGGAACGAAAAAAAAGCTTTACTAAAAGAATAT
>JGI24723J26617_10001243_pt1 | contig 22928 bp, 22 predicted proteins | sample Cruoilmetagenom6_FD_26617 | JGI IMG/M metagenome (IMG submission 26617)
CGCACAACGAAGAGACCGGCATGCCGGCCCTTGTTGAATGCCAGGCTCTCCGCGACNAGCTCGATGTCCTGGATCAGCTGTTCGACTTTCTCGTAGGGATAAACATCGTCGTCGTAGGTCGATTGCAGCCGTGCCTGGACCAGCCTCAGGAATACGCGATACGGCATCTCCCGGTGACGCGCGGGCACGGCGTGATAGGCGTTCGGGAAGATGCCGCGGTATTCCTCGATCTTGTCGAGCATGCCCTGGCCGAAGGACGCGCTGTCGGAAGACTGGCTGAGTTTTGCGGCAATTGCGGCGCATTCATTGAAGTACAGGTCAAGGATCAGCGAGCGTTGCCGCGCCAACGTCGCGCGAATTGTCTTCGCGTTGACGTTGGGATTGCCATCCATATCGCCGCCGACCCACGAGCCGAAATTCACGATATTCGGTATCTCGAGCCGCTTGCCTTCTTCGCCGTAAATGCGGTCAACCGCTGAGCGAATGTCCTCATAGAATGGCGGCATCGCGCGGTAGAGCACGTCGGTAATAAAGAACAGGACATGCTCGAGTTCATCCGCGACGGTCATCTGCTCGGCCGGGTGTTCGGCAGTCTGCCAGCCTGTGGTCGCGAGCAGGCGGATATTTTGCAGCGCTGCGGTCGTCTCTTGCGGCGTCATCATCGGATTCAAAAGGTCGACGAGATGTCTGACGATATTCTGTTCTTTGCGCAGCATCGTGCGGCGCGTTGACTCGGTCGGGTGCGCCGTGAATACCGGCTCGATGGACATCGCATTGAGCAGCTCCTGTACATCGTCGATCGTCTTTCCTGAAGCCTTCAGCTTGATCAGCGAATCCTCGAGACCGCCCGGCTGGTAAACCCGGACATCACGAAGGTAGTCACGTCGGCGGCGAATGCGATGCACTTTCTCGGCCGTGTTGACCATCTGGAAATAGGTCGAGAAGCCGCGAATCAGCTGAGTTGCAGTAGTTGGGTCGAGTTCTCCGACGAGTGCCGAGAGTTCCTCGCCCGGCTTCTCATTGCGTTCGCGACGCCGAATGGCACGCAGCCGCGCGTTCTCAACGAGGTCATACAACTCGGGGCCGTCTTGTTCGAGAATAAGGTCGCCGACCATGGCGCCNAGCGCGCGCACATCATCGCGTAAGGACTGGTCCTTCTCCTCGAACGTGATGTCCTGGCGGCGAGGTANTTTGTCAACTCCGGTAACCATCGTCGTGCGCAGCGGTTGTTCCTAGTCCCGGAAGTTCTCGTACTGCAGAGGCAGGCCGATGTCGGCATCCTTGAGCATAGCGATAACGGCCTGGAGGTCGTCACGCTTCTTGCCACTGATGCGCAATTGGTCGCCCTGGATGGCGGCCTGGACCTTTAGCTTCGCTGCCTTAATCTGCTTCACGAGTTTGCGTGCGCGATCCGTGTCGATGCCGCGGCGCATGATGACTTTCTGCCTTGCCTCGCTGCCGGAAAATTCCGGTTCCTGCTCATCAAGGCAGCCAATGTCGATGCCGCGCTTTGAGAGTTTCTGGTGAAGGATGTCCAACATTTGCTTGAGCTGGAAATCCGACTGTGTAGTCAATGAAATCACGGANTCCTCGAGCTCATATTTCGAGCCGGTGCCCTTGAAGTCAAAACGAGTCGTGACTTCGCGGTTTGCCTGGTCAACGCCATTGTTCGCTTCGTGCGAATCGAAGTCGCTGACTACATCAAAAGACGGCATGCCTGAATCCTTCCTGTGCGAACGTGCAACCGTACACCTGCACAGCGGTGGGTACCAGCCCCGCTGGGGGCCAGAAACTGGTCAAGCCGACCACATATGAACGAGGCCCGTTCGCCGACGAGTGCGGACAATGCAGGGCATGTTCTTTGTTGTGGACCCGAACACGGAGGTCTCTCCGCAGCAGTCGGCAGAGGTGTGGCAGCACCTGTGGGCGATGCGCAATCTCGCGCCGGTCAGTGCGATGCTGCCCGTGGCCGTGTCATCGACCTGCCCTCTCTTGCCTGACGAACCCGCTGGTGGGGTGCTTATGGCCTCGCTCACAGCGATTCCCGGTAATTCGGCCTGGGTGTCACTGGAAGTGGATTTGTCGACCTACCTGGATGGTGAGGGGACTGTGCGCCGGCCACTTCTGGACGCTGCTTTGCAGGCAACTGTTGAGAAGGGTGAGCAACGTCATAATGTAATGCGCTGGGCAAATTCCGTGCAGCACCGGGACAGCCGTCTCAACCGGCGGCTTGCCATCTTTGTGCGCGGATGGGGCGACGTGGTAGCGCGGCGCAAGGCTGATCCGGAGTCCCTGGTGACACTGCGCGACATGCAGCAACTGGCGAATCACATCGTCACAGTTCTGACCGATGCATCTCGCGCCGTCGCCGACAGGAACGGGTATTGCCCGGCGCTGGACGTCGCCGGCGCCCGGGTGTTGCGGCATGACAACGAGATGAGTGCGCGCTGGCGGCGTGCGGTCGTTGAGAATGCCGTTCGCCATCGCAACCTGCTGACGATGTCGCCGTGGGACGTTTTTCCACGATGCGAACCGGCCGATTTTCGCTACGCAAACCTGTTGCCGTTGCTGAAATGCGCAAATTCAGTTTCATTTCGGCGCGACGTCGAAATTTGTCACTGGAATGTCAATGAATTCAAGGGCTTCTTTGAACGGATAAGCGCGATTCTTCGGCATTCCAGCGAGCTTCCGATGATTGCGAAACAGGTGTGAACTAGGATACCGTCTACCGTCCTAAAGCGGAGCAGCAAGGGGATGCTTTGCAGTCGATAACACCTGACGCACACGGTATAGCGGTGCTGTTACTGACCGTCGTTGCGCTGTTTCTTTTTACGCGTGACAACATACCGCTCGAGTCGTCGTCGCTCACGATCCTGATCATCCTGACGGCAGGGTTTTCACTGTTCCCCTATACAAAGGATGGGGTTGTCGAGGTCGGTCCCATCGACTTCTTCGCCGGCTTCGGTAACGAAGCGCTCGTCGCTATCTGTGCGCTCATGATGGTCGGCAAGGCGCTCGAGACAACCGGTGCGCTACAGCCACTAGCCAATGTTGTGGGCAGAGCCTGGTCCACGAGGCCGGTGCTCGCGCTCGTCACGACCCTGGTTGCCGGCGCGATCCTCAGCGCATTTATGAACAACACGCCTATCGTTGTGTTGCTCATGCCTATCATCGTCGGCGCATCGTTGCGTTCCAAGTTCCCGGTGTCGGGTGTCATGATGCCCATGGGCCTCGCGACCATCATCGGTGGCATGTCGACGTCGATCGGTACCTCGACCAACCTGCTTGTCGTCGGCATTTCCCACGACATGGGCATGCATGAGTTCTCGATGTTCGAGTGGGTGTTGCCGGTAGCGATCGTTGGTGGCATCGGACTCGTGTTCCTGTGGCTTGTTGCGCCGCGCCTGTTGCCCGATCGTGCGCCACCGATGGCTGACACAACGCCTCGTATCTTCAGTGCACAACTGCATGTAAAAGAGGGTGGCTTTGCGGATGGCAAGTCCTTGTCTGAGGTTCTGGCCCACGCGGATGGCAACCTGCGTATCGACAAGATCCAGCGAACCGAATCCCTGTTCCTCGCGAAACTGCCGTCGGTCGTGATTCAGCCGGGCGATCGCCTGTTTGTAAAGGATTCGCCTGAGAACCTGAAACACTACGAGAGCCTGCTCGGTACGACGCTGTTCAACCTGTCGGACAGTGAGCATCCGGTCGACGAGGAGACGCCACTCAAGGCCGAAGGCCAGCAGCTTGCGGAAGTTGTCATCACGCGTGGCTCACCCTTGCACTTGCGCAGCCTTGCTGCGGCGCGCTTCACCAACAGCTACGGTCTCTTGCCGCTTGCGCTGCATCGGGCGAGGGCGCCAAGCTCGCAGGTGACCGGCGACCTCAACCTGATTCGCTTGCGCGCTGGTGACGTATTGCTCGTGCAGGGCACGCGAGAGGCGATCGCGCAGCTCAAGGACAGCGGTTCGATGCTCGTGCTCGATGGCACCACCGACCTGCCGCATACACACCGAGCGAAACGTGCACTCTTTGTCATGGGGCTGGTAGTCGCAGCGGCTGCGTTCGGCATCATGCCGATTTCCGTCAGCGCACTTGTAGGCCTCGGCCTGATGATCGCTACGGGCTGCCTGACCTGGCGAGATGCGGCAACGTCATTGTCGATTCCCGTCGTCATGATCATTGTCACGGCACTGGCACTGGGCAAGGCGCTGCTCGGCACGGGCATGGCCGATTTCCTGGCCGTGTCTTTCGTCAATGGTGCGTCGGGCTTGCCGGCACCCCTGATTCTCAGTGCATTCATGCTGCTTATGACGATCATGACCAACATCGTCTCGAACAACGCGGCCGCGGTCATCGGTACGCCGATCGCGATCAGTATTGCGTCACAGCTGAACGTGAGCCCGGAACCGTTCATCCTTGCCGTGCTGTTCGGCGCTAACATGAGTTTCGCGACACCGTACGGTTATCAGACCAACCTGCTCGTCATGACCGCGGGCGGTTACAAATTTGGCGATTTCCTGAGGGTAGGAATCCCGCTGACAATAATAATGTGGATCGGCTTTTCGCTCGTCCTGCCGATGCTGTATCAGTTGTAACCAAACCGGGGTTGACGCAGACATAAGCAGCGGGAATACTCAGGCCCATGAATGCTCAGACGATCAATAACGGGTGGTGGCTGTCCTTTAACGAGGGGGCGGCTGGCTGACGTTTAGTTGAGCAAAGAAAAATCCAAAAGCCCATCTCTGTCGCAATCAGGGATGGGCTTTTTTTTTGGCCATGGATGGCCTTATGCCGCGGAGCACATGGATGTGCGAGAGCGGCGTTGACCTGAGAACGACCTATTATGCAAGCACCATTCGATATAGCCGCTGACCTGGATACGCCAGTATCGGCATACCTGAAGCTGAAGGCCCTGAAGCCACGCTTCCTGCTGGAGAGCGTGGAGGGTGGCGAGCGCCTGGCCCGGTATTCCTTCCTTGGCTTCGGCGACGCGCTCGAGGTTCGCATGGACGGTAGTTCATTGCGGGTTAACGGCGAGTCACGCGCCCGGCCGCAGGACCAGCAGGAGTATCTCGACGCCTTGCGTGGAGCGTTAGCGGAAGCACCGCAGCCGCAACCGGCCCACGACCTGCCCTTTGCGGGCGGACTGGTGGGCGTGTCCGGGTACGACGTAGTGCGCCTGTTCGAGAAGCTGCCACACGACACAGTCAAGCAAACGTCCGTTCCCGACGCTGCTTTCGTTGCGCCGGCTTCGTTGCTCGTGTTCGATCACGTGACGCGCCGCATTGCGTTGTTGCATGACGGTTCAGAGGAGGAGCGCCAGGCGCTGCGAGCCGAAGTTATCCAGCAGCTGCGAGGGCCAATTCCGGGTAACGGACACAAGGTGAGCATCGGGCCGGCACAGGCGAGCTTTACCGAGGAAGAGTTCGCTGAACGCGTACAGGCCTGCAAGGAGTACATCGCGTCGGGGGATATTTACCAAATCGTCCTGTCGGTTCTGTTCCGTGGCAAAACCGACGTGTCACCGTTCGAGGTGTATCGGGCCCTGCGACTGCTAAACCCCTCGCCATACCTGTTCTTTCTCGATTTCGATGACCTTCAGGTTGTGGGTTCTTCACCCGAAGCGCTGGTCAAGCTCAACCACAATACTGCGTTCCTCCGACCAATCGCGGGCACCTTGCCACGCGGCGCGACGGTGGATGAAGACATTGCCAACGAGAAGGCATTACTGTCCGACCCGAAGGAAGCAGCCGAACACGTCATGCTCGTGGATCTCGCGCGCAACGATCTGGGCCGTGTCGCGAAGGCCGGCACGGTGCGTGTCGAGCCGTACCGGGAAATCGAACGGTACAGCCACGTCATGCACATCGTCAGCGGAGTGCAGGGCGAACTGGGCGCCGACCATGACCAGTTTGACCTGTTTGCCGCGAGTTTCCCCGCGGGGACGCTGGTCGGCGCACCGAAAGTTCGTGCCATGGAGATTATTGAGGAAATGGAAGGCGTCGGTCGCGGGTTGTATGCAGGTACGGCGGGCTACTTTGGCCTGAGCGGCGACATGGACCAGGCGATCACGATTCGGACACTGGTTTTCTCAGGTGACGAGTACAGTTTTCAGGCCGGTGCCGGTATCGTTGCCGACTCGGTACCTGAGCGGGAATACCAGGAAGTCATGGCCAAAAGCGCAATCCTGCGGCGTGCGCTCGAGATTGCCGGAGAGGGTTTGTAATGCCAAGCAGTTCTTCATTCGATCGTGTACGCATGCTGCTGATCGACAACTACGATTCGTTTACCTACAACCTCGTTCAGGCCTTCGCCGCGATGGGTGCGAGTGTCATGGTGTACCGCAATGATGCGATTGCGATCGAGGAAGGGCTCGCGCTTGAGCCGACGCACCTCGTTATCTCGCCCGGTCCCGGGCGGCCCGAAGATGCGGGTGTGTCGCTGGCCATGATTGAGGCGTTTGCAGGGCAGGTGCCGATACTCGGTGTGTGTCTCGGCCATCAGAGCATCGTGCAGCAACACGGCGGCAGGATTGTGCGGGCCGAACGGCTCATGCACGGCAAGACTTCGATGGTGAAGCACGATAGCGAATCCATTTTCACCGGTCTTTCAAACCCGTTTGAAGTTGGACGCTATCACTCACTATGTGCGGAGGAGGAAACACTGCCATCAGACCTGGTAGTTACGGCACAAACGGACCGTGGCGAAATCATGGGTGTACGCCACAAGACGCTGCAGATAGAGGGCGTCCAGTTTCATCCCGAGAGCGTATTGACGCCGGAGGGTGACGAGCTAATGGCCAACTTCATGCGCCAGGAAGCGTCATGAGCAACAGCCAGGTACTCGACAGCTTGCTCAACGGGAACGATCTCAGGGAGCAACAGGCCTATGACCTGATGCAGCAGTTTGCCGCAGGTGAGCTGGACCCTGCTTTCGCAGGGGCATTACTCGCCGGGCTGCGGGCCAAGGGCGAAACAGCGGATGAGATTCGTGGGCTTGCCCGGGCAATGCGTGAGCTGGCGATCCATCCGGATATTCCCGAGGGCGCGCCGACGGTCGAAACGGTTGGCACCGGGGGCGATGGTTCGGGCAGCCTGAACCTGTCGACTGGTTCGGGCCTGCTTGCCGCCGCCAGCGGCTCGCGAGTCGTCAAGCACGGCAATCGCTCGGTATCGAGCAAGTCGGGCAGTGCCGATATGCTCGAATGTCTCGGCATGCCACTGCCGCTGCATGAAAAGGAAGCCATCGATTGCCTGCAGGCGACCAGTTTCACTTTCCTGTTTGCGCCGGCCTATCATCCGGCGATGAAGGCGGTAATGCCTGTGCGTGGTGCGATGGGTGTTCGCACGGTATTCAATATTCTCGGTCCCCTCGCAAATCCGGCATCGCCACCATTTCAGCTGATCGGGGCGTACAGCCACAAGATGGCGAAGCTCATGGCGCACGCCATGGCGGGGCTTGACGTCGAGCACGCCTTCGTCGTGCATGGCGAGCCAGGTTGGGACGAAGCGACACCTGTCGGCGAGTTTTGGCTGTACGACGTGACGCCCGGAAACGTGGTTGAGACGAAGCGTACCCCTGAGGATTACGGCCTTGCGCGGTGCGCACCGGAAGACCTGGTGGGTGGCGAGGCCGAACACAATGCGAACGAGCTCGTTCGTGTGTTTACGGGAGAGGACAAAGGCGCACACCGCGATGCGCTACTCATGGGTACATCACTCGTGCTCGAAGTGCAGGGTCTCGCAGCGAATGCGAAGGACGGTGTAGAACAGGCGGCCGCCGCGATCGACGACGGCAGGGCAGAGACTTTCCTCGGCAAGCTGCGAGCACACTTCGACGGCTGATGAGCGATTTCCTGCAAGGTATGGCGATCAGCAGTGCAGCGAGAGCGGCGGAAGCACCCTCGTTCTCAGACACCGATTTTGACAAACCTGTCGTACCGCTTTCTCTCGGCCACTTCGGCGTCATCGCCGAGATTAAGCGCCGCTCCCCCGCCGAGGGAAAACTCGAAAGCACGGTCGAAACCGGAACCGGACACCTGGTTTCTCGTGCACAGGTTTACGCTGCCGGTGGCGCGGCAGCGATCTCCGTACTGACCGAGCCAAGCCGGTTCGATGGCGAGCTGGTACACCTTGAGGAGGTCGCAGCGGCGGTTCCCGGGACCCCGGTCATGCGTAAGGACTTCCTTGTCGACCCCGTGCAGGTCCTGGAAGCGCGTAAGGCTGGCGCCAGCGGCGTGCTGCTGATTGCAGCAATGCTTAACGACGCGGTGCTCAAGGCGATGCTCGACTGTGCCTGGGAACACGAATTGTTTGTTCTGCTCGAGTCATTTGATGAGGAAGATCTCAAGCGCTCGGCGCAACACCTCGACGGGCCGGGACAGTTGTTGATCGGCGTGAACACGCGCAATCTGCGGACGCTTGAGGTTGATGGCGACAGGCTGCGGAATTTCGCGCCCCTGCTACCGGGTGCAACCTGTGTGGCTGAGAGCGGCTTGCACTCGCCGGAGGATGCGGCCCGAGTTGCGGGCTGGGGATACTCGATGGCCCTGGTGGGCACCGCGCTTATGCGCAGCGACGATCCATCGACGCTGGTTAAGGAGATGACCAATGCGGGGGCAGCGGCATGTTCGTGAAGATCTGTGGCCTCAGCACGGAGGAGCAAGTGCAGGTTGCCGTTGAGGCGGGTGCCAACGCCATTGGGTTCGTCTTCGCCGATTCGGTCCGCAAGGTCGATCCGGCCCACGCGGCCACGATCACCAGAAAGGTACCGGACGACATAAGAAAGGTGGCGGTGATGCTACGCCCATCAAGTGAAGCGTTGAGCGGTGTGCTCGACGAGTTCACGCCAGACGTTCTGCAAGCAGACGCAGATGCGCTTATCGGTCTGGATGTGCCAGTACATATCGAGTGCTGGCCCGTTCTTCGAGAAGGGAACGCGGTGACGGCCACCCTGATAGCCAGTCTTGAATCAGCGACCACGTTCCTGTTCGAGGGTGCGCGGAGTGGGAGAGGCGAGACAGTCGACTGGGTTGCTGCCGCGAAGGTGGCCGAGCGGGGGAATATGATGCTTGCCGGCGGACTCGGAGTGCAAAATGTGGCGGAGGCGATCTCAACGGTACGACCATTCGGCGTCGACGTGTCGAGTGGAGTGGAGACGGCCCCCGGGCGGAAAGATCCAGGACTAGTCAGAGAATTCATCAGTGCAGCGAAGGCTGCGGGGAAAAACCTATGAGCACATTGTTTGCTGCCGATGAAGCGAAGTCGCTTCTCGACGCAGCTATTCGGGGCGAGATGCCCGACGAGCGCGGCCGCTTCGGCCCGTTTGGCGGACGCTATGTCCCTGAGACACTCGTACCCGCATTCGAACGCCTCGATGCTGGCGTGCGAGAGCACCTGCATGACGCGACGTTCCAGGAGGAGTTCCGGAGAGAACTCCGTGAGTGGGTAGGGCGGCCAACAGCGCTAACGTTCGCGCCGCGCCTGTCAGGAATCTGGGGTGCCGAAGTGTGGCTCAAGCGCGAAGACCTCGCCCACACGGGCGCGCACAAGATCAACAACGCGATCGGCCAGGCAATTCTCGCCAAGCGGCTCGGTGCAAAGCACATCATCGCGGAGACCGGTGCCGGGCAGCACGGCGTCGCGTCGGCTGCGGCGTGCGCGCGCGTCGGGCTGCCTTGCACCGTGTACATGGGCGCTGTCGACATGGAGCGCCAGGCACCCAACGTCGATCGCATGCACCGGCTCGGTGCTGAGGTCGTATCGGTTGAGTCGGGTGACAAGACACTGCGCGCTGCCATTGATGAGGCGTTGCGCACCTGGGTTACGGACCCGGCGGACATCTACTACCTCATCGGTTCCGCTGTTGGCGCGCACCCGTATCCCTACCTGGTCCGCGAACTGCAATCGGTCATCGGAGAAGAAGCTCGCCAGCAAATGCTCGACCAGGCGGGCGCGCTGCCCGATGTTGCATTTGCTTGCGTTGGTGGCGGCTCCAATGCGATCGGGCTGTTCCATCCGCTGCTTGGCGACGACATCGAGCTAATCGGAGTGGAAGCGGGCGGCACGGGCCCGGGGCTGGGTCAGAATGCCGCGACACTCGCGACCGGTACGCCGGGTGTGCTGCAGGGCTCGTACTCGATCATCTTGCAGGACGACGACGGACAGGTCCAGGAGACGCACTCCATTTCGGCCGGCCTCGACTATTCAGGTGTCGGCCCGGAGCACGCATTGCTCCAGGCAACCGGCCGGGTGAAATATATCTCTGCCGAGGACGACGCGGCACTCGAAGCACTCGAGGAGCTGTGCGCCGCTGAGGGAATTCTGACCGCACTCGAGACGTCGCACGCCTACGCGGCGGCGAAAGTCTATGCGAAGCAGAACCCTGGTAAGAGGATCCTCATCGGAAATTCAGGCCGTGGTGACAAGGATATGCCTACACTCACCAAGTACCCAGCAAGGACTCGCACCCATGCAAGCGCATGAACGTATAGGGGCGGCGCTCACCGCCGCGAATGATGCCGGCCGGCCCGCGCTGGTACCGTTCATAACGGCAGGTTACCCGGAGCCTGCGGACTTCATTTCTACGTTACAGGCCATCGCCGAAACCGGCGATGTAGTTGAACTCGGCATTCCGTTCTCGGACCCGATGGCCGACGGCATGACCATCCAGCGCTCGAGTTTCGAAGCACTAAGAAAAGGCGTGAGTCTCAATTGGATCTTCGATCAGCTCGATTCGGTCGCGGGCGAAATCGACGCACCACTCGTTATGATGTCGTACCTGAATCCCCTGCTCGCGTTCGGCTATGACGACCTCGCAGAACGGGCGCTCGCCGCCGGCGTATGCGGCTTCATCGTTCCCGACTTGCCGTTCGAGGAGTCGGCCGAACTTCGCGACGCCCTCGACGTGAAAGGGCTCGGACTCATTCAACTCGTTACGCCGGCCACACCGGATGAGCGGCTGCAAACATTATGCGAAGCGTCTCGCGGTTTCGTTTACGCGGTGACGATCACGGGCATCACCGGCGGAGACACGGGCCTGCCTGCGGACCTGACCGATTACCTGGACAAGGTATCGGGGATGTCGAGTATTCCTGTGTGTGCCGGGTTCGGCATCCGTGAGGCGAAGGATGTTGCTGCTGTTGGCCGGCACGCGGCGGGCGCGATCGTAGGATCCGCGCTTGTCGAAGTGCTTGAACGCGGTGACGACCCCAGAGAGTTCCTTGGGTCGCTGCGCACATGAAGAAACTCACGTCCGCTGAAACAATCGTCACGATCACCCACTACAAGAATGTGCTTGCGTATGAAGGTATTCGCGCTGAGATTCGCAATCAGCACCTTGGCGGCGTTATGGGCGAGGTGCCCGTGTTCGAGACATGGCCACAGCTATGGGTCGAGGAGCGCGATCTTGAGCGCGCACATCAGCTGATTGAATCAGTCGATGCCGAAACCCCGGGTGAGCCATGGAACTGTGCCAAGTGCGGTGAGCAAAATGAAGGGCAGTTTGCGGCCTGCTGGAACTGCGGAACCAGCGTTGACTAGGGCATACCCCGGGCGAGCAGAGACGTACCTGCTATTTCGCTGCGCAACACTGCGGACACTTTCTCAGGCTGCATCGGACGGCTGATCAGGAAGCCCTGCGCGAGATCGCAGTTGCAGCTCTTAAGGAACTCGAGTTGCGTAAGGGTCTCGACTCCCTCGGCAGCAACCTCGATATCGAGTCCCTGCGCCATGGCAATGGCCGCGCGAACGATGCGCTGGTGACTGTTGTTCTCAACGATGTCCGCTACGAGCGCGCGATCGAGAACGCAACTGTCGATAAAGCCGTTGTCGAGCGACTCGAACGAGACATCGCCCGTGCCGAAGTGATCGAGTGACAGGCGCACGCCGGTTCTGCGCAGTGCCTGCATTGTTTCCATCTCGGTGCTGCGCTTGCCAACCACGTCGCCATCACCGATTTCCAGCTCGATGCAGCCCGGGTCGAGCATTGTATCCGCCAGCGTCTTTTTGATGACATCGACGAGCCGTTTGTGCACGAGCTGTTGCGGCGACAGATTGATTGCGATTGACAGATCAGGCAACTCGAAGCGACGCTGCCACGCGGCGAGCTGGCGACATGCAGTCCCTATGACCCACTCACCGGCTGAGTGAATCAATCCGCTGCTTTCAAGGATCGGCAGGAAGCGTGCAGGCGGCAACATGCCGAAGCGCGGGTGTTGCCAGCGCAACAGCGCCTCGAGGCCGATCAGGCGGCCCGACGCGAGATCGATGCGTGGCTGGTAATGCAGTACGAACTCGTCGCGGACCAGGGCGTGGCGCAAGCCAACTTCGAGTTCCTCGCGTTGTGCAAGTTTGGTATTCAATGCGCTCGAGTAATACTGGAAGCGACCACCGCCCCGTTTCTTCGCCTCAAACATCGCGACATCGGCGGCCTTGATCATGTGCTCGGCGGTCTTACCGGATTCGGGGAACAGCGCTATGCCAATACTCGGTGTTGCGTACACCTCGCTGCTGCCGATTTCGTACTTCTCGGAAAGGACGAGCAACAGCTTTTGAGCCGCGGCTCCGGCGTTGCCAGCCTCGCCAAAGTCCTCGAGACACACGACGAATTCATCGCCGCCCCAGCGACCGGTGAAATCTCCGATGCGCAGGTTGCTCTTCAGGCGCTGGGCAACCTGCCGCAATAAAGCATCGCCTATATCGTGACCCAGCGTGTCATTGACAGACTTGAATCGATCGAGGTCGATGAACAACGCGGCAAGTGGTGCGTCTTTGCGCTGACTGCGGCCCATGGCGCGCGACAGTTGCTCGGTGAATAGATTGCGGTTTGCAAGCCCCGTTAACTCATCGAACTGCGCGAGTTTTTCGAGCTCTGATGTGCGATGCGTGATCTCGGTAATGTCACGGAACGTGATAACGCCACCAACGAGCTCGCGATTGCCATCAAACAATCCCTGGCCATTGATACTGAGCACTGCGTCGGGTTGTTCGGGTGCGCGATAGATCGCCACCTGATCGGAAAACTTCTCGCCGCTGCGCGCGCGCATCAGAGGCAGTTCGTGTGAATTGCGGTAACTGGTACCATCGCTGTCAATACAGCAGAAAGTCTGTGCCCAGGTCGGGTCCGGTTGCGTGCGCGGGCCGAGGCCGAGAATGGTTCTTGCAGCCGGATTGATGTCCAGCACGTGTCCGGCGTCATCAACAATAATCACACCGTCGTTAATATTTCGAAGTATCGAAAGGACGGTGAGATCGGTGTCCGACAGTCGGTGCTGCAGGCGTGCGCGCTGCACGGCGTGATCGAACAAGGCGTCTTGCCCTTCGACGGTAATGTCGTCGATGCACACGTAGCCCTGCGCGCCGGCGCGAATAGCAGCGATACCACGATGCTCGTGTTCCTTCTGGGTCAGCGCGACGACCGGGTACGGGTGGAGCGACTGGATCAGTTGGCCAAGCGATTGTCCGGACTGGGCGATCATCGGTCCTGCCTCGAGCAGAACGAGATCGACAACCGAAGCTGCGTCTTCTGGCAACTCGAGTGAATTGTTGCGCGTCAGCATCGTGCAACAGGGCAAGGTCTCGAGTTCGGACAGGTAATCTGCGGCAAACTCACCGCGGCCAAGATAAAGAATGGAGTGACCTGACATCTAGGAACCCGCAAATGCCAAGGGGCAAATGTCCGTGCAAAGTCTGCTGAAATTATCGGGCGGACAAGTTTGGAAACGCGGCATATGGTGTTGTCGGGGTTCGTCTAGGCCAACCGCATAATAACAGAATAGTAAGAAAAGACAGTCGCTTAAGTGATTTATTTACCGATTGGACGGGTCAGATTCAAACCCTCGAGCAGGCGCAGGCATCCAAAGATCACGATACAGGGAGAAAAGCCGTTTGGATGCGCTTTTGACCGCAGCACGCAGCGACTATAGTCAGGGAATGGTAAACGCCGACACCGACATAGACGCTCAGGAAAAGGCCTGGATACTCCAGGCGCAGCGATCGGACGCGCGAGCGTTTGAGGAACTGTATCGACTGCATGTGGACAAGATCTACGGACTTTGTCTGCGAATGACGGGAAACGTCAGTGAGGCTGAAGATTGTACACAAGAGGCATTTATCCAGGCCTGGAACAAGATGGCGAAGTTTCGCGGTGACAGCGCATTTGCGACCTGGATACACCGCATCGCGGTCAACGCTGTTCTTGGCCGGTTTCGCAAATCGAAACGGGAGCAGGACAGGATCCAGGCCGTTTCAGATGCGCAGTTCACTCGCGTCGCCACTGGAGACACCGGCGAGCTGCGTGACCTCGCAGAGGCGGTCGACAGACTGCCAGAACGAGCACGACAGGTTTTCGTCCTCAATGCAGTTTATGGCTATAGCCACGAAGAGTCCGCGGGGATGCTGGGCATCGCCACCGGCACGAGCAAGGCACAGCTGCACCGGGCAAGGAGGCTCCTGGCGCAACAACTGGAAGAACAGGGATTTACAGCATGACCGAAGAATTTGATGACAAGCTGGACCGGGCCGCACGGCAACTTGCAACGGAGATCACTCCGGAACGCGACCTCTGGCCTGATATCGCCACGGCGATAAACACGCCGACACGATCGCGATGGACGCCGATGTTCGCGCAGGCTGCGGCGGTCGTGTTGCTCGTCGTTGCATCGTCAGCCATCACCTACGTTACGGTGAAGAATGACGGCGGGCCGGCCGTGTCCTACGACCCCGAGCTTATTTTCGAGCAGGCGTCGTTCGGCGGTAACTACAACCTTGGACCAGGCTTCCAGGATGCACGTAACAGCCTCCGTGCCGAGCTCGATGTCGAGCTGGCACGCCTGTCTCCTGAGGCGAGTGCCGACGTCCGGGCGAACCTCGACCTGATTCACAAGGCGATCGTGGACATTAACGCGGTCCTGGAGGAAGAGCCTGACAACGCCATGCTGCAGCAGAAGCTCCTGCGGGCGTATCGGGAAGAGCTGGCGCTGCTGAATCGTGTGGGTGGTCTGACGCGCAAAGTAATGATGAGAAACGACATTTAACCGACGTACTGTCGGTTGGAGAAAGAAGAGAGATTGTGATGAAAAGAATGACTGTAATTTTGCCGGTGGCGCTGTTCGCATTGCCTGTCATGGCCGAAGACGTGAACGAGACGCTCGACGCGCCCAAAGACGCGCAGGTAAATGTGTCCAATATCGCCGGTGAGGTCACGATTCGTGGCTGGTCCCGCAAGCAGGTCGAGGTAACGGGTGAACTGGGTCGTAACGTGGAGAAGCTGATCTTCGAACGTGATGGCGACAGGATCACGATCAAGGTCAAGGTGCCGAGAAGAGGTGGTCGCGGCATCGACAGTGACCTGCATATCCAGGTGCCCGAAGGCAGCTCAATCGATGTTGGCACGGTCAGCGCTGATATTTCTGTTTCGGATGTGAGCGGCGAACAAAGCCTGAATACGGTTAGTGGTGATGTCGAGACCGAGGCATTCAGCAGTGATGTATCGGCCGAATCAGTTAGTGGCGATGTCGAAGTGAGCGGCCAGGGCAAGAACGCCGAGACAGGTGCAAGCACCGTATCGGGAGACGTCACGTTGTTCCGGGTCGGGGGTATCGTAGAAGGGAACTCTGTCAGCGGTGATGTGATCGTCGACGAAGGGTCCTTCGAACGCGCCAGCCTCGAGACCGTGAACGGTGAGATCGTGTTCCATGCCCAATTGCGCAAGGGCGGCAAGCTGCAGGCGGAAACAGTGAATGGCAATGTCGACCTGGAGTTCACGGATAAAGTGAGTGGCCGCTACGATGTTGATACGTTCAACGGCAACATCCGCAACTGTTATGGCCCGAAAGCGGTTCGTACCAGCAAGTACACGCCGGGCTGGGAGCTGAGCTTCGACCAGGGTGATGGTGATGCGCGGGTGACGGTCTCTACACTAAATGGCGACATCTCGATCTGCGACTGAAAACAGTCTGTATTTTTTAGCAAACGGGCCGCACTAAGCGGCCCGTTTTTCGTCGGATTTGGTACTCTACGGGTCCACTACCAACGGGTGTCCAAATGGGCCGTCCTGCCAAAATACTAGCCTGGTTATTCGCCGCGATTCTTGCTGTTCTTGCAGTCGCCGCGATCGCTCTGACTTTCTTCTTTGACCCCAACGATTTTCGTGAAAATATCGCCACGGCGGTGCACGATTCGACCGGTCGCGAGCTCCACATCGATGGTGAGATCTCGGTGCAGTTGTTCCCGTGGCTGGCGGTCGAGGTCGGGCATGCAACCCTTGGCAATGCCGAGGGCTTCGGTGACGAGCCGATGGCTGAGTTCGACCAGGCTCGTCTCAGTGTTCGCATACTGCCATTGCTGCTTCGCCAGGAAGCGGAGGTCGGTACAGCCGAGATCGACGGCCTGCGCATGCACTTCGAGGTCGATAGCAAGGGGCGGACTAACTGGGATGACTTGCTCGAGTCCGGCGATACGGAAACGACGACCGATACCCGTGGGTCGGGCGGTTTGCTCGACATATCGGGGGTCGAGGTCAGGAACTCATCGATCACCTACTTGCACCGGCAAAAGGGCGACCGTTACGAACTGACCGACGTAAATATTGGCGTAGGACGCGTCTCCAGTGACGCCGAGCCCGTGCCGCTCAGTGGCAGCGTGCACTTTGATGTGCAGCCCAGCGGTGTCTCGGGCGACATCGAAATCGAGACCGTTGTCGCGTTCGACCAGGAAACGGGCGTCTTCACCCTGGCCGGTTTTTCGATGGAGGGCCTCGCGGAAGGGCTCGTCGATGCGCCGACGCGCATGAGTTTCAAGACCGACGGCATCGAGATTCGCAGTGCCGAGAACATGGCCAGTATTGAGCCCGTCGAGATCTCGATACTCGATATCGATATCAGCGCCGCGGTCGAACCGTTTTCGTACGCGGACGCGATCGAGCCGACCGCGCAGATCCAGGTTGACACATTCTCACCGCGCAGCTTGATGCACCTCTTCGAAGTCGACGCTCCGGCGACCGCGGACCCGAACGTGCTCACCAGTGTCAGCCTTGAGGCGAAGGCATATGTCGGGGCAAACAAGATCAGGATGACGGGCCTGAGCATAGCGCTTGACGATACGACGTTTAACGGTGCCATGACGGTGCCGACGGACGGCGCGGGCAGGTTTATCGTGAAGCTTACTGCCGATGCTATAGATCTGAATCGCTACATGGCACCTCCGTCTGAAGAGGGGGCGGCCGAGCCCGGTGAGGCGGCACCCACCGAGATTCCCGCAGACCTGATCAAGCCGCTCAATGTGCGTGGGGACCTTGAGATCGGGGTAGTCACTGTTGGCAATCTGCAGCTCGAGAAAGTGATCATGTCGCTCAACGTCAGCGACGGGCGCCTGCGCATCCACCCGATAACGGCGGCGCTTTACGGCGGCAACTACAGTGGCGATGTCCGCATCGATGCCGCGGCGGCGAAGCCGGTCCTGTCGATGAATGAAACGGTGCAGGATGTCGACCTCGCCAAGCTGGCACTTGCCATGTTCGAACAACAGAACATCACCGGGACGATCAACGGTAACTTCCAGCTGTCCGGGCGCGGTAACGACCTCATCGAAGTTCGGCAATCACTTGGCGGCAACATGCGGTTCGAACTGACGGACGGTACGTACGAAGGTACGGACGTGTGGTACGAGCTGCGGCGCGCACGTGCGGCGCTCAAGAAAGAGACGCCACCCGAGCCGGTGCTGCCCGCGCGCACGCAGTTCAGTTCTGTGACGGCCTCAGGTGTCGTGACTGAAGGCATCATGCGCAACGATGATTTCGTCGCGGAACTGCCGTTCATGCAGCTCACCGGCAGCGGCATCGTCAATATTCCTGACGGCACTATCGACTATGGCATGACGGCTCGTGTCTTCAGCAAACCCGAGGCGCTGGAGGAAGCGACGGCTGAGGAAATCGACGACTTTACGAAGACGGTCATTCCGCTCAAGATCACAGGGCCGCTGGCGTCGCCCAAGGTCAGCCCGGATGTCGAGGCGCTGCTGCGCCAGCGAGTTGAAGAAGAGATCAAGGATAAACTCGAAGACAAACTCAAGGACCTCTTCAAGCGATGAGAACAGCCGTCCGATTTCTACTGATCTTCGTCGCGGGCACACAGCTTGCGACTGCCGCAGAGATGCGCAGTATCGAAGTGCTGTATGAAGACGGACGCTACTCGATGGTCTCCGTGGCCTGGTTTGACGCGGGTATCGATGAGACCTTCGACGTATTTAGTACCTGGGATTATTCGACCCGGTTTTCCAGCGCAATTGTTGAGGCCCGGGACATTGAGCCGGGTCCGGATGGTCGACCAGGCTATTTCGTCATCAACCAGGGCTGTGTGCTGTTTTTCTGTAAAGCGATGGTTCGGCGGGGCTACGTAGAAGCACAGCCCAATCAGGACTTGCGTGCCGTCGCCGATCCGAGTGCCAGTGACTTCCAGCATTTCGAAGAATCCTGGGCGTTCTCCGAGGAAGACGGCGGTACCAGTGTCCGCTACGAGCTGGAAATGGTGCCGGATTTCTGGGTACCTCCGGCGATCGGCCCTTTCGTCATCAAGCGCAAGCTCAGGAATGACGGCGGCGACGCACTGAACAAAATCGAGGCGATTGCGCAGAGCCTGGTCGAGGCATCCGAGCCTTGAGTTGACCCGCTTCCCGGAACGACTGCTTACCTGGTTCGACGAACACGGTCGCAAGGACCTGCCGTGGCAGCAGGTCAAGGACGCCTACCGGATCTGGGTATCGGAAGTCATGCTGCAGCAAACCCAGGTGCAGACTGTGATTCCCTACTTCGAACGCTTCATGTTGAGTTTCCCGGATGTCGTGTCGCTGGCAGATGCTGCACAGGACGATGTGCTGCAGCATTGGTCAGGCTTGGGCTACTACGCTCGAGCTCGTAATCTGCACCGCGCAGCACAAATTGTGCGCGACGAGCATGGCGGCGTATTCCCGGACACGATTGAAACCGTCACCGGGCTGCCTGGCATAGGCCGGTCCACAGCAGGGGCGATTCTCTCGCTCGCGTTCGACCAGCGACATGCGATTCTCGATGGCAACGCAAAACGAGTGCTTGCGCGCCATGAAGCCGTCGAAGGCTGGCCCGGGGCAAGCGCAGTGGCGAAGCGCCTGTGGGACATCGCCGAGCAGAACACACCGACTGACCGGACAGCCGCCTACACGCAGGCGATCATGGATCTTGGGGCAACACTGTGTACGCGTTCCCGACCGGCCTGTGAGTCCTGCCCCGTCGCGGCCGACTGCGCTGCGCTAAATGCGGTGTCAGTCGCCTTGTTTCCGGGCCGCAAGCCGAAGAAGAAAAAGCCGCTAAAGGCGACGAACATGGTCATCGCCAGGCACGACGGGCATGTTTATCTCGAGCGCAGGCCAGAGGCGGGAATCTGGGGAGGGCTGTGGAGCCTTCCCGAGGTGAATGGCGTGGCCGTTGAGGACTGGTGTGCAGAACGGTTCAACAGTGAGGCGGCATCAACCGACGCCTGGGAAACGCTGCGGCACAGCTTCAGCCACTATGACCTCGATATTCAGCCAATAGTCGTGCGCGTCGGCGTGCCTTTGAGTAAAGTAGCCGACTCCGCCAATGCCACGTGGCACAGGCTGGGTGATGAACTGCCGGGCGGCGTGTCCGCTCCCGTGAATAAACTCTTAGAGAAGTTACAAAATGTCTCGCACGATTAATTGCGTCATGCTGGGTGAAGGGGCCGAGGGCCTCGATTACGCGCCATACCCGGGCGACCTCGGGCAACGTATTTACGACAACGTTTCGAAAGAAGCATGGAAACGCTGGCTTACTCACCAGACCATGTTGATTAACGAGTATCGCCTGACGCCGATCGAGCCTGACGCGCGCAAGTTCCTTGAAGCGGAGATGGAGAAGTTCTTCTTTGGCGAGGGATCGGCAGCACCGAAAGAGTTCGTGCCGCCGTCGGACTAATCGCGAGCCAGGAACTGCACGCTGAACCACTGTTCGGGGTCAGTCCAGACCTGCTCGACTCGAAACCCGGCAATAGCGGCCATACTGGCGAGCCCATCGAGTGTGTACTTGTGTGAGTACTCGGTCAGGATCGTTTCGCCGATACCGAAAGCGATATCTGCGTTGCCAAGTCGCACCACCTGCTGCCGTGAGCTGACCAATTCGACCGCAACACGCCCCTCGTCGGGCCGGTAGGTTGCGCGGTGCTCAAATGATGCCAGATCGAAGTCGCTGTCAAACTTATCGTTCAGATGCCGGAGCATGTTCAGATTGAAGCGGGCGGTGACACCGGCAGAGTCGTTGTACGCGGCGTCTATCACAGNCGTGTCCTTCTGAAGGTCCACACCGATCAGTAGCGCACCATCCTGCCCCGCTTCCTGGTGCATCACGCGCAGCAGGTCCAACGCGTCATCGTATTCCATGTTCCCGATTGTCGAGCCCGGAAAGTAGACGACATTTCGCACGGGCAAGGTGGCCGGGCTGGGCAGTCTGAACGGGTGCGTAAAGTCGGCGACCACCGGCAGTACTTCAATGTGAGGATACGTTTCCCGAATGCTGCGTTGACTGGCGAGCAGATGCTCCTCGGAAATATCGACGGGAACGTACGCAGCTAATTCTTCGAGATGGTCAAGGAGCAGTCGGGTCTTGAGGCTCGAGCCGCTCCCGAATTCGATCAGGCTGGCGTGTCGCCCGACGCGGGTGACGATTTCGTCAATGCAGGCGTGCATGATATGAAGCTCGGTTCGCGTCAGGTAATACTCAGGCAGTCTTGTGATCTCGTCGAATAACGCGGAACCGGCCTCGTCGTAGAAGTACTTTGGTGAAATGGCTTTTTGCGGTCGGCGAAGGCCGGCGATCAGTGCATCGAGTTCATCAGGCATGTTGACTGGTCCTAGTCCTTCGCCAGTCTCAGACCGAGAAACTGCCAGCGCGCGTCGGGGTAGAAGAAGCTGCGGTAACTGCCACGAATGTGATCGTCGGCGGTCACACAGGAACCACCACGCACGGTCATCTGGTTACACATGAACTTGCCATTGTACTCACCGAGCGACCCGTCCAGCGGCCGAAAGCCGGGATAGGGCGCATAAGCCGACGACGTCCATTCCCAGACGTCGCCGAAGAACTGGCGACCGCCATTGGCTGCTGTTGGATGCCAGATGTCGTTGCCGAGCAGGTTGCCCTCAACGGCTTGCGCAGCCGCAGCATTTTCCCACTCGAACTCTGTCGGCAGACGGTGGCCCGACCAGCGCGCGAAGGCGTCGGCTTCGTAGTAACTGATGTGACACACAGGTGCGTTGTCGTCGATTTCCACCAGCCCGGCGAGCGAGAATTCCGTCTCCAGTGGCGCATCCCAGTAGAGCGGCCTGTTCCAGCCCTGTTCGTTAATGGTGGCCCAGCCATCGGACAACCAGAGCCGAGCGTCTTCGTAAGCGCCTGCTTTTATGAACTCGCGGTACTCGCCATTGGTGATAAGTCGGCTTCCCAAATCATGCGGATGGAGGAGCGCCTCGTGCCGTGGTGTTTCGTTATCGAAGCAGAACCCGGAGCCATCTGCACCAACAACGACAATGCCGGAATGACCGGACAAGAATTCGTGCGATTCCGGTGACGAGTCCGGCGGCTTGTCGACACGCGGCCGTGCGGCAGGCAATAGCGTATTGCAGGACAGCACGTGTTTGATATCAGTAAGAAGTAACTCCTGGTGTTGTTGCTCATGTTGAAGCCCAAGTGTTACCAATTGAGCGACCTCGTCATTCGCCGGGTCTGGCTGAAGAAGCGCGCGCATTGCTTCATCGACATGTGCTCGATAGTCGAGAACCTCTGCGAGCGTCGGGCGTGTCAACTCGCCGCGACGGGCGCGAGGATGCATGGCTCCAGCTGAGTTGTAATACGAATTGAACAGGTAATGGAACGCGTCGTTGAAAACGGGGTAGCCGGGCTCGCTCGCCACGAGCACAAAACACTCGAAGAACCAGGTCGTATGCGCGAGGTGCCACTTTGTTGGACTGACATCGGGCATGGTCTGCACGACGGTATCTTCGGCGCGCAGGTCCTTGATTAACTGCAGCGAGCAGCTGCGTACGCGTTGGTATAATTCACCGGGCGTCTCGCGAGGTCGATTCAAAGCTTCCGCTGATACTGTCATGGACACAGTCTAACGCAGTGGCAACTCGGTCTTGCGCTGCACCGTTCGAATCGCAAAGCTTGAATTGACTCGTGCCACTCCTGGCAGGCGGGTTAGTTCCGTCTTGTGAATACGCTCGAAGTCGGCCATGTCGGCAACCACCACGCGCAGGAGGTAGTCGAATTCACCTGACATCAGGTAGCACTCCATCACCTCCGGTATCGCGAGAACGGCATCCTCGAAGGCAGCCAGCTCGCTTTCTACTTCGCGGTGCAGGCCAATCTGCACGAACACGTTGCCCGGCAGGCCGGCCTCGTTCTGGCTGACCAGCGCTGCGTAGCGCCTGATCATCCCTGAATCCTCAAGCGCACGAACCCGCCGCAGGCAGGCCGACTCCGACAGGCCGACCTGTCCGGCCAGCTGTACGTTGCTGATGCGCCCATCGTTCTGGAGGGCCTTGAGGATCAGTTTGTCGAACCTGTCGATAGACATCGAAGAATCCTGCAGTAAAGGTACGATATACGGTGGAATCTGCCGTGTTTTGCTGATTATAGCATTCAATACGCAAGCGAGTGCCACACTAATGGCCGTATCATTGCTGATCAACATAACGATTTGGGGTCTGGAGATAGCCATGAAGATCGGTGTACCTAAAGAGATTAAAACCCTCGAATTCCGTGTCGGCATGACACCCGCAGGCGTTCACGAAGTCGTTCACGACGGCCATGAAGTCGTCGTGGAGACAAAAGCCGGCGCAGGCATCGGTGTGTCCGATGCGGATTACGAAGCGGTCGGCGCG
>JGI24723J26617_10001244_pt1 | contig 22925 bp, 17 predicted proteins | sample Cruoilmetagenom6_FD_26617 | JGI IMG/M metagenome (IMG submission 26617)
TAGACTAACACTACATTGAACCCTTTTTCTTTGAGTAGCATCAACGTCATTAAGGTGTGGTTAATACTGCCTAAATAGTGCCTAGACACAACAACCACAGTTGCTTTTTGGGGAATAATGTCAAGCATGGTTTGCCTATCATTAAGGGGGACCAATAGCCCTCCAGCGCCCTCTATAATCAATGTATTCTTCGTCTTAGGTGCTTTTATTTTATTCAGATCAAGTTCAATCTGNTCTAGTTCTGCAGCGGCATGTGGACTCATTGGTGTTTTCAAGGCGTAGGCACTTGGATAAAATGTGCTTTGATTGTTACTAACCAATCGTTTTACCTCATCCGTATCGGTATGGTCAAGGGCTCCGGCTTGAACAGGTTTCCAGTAATCCGCCTTAAGGGCTTCCACTAGGATGGATGAGACAATTGTTTTTCCAACTTCTGTAGATATTCCGGTAACAAAATACTGCATTAAAAAATGGTTTTACATTTAGTGCAAATATGCCGCTTCTTTTCAAAAAAAGGGAACAACATATAAAATAAATTTTTTCGGTGTAAAGGAGCAATTAATATTTGCGTAGCGTTACATGCAGGACAATGGATGGGGCTTCCGTTGGTTGTAAGGGCATAGCGTCTTGTTGTATTATAAATCTCATTTGCGCGGAATAAATCGTCTTTATGGACCCTTAATTTAACCCCTCCAATTGCCTGACTAATCAGCGGGTCTGCATCTACAGTAACTTCATCTACTAAAATAACGTTGATATTCGCTGCCTCGAGGGTAGCTTTTAGGAGATGCGCTTCGGTTGAATATTGAAATATAGCTAAGGTGGTATAATTACTATTCATTTTTTTATTTTTAAATAGTTGTGAAGTAGGGTTAACACCTTTTGTATTTGACTTGGTGTATTGTAGGAGTGCAGGCAAAACCGCAATCGCTCCGTTTGCTCCGGAACGGTTGGCGATAAGATGGGACGAATATCAAACCCGTTGTTCCTGCACTGCTCAGCAATGGCTTTAACGCGACTATTGCCGGGTATCACCACACACTGAATGGCCGAACTACTCGAAATAAAAGGGAGTGATAATTCGGCTGCCACCGCTTTAAAATAGCGAATATTTTCTTTTAAGGCCTTCCTTGCCGTAGAATCCTGAATATGTTGATGGGCACAAATAAGGGTTGCAAGCGTATGGGGATTTAACCCTGTGGTATAGATAAAGCTTCGCGCAAAATTTACCAGAAAGGATTTCAAATCAGCAGTACCTAACACCGCTGCCCCATGCGCCCCAATCCCTTTACCGAAGGTTACCACACGAGCAAATACCCGGTCACAAATGCCAGCCAAGGGTACCAGACCGCTACCAAAAACACCTACAGCATGCGCTTCATCAACAATGAGTTTTGCATGATACGTATCACAGAGGTCCATCATAGCGCTCAAATCAGGTTCATCTCCATCCATTGAAAAAATAGATTCGGTTAGTACATACATCTGTTGAGCGGGTAAAGCCTTGTGTTGATGTTTTTGCAAGACACGCTCTAAATCAGCTAGGTCATTGTGTTTAAATTTAAAACAAGTGCCTAAACCCAAATGTAAACCATCTCGAATAGAGGCATGGCAATACTGATCATAGAGTACGCAATCCCCTCGTTGTACGATTGCTGAGAGCAATCCAAGATTAGCCGTATATCCACTGCTAAACACCAAGGCGGCCTGGCATTGGTAAAACTGAGTTAATTGTGTTTCAAGCATTGGGTAGAGCGGGTGGTTGCCCGTTAAGAGCCGAGATCCTCCAACCCCATTTTGCATACAATTATGCGCTTTAAGGAATGCTAGAGTTTGCTGAAAAAGTTCGGTATCCTTTGCTAGTCCAAGATAATCATTCGATGAGAAATCAACCAAGGCTGGCGATTGCGTTAGTTCGCGTAAAGCGTTATTTTTTATACGCTCATCAAGTTTATTACGAAGTTTTTTGGGGAGAATCATAACCGTATTTTTCACTGAGCTCCGCTAGGTTTACATAGTGTTTGTTTTTACGTACTGTAGCATCTAGTAATCGAATTTCTTGTTCGATGGCAATTTTACATGCAATGTCAAAGGCTCGGTGTTTATCCTTGCATACAAACATGGTAATATGTTTATTTCGGTCATACCAAAGGTTAACGTCAAAATGTTCAGGTTCATTACTAAATACAGCGACGTAATCTAGCCGTGGAAGATTTAGCCATTCGCCTCGTTTAATCCACCCCAAGTTAAACTCATTTTTATAGCGATTGTTCCCTAAGTCTAAGGTAGTGGTTCTGCGAATTAATAAAGCTAGACCAACGACACTAACCAAAAGAATAATTTCAAATGAGATAAAGAAGCTGCGTGTTGGTGAGATGTTCTCTGATGCGTCTACTGCGGTATAAATGGCTAAGATTAATAAGAACAGTGCAATGCCCACAATGGTCTTTGCCACTAGGGGTTGCCAAGAAGGCTGTCCTCTAAGAACAGTAATTACTTTTTCATTTTCCATACTATAAAAATATAAAAAACAGTTGATTAAACCCTCTCTTTTATAAAAAATAGCAGGGCTAAACTAGCTTAAAATTGAAAATAGATGATAAATTACTCCATTTTGACGTGTTAATTTTTCTACCGATGAATACTTCAAATGAAACTGATGCGTATTTACTTAGCCTCTTTTACGTTTTATAGCCGCATCATACAGTTTAGTAACACCAACAAAATTGGCGCTGTTAATTGCAGCGACTATAGCCACTTCTTTTTAAGCAAAAGAATTTATTCAACCCTACCTAGTTGAATTGAACCATTAATTTACCGCATAGACAGCTCTACTGTTTACCAAACAGCGACCTAACTAAACTTTTTTAACTGTACCTATCGCTTTGCCTTAGGCCTCCCATGGAAATGAGCTGGACAGCTCGTACGCAATACCCATAGCGCCGTAATTCTTTATGAATAATAATCATGAAAGATTAAGGTAAAAAAAAACACCGAACATGGTATTGTTCGGTGTTTATATCTAGTTATGCTTGACCAGTAGGACCAAAATTCATCGGTATGGGCGGTTGCTCATAATCCTTAATTTCTCCATGGGCTTTTTCAAATCGAGCCACATTTTCGGCTAATGCCTTGGTCAACCTTTTTGCATGTTGCGGCGTTAGAACTATTCTCGATTTAACTTTTGCCTTAGGAACTCCTGGCATTACATTAACAAAATCAACAACAAATTCTGAGGCCGAGTGATTAATGATTGCTAAGTTGGCATAGGTACCTTCAGCAACGGTTTCATCGAGTTCAATATTTAATTGATTTTGTTTTTTTTGATCTTCTGACATGATTAATTTGCTTCTATTTCTTCATTAGAACCAACAATAAGGTGATCATACAAACGCATTCCTGTTCCTGCTGGAATTCGCTTCCCAACAATAACATTTTCTTTAAGACCTTCTAGTGTATCAATTTTACCACTTACTGCAGCTTCATTAAGCACTTTGGTTGTCTCTTGGAAAGATGCGGCAGAAATAAACGATTTCGTCTGTAAGGACGCTCTTGTAATTCCTTGTAAAATAGGTTCTGCGGTAGCTGCAACAGCATCTCTCGCTTCCACTAGATTTTGATCATTTCTTCGTAGGATAGAATTTTCATCTCTCAATTTACGGCTAGTGACAATTTGACCCGCTTTAAGGTTTTCAGAATCACCAGCATCAACAATCACTTTCATTCCATAAATATCATCATTTACCGATATAAAATCATTTTTATGAATCAATTGATTTTCTAAGAAAATGGTATCTCCAGAGTCAATAATTTTAACTTTACGCATCATTTGACGTACTACTACTTCAAAGTGCTTATCATTAATTTTCACCCCTTGAAGTCTATACACCTCTTGGATTTCATTTACTAAATACTCTTGCACCGCAGATGGGCCTTTAATATTTAGAATGTCTGTTGGTGTAATTGCACCATCAGAAAGCGGCATACCAGCTTTAATAAAGTCATTTTCTTGAACTAAAATTTGGTTAGATAGTTTAACTAAATATTTTCTAACCTCCCCAATTTTAGATTCTACAATGATTTCACGGTTACCACGCTTAATTTTACCAAATGATACCACCCCATCAATTTCAGAAACTACCGATGGATTAGAAGGATCACGTGCTTCAAACAGCTCTGTAACTCTAGGTAGACCTCCAGTAATATCCCCTGCTTTTCCTGATTTACGCGGAATCTTCACTAAGATTTTACCCCCTTCAATCTTTTCACCATCTTCCACCATCAAGTGAGCTCCTACAGGTAAACTATACGAACGTAAGGTTTCTCCTTTATTATTTTGAATTAATAAGGTAGGAACGACTTTCTTGTTTTTAGATTCAGAAATTACTTTTTCTTGGAAACCAGTTTGCTCATCAATTTCTACTAAGTAGGTAATTCCTTGATCAATATTTTCGAAGGCAATTTTTCCTTTAAATTCAGAAACAATTACACCGTTATATGGATCCCATTGACAAATAACATCACCACGTTTTATGCTTTGACCATCTTTAATAAAGACGTACGAACCATACGGAATATTATTAGTACTTAAGGTAATTCCTGTTTTCTTATCAATAATTTTAACTTCAGAAGTTCTAGAGATAACAATTTCAGCTTCGTTACCATCTAAATCTACGCCAGTTACTGTATTTAAGTCTTCAATTTCAACTTTACCGTCAAATTTGGCTTGTAATTTACTTTCTTCAGAAATGTTTCCTGCAATACCCCCAACGTGGAAGGTACGTAAGGTTAATTGTGTACCCGGTTCTCCAATAGATTGTGCTGCAATAACTCCAACAGCTTCTCCAATTTGAACCATTTTTTTGGTAGACAAACTATGTCCATAACACTTAGAACAAATTCCTCTATCCGACTCACAGGTTAAGGCAGATCGTACTTCAACAGATTCGATTGGCGCTGCTTCAATTTTAGCAACAATTTTCTCATCTATTTCTTCCCCAGCTTCTGCCAATAACTCATCGGTTAATGGATCACGTACATCTTCTAAAGATACACGACCAAGAATACGTTCTCCTAAGGTTTCAACAATTTCTTCATTTTTCTTTAAAGGGCTTATCTCTAAACCTCGTAGGGTACCACAATCGTGTTCATTGATAATCACGTCTTGTGACACATCCACCAAACGTCTTGTTAAATATCCTGCATCTGCCGTTTTTAAGGCGGTATCTGCAAGACCTTTACGCGCACCGTGCGTAGAGATAAAGTATTCTAAAATTGATAATCCTTCTTTAAAGTTAGAAAGAATTGGATTCTCAATAATCTCTCCACCCCCTGCGGTAGATTTTTTTGGTTTCGCCATTAATCCACGCATCCCGGTTAACTGGCGAATTTGTTCTTTAGAACCCCTTGCACCAGAATCAAGCATCATATACACCGAGTTAAATCCTTGTTGATCTTCTCGTAAACGTTTCATAGAAAGTTCGGTCAAACGGTTGTTTGTTGAACTCCAAATATCAATAACTTGATTATACCGTTCTTTATTGGTCAACATCCCCATATTATAACTAGCCGTAATTGTATCGACTTGTTCATTAGCGGTGTCAATCATACCTGTTTTTTCTTTAGGAATAATAATATCCCCTAAACTAAATGAGAGTCCACCTTGGAATGCAAATTTATACCCCATAGATTTAATTGCATCAAGGAAATCGCCCGTAGTAGGAATATCAGTTGCTTTTAAAATATCACCAATAATATCTCTTAGTGATTTTTTAGTTAACACCTTATTAATATATCCTGCACTTTCTGGAACAACTTCGTTAAACAATACACGTCCAACGGTAGTTTTCACAATTTGTTTGGTCAATTCTCCTTCTTCATTAAAAGCCATGGTTCTAACTTTTATTCCCGCATTCAAATCAACTTTCTTTTCATTGAAAGCGATAATCACTTCTTCCGGAGAATAGAACGTACTACCTTCACCTTTAACTTTGTGTTCTTTGGTGCTGATACGTTCTTTAGTCATATAGTATAACCCGAGTACCATATCCTGAGAAGGTACTGTAATTGGTGATCCATTGGCTGGATTTAAAATACTATGTGACGCTAGCATTAACAATTGAGCTTCGAGGATAGCCTCTGGGCCTAAAGGTAAATGCACCGCCATTTGATCCCCATCGAAATCCGCGTTAAAAGCCGTACACACAAGTGGGTGTAATTGAATAGCTTTACCTTCAATTAATTTAGGTTGAAACGCTTGAATACCAAGTCTGTGTAATGTTGGGGCACGGTTTAATAATACCGGATGTCCTTTCAGTACATTTTCTAAGATATCCCAAACAACAGGTTCTCTTTTATCTATAATTTTCTTTGCAGATTTAACTGTTTTTACAATACCTCTTTCAATTAATTTTCTAATTACAAAAGGTTTGTACAATTCAGCTGCCATATCTTTTGGCAATCCACATTCGTATAATCTAAGTTCTGGTCCAACAACAATTACAGAACGCGCAGAATAATCCACACGTTTCCCTAATAAGTTTTGACGGAATCGACCTTGTTTTCCTTTTAATGAATCAGATAAGGATTTAAGCGGACGATTAGATTCTGTTTTAACCGCTGAAGATTTACGCGTATTATCGAACAAAGAATCAACAGATTCTTGTAACATTCGTTTTTCATTACGTAAAATTACTTCTGGAGCTTTAATTTCCATCAATCGTTTTAAACGATTATTACGGATAATTACACGTCGGTATAAATCATTTAAATCAGAGGTAGCAAAACGACCACCATCTAAAGGCACTAAGGGACGAAGTTCTGGTGGAATAACAGGTACCACCTTCATAATCATCCATTCTGGTTTATTTTCACGATTTAAGTTTGCATCTCTAAAAGCTTCTACAACGTTTAGCCTTTTAAGGGCTTCCATTTTACGTTGTTTAGACGTTTCTGTATTTGCTTTATGTCTTAATTCGTATGATAATTCATCAAGGTTGATTCGAGCTAATAACTCAATCAAACACTCTGCTCCCATTTTAGCAATAAACTTATTTGGGTCAGAATCATCTAAGTATTGATTGTCTTGTCCAAGGGATTCGAGTACATCTAAATATTCTTCCTCGGTAAGGAAATCCATTTTTTGTAAGGGTTCACCTTCAACATTTGTAGCTATCCCTGGTTGAATCACAACATATCGCTCATAGTAAATGATCATATCTAATTTCTTAGAAGGTAGACCTAAGAGATATCCCATTTTATTTGGTAATGATCTAAAATACCAAATATGTGCTATTGGCACAACCAAATTAATGTGTCCAACTCTATCTCTACGAACTTTTTTCTCAGTTACTTCAACTCCACATCGGTCACAAACAATGCCTTTATAACGAATTCTTTTGTACTTTCCACAAGCACACTCATAATCTTTTATAGGACCAAAAATTCGCTCACAGAATAAACCATCACGTTCAGGTTTATGTGTACGATAATTGATCGTTTCTGGTTTTAAAACTTCCCCTCTAGATTGTTCTAGAATTGATTCAGGTGATGCTAAACCAATAGAAATTTTACTAAATTTTTTTACAGTGTATTTTTCTTTTTGTTTTGCCATGATATATTGTGCAAATATTTAAAATGTAAAAATAATGATGATAATGACTACTTTAGTTTTTCAATGATGGCACCCAATAGCAATGTATTGGGTGCCTAATCATTATTCTTCCAATCTAACGTCTAATCCAAGGCCTTTCAGCTCGTGCATTAATACGTTAAATGATTCTGGTAATCCAGGTTCAGGCATTGGCTCACCTTTTACGATTGACTCGTAGGTTTTTGCTCGACCTAATACATCATCTGATTTTACCGTTAAAATCTCTCGTAGGGTACTTGAAGCACCATAGGCTTCTAGGGCCCATACCTCCATCTCACCAAAACGTTGACCTCCAAATTGAGCTTTACCACCCAAAGGTTGTTGTGTAATTAATGAGTAAGGTCCAATAGAACGAGCGTGCATTTTGTCTTCAATCATATGACCTAATTTAATCATATAGATTACCCCAACTGTTGCGGGTTGATCAAAACGCTCTCCTGTTCCCCCATCAAATAAATAGGTATGTCCAAATTCAGGTACACCTGCACTATTGGTTAATTCAGTAATTTGACCTATTGATGCTCCATCAAAAATTGGTGTAGCATATTTTTGACCTAATTTCTGTCCTGCCCAACCGAGAACGGTTTCATAAATTTGACCAATATTCATCCTTGAAGGTACCCCTAATGGGTTCAATACGATATCAACTGGTGTTCCATCTTCTAAGAAAGGCATGTCTTCTTGACGAACAATACGAGCAACAATACCTTTGTTACCATGACGTCCCGCCATTTTATCACCTACTTTTAATTTACGTTTTTTAGCGATATAAACTTTGGCTAGTTTTACGATACCTGCAGGAAGTTCATCTCCAACAGTAATGGTAAATTTCTCTCTACGTAACGACCCTTGAATATCATTCACTTTAATTTTATAATTGTGAATTAGTTCAGTAACTAATTTATTTAGGTCTTTATCTGTAGTCCAAACACCTTTAGTTAAGTGCTCAAAGTCATTAATTGCATTTAACATTTTCAGGGTAAATTTCTTTCCTTTCGGGAAGATTTCTTCACCGAGATCATTTTGTACCCCTTGTGATGTTTTACCGTTTACGATGTTAAACAATTTATCTACTAATACGTCTTTTATTTCATCTAATTTCTGCGTGAATTCAGCTTCTAATTTTGCAATATTTTCTTTATCCTCGCTTCGTTTCGCTTTATCCTTAATGGTACGTTGAAATAATTTCTTATCAATTACAACTCCGTTTAATGAAGGAGACGCCTTTAGAGATGCATCTTTAACATCACCTGCATTATCTCCAAAGATTGCACGTAAAAGTTTCTCTTCAGGGGTTGGATCAGATTCACCTTTAGGTGTAATCTTACCAATTAGAATATCTCCAGGCTTAATTTCGGCCCCAATTCTAATCATCCCATTTTCATCTAAATCTTTGGTTGCTTCTTCAGAAACGTTCGGAATATCATTGGTCAATTCTTCGGCACCTAATTTAGTGTCTCGTACATCTAATGAGTACTCATCAATATGAATTGACGTAAAGATATCTTCACGAACTACGCGTTCAGAAATTACAATTGCATCCTCAAAGTTATACCCTTTCCAAGGCATAAAGGCAACTTTCATATTTCTACCTAGGGCTAATTCTCCCTTTTCTGTAGCATACCCTTCACAAAGTACTTGTCCCTTTTTAACTTTATCTCCTTTGGTTACAATAGGGTGTAAGTTAATAGAGGTACCTTGATTTGTTTTTCTAAACTTAATAAGGTTATATGATTTCTCATCGGGCTCAAAGCTTACTAAACGTTCTTCATCTGTACGTTTGTACTTAATAATAATTTTATCAGAATCCACGTATTCAACCACACCGTCACCTTCGGCATTAATTAAGATTCTTGAATCTGTTGCTACACGTCTTTCCAATCCGGTTCCAACAATTGGAGACTCAGGTCTCATCAAAGGTACCGCTTGACGCATCATGTTTGACCCCATTAACGCACGGTTGGCATCATCATGTTCAAGGAATGGAATTAACGAAGCAGAGATAGAGGAAATTTGATTTGGCGACACATCCATATAATCTACATTATCTGGGGTTACCAATGGGAAATCACCTTCTTCTCGAGCTACAACTTTATCTAAAATTATTTTCCCTTCACTATCTAATTCTAAATTAGATTGAGCAATTTTCTTGCCTTCTTCCTCTTCAGCACTTAAATAAATAGGTTCAATTTTTACATCTACTTCACCATTCGTTACTTCACGGTATGGGGTTTCAATAAATCCAAGATTATTCACTTTAGCATAAACCGCTAATGAAGAAATTAATCCAATATTCGGACCCTCTGGGGTTTCAATAGGACATAATCTTCCGTAGTGTGTATAGTGCACATCACGAACCTCAAACCCAGCTCTTTCTCTTGAAAGACCGCCGGGACCTAAGGCCGATAATCTACGTTTATGTGTAATTTCGGCTAACGGATTGGTTTGATCCATAAACTGCGATAATTGATTCGTTCCAAAAAACGAATTAATCACAGAAGACAAGGTTTTGGCATTGATCAAGTCAATAGGCGTAAAGACTTCGTTATCTCTAACGTTCATACGCTCTCTAATGGTACGAGCCATTCTTGAAAGTCCAACCCCAAACTGACTTGCCAATTGTTCACCTACTGTTCTTACACGACGGTTAGACAAGTGATCAATATCATCTACTTCAGCTTTAGAATTTACTAATTTTATCAAGTTCTTGATAATTGTAATGATATCTTCTTGGGTTAATACCTTTTGATTAATATCAATATCAAGTTCTAATTTTTTATTCATTCTATACCGTCCTACCTCACCTAGGTTATAACGTTGTTCAGAGAAGAATAATTTATTGATAATACCTTTTGCTGTTTCATAATCTGGCGGTTCAGCATTACGCAATTGACGGTAAATATGTTCAACGGCTTCTTTTTCAGAATTCGTTGGATCTTTTTGCAAGGTATTGTGGATAATGGCATAGTCACCTAATTGATTATCTTCCTTGTGTAAGAGAATATTTTTGGTTCCTGCATCAACAATTTCATCGATGTGTTCCTTTTCAAGGATGGTATCACGGTCTAAGATGATTTCGTTTCGTTCAATAGACACTACTTCACCCGTATCTTCATCTACGAAATCTTCATGCCATGTTTTCAATACTCTTGCTGCCAATTTTCTACCTAAGACTTTTTTAAGTCCACTTTTTGAAACCTTCACCTCATCGGCTAAATCGAAGATCTCTAAAATGTCTTTATCTCGCTCAAAGCCAATAGCTCTGAACAAGGTAGTAACTGGTAATTTTTTCTTTCTATCAATATAGGCGTACATTACGCTATTGATATCCGTTGCAAATTCTATCCAAGACCCTTTAAAAGGAATAACTCTGGCAGAATACAACTTGGTTCCGTTGGCGTGAAAAGATTGGCCAAAGAAAACCCCTGGAGAACGGTGTAATTGAGAAACCACAACACGTTCTGCACCATTGATGACAAACGTACCACTATGGGTCATATAAGGAATAGTTCCTAAATATACATCTTGTACGATGGTTTCAAAATCTTCATGCTCAGGATCCGTACAGTACAATTTAAGTCTTGCTTTTAACGGAACGCTATAAGTCAAACCTCGTTCAATACATTCTTGAATGGAGTATCTTGGTGGATCTACGAAGTAATCAATAAACTCTAAGACAAATTGATTTCTAGTATCAGTAATAGGGAAATTATCTGAGAAAGTTTTGAATAAACCCTCGTCACTTCTTTCGTCTGATTTGGTTTCTAACTGAAAAAAATCTTGAAATGATTTCACTTGAATATCTAAGAAATCTGGATAATCAGTGATCAATTTTGCAGTGGCGAAATTTACTCTTTCGGTACTATTATTTGCTAACAATGGAGTAATTTTTTAATTAAAAAAATAATAAATTTTTAAGAACGAACATATACGAAAAATGGTTTAGGTCAATTTGAGCTTTCACTCAAAGACCTAAACCTTATTGTTTCAGTCCCGACTTGATTCCTCAAGCACGGGATAGAGCTTACTTAAGCTCAACCTCAGCACCAGCTTCTTCTAAAGAAGCTTTAAGACCTTCGGCCTCATCTTTAGAAACTCCTTCTTTAATAGCTTTTGGAGCTCCGTCTACTAATTCTTTAGCATCTTTAAGACCTAAACCAGTTAATTCTTTAACCAATTTAACTACTGCTAATTTAGAACCACCAGCTGCTTTCAAAATTACGTCGAATTCTGTTTGCTCTTCTGCTGCTTCACCACCACCAGCGGCTGGTCCAGCTACTGCAACTGCTGCTGCAGCAGGCTCGATACCATACTCATTTTTTAAAATATCAGCTAATTCATTAACTTCTTTCACTGTTAAGTTAACTAATTGTTCTGCGAAATCTTTTAATTCTGCCATTTTTGTTTGTTTTAATTTTTTATTATTTAGTTTATAAGTGCGTACAATTTATTTTTCCGATAAAGTCTTGATAATACCAGACAATTTAGAACCACCTGATTGCAATGCTGAAACAACATTTTTAGCAGGAGATTGTAAGATTGTAATGATTTCACCAATAAGTTCTTCTTTCGATTTTATAGTGACTAAGGTCTCTAATTGATCATCGCCAACATAGATTGCTTCTTCAATATAAGCTCCTTTTAACAAAGGCTTATCTGACTTTTTACGAAATTCTTTTATTACTTTAGCTGGGGCATTACTCACCTCAGAAATCATGATAGAAGTGTTTCCTTTTAATACTTCAGGTAACTCTCCAAAATCTTTATCAGATTTCTCCATTGCTTTGGTAAGCAAGGTGTTTTTTACTACAGCTAGTTTTACATTAGCTTTATAACAAGCTCTACGTAAGTTTGACGTGGCTCCCGCGTTTAGTCCTGAAATATCAGCCAAATAAATGGTGCTACCTTCAGACAGTTGTACGGTCAAATCGTCTATTACTTGTGCTTTTTGTTCTCTAGTCATCTTTGAAACTTTTTAACCTACTGATTTAACTTCAACTTGAACACTTGGACTCATCGTACTCGACATGTAAATACTCTTGATATAAATCCCTTTCGCAGTGGTTGGTTTCAACTTAACTACTGTTTGAATTAATTCATTTGCATTGCCTTGAATTTTATCTGCGTCAAATGATGTTTTACCAATAGAGGCATGAATGATTCCAGTTTTATCAACTTTAAAATCAATTTTACCCCCTTTTACATCTTTTACAGCTTTAGCTACGTCCATTGTTACTGTACCTGTTTTTGGGTTAGGCATTAAACCTCTAGGCCCTAAAATTCTTCCTAGGGGACCTAACTTACCCATTACACTTGGCATAGTGACAATAACGTCAACATCTGTCCATCCTCCTTTAATTTTTTGAAGGTATTCATCTAATCCTACATAATCAGCACCAGCTTCTTTAGCTTCAGCTTCTTTATCTGGAGTTACTAAGGCAAGAACCTTAACATCTTTACCTGTTCCGTGTGGTAGCGTTACTACACCACGAACCATTTGATTAGCTTTTCTAGGATCTACACCCAATCGAATTGCTACATCAACAGATGCATCAAATTTTACATTAGTAATTTCTTTGACTAAAGCAGAGGCTTCGCTTAAACTATATGCTTTATTTGCATCTACTTTAGCAACCGCTTCTTTTCGCTTTTTTGTTAACTTTGACATGTTTTATTTATTATAAAGTTTAAGCAGGAGCGTTTCCTTTTACTTTTAATCCCATAGATCTTGCGGTACCCGCAACCATTTTCATTGCTGATTCAACTTTAAATGCATTTAAATCTTGCATTTTATCTTCAGCAATAACTCTGATTTGGTCCCAAGTAACTGTTGCTACTTTTTTTCGGTTAGGTTCCCCTGATCCTTTTTTAATTTTGGCTGCTTCTAATAACTGAACTGCAGCAGGTGGTGTTTTAATTACAAAGTCAAATGATTTGTCTTTGTATACCGTGATCGAAACTGGTAAAACTTTACCAGGCTTATCTTGGGTTCTTGCATTAAATTGCTTACAGAACTCCATGATATTAACCCCAGCAGCACCTAAGGCAGGTCCTACAGGTGGCGAAGGATTTGCTGCACCTCCACGAACTTGTAATTTTACAACCTTACTAACTTCTTTTGCCATTTTTTAAACTTTAGTTTAGACGTTATTTAATGGAAAGCTTAAACAACATCTTAAATACGTAACATTTATGAAATTTTTTCTACTTGCATATAACTCAATTCTAATGGCGTTTTTCTTCCAAAAATCTTCACCATTACTTCGAGCTTACGTTTTTCTTCATTTATATTTTCGATGGTACCATCGAAACCATTAAACGGTCCATCTACTACTTTTACCGTTTCCCCTAAAATATAAGGAATTGCAACATTTTCGTTTTGTACCGCTAATTCATCTACCTTACCTAGCATTCTGTTAACTTCAGATTTTCTTAAGGGAACAGGATCTCCTCCTTTAACCTCACCTAAAAATCCGATAACACCTGTTACAGACTTAATAACATGTGGAAGCTCTCCACTTAAATTAGCCTGAATCATAATATAACCAGGAAAGTAAACTTTTTCTTTATTTATTTTTTTACCGTTACGGATTTGTATTACCTTTTCCGTTGGAACCAAAACTTGATCTACATAATCTGCCAAACCTAACCGAGCGATTTCGTTCTCAATATAGGCTTTTACTTTATTTTCTTGGCCACCTATAGCTCGTACAACATACCATTTCTTTACAGAATCAGCCATAATAGTTTCTTAATTAAATAGATTAAAATATTGTTCTAAGCCCAATTGAAAAGCTTTATCAACAAGAAAGATTGCTAAAGAAAATAACACAGTAAACAAAGCGACTACCACTGTTGATTTTTGCGCTTCCGGAACTGAAATCCATGAAACTTGTGTTTTTAATTCTAAAAATGATTCTTTAAAATAACTAACAATACCCATAATTTTTATTCTAATTGTACAGATTACTAATCCATCTAAATTTTGGCACTTTCACCATGCACGGGTGGAGAGACTCGAACTCCCGACACCTGGTTTTGGAGACCAGTGCTCTACCAACTGAGCTACACCCGTATAGAATTTAAGGTGCTCCCAAACTGAGGGAGCACCTTTCCTATAATATATTTATTAAACTAGGGTGTCTTATAATATTTCAGTCACCTGACCAGCTCCTACAGTTCTACCACCTTCACGGATTGCGAAACGTAAACCTACGTTCATTGCAATAGGTTGGTGAAGATCTACAGTGATCGTTAAGTTATCACCTGGCATTACCATTTCAACTCCATCAGGTAAGTTAATAGTACCTGTTACGTCAGTGGTTCTTACGTAGAACTGTGGACGGTAGTTGTTATGGAATGGAGTGTGACGTCCACCTTCTTCTTTTTTAAGGATATAAACCTCAGCTTTAAATTTATCATGTGGAGTTACTGAACCTGGTTTACAGATTACCATACCTCTTTTGATATCAGTTTTTTCAATACCTCTTAATAAGATACCAACGTTATCTCCAGCTTCTCCTCTATCAAGAATTTTACGGAACATTTCAACTCCAGTAATCGTAGAAGTTAATTTTTCAGCTCCCATCCCGATAATATCAACTGCATCACCAGTATTAGCAACACCTGTTTCGATACGACCTGTAGCAACAGTTCCACGACCAGTAATTGAAAATACATCTTCAATTGGCATTAAGAAATCTTTGTCAACTTCACGTGTTGGCTCTTCAATCCAAGCATCAACTGCTTCCATTAATTCAACAACAGTATTAACCCATTTTTCTTCACCATTTAAAGCACCTAAGGCAGATCCAGAAACAACAGGACCATTATCACCATCGTACTCATAGAAGCTTAATAAATCTCTTACTTCCATGTCAACTAGCTCTAAAAGCTCTTCATCATCAACCATGTCAACTTTATTCAAGAAAACAACAATTCTTGGAATTCCAACCTGACGTCCTAAAAGGATGTGCTCACGTGTTTGTGGCATTGGTCCATCAGTTGCCGCAACAACTAAAATTGCACCGTCCATTTGAGCAGCACCAGTTACCATGTTCTTCACATAATCGGCGTGACCTGGACAGTCAACGTGAGCATAGTGACGTTTAGCCGTTTGATACTCAACGTGTGATGTATTAATAGTAATCCCTCTTTCTTTTTCTTCAGGAGCATTATCGATTTGATCGAAATTTTTTGCTTCAGAATAGCCTTGGTCAGCCATTACTTTAGTGATAGCTGCTGTTAACGTAGTTTTACCGTGGTCAACGTGTCCAATTGTACCAATATTTAAGTGCGGTTTGGAACGATCAAAAGTTTCTTTTGCCATGATTGTAAATTTTAATTCTTAGTTATAAATATATTTAGTGTTCAATTTTCTAAAGTTGATATCTCAACTTGATAGCACAATTGCTATTATTTTATTTTGAGCCAATGACGAGATTTGAACTCGTGACCTCTTCCTTACCAAGGAAACGCTCTACCCCTGAGCTACACCGGCGTAAAGTGTTGAATCTCCATTAAACACAGAGATTCCTGCCTTCGCAGGATACTTTCTAATTTAAAACCCGTAAGTCATAAATTTTGAACTCAACTATGAAGGAAAGCTCACGCTTGGCAGCATGAAGCAAATTCAATCACTTGAGGGCTAGTCATACCATATAGTATGATCACATCCACTCATTTAGAGCGAGAGACCGGGTTCGAACCGGCGACATTCAGCTTGGAAGGCTGACGCTCTACCAACTGAGCTACTCTCGCATTTTATATTCTTCTATTTAGTGTACTAAATTCGAATAATGGTTATTTCAATATTTCAATAGAACTTAATCTTCTTTTTAACGCCCCGCAAAGATACGGTTTATTTTAGAAAATCACTTTCAATTATGTTCGATACCTCCTTTCGGATTACTTCCCNTTGGTCAGTGATCCTCGGGGGAGGCCCCGAACATAAAATTTTCTTCTCGCAGACTTACAAAAGCGAGCTTTTGACTGCAAACAAACGTTTCAATCATGTTCGATACCTCCTTTCGGATTACTTCCCGTTGGTCAGTGATCCTCGGGGGAGGCCCCGAACATAAAATTTTCTTCTCGCAGACTTACAAAAGCGAGCTTTTGACGTCTGCTCTTAGAAAATTTTATGTGGGGAGAGCAGGATTCGAACCTACGAAGTCGAAAGACAGCGGAGTTACAGTCCGCCCCAGTTGGCCGCTTTGGTATCTCCCCAACAATATTATTCAAAGAACACGTGGTGTTACCACACTTTTTTATCTCTTTTTTTAAGAGCCGATGGAGGGACTCGAACCCACGACCTGCTGATTACAAATCAGCTGCTCTAGCCAGCTGAGCTACATCGGCTTTTTTCCTTTTTTCGACATAAAAAAAGCCCGCTATTTCTAACGGACTGCAAATGTATAAAGTTTTATTTTTTTTACAAAACTTTTTATACTTATTTTTAAAAAAATTAAATGTTCTGCGCTCGAAGTTTTTCTTTCCGCTTATTTAATTGACGTTTCAAAGAATCTGTAGCCAAGTCAATTCCTTCTTCAAAAGACTTTCCTTGCTTCTTCACGATTAAATCACCTCCTGGCACCAACAATTTAATTTCGGCTATTTTGTTTTCTTTTTCACTTGTATTTTGAAGCTTTAAATACACATCAGAACCAATGATCTTATCATAAAATTTTTCCAAATGATTTATTCTGTCTTCTACAAAATCAATTAGACCTCTATCTACATTAAAATTTACGGATTGAATGTTAACTTTCATATGTCTTTTTTTTTATCGCTCCTAGGATGAGCTTGATTATACACTTTCTTCAATTCACTCAGGCTACTATGGGTGTAAACCTGCGTTGAAGCTAAACTCGAATGCCCCAACAACTCTTTCACTGAATTCAAATCCGCCCCCTCATTAAGAAGGTGTGTAGCAAAGGAATGTCTAATCACATGCGGACTCTTTTTCACCTTTGTTGAGACTCTACTAAAATAATCATTTATTATACGATAAACAAGTGTTGCATATAATTTATTTCCCTTAGCTGTCACAAAAAAGTGGGGACTCGTTGGAGCAAGCTCCCTACGTAACGAAAGGTAAAGTGCGATTGATTTTTGCACCGAAGGTAATAAGGGTACATAGCGCTCTTTATTACGCTTACCACGAATCTTTACCACCTCATTTGACAAGTCAACACTACTAAAAGACAAGTCAATCAATTCTGCGCGCCGCATACCGGTTGAATACAACATTTCTACAAGTAGTTTATTACGTACACTTTCAAAATCAGCCGCCGACTCAAACAATTCAAAAACCCGTGTGAGCTCTTCTGTTGAAAAAGGCACTTGAACTCGGTGTGCCACTTTAAGTGCTTTGTGCTGCGCCAAAGGAGAGTGTTGTATTTGCTGCGTACGCAGCAAAAACTTATAAAATGAGGTAAGACTACTAATTTTTCTATTAATACTCCTATTTGTCATTCCGTCTTGCACCATATAAACAATCCAACTCCTTATTTGATTATAATGTACCTCCGAAAGATCATCTTGCTCAAATTCGCGCTCACAAAACGCCTTAAATTTCAGCAAGTCACCCTCATAAGCCGCTACAGTGTGCGAAGAGTATTTTTTCTCTAACTGGATGTAATCAATAAATTTCGAAATGAGCATAAAAAAAACCGTTAACAAACAAAACTACAAAATTGCTTTGTTTATTAACGGTTATATTGCAATAAGTCTAAAGATTAACCTTGCTCTTCTTTAGTTCTTAAACCTTGTACGTATTCGGCTTTTTGATTTTGCGCACGTTTACTAACTGAAGGTTTCGTAAAGTGTTTTCTATTACGCAGTTGCTTCATCGTTTTCGTTCGATCAAATTTTCGTTTAAAACGTTTTAACGCTCTATCGATATTCTCCCCGTCTTTTACTGGAATTATAAGCATACTGTTGCACCTCCTTTCATATCTTCTATGTATTTGTTTTTAATGGACGGCAAAGATAAGATAATATCTTCGATGACCAATATAAAAGACGTACTATTTTACGTTTCACCCATAGTAGGTAGAACAAGGCATAAAAAAAGCCGTTCTTTTACAAACGGCTTTTTAACTTTATAAGAAGTATCCTTACTTAGGATCTAAAATATTTTCAATACGATCTAAAGCATCCAATAAGTGTGCTCTTCTAATTCCTGAAGAACTTCCTGCAGCTGCACGTACTGATCTTTTCAATGTTTCAAGTTCAGCTCTCACCAATGATCTTACATCAGATTGGCTAGCCGTATTATCATTTGCTAAGGTACCCATACGAGTTAAATAAGCCCGTTGTAAATTTCTTCTATAGGTATCAATAGATCTTCCATTTCTCAATTCACTCCAAATACCATTTCTCAAATCTTTCAACATACTTGAAACGGTATACGCCTCAGAACCATTGATTGTCTCATTATCAATCATTCGCTTCATACGTGCAACATCCAATACTGTATTTAGGGTTCTTGATTGAAAACCACGAATACGGTCTACATTACCACTACTTTCAGTTCTACTAAATACCTCCTCGTCAATTAACCAAGTTGGTGTAGTAAACAATTGCTTTTGTAAAAAGTCCATGGCTCTTTTTTGTTTTTCCTTAGGAGTATGCGTATATACAGCACCTTCTTGATCATAGGTCTTATAATCTTCTCGAACCCCTCCAATATTATTGGCAACATGGCCCATATAGCGATTATACTGACCTAGAACTTGGTCATACAATTCACCTAATTCATCATAGTTCTTACCATCTTCTGAAGTCCATTTGATAAGGTTAGGTACAATTCGCTTTAAGTTAGCAATTCCATACTCACTTGCTTTCATCGCATCATCTCCTAAATCTTCCGTTTGAGAGCTCGGATCAATAACTCTTCCTTGCTGTCTTCCAAATCTATAAATAGGGTCTCCTGCGTGTTTTAAAATCCAACTGTCTAAAATTGGTTTTTCCTCCTCCGCAGTTTTATCTAAAATTGGACGGTATCCCCAACTAATAGAATACTTATCATAGAAGCCAATATTTGGCATTAATGCAACTCCATCATCACCTGGTTGCGCAATATAATTAAAGCGCGCATAGTCCATAATAGAGGCTGCCGTTCCATATTTCTTAGTAAAGGTTGCAGAACGTAATGAATCTACTGGGTACGCTGGACTTGACCCCATGTTGTGTGGTAAACCTAAGGTATGTCCAACTTCATGCGAAGAAACAAAACGAATTAAACGTCCCATTACTTCATTTTTAAACTTAACCCCTCTAGCTTCAGGATTAATTGCCGCTGTTTGTACAAAGAACCAGTTGCGCAACAAGGTCATTACGTTGTGGTACCAGTTAATATCAGATTCTAAAATCTCACCTGATCTTGGGTCACTTACGTGAGGTCCATTTGCATTTGGAATTGGTGACGCTAAATAACGTACCACAGAATAACGCACATCTTCTGGGCTCCATTCTGGATCTTCTTCTACTGTAGGTGGTTCTTTTGCAATAATGGCATCTTTAAATCCAGCCGCTTCAAAGGCAACTTGCCAATCTTCAATACCTTGCTTGATATAAGGCTTCCATTCTTCTGGAGTAGCTCTATCTACATAGTACACAATCTGTTTTTTTGGCACAACTAACTCTCCTCGTTTAAACTTGGCGATATCCTCGTCCTTCACTTCTAATCTCCATCGATCTAAATAAACCACTTGCTCACTCTTTTGAGCGGGTAAGCTATAATCAACTTGACGGCTTGTAAACCAACCAACACGCTGATCAAAATACCTTCTTTTCATGGGTACTTTTGGCAATAACACCATTGAGTTATTCATTTCTACGGAAACACTTCCTAAAGCTGAATTTGATGGAGGTGCTCCTGCAGCATATGTTTTTACATGTCTCGCTTCAATATTTAGAGGATAACTCTTTACACTTTCAATGAATGATTTACTAGACTCTACACGCGAAATTTTATATTGAGATCTAGTACGGCTTGGTAAGCCTAACGGTTTAACATCGCTCGTAAACAAATCAGTTACGTCAATCACTGTTGCCGTAGAATCTTTGGAAAAGGCTTTTATTGGGAAAGTTGCTAAAACAGGCTCAAAGTTTGAATTTACAACCGCTTCATGCACTGGTTTGTCTTCGTCCGCAACTACACTATGCGATACTACTCGTAATAATACTTTTTTATCTTTTTTCTGCCAACGCAATACTTGNGTATTGGTTTTACCACCACCAAATCCGTTTCCGGCATTAGTTTTAGCAATTCGCGTTACCATTAACATTTCTCTTTCGAATAATGAATCTGGAATTTCGTATAAATATTTGTCTCCCACTTGATGCACTTTGAAGAGACCATCATCGGTCTTCGCATCTTTGGTTACGACTTTAGAATAGGGTTGAATGTCCCCTTTTTTTGCTGCTGGTTTAGCAGTAGTAGGCGTCTTTGCTGCTGACTTAGCGGCTTGCTTCGTACTTCCACAAGAAGAAATCACTAAGGCCATTAACGTAAGCGCCATGGTGATAGGTAAACGTTTTAACATAATTAAAAATTGAAGTTTAGGTTAATTTTTTGGATTATTAAATCTCTATAAATTAAGATTAGAATTAATTTCCGAAATTATCAATTATATAGATCATTATATCTTAATTAAATGTTAAAGGACTAACATTTGTTCTTAATTTTTTACTTTTACTAAAATGTCATTCAAAAAAGTCAACTCAAATACGTTCTACCCATAACCCTTCATCATCCTTAACGACTTTAACTAAGTTGCTTTTTGTCAGATATTTAATCGTTTTATCCCATTTTTTATTACTCAAGCCTGACTTTGTTTTCATCTCTGCTAGGCCAAGTTTATTTTCGTCTTTTAACATTTCAAAGACTTGTTTTTCTTCTTCAGAAAGCACTACTTTTACCTTATTTTCAGGTTTCATTTGTGGAAAGAATAAGACTTCTTGGATGGATTGATTATTAGTTAAAAACATAATTAAACGATCCATTCCAATCCCTAAACCTGAAGTAGGCGGCATTCCGTATTCAAGCGCTCTTAAAAAATCTTCATCTATAAACCCAGTGGCCTCATCATCTCCTTTGGCGGCTAATTTTAATTGGTGCTCAAAACGTTGACGTTGGTCAATTGGGTCATTCAATTCTGAATATGCATTCGCAACCTCTTTACCACAGACCATCAATTCAAAGCGCTCTGTTAATTCAGGATTATCTCGATGTTCTTTACACAACGGACTCATTTCCTTTGGATAATCCGTAATAAAGGTAGGTTGAATATAATTCCCTTCACATTTTTCTCCAAAAATCTCATCAATCAGTTTTCCTTTGCCCATGGTCTCATCTACTTCTAATCCCAAATCCTTCGCTGCTATTCTGATCTCATCCTCTGTTTTATTTGTGATATCGAAGCCCGTAAACTCTTTAATAGCATCGGTCATGGTCACCCTGACGTATGGCGCTTTAAAGTCGATTTCATGCTCACCAAAAACACTGGTGGTGGTTCCATTAACTTTCAATGCGCAGTATTCAAGTAATTGCTCTACAAACCTCATCATCCAGTGGTAATCTTTATAGGCAACATAAATCTCCATGGCTGTAAACTCTGGATTATGTGTTCGATCCATTCCTTCATTTCTAAAGTTCTTAGAAAATTCATAAACACCATCAAATCCTCCAACGATTAGTCGCTTTAAGTACAACTCATTCGCAATCCTCATATACAAAGGAATATCTAAACTATTGTGATGTGTCACAAACGGACGTGCCGCGGCTCCTCCTGGAATAGGTTGCAATACCGGTGTTTCTACTTCAAAGTAGCCCGCTTCATTAAAATATTCACGCATGGCGTTGAATAGTTTCGTTCGTTTAACAAAGACTTCTTTTACTTTTGGATTGACCACTAAATCTGCATAGCGTTGACGGTAGCGTAATTCTGGATCATTAAATTCATCATGGGTATTCCCTTCTGCATCAACTTTGGGCAATGGTAATGGCTTTAATGCTTTACTCAACAGCGTAAAATCTTTCACTTTAATGGTCTTCTCCCCCACCTGGGTCAAAAACAATTCGCCCGTAATTCCAATGAAATCACCAATATCCAGAAGCTTTTTATATAAATCATTGTATTTTGACTTGTCGTCACCAGTACAAATTTCATCTCGCTTAAAATAAACTTGAATCCTTCCCGTACTGTCTTGTAACTCTGCAAAACTTGCATTTCCCTGAATTCTCCGTGACATTAATCGGCCCGCCACA
>JGI24723J26617_10001252_pt1 | contig 22775 bp, 22 predicted proteins | sample Cruoilmetagenom6_FD_26617 | JGI IMG/M metagenome (IMG submission 26617)
GATAATTATGTCATCTCTAAAGCAGAAAGAGATCGCATTTACTACAATCCTTCTTCGCATGCTAATTATAGATTTTTCTTTCCACCAAGCATATTTAAAAAACCAGAGAGAGAAACCTATAAAAAGCAATTAGAAAAAAACATAGATAAGCTCGGTATTAAGCAAAATACAGATTCTACCCTTTGGGAAAATGCGGTTAATCATTCTTTTAAAATACAGATTTCAGAATATAACAATCGCCTTTTTAGAGCAAAAAGAATGGATTCTATTTTAAACGAATTGAAACCAAAGACATCCTTTTTTAAACTTTATGATAACTGTTTTAATGCACCAGAAAAGAGCAGTTATTCCATAAAAAGTAGTTTAGAAAAAACATTTATTGTTAGTGGTTTTTACAACCCTAAAAAGAATAAAATTATAAGTTTTGAAGAACAAAAAGAGAAAAGAAAAGAGATTAAAAACGCTTGTATTCTGTTTTGTATTTGTGCACTAATCGTAATCCTTTTTATGCTTTCTCTTTTTAAAATGATCTATAATACCATTATTAAAAAAAGACTACTAGAAGCACAATTAAATATTAATCATGGGAATCCTAGAATAGAGAAATAATTCTTCCGAAACCGTTTTACCATAATTACAATTTTATGAAAGAATAACTCTATAGATCCTGTCTTTCTGCATACTGCAAGCCGTTGGGTAATTCAATAGATGAAAATTCTAAATGTAAAACCCGTCTTCTTTGTTGCGTTTGTGTTTCTGAAGAAGCATGTAACAATAATGGTTTTATTAACTGCACGCCGCCAGAAGTTACTTCACTCACAAAAGGAATAGAATTACTTGCTATTAGCTTTATTTCTGCATCACTTAATCTTTTATTATGGGATCCTGGAATTACTTTTAAAGCACCATTTTTAATCGTTGTATCGTCTAAATGAATTCGCATAGAAAACGTGTTTTTAGATATTTCTTCTGTGGGACAAACACTAATCACACCCTTTTTATTAGTCCATGATTTAAAACCTTCTGTTTCTTTTTTCTCGACAACATTAATCGGCACATCTTGATGCCAAGTAACATACCAATTATCTTTTGGCGACTTATCAAAATAAATAGCTTTGGTTAAAAACACTCCTTTACCAATAGATTTTATTAGTTTTTTAAAATTCTTATTAAACAAAATCTCTTTTATTTCTGGCATTTTTTGCAAGACTTCGCGCATACCAAAAGCTTGCTCATCATGCTCTCTAATATAGGTGTCTAACCGAGCTTTTAATTTTCGAATATCCCGTTTTGTATACACATGATTTAAAATTCCATAGCCTTTATATGCCAATCGTTTTGCAATGGTTCTCAAATTCTTATCATTAATTTCCGTTTCATAAGCATCCACAGCATCGTACAAACGTTCTTTAATATTTCTTTTTAAACGTTCTGGTGCAATCACTTTTATGCCTTCGCCAAGACCTAAAATTTCTTTTTCTAATTCAAAATTAAGCTGCACATCTAAAGAAATAGTTACACCGTAATTATCACGATTCACTTCTTTTTGTGAAGCGTGAAAAGGCTTTGTTAACACATAAGGAGCCTGTTTGTGACTTACATAAAGCAACACTTTTTCTGGTTCTAAATTTGGACTTACAGAAACACCAATTGCATTTTTATAATAGGTTTCTGTATTAAAGGTTTCATCTAAAAAAAAGGCCTTTTCACTTTTATTAATAGCGATTATTCTATCTAAAGCCAAGTTCATTAAGCCTTCGTTTTTAAGTCGTTTTCCTATAACAAACCATCGGTTTCTAAACTCTTTTAGCAAATACGGATGAAAGGTAAAAGTGCTTTCGTGACGCGCTTTAAAAGATTGGTATGTAATGTCTATAGCTTCCTTTTTCAGAATAAATTGATATAAGGTGTCTAAAAACTTTAATCCTTTTAAGTTTTCATTTTTCTCGAAATCTATTATCGATTTCTCGTTTGTTTTTTGCGTATACACATGATCTTCTAGTTTCTGAACCATACTTCCTAATTCCTCAAAATGCGAAAAACCTTGAAACTGTTTTAAAAAAGAAACTGCTTCCGAAAGCTTACTTAAATCTTGATTAGAAATCGGGCTATTCGTAATACTATAATCTTCATCTTCGTATTTATAATATTTTCTATCATACACTTTTATTGGCGCATTATATCCCAACTTATCACTTCGCATCATTTGCAAGTCTAGTTGTACTGTGCGTTTACTAACATCTACGTCCTTGCCTTCATACTCGTAAAGCGCATCCGAAACTGCTTCAATTAAATCGTTAAGTGTCCATTGTCTAAAATTATTTTGAAGACATTTATCTATGGTTTTATATCGAATTAATGCGTTTTTATTGACAGCCATTTTACGGGAATATTTCTTCTAAATTAGAAGAAAATATTTACTACGCAAAAAGATTGCGTAAACAAATAAGTGATTTGTATCAAATATTAAAACAATGGAAGCTTTAAAAATTAAAATATTTGATGTCTTAACAGAGAAAATAGCTGTTTCAGAATTTGAAAATTGGCTGTATAATTCTGAAGATATAATTAATAAAATGGATAATAATTCTTTTATTTATCATTTGGTAACATTCAATTATAAGGATGAAAACTGGCTTAAATATTTTGAGGATGTTTTAAATGAAAACCTTATAAATTCTGAGTTTTTAATGCTCCTTGTCATGAGCACTTGCTCTAAACTTTACCACTCAAAATCTTCAACCGAATCTTTTAAAATATTAAATAAATTTATTGCTCATTTTGATTACGAAACGGACTCATCAATCCAGTATCACTTATATAATTTATATTGTGATTATGATTTATATGATGTTGGAATTTATAGTGAAAATCAATTTAACCACACAATCAATTATTCCTCAAAAGATATTTTAGAAGCGTTTTATAAACTTGAAACACTAGAAGAAAAAAAGAGCTTTTTAAATCGCAAAATGAAGGTAATTAATGATAATAAAAGCATAGAAAAATTAGAAAATCAAACTTTTAAAAATAAAATCCTTGCTTTTTTAAAAAAAATATAATACTTCGTATTATGCGATCCAATTTTAAGTGCTTTGAAAATTAAATTTGGAAAAGTCGAAAATAAAATTAGATATTTGCAGCGCAGTGTCGTGTTAATCACAGTTAAAGCACAACCAAAATTTAGAATTAAAAATTAGAAACTATGCGTTTATTTATAACATATCCAATCGATCCTAAAGGAATACCTCCTTTGGTGATGCTTCGTGATTATCGTTAGATAAACTTTTCCATTTTATAAATGAAATATCCGAAGCAAATTAAAAACTGTTTCGGATTTTTTGTTTTCAGACCTTAGCAAACCTGCTAAACACTTTTCCAAAATAGTAAAATACACACTGAATTGCATGTAGCAAGCGGAAGACGCCTGTTTTAATGTGCCTCAGAAAATAATATTAAAAATGAAAACTAAAATAATACAAATAACGGCTGGTCAAGGACCAACTGAGTGCTGTTGGGTTGTGGCTCAAGTTTTAAAACATTTTATAGAAGCTATAAAACAAAATAATATTGATTATAAAATAGTGCAAAGAGAAAAAGGAATTGAAAACATGACGTTACAATCTGTTACAATTCAATTACAAGCAAAAGCTCTGGATCCATTTTTAAGTCAATGGATTGGCACAATTAAATGGATAGGAGTTTCGGCTTTTAGACCACAACATAAGCGAAAGAACTGGTTTGTAGCTTTAAATGAAATAGAACAAAAGCAACAATTTGAAATTAATGAAAAAGATATTACCTACCAAGCCACAAGAAGTTCAGGACCTGGAGGGCAACATGTAAACAAAGTAAGTTCAGCTATTAGAGCTATTCATGAACCAACCAAAACACAAGTGTTGGTTATGGATAGTCGCTCACAACATCAAAATAAGAAAATAGCTAAATCACGTTTACAAGAAAAAGTAAAGCAAATACAATTGGAGACGCTAAAGTCTAACATTAAAAACCAATGGGAAAACCACTTAAACATAGAGCGTGGTAATCCAATTCAAGTTTTTAAAGGATCAGATTTTAAAAAGAATACAATTGTAAAAACGTTTAAAAAACAACGCAATACATTAAAAAATGAGTTGCGAAACCAATTAAATAATTAAAACAATGGACACGAATTTGTTAAACAACTACGTGCTTAAAGCTATAGATGCTTATCCATACGAATTAGAAGAAACCGTAGAAAATCTAAACTACGCCTTGTCTTACGAAAGCAATAATGCCTACGCCTTATTTTTAATGGCACGTTTACAAGCGGAACAATTTGGAGACTACGAAAAAGCAAAACGGTATTTCGCGGAAGCTTTAGCTAATAAAATGGATTTTCAAAGAGTATATCCAAAATACATACAAGTATTACTGGATAATGAGGATTTAGTGGAAGCCAAAANTCTAATCGATTTTGCCTTAACCATAAAAGGCATAGATAAAGGTGCTATTTGGGAGAAACAAGGCCAACTTTTTGAAATAAAACAAAAGTATAAAGCAGCAATTAAAGCACTAAAAAAAGCAAAACAATTTGGATTTAACACCGATTTTATAAGCTATATAGATTCTGAAATTTCTAGAAACAAAAGCAAACTAAAACCGAAGAAGAAAAAATATAAAGGCAAAAAAAAGAAGAAAAAGAAAAAATAATTTTACTACGCAAAAACATTGCGCAATAGCGTGGAATATTTGCAGAGTAATTAGTAAGAAGCTTTTTTTTGGAATCAGGCTTCAGTAGAAATGCTCCACCAGACGAGGAAGCTGGTGGAGTTTAATAAAAGAGAAAAACATGAAAACAAATGGAACATTTAAAGCAGATGCTTTTCTGAATAAAAATTTAGAGTTTTGGAAAGCTTTAGAAATAGTATGTGTTGTTGAATGTTGTGGAATTGATGCTTTTGACTTTAGCAAAGAAACAATTCAAAAGAAGATATTAGATTACAATGAATTAGACATCATTTACAATATTGAATCATTAATCTATGAAATAGATAATTCAAAATTTGATAGAATATCTAGCTATCTATTTAATGTTTATGAAGACAAAAAAATATTTAAAAATAGAATTAATAGAATCTTAATAGCTTTAAAAATATAAAACTGAGAAGATAACGTATGGTAGTTTACTCGCTTTGGAAGCGAGAGGTTGCAGGTTCAAGTCCTGCTTCTCAGACAAAACGGAAGCATTGAGCAATTGGCTGGCTCGCGAGACTGTAACTCTCGTTTCTTAATTGAACTTGTAGGTTCGAGTCCTACTGTTTCCACATCAAGCGAGTCTTGTTACGTGTTTCTGTATAGCACTATTGTATAAATCCTTGCGGTTTCGCATTCGGTTTTTATATCCAACTTGACTTGAAGGTTTGACTATTCACCAAAAAATGGTCTCATCTATTTACACAGGTTCGAATCCTGTCTTCATTAATTTGAAGTAGCTAAGTCTGGTTAAGCAATAGATTCAATATGTAGGTTCGAGTCCTACCAAGACCAAAAGGTCTTGTGGCGAAATTGGCAAACGCACTACACTTTTAATGTAGCTTGAAATGGACTCAAAATCCATATTCCCAAAGAAGGTCCCTTTTAAAAATCGACCACCAAGTGCGTCACACTTTAATTGGCAAAAACAAAGTGAAGGTAAACTGGCTAAACGCAACTTGTTGCTATAGCAGTCCAGAAAACACCTTGAAATACAATAGTATTAAAAGATATTTTATGTTTCCTTTTTATAAGATTCATTTATTCTAAAGCCTTGCAAAGTTTCGCAATCCCAGGAATAAATAATCCCTAAAAACGATTTGTAAAACACTTTAAAAGCCGCTTGTATTTCCGTAGTTAGAAAGATGGTTTTCTTTCGCTTTGTTTTAATTAAGAATAGTCATTTCAGCTAGACTGAAATTCTATTATAAATGTTTAATCGTTCTGAACAAAAAATGCAAACAACAGAACAAAAAAAATTGGAAATCATGAACAGAGTAAGAATTCATGCAGGTATTGTGGGTTTAGTATTTAAAAACGGTAATTACGCTCGCGTTATTACTGCAGGAAAACACTGGATAAGATTTAATGAGCAAGTCATAAAATACAATATGACCCAAGCATTTCAAGCACCAAAAGCATTAGAAATCTTACTTAAAGATCAAGTGCTGGCAGAGATGTTAACCGTTATTGAAGTAAAAGATAACGAGACTGTTTTGGTATACGAAAACAATAACTTTAAACACCTATTAACTGCTGGTCGTTATGCTTTTTGGAACCACTTGATCGATTATAAATTTATAACTGTAGATTTAAGTAAAATCGAAATCACAGAAAACATCCACAAAGCATTGTTTAGCAACACACAATTACGCCAATACATTCGTGTATTTGAAGTCGCTGCTTTCGAACGTGCCATTATGATTGTAGATGATGTATTTGTTAAAACCTTAGAACATGGTACATACCATTTCTGGAAAAACGAGCAAACTATAAAAATCGTAAAAGCAGATATGCGTCAATTGCAACTAGAAATTGCAGGTCAGGAATTATTGACAAAAGACAAAGCAACCGTTCGTATTAACTTTTACGCGCAATACAAAGTCATCGATATTGAAACCGCTTTAATGCGCAATAAAGATTACGAAAAGCAATTATATATCACATTGCAATTGGCATTAAGAGCTTTTGTTGGCGGGTACACTTTAGACGAATTGTTAGAGCAAAAAGAAACCATTGCCGAAGCAGTTTTAAATGAAGTAAAAACTCAAGTTGCCAAATTAGGTGTGCAGGTATTACACGCAGGAATGCGAGACGTAATTTTACCAGGCGACATGAAAGATATCATGAACCAAGTATTAATTGCTCATAAAAAAGCGCAAGCCAATGTGGTAACTAGACGTGAAGAAACGGCATCTACACGTAGCTTGTTGAATACTGCAAAATTAATGGAAGACAACAACATGTTGTTTAAATTAAAAGAAATGGAGTATGTAGAGAAAATTGCCGATAAGATTGGTGAGATTACAGTTGCTGGAAACGGTAATGTTATCGAACAGTTAAAAGATATTTTCTCTGTGAATAAATAGTGTTATGGCGTAACCCTCTTTCGCTAAAAAGCTTCAGTGGGTCGCGCTTTCCGCTATATCTTTTGCAGAAAAAGCAAAAGGATGCCGCATCAATCGCTTACGCAAAGACCAGCTACAAGCAAGTCGATTCGAACAGTTATTGAGACAAACAAAAATGCAAGTNCCAAATNAATTCGCAGAATTGAACATCAAAATTCAGAAATAAGGAGCGAAGGAATGCAGCTGCGAAGCACAGCTTCAAGCACGGAATTCCGAAAGTGAATGGTGCTTTAGCAATTTCCTATATTTTGATCGTGATTTTTTGGTTCGTTTTGCATCAAGGCAAAATGAACGGAAAGAAAACCACACCAACAAGGTCAAAAATAAAAAAAAAGACCTCGCAGAATAAATAAAATTTATTGCGTAAAAACATTACGTAGCACGCTATCATATTTGTAGTGTTATTAAAATAGATTCTGAAACAAGTTCAGGATGACAAAATTTAAAATGATGAAAACCAACACAAAAATAACAGGAAACCACTTATTAGAATTAGGTTTCAGACAAGGGAAATGGATGAAAGATGCCATTCAATATATTAATGAAAACACATTAACAGCAACAGAAATGACTACTTATTTAGAACAATTTAAGTTACCAGAGCCTATCGCTTTACATGCTAAATCCATTGATTTTTCCATCCATATAAAAGCAGAAAATGAAGAAGAAAAAGACAATGTGAATAAAGTAATTAACTCGATGCAAACCTTAATGAAAACGCCAACGCTAGTCGATGGAGCCATTATGCCAGATGCATGTCCTGCAGGACCAGACGGAACCATTCCTGTTGGTGGTGTTGCAGTTGCAAAAAACGCCATTCACCCAGGAATGCATAGTGCAGATATCTGTTGCTCTGTAATGCTTACCGATTTTGGTAAAGCAGACCCAAAAAATGTTTTAGATGCGGCGCATGCCATCACCCATTTTGGCCCAGGCGGAAGAGATAGAGATTCGCAATTTAGATTCCCTAAAGAATTATTAGACGCTTTTGAAGCTAATTACTTTTTAAATGATGGTAACATGTTACAAATAGCAAGATCTCATTTAGGAACGCAAGGCGATGGAAATCATTTCTTGTTTGTCGGGAAATCTAAAAAAACAGGAAACACCATGTTAGTAACACATCATGGTTCTAGAGGTCCTGGAGCAAGACTGTACACCAAAGGAATGAAAGTTGCAGAACGATTTAGAAAAGATTTGTCTCCAGAAACGAAGAAACAGAATGCGTGGATTCCTTTTCAAACCGAAGAAGGTCAAGCATACTGGGAAGCATTGCAAACCATAAGAGATTGGACGAAGTTAAACCACGAGGTTTTACATGATTCGGTTGCCAAAACCTTAGACGTTGCAATAGAAAACAGATACTGGAACGAGCATAATTTTGTATTTAAAGATGGCGATTTATTTTACCATGCAAAGGGCGCAACACCTTTAGACGCGAAGTTTATGCCAGATATTACCGGACCAAGATTGATTCCTTTAAACATGAGTGAACCCGTTTTAATTGTAGAAGGTAATACCACTGCAACAAATTTAGGTTTTGCTCCGCATGGCGCTGGTAGAAACATAAGTAGAACGCAGCACAGAAAGAACAAAACAGGAACCACTATGCAAATCTTTAAAGAAGAAACAAGAGGTTTAGATATAAGATTCTTTTCTAAAGAAATTGATATTACGGAGTTACCAAGTGCCTACAAAAATGCGCAAAACGTAAGGAGCCAAATGGAGGAATACAACTTAGGTAAAGTCATTGACGAAGTGATGCCTTACGGTTGTATTATGGCAGGTGATTGGCAAAAAAATGCGCCTTGGAAAATAAAAAGAGACAAGAAAAGACAAGGAAATAGAAAGTAATTTTTAGAAGGGGAAAAGTGGACTAACTTATGTTGGTCTGCTTTTTTATTTAAACAACCTCCACAACCTCAAACGTCAAATCCCTAAACGCAACCGTATCTCCAACACCTTTTCCAAACAACAATTTCCCAATAGGTGTAGTTGGTGAAATCGCATAAAACTTCTCTTTATCCGCCGATAATTCTCCTGCACTAATCGCTATATAATAATTCGCTTTTGTGGTATATACGACACTTCCTAAACCAATGGTTGGATTCCTTTTTTCGACACTTATTTTAGAAAGTGCTTCTTTAACCTTTACAATTTCAGAAAGTTGATTTCCTGCTTTTTCGCGTTCCAATTGTAACATAGCGCGACCGGTTTCATGCTTGTCGCCAGCACTACTTTTGGTTTCGCTGGTTAAGGATTCTTGGATTTCGTTGATGGTTTTTTGAACCGTTAACAACCTATTTTCTATAAACTGAAAACAAGCATCATACAGGTTTTTCTTTATATGTAAAGTACTACTCATTGCTTTTAAAATCTAAAGATCCAAAATAAACCATTTGTTTTACAATCCATCTTTTTCTAGAACTTATGTAGCTTGTTGGCGGATTGGCTTTATACCTTCTCGGATTTGGCAAAATAGCTGCAATAGCGGCTGCTTCTTGTTGTGATAATTTGGAAGCCGATTTTTTAAACCAATATTGCGAAGCGGCTTCTACGCCATAAATACCATTTCCCATTTCTATGCTATTTAAATACACTTCTAGAATGCGCTCTTTGCTCCAAATTTTTTCGATTAAAAAGGTAAAATAGGTTTCTAATCCTTTGCGCAACCAACTGCGTTGTGGCCATAAAAACACATTTTTTGCGGTTTGTTGGCTAATGGTACTTCCGCCTTTTATTCGCTTTCCTTTTTTGTTGTGTTCGTATGCTTTTTCGATTGCTTTTAAATCGAAACCATTATGATTTAAAAACTGCTGATCTTCACTACAAAGCACTGCAACTTGTATGTTTTTTGAAATATGATCCATTGCCACCCAATCGTGTTTCCAAGCGACATCTTTACCTTCTTGATATTGTTCTATACTTCTAATAACCATTAATGGTGTTGCTGGAACAGGAACTTTTTTATACAAGAAAACGATGGCTACAGAAAGTACTACCAACCAAAAGATGCATTTTAAAACAAATCTAAAAAGTCTTTTTAACAGATTATCGTCTTGCTTTTTTTTTGGTGTAGCCATTATACTAAATCTGCTAATTCTTTACCTACCAAACTACCAATTGCAATGCCCATTCCGCCAAGTCTTACGCCACAAAACACGTTTGTACTTAGTTGTTTTACTATTGCTTTTTTCTGAGTACCAACGCCCATAATGCCACTCCATCGATGGTCTATTTCAAAAGGGGTTTCTGGTAAAATAGTGGTTTTTAAAAGTTCCTCTAGTTTGTTTTGAATGATTGCTGTTTGTTGCCTAATTCGGTGGTTTCTTCGGTTTTAAAATCGAGGTTTCTTCCGCCACCAAATAAAATTCTATCATCAATATTTCTAAAATAATAATAACCTTTATCTAAATGAAAAGTGCCCTTTATATGTAGGTTTTTTATTGGTTTGGTGATTAAAACTTGTGCTCTTGCTGGTTTTACTTCTGCAATATCTAATTGCGAAGCAAAGCCATTGGTTGCTATTAATAATTTGAAAGAAGAAAAGGAAAACGAATTGGTTTCTATTTTTACAGCGTTAGCATCTTCTGAAAAACTGGTAACCGATACATTATTTAAAATTTTAATGCCTTTGACAAGCACTTTTTGAAGCAGAGCATCCATCATTTTACCTGTATCAATCTGCCCTTCAAACGGATTGAAAATATAATTTTCTTGTATGTTTTTAAAACCGAAGCTATTGCTTTTTAAACTAAAAACGTTTGCGTTAAAAACAGGTTTTAACAGGTTATTTACGGCTTCTTTTTTAGAAACACATTCTTGAAACAAGCTAGTATCTTGTTTCGTGAATAACTCATAACCTCCTAACTGTTGGTAGTTCATTGTTTTGTCTCCTAAAGTGTTTCTTAGCAGCTGTAAGCCATTTACACGTTTTTTTACAAGAGCTATAACTTCTTGTTCTGTATGTATGTTTAAATCGTCTAGAATTTCGCTTAGGCTACCAAAACAGGAAAAGCCTGCATTTTTGGTACTTGCTCCTTGAGGCAAGATTCCTTTTTCTAGAATTAGAATTTTTGCTTTTGGGAATTTCTCTTTTAGGTGCAACGCGCAATTCAATCCAACAATACCACTACCAACAATGGTGTAGTCTATGTTGGAGAGCCATGTTTTTATTTCCCAATACGATACGTTCATGATGCTAATTTAGGATTTTAATTGGAAATTCTAATCTGTGTTAAGGATTGAGCAATTGTTGGAGCTCCTCGCAGAGAGCGACTTGTGAAAGCCTGACTTTTGCTTTCTTAAAAAAGCAAAAGTAACACCATAAAACTGGACTAACAAAGCTATGTTTTATAAATAAAAAAGCTCCGAAAGCAATTTCGGAGCTTGAATAAAAAGGAAAATAAATTATTTAATGATTATTTTCTTAGTGGTTTTACTTCCGTTACTTTCTATATTTAATAAATAGATTCCAGAAGATAAATCGTTAACATTTAGTGTTCTTATTGCGGTTTTGCTGTTATTAAACTGGTTATAAACGCGTCTTCCTCTAATGTCAAATATCGAAATATTAAGATCGTCTGTATTGTTTGATTTAATATGAAGCGTTCCTTCTGTTGGGTTAGGATAGATAAGGAATGTATTTGTATTGAAATCATCTACGCTTAATTCGGTTAAAACATTTACCGTGTAATCTTCTATTTGTCCCCAGAAACCAGTTTCGCATGGTCCAAAATCGTTATTAACATTATCTGTGTTTTTCATACCTACTCGCATTCTAGTAGCTCCTAAAACCGCATCTGTAGGTACCGTAATGGATAATCCAGATCCTGAAGTAGGTTGATCTACAACATTATTTGCTGTTCCTAAATCATATTCCTCTCCTGGGTCATTAAAACTACAATTCTGGTTCCAATCAATCCAAACTTTATTCACATAGAAATAAGCACCATTAGAATTCACATGTACCGTAATCTCGTGAGACGAATTTCTTTGGATATCTGTAGAAATAGAAGTGAAATCTTGATACGGATCATCTGCACTTGCTGCTGTAGTAACATTATTAATTGTATTAAATACTACTCTAGTAATCCTGTCAGCATCTGTATTAGTAGCAGCAGACGCACAAACGCCATCGGCCACCGTCAACATTGCTGTTGCTGTTTTAACTACAGATGGAGCAGTTGCTGTAACGGTTATTGTGTAATTTCCAGGAGTTTCGCCCATAAGACCAGATACCTCCATTGTAAATGTACCATCTGCATTTATAGATGTAGGTGTAAAAGCAATATTTGCTCCAGGTAATGCTGGTGCTATTGCAGCTGTAAATGTTGTGTTTTCAGAAAAACCGTTAGAAGTAACATAGTTAAAATCATAACTTACAGCATCTAAATTACATGCAGATTGGCCGCCAGTTAAATTACTTATACTGAAATCGGAATCATTAGAAAGGGAGAAAACATCTGTAATCGCATAAAAAATATTATCTGCAGCTTCTACTAAAATTCTTGAATTATTATTTGCGGTAATATTTGGTACTGTTATAGATGCAGTTCCAGTATTTGCTACTCCGGATGCTAATGTGGTATTAAAGTTTGTACCACCATCTGAAGAGAATAATATATTTACGGTTTGGCAATTAATGGTTGCATTACTAGATTCACCAACGACCCAATTTACGGTTTGCGTGCTACCAGGAGCCCAAGTTGGAGGTGTAGCAACTGTAAACGGCGCTACATTTTCTACAGTTACTGTCATTTCATCTGACTTAGTGTTTCCTGCCACAGCAGCATTATCTCTCACGGTAAATAAGAATCCCATGGTTCTAGCAACAGATGGAACGACTTCCCAAGTGGAAGCTAAAGAGCCAGATAATACGGTATTAAATTCTGGAAAATATCTAACAGGTACGACTTTTGGATCTAGAGATCTAAAGGTTGGTCCGCCAGTATTAGTTGATTCTGGAGGCATTGGTGCTGCAGCAGTATCATTTTGTTCCCAAGAATAGGTTAATGTATCACCATCTCCATCTGTTCCAACTCCAGTAAGTTTAAATGCGGTTGAAGGAGGAATAGCATAATCTGTTCCTGCAGCAGCTGTTGGAGCAGTATTTCCAGTTGAAGTTACAGTACCACAAGTACTACCCGATCCAGCAGAAATGTTAATCCACATTTCTTTAATNTTTTCACCNTGAAAATAATCATCACTATTACTTTGTACATTTGGCGCGCAAATACCTGCATATCCCATAATAGACGAAGCACTTCCTGGTTCTACAGAAACAGAACTTCTATTACAACTATTATTTTGTGTATGGTTTCCACCAAACTGGTGTCCCATTTCGTGTGCTACATAATCAATATCAAAAGCATCACCTACCGGTGCTCCGGAACCCGTTACACCTCCTGCTTTAATTCCGGTACAAGGAGAATTTAAATATGCAACTCCACCGCCTCCAGTACTAAAAACATGTCCGATATCATAATTTGCAGAACCGATATTAGTATCGCATTCTGTTTGGTTTTCCCCTAACATAGCACCACCACTATTATTGGTGTAGTTATCTGAATTCACATCTGGTCCTAAGTTTATAATACTTGTATTATCGACCATTACCATGGTTAGTCCTAAGTCACGAACATACACACCATTTACACGATTCATTGTAGTAGTCATAGCAGCCATAACACCTCCAAGGGTTCCGCCATGATATTGCGCATACTCTACAGTACATGCTAAGGCTAATCTATAGGTTCTTAATTGTCCGTCGTCTGCATTTCTAAGCGCCATATATTCTTCATTAGAAATACCGCTTTTTTCCATTACAGATTCTGTTTCGCAAATAAATGCATCCGAGTTTATATCTCCTTCCGAATTAATAAATGCGATATATGTTTTTAAATCTTTCGAATATGGTTCTATAAAAATGGTTTTCTTTTCGGATAAAATCATACCACTTAAACCTTTTTGCGGCGTAATTGTTAAACGAAGTTGCGCTGCAGGATTTTCTACACCCACACCAACATAAGTCTTAATTTCAGGAAATTTAGCCGCTAAAACTGGATCCATAATGGATACCTCACTAATTCTGAAAGACTCAAAATCACCAGTAGCATTTGGAAAGGCAGCAACAACATTGGATGTTTTATCGTATGATTCTTTCTTTGGAGAATGCTTTAAAGCATTCGATAGTTCTTGTACATTGACCTGAAACAAAGTAGATTTTTGAGGAATTTCTTTATAAAACTGAACCTCGTTGACATCCATTTTTGCCGCACTTGCGGGAGACCAAATAGAAGATTTTTTTTGTGCAAACCCACCTATTGAAAACATTAGCACTGTAAAAAGCAAGCAAACATTTTTTAAGTATTTTTTTCTCATAATAAAAAGTCTTATTTTAATCTTTTAAAGTTAGTCTGATATTTCTAAAACACAAAAGTTTTAGAGTTAATTCTTAAAATACTATGCCTAATAATGAAAAAAATGTATTTATTTAACATATTATTCTTTGTTTTGTTCCTCACGACAGCGTGTAAAACCAGTAAAGAAGGTAACTTACACACTAATTTAAAAACAATGGATTCTACTTGTCCCGATGATGGTATTTGTTCTTTGGAAGTGATTAAAAGCAAATCTTTAGAGATAAAACAAGATGCTATTGGTGCATTATATCCAGTTTTAACGGAAGGAAACTCAAATGTTTTAAAGTTTAGCTATAAAAGAAATGAAATTGCAAATACACAAGATGGACAGTATAGCGAAGTCATTTATGCCGAATTACCTGAAAACATAAAAGACATCGAACTTAATGATGCTGATTTAAGTACGGTAAAATTATTATTTGCTAGACTTTGTTTCTGTAGAGGGCAAACCGGTTATTATAATGTATCCAAAGGGAAATTAGAAATTCAGAAAAAGGAAGATGGCACTTTTAATTTTAAGCTTCAATTTAAAATAGATGAAGTACCACAAATTATTACTTTAATAGATACATCCTTTAGCCCAAACTAAGGTATAAAAAAAACTCCGAAATTGCTTTCGGAGTTTTTTGTTTCCCATCTTTAAGGGAATGTACTATATTTTAAAACTTCTAGTCTAAAATCTAGAAATAGACTTTTAATTAGTCTTCTTCTTCTTTTGGTTTCATTACAAAATCTTCCATAAATTTAGTCGTATAATTTCCTGCTAAATAATCTGGATGATCCATTAATTGTCTATGAAAAGGAATGGTTGTTTTTATTCCTTCGATAACGAACTCGTCTAAAGCACGTTTCATTTTATTAATAGCTTCTTCTCTAGTTTGCGCCGTTGTAATTAACTTAGCAATCATAGAATCGTAGTTTGGTGGAATGCTATACCCTGCATACACGTGCGTATCTAAACGAACTCCGTGTCCGCCTGGCGCATGTAATGTTGTTATTTTTCCTGGCGAAGGTCTAAAGTTGTTATAAGGATCTTCGGCATTAATACGACATTCTATAGAGTGTAACTGTGGTAAATAGTTTTTACCAGAGATTGGCACTCCTGCAGCTACTAAAATTTGTTCCCGTATCAGGTCAAAATCAATTACTTGTTCTGTAATTGGATGCTCTACTTGTATACGCGTATTCATTTCCATGAAGTAGAAATTTCTATGTTTATCTACTAGAAATTCTACCGTTCCTGCACCTTCGTATTTAATGTATTCGGATGCTTTAACAGCAGCTTCACCCATTTTTTTACGTAAGGCTTTGGTCATAAAAGGAGAAGGTACTTCTTCTGTTAATTTTTGATGACGACGTTGAATAGAGCAATCTCTTTCGGATAAGTGACAAGCACGACCAGTAGAGTCTCCAACAATTTGAATTTCAATATGGCGAGGCTCTTCAATAAGCTTTTCCATATACATATCATCATTACCAAATGCTGCTTTAGATTCTTGTCTTGCAGAATCCCAAGCTTCTTTAAGGTCTTCGGCTTTCCAAACGGCGCGCATTCCTTTTCCACCACCACCAGCGGATGCTTTAAGCATTACTGGATATCCTGTTTCTAAGGCTGTTTTTTCGCAATCAGCAAAATCTTCTATTACACCTTCACTTCCAGGTACACATGGTACTCCTGCTTCTATCATGGTTGCTTTGGCATTTGCCTTGTCGCCCATTCTATTAATCATTTCTTCGGAAGCACCAATAAATTTTATATTATGCTCTTCACAAATTTTAGAAAATTTAGCATTTTCTGATAAGAATCCATATCCTGGATGTATTGCATCTGCATTGGTAATTTCTGCTGCAGCAATAACATTAGACATTTTTAAGTAGGATTCGCTACTTGCAGCTGGCCCAATACATACGGCTTCGTCTGCAAATTTAACGTGAAGGCTATCTGCATCTGCTGTAGAATATACAGCAACTGTTTTAATGCCCATTTCTTTACAGGTTCTAATTACACGTAATGCAATTTCCCCTCTATTGGCAATTAATATTTTTTTGAACATAATTCTATTGCGTTTATAAGTTTATACGTCTATTCTTCTATCGTTCTAGTTAAAAAACTAGAATTTTAAATTTTAAACTTTAAACTTTAGATTATGATGGATCTACTAAAAATAATGGTTGATCAAACTCTACTGGAGATGAATCATCTACTAAAACTTTCACGATTTTACCAGATACTTCGGATTCGATTTCGTTAAAAAGTTTCATTGCTTCAATGATACATAAAACATCACCTTCATTAATAGTTTGACCTACTTCAACAAAAACAGGTTTGTCTGGAGAAGGCTTTCTATATAAAGTTCCAATGATTGGAGACTTGATTGTAATATATTTTGAATTATCATCTTCTGCAGGTGCCGCTTTTGCAGGTGCAGCATCTACAACTATTGGTGCAGCAACTGGTGCTTGTGCCATAGCGCCCATTGGTATTTGTTGTACAAATGTTTGCGTTTCTGCTTTCTCGTCTCCACCAGTTTTTATGGTGATTTTAATATCGTCTGTTTCTAATTTAACCTCACTTGCACCAGATTTGGCTACAAATTTAATTAGGTTTTGAATGTCTTTTATATCCATAATATTCAAGTTTTAATTATGTTTGTTAGTTAGTTTAAGAATTATAGGCCCATTTTATATAAATAGCGCCCCAAGTAAATCCACCTCCAAAAGCAGCAAGTATAACCTTGTCTCCTTTTTTAAGTTTAGATTCGTAATCGTTTAATAATAAAGGTATTGTTGCAGAAGTGGTGTTTCCATATTTTTCAATATTCATCATCACTTTGCTAGGATCTAAATCCATTCTGTTTGCAGTGGCATCAATAATTCTTTTATTTGCTTGATGCGCTCCTAACCAATCGATATCATCATTAGTAAGCTTATTTCTTTCTAAGACTTTTACACAAGCATCTGCCATATTAGAAACTGCCCATTTAAACACTGTTTTTCCATCTTGGAAAACAAAGTGTTTTTTTGCTTTAACTGTTTCTAAGGTTGCTGGCTCTATAGATCCTCCTGCTGGTACTTGAAGAAATTCTCTTCCGGTTCCGTCACTTCTTAAGTATTCATCTTGAACCCCTAAATCTTCAGTAGTAGGTTCAAAAAGTACCGCTCCCGCTCCATCTCCAAAGATGATACAGGTTGCTCTATCGGTATAATCAATCATAGAAGAGTTCATATCTGCTCCTATAACTAATACTTTTTTATACTTTCCTGATTCTATAAAACTAGAAGCGGTAGAAACCGCATATAAGAAACCAGAACATGCTGCATCCAAATCATAAGCAAAAGCATTTGTTGCTCCAATTTGTGAAGCTACAAATACTGCTGTTGCAGATGCTTGCATATCTCTTGTAGCTGTAGCCACAATAACTAATTCTATTTCTTTGGGGTCTAGACTTGATTTTTTTATCAAATCTTTGGCAGCTTCCGTTGCCAAGAAAGAGGTTCCTTTGCCTTTTTCTTTTAATATTCTACGTTCCTTGATTCCTGTTCTAGAAGTTATCCATTCATCATTTGTATCGACCAAAGTTTCTAATATTTGGTTAGTCAATACATATTCTGGAACATATTTACCTACAGCTGTTATCGCTGCTGAGATTTTGCTCATAATTTTGGTGTTAATTCGACCTAAAATCGTTGAAGATTAGCAAAAACGTATACTATTTTAACAAAAAGGATAGGTTTCGGCTTAATCTGATGCAAATTAAGTTGTTTTTAACGTAAAGAAAAATATATAACAAAAAAAACGCTCACAGAGGAGCGTTTTATTGTATGCACGCATAGTAACTATGCTAAATTTTCTTCTACTTGTGAGTTGTCGATTAAAACCTGTCCTCTGTGGTATAGTTTTCCTTCAAACCAATGCGCTCTATGGTATAAGTGAGCCTCACCTGTTGTTGGGCATGTAGCAACTTGTGGCGCAACTGCTTTATAATGTGTTCTTCTTTTATCTCTTCTTGTTTTTGAGATTTTTCTTTTAGGATGTGCCATTTTTTATATTATTTATCCGTTAATAGTTTCTTAAGTGTATTCCAACGAGGATCTATATCCTCTTTGTTTTCTTTTTCTTCAGCCGATTTAGGGCTAAGCTCTTCTAATTTTTTAAGTATTTCTGAATCTAATGTACCATCTTCAACTCCTGGATGAATTCGTTTATTAGGAACTGCTAAAACAATAAGTTCATAAATATACTGCTGTATATTTATTTCATATTCACCATGCGAAATGATTAATATGTCCATGTCCTCGTCATTGTACTCCTCTCCAAACTTAACAACCAAGTCGAATTCACTTTCGATTTCTTGATCATACGGTTCATTGGTTACGTCACAATTAACGTTTATAGTTCCCGAAATTTTAAAATTCAATTCTAGTAACGTTGATTTTTTATTTAAAATAACAGCTACTTTAATGTTCGAATCATTAAAATCTTCATACTCAAAATGTTCAAAGAACGATTGTTCAATATCATACTCAAAAAGGTGTTCTCCTGCTTTTAAACCTACAAATGGTATTGTAAATGCTTTCAAATGCTTCATTTTCACATCTATTTTGAGCCTGCAAATATACAATTTTTTATTAACTAAGCACAGTTATAAACATTTTTTTGTTTATATCTTTTTTTGATTGAATTTTAAAGGGTTTTCATTTATTTCATCGAATTCTAATCTATTCCTAAATATTTCAATCGCTTTATATACCGCTTCTTTAAAAGAACTGTTGTCTGCCAGTTTTTTTCCAGCTATTTCAAAAGCAGTTCCGTGATCTGGAGAAGTTCGTATTTTATTTAATCCTGCGGTGTAATTTACGCCTTGACCAAAAGAAAGTGTTTTAAAAGGAATTAATCCTTGATCGTGATACGAAGCAATAATAGCATCGAAGTTTGTATAATTATTAGAACCAAAAAAGCTATCTGCAGCATACGGGCCATAAACTAACTTCCCTGTTTTTTTGATTTCCTCTAATGTTGGTCGTAAAACCGTATCGTCTTCTGTACCAATAACACCATTATCTCCGTTATGCGGATTAATACCTAATACCGCTATTTTTGGTTTTCTAATTTTAAAGTCTTTTTGAAGCGAAGTATAAATCGTTTCAATTTTCTCTTTAATACGTTTCGGTGTTATTTGTGTCGCTATATCTTTAACAGGTACATGGTCGGTTAATAGACCTACACGTAAATTGTTTGCAACCATTAACATTAAACTGTTCCCTTCTAATTCCTGTTCTAAATAATTAGTATGCCCAGGAAATTTAAAAGTTTCCGATTGTATGTTGTGTTTATTGATTGGCGCAGTAACTAATACATCTACAGTTCCTTCTTTTAATGCTTTGGTTGCCGCCTCTAAAGATTTTATGGCATATTCGCCTATTTTAAAATCTTCTTTACCGAATTGAATTTTCACATGATCGTTCCACACATTAAAAACATTAACCTTTTGTGGAAGTATTTGATTCATGCTGTTTATGCCATTCAAGTTCACATCCATTTTAAAATGATTTTTTAAAAAAGTCATTGTTTTTACGGAAGCAAAAATCACTGGTGTACAAAATTCTAGGGTTCTAGAATCTTCAAAAGTTTTAAGTACTATCTCTGCTCCTATACCATTTAAGTCTCCTATAGAGATACCTACTATTATATTTTCTTCTTTCTTCATTAGTAATGCTAACTTTTGTTTGTAATTTTGCTGCTACAAATTTAACTAAATAATCGACAATAATGTTTACTGGAATCATTGAGGAATTAGGAGTGGTTAAACAACTAGATCAAGAGCTTGATAATTTGCATATTACGGTGCAAAGTAATTTCACGCAAGAACTACAAATTGATCAAAGTGTAGCCCATAATGGTGTGTGTTTAACCGTTGTAGCAATAGACAATAATACCTATAAAGTTACAGCTATTAAAGAAACACTAGAAAAAACAAACTTAAATACCATTAAGGTTAATGATTTAGTAAATCTAGAAAGAGCGATGCAACTTGGTGAAAGACTAGACGGGCATATTGTTCAAGGTCATGTAGACCAAACAGCAACTTGTACGCATATTGAAAATACTTCTGGAAGTTGGTTATTTACCTTTACATATAATAGTGCGTTAAACAATATAACTATAGAAAAAGGCTCTATTACAGTTAACGGTGTAAGTCTTACTGTTGTTAATTCTAAAAAAGATGCATTTAGCGTGGCTATAATTCCGTTTACATTTGAACACACGAATTTCAATCACTTTAAAATTGGTACAGAAGTAAATTTAGAATTTGATGTAATTGGTAAATATGTAGCTAGATTAGTAAATCTAAATAAACTTTAAGCTTTCTTGTGAATCGTTTTTATTACTCCATAAATCAAGCCAACAGCTAATAGGATATATATTCCAGCGTCTATAGGAAGACCTGGTGGTGGTGGTGGCGCAGGTGGTGGTGGACCACTCATTGTTTGCGCTACACTAACAAAACTTATTAATAAAAATAAGATTGAGGCTATTTTTGTTTTGTTTTGTATCATTCAGTTGTAAATGTATAAAAAAAAGCGGCTTAACAAAAAATATCTTATTCTTTTTAGTTAAAAAAACTCCTTTAATTGCAAAAAACATCGATGAACTGCTAATTATCATGCTTTTTTTATACTTCTATAAAAAAAGTGGTCCCACTTGGGCTCGAACCAAGGACCACCTGATTATGAGTCAGGTGCTCTAACCAACTGAGCTATGGGACCAATTAAGCTGCAAATCTAATATTATTTTTAAGACTCTACAAGCAATTTTTTTCTAAATAATTTCTTGGCATAATTCTATCAAAACTCCGTTGGTACTTTTTGGGTGTAAAAAAGCCACTAACTTGTTGTCTGCTCCTTGTTTAGGTTTTTCATTAATTACTTTAAAGCCTTCCGATTTTAATCGAAAAATTTCTTTTTCAATATCATCTACATCAAAAGCAATATGATGAATTCCTTCTCCTTTCTTCTCAATAAACTTCGCAATAGCACTATTATTGTTCGTCGCTTCTAATAATTCAATTTTATTTTCACCTACTTTAAAAAAAGAGGTCTTTACGCCTTCACTGGCTACTTCTTCTAGCTTATAATGGGCTTTTCCAAAAAGTTGTGCGTATAATTTATTCGCTTTATCCAAGTCTTTTACTGCAATACCAATGTGTTCTATTTTATTCATCCAAAATTAGTTTATTGTTTCCGTGAAAACGGAAATCTAAATATTTTCTTTATAATTAAACGGAAAATCTTCCTATTAAGAACCTTAAACTATTCCTTAAGGCACGAATTTTGTCTATAAATGTAAGATAATCTTTAAATATCAACTATTTTTGCATCGTAGAAGATAAAGTTTATCTTTTATATAAAAATAAGATTTCAGTTTTATCTGAATCTAAAATAAAATTAAAGTGGAAGAAACACAAAGACAAAAAAAAATAGGTTCTGTATTACAACGTGATATAGTAGATGTGCTACAAAAAGCAGCATCGCAAGGTGGTATGCAAGGAATACTTATATCGGTTAGTAAAGTAAAAGTAACTGTTGATCTTTCTGTAGCTAAAGTATATTTAAGCATTTTCCCGAATAATAAAGGTAAAGAATTATTAGACGGTATTAAATCCAATACGCCTTTAATAAGACATGAATTAGCACAACGTACGAGACATCAATTAAGACGTATGCCAAATTTAGAATTTTTTATAGATGATTCTTTAGAATATATTGATAAAATTGAACAGTCCTTAAAAGGAAAAGAAGATCCTATTAATGATCCAGAACTTTTAGGAAAACGTAAAAAACAATAATCGGTTTTATAAAACCTTTTCATTAAATCTACTACTTAAAACTCATTTTGTTATTGTAAAATAAACATGCATTTCCCTTTATACATAGCGAAACGTTATTTGCATTCTAAAAGCAGTAACAATGCTATAAATTTTATTACCATAATTGCAGCTATCGGCATTGTTCTTGGTGCTGCCTCTTTATTTGTTGTACTATCTGGATTTGCTGGTTTAAAAGACTTTACCTTACAATTTACGTCTATTGTAGATCCCGATTTAAAAGCCGAAACGGCAATAGGAAAATCTTTTTTTATTACGGATGACGAATTAGAAAAACTAGATAATCTAGAAGATATCGTTTCGTATTCAAAAATAATTGAAGA
>JGI24723J26617_10001266_pt1 | contig 22630 bp, 23 predicted proteins | sample Cruoilmetagenom6_FD_26617 | JGI IMG/M metagenome (IMG submission 26617)
ACTGTTTCCACCGGTGGCTTTACGACGAGCGACGCTGGGTTGAGTGGGTTTGATGCACCTTGGTCCATGATGTTCCTGGTCATTTTCATGATTATCGGCGCGGTGAGTTTTGCGACACACAGGGCGGCTTCGAAAGGACGGCCGAGTGAATACCAAGAGGACCCGGAAATCGTCTATCTTTTGGCGATCATCGTCGGTGCTGGTTTTTTGTTGGCTGTTGCTGCCCTTCAAAATTCTGGGGATGTTGCCTCAGCATTTGTCAGTAGCCTTTTCACAGCAGTGGCATTGGCGACGACAACTGGGTTCATCGCACCCGATCAAACATCTCTTGTTGGCTTGTCTCCCGTGTTCGTTGTTGGTTTGGTGCTTATCGGTGGCGCAACTCTTTCAACCGCTGGCGGCATCAAACTCATGCGCCTCGCATTGCTGGTGAAACAAAGTGCACGTGAGCTAAAACGCCTTACACATCCGCATGGTATAATCGCAACTCATTTTGATGGTCGCCCAATCAGTATTCAGATCATGAAATCGGTATGGACCTTTTTTATTCTTATTCTGTTTGCATATGCCATTCTCGCTGTCTTGCTGTCGGCAACAGGTTTGGAGCTTGAGGCATCAATGGTCGCTGCTGCTGCTGCAATTGGTAATGCCGGTCCAGCCTATGATTTGGTGCGCCTGGGCGAAGAGGTGATCAGCCCAACTTATGGTGAGATGACCGCGTCGGCAAAATGGTTGCTCATGACCGGTATGCTTACCGGACGACTGGAGATTCTGGCATTTGTCGTTTTGTTTAGTTTTGAGCACTGGCGAAAGTAGGGAAAACAAGTGACACGCATTGCATACGTAAATGGCGCCTATTTTCCACATGATCTAGCGGCAGTACATGTAGAAGACCGGGGGTTCCAGTTCGCTGACAGCGTTTATGAAGTATGTGCGTTTGAAGGTAGCAATATTGTCGACGAACATGCGCATTTGGCACGATTGGAACGATCATTAACCGCCATTGATATTGCCATGCCTATGTCGCGCGCGGGGCTCGGAATTGTTTTCCGGGAAATTGTCCGGAAAAACCGATTTAGGTCAGGCATTATTTATTGCCAGGTCACACGAGGGAGAGCGAAGCGTGATCATGCGTTTCCCAATCCAGCACCCCTACCTACTGTCGTCGTGAGCGCCAAACGTATTGCATCAGAAACCCTCGATACACGTCGCAGAAATGGCGTCTCAATAGTGTTTCGCCCAGATGAGAGATGGGCGCGTTGCGATATCAAATCAACGGGCTTATTGGCAAACGTACTGGCGAAACAATCTGCGCGCTCTGCCGGTGCAGAAGAAGCGTGGTTTCTAGATGAAGAAGGTAATGTGACAGAAGGGACTTCGACCAACGCCTGGATTGTGTTGAAGGACGGAAGCCTCGTCACCCGACCTCTCGATCAACACATTCTGGGCGGCGTGACACGTGCCAAGCTGATTGAGTGTGCACAGAATGTCGGAATTCCAGTCGATGAACGGAAGTTCTCGTCAAAAGAAGTCGCGGCGGCTGCAGAAGCTTTTTCTTCAGCCTCCACCGTTGGAGCATTGCCTGTCGTTTCGATTGATGGCACACCCATCGGCACCGGGGCACCGGGGCCGGTAACTAGGCGATTGAACGAGCTCTATCAACAATTCTCGAAATGAACGTCTATGGCTCCTAAATCAGTACTTACCTTTGGCGTAATAAAACTTTAGACTTAAAATGGTTGAGGGCGTCACATTAGTAAATTGTGATGTTCGGACTTGAGTGTGCGCAGTATTGTGTGTGGACCGAGTGTCTCTCGGGCTGCCCAAAAAAGAAAAGGGCGGGTTTACTTCTTGATGTGGAATTGGGAGCATAATTCGCTGCAAGATAGTCATGTGTCGGTGTTCCGTGGCTCAAATTGGCTGACGAGCATGGATTGAAACCGGCACCAACCGGAATGGATAAAAATGTCGGATAAACCGCAGAATCTTCAGGATACGTTCCTCAATAACGTCCGGAAAAACAAAACAACACTGACTGTGTTTTTAGTGAACGGCGTCAAATTACAGGGCGTTATCACTTGGTTTGATAATTTTTGCGTTCTGTTACGCCGTGATGGGCACTCGCAGCTTGTTTACAAACATGCAATTTCTACGATCATGCCTGGGCAACCAGTTTCCCTATTTGAAGGCGAAGAAGAGAGTTGAGACGGCTTGACCGGCAATAGAAACGACGTTGATGTAGAAGCTGGCAGTAAAGCCAAGAAGGCAGTTCGAACTGGCTTTGAAGTAGAAGCGCAAGTCCGCACGCGCACTTACGTTCTCATGCCTTGGATTAAGCAGTCATCGGGACAGCGCCGCACGCCGCAATCTCGTTTGGATGAGGCTGTTGGCCTTGCTGCCGCCATTCACCTCGACATTGTGAATGCGGAAATCATCACGTTGAACACAACCAAACCGTCAACGCTTTTTGGAAGCGGCAAAGTTGAAGAGCTGGGTGAACGCTTGCGCGACGACGAAATTGAATTGGTCGTCGTGGATGGCCAATTGACGCCGGGGCAGCAGCGCAACCTGGAACGTGCCTGGAAGACCAAAGTATTGGACCGGACGGGGCTTATCCTCGAGATCTTTGGGGAGCGTGCTCGCACGCGGGAAGGCCGATTGCAAGTCGAACTTGCTCACCTGTCTTACCAAAAAAGCCGACTGGTACGATCCTGGACTCACTTGGAACGCCAGCGGGGCGGTGTGGGCTTTCTCGGCGGACCAGGCGAAACTCAGATCGAAGCTGACAGGCGTGCACTGCAAGACAAGATTAATCGCCTTGAGAGAGACATTGCGAAGGTAAAACGTACTCGCGAACTGCATCGCAAAACACGCCGCGCTACGCCGTATCCTGTCGTAGCCTTGGTTGGATATACAAACGCTGGCAAATCGACGTTGTTCAATCGCATAACTGAGGCAGATGTTTTTGCCGAAAATTTGCTCTTTGCGACTCTTGACCCGACGATGCGTGCGATAGAGCTTCCAAGTGGCCGGAAGATAATTTTGTCAGACACCGTGGGTTTTATTTCGGATTTGCCGACACACCTCGTCGCTTCGTTCAGAGCGACACTTGAAGAAGTGTTGGAAGCAGAAATCATTTTGCATGTGCGCGACGCCGCCCACGCTGAAACCGTTGCGCAAAAATCTGATGTAGATGATGTGCTGAAAACATTGGGTGTAGATGTCGAGACCCAAGGCGAAACGAAGTTCATTGAGGTGCTCAACAAAATTGATCTTCTGAACGTTGAAGACGCAGCGGCTTTGGCCGAACAGTCAGACCGCGACGTCTCTGCCAATGCCATTTCCGCATTAACCGGGGAAGGTGTCGAAACACTGTTAGAACATTTAGACGTGCTTCTATCCGCGAGCTCCCGGGATTTCGAGCTGGAATTGGGCCCATCAGATAGCGAGGCACAGGCCTGGCTACATCGCCATGGCCATGTTCATTCCACCCTCGCGGATGATGATGGCACAGTCCATGTAAATGTCAGCCTTCTTCCTCCAGAAGTTGGCAGGTTTGAAAAAAAATACCCTCAACTTGTAGCTGCCGCTTTGAAAAAATTCACGGATGCAGCTGAATGATTGTGGATATCGAAAAAGTTTCCTCTGCAATGGTGGAGGTTGCGGCTTTAGTAATTCTTCCGAGATTTCAAAAACTTTCAACACATGAAATAGAAGAAAAATCCAAGGGTGATTTTGTTACGGTCGCTGACCGGGAGGCAGAAGAAGCTCTATCACCTATTCTAAAAGCATTGGCCCCTGGGTCGATTGTGATCGGCGAAGAGGCCACAGCAGAAAATCCTGCCCTGTTGGATCAAGCCAAGGGCGAGGGGCGCATTTGGTTCATTGATCCCATAGACGGAACCTCACAGTTTATCGACGGCAAGCCGGACTTTGCGACCATGATTGCCTATGCGGAAAGCGGAGAGGTCCGACAATCTGCCATCTATTTTCCAGTCTCAGGTGAGCTTTTTCTTGCTGAGCGGGGTTCCGGCACGACGCTGCGTGACGACAAAGGTGTACATCGACTGCGGGTACAGACGAGCGAAATTGACTTGAAGGAAGCGCGAACAAGTTTTCATACCCGCCACTATCCGGCGAGCTGGGGTGTGCGAATAGGTCGTCTGAGAGCTAACGTTTCTGAAGTGGAGAACGGATTGCCGTCCGCCTGTCAGTATACCGACTTGGCGCGCGGCGAGATGGAACTCGTCGTCTATCATCGAATGCTGCCATGGGATCATGCGCCGGGAAGTTTGATTTTGCACGAAGCGGGCGGGCTTGCCCGAGATTTGGAAACGGGGTTGGATTATCGACCATCCACATTACACGGACCGCATATATTGGCTGTATCAGAGGAACTTTGGCAGGCTGCGAAAAAAGTGATTAGCTAAGGTTTGGATTTTTCTTTGTTTTTGGCCAGGACCCAAAGCGCTTCCAATTGTTCAAGAGAAAGATCAGACAGGTTTTGTGACTGGCCCTTCGCATCGGATTCCATGGAGGAAAACCGCGACCGGAATTTCTGGTTGGCACGGCGCAAAGCGGTGTCAGGGTCAATTTTGAGATGTCGTGCATAATTAACGAGCACGAACATCAGGTCGCCAAACTCTTCCTCCATTAAGTCAGCATTGGCCGCATCGACTTCGTCTTTCAGTTCGGCCAGTTCTTCCTCAATTTTTGCCAAGACCGGTTCGGTATTGGGCCAGTCAAACCCAACTTTGGCGGCCTGTTTTTGCAATTTTACCGCTTGAGTGAGAGACGGAAAATTAGCGGGAACATCATCGAGAAGTCCGTTTGTGGCTCTCGGCTTAGCATCTTTTTCGGTTTGCTTTATTTCTTCCCAGGTGGCGTTCACTTCATCTGAAGTTTTGGCGGGCCCATCTGCGAAAACATGCGGATGGCGCCGGATCATTTTTTCCGAAATACCTGCCACCACATCTGAAAACGNAAAACTTCCCTGCTCCTCCGCGATACGTGCGTGAAACACAACTTGCAAAAGAAGGTCACCCAGTTCTTCTTTCAAATCGTTGAGATTGTTGCGCTCAATCGCATCAGCAACCTCATAGGCTTCTTCTAGCGTGTAGGGAGCAATGCTGTTGAAGGTTTGCTTCACATCCCATGGGCAACCGCTGTCGGGGTCACGCAAGCGTGCCATGATTTTCAACAAGGCGTCTATGTTGGCTAGGTTTTCCAGGCGATCAGAATTGTCCATAATCTTTAGTCCATCGGCCGGTCGACAATGCCACCGGCACTCCCAACTTGAGTAACCGCTGCAGCAGCGTCGCTAATGGGGTGCTCATCATGGGCATGAAGATCGCGCGCCGAAATTTTTGCACGAAGCTCTTTTTGGTGTTCCTTGTTCAACGGGAAATTCCACATCAATGCGGCGGCTGACAGCATGAAGAAAGCTGGGAAACCAACATAAATGTAGAGCAGCTGATTGAGCGTTTCAGGCGAGTTTACACCAGGCTCTGGAACAAAGCCTATCCAGTCCAACATCGGATAGGTGATGCCAACCGCCAGCGCGGAGCCTACTTTTGCTGTCATTGAGAGCAAGGAATAGTAGAGACCTGTGCGTTGTTCACCTGTTTCCATGTTGTCATAGTCGGTCACATCGGCCATGACGGACCGCAACAAAAAGGAACCCGCGCCATAAGCAATCCCATAGGCGGTGTTGCCAAAGAAGAGCCACCAGAAGCTTTCGCGCGGGAAGAAGACAACCATTGGTAGGGAGATCGCGCCGTAAATCATGGCGTAGGCCAGTGTGCGGTGTTTGCCAGAAAGCTTTGAAACCTTGAGCCACATGGGTATGCCAACAAAGCCTGCTACAAAATAAACCAGCAGTAACAGGCTGGCAAAATTGGGCAAGCCCATCACGTATGCAGCGAAGAAAATGTAGAGAGAACCAGTGATTGACGGCCCAATGCCAACAAGCAAATCCGCAACCAAGACACGTTGAAGCATCCGATTGGAGACAAGAATTTTCCAGGCGGCTTTGACATCGAAATTGCTTTGTTGTTTTTGTGGACGTTCAGGCACGAGCCAGACTGCTGCTGCAATGGTAATCGGCAATAAGATGATGATGAACCAGCCCATCGCGGCCACACGTTCACGTCCACCAGCGCCGCCTTGCACCCATTCGATGACCGCGGGCAGGGCCAGCACTGTGAACATGCCGAAGATAAGAGCAAATTCTCGCCAGCCCTGGATCATCGAGCGTTCATCGTAGTCGGGAGAAAGCTCAGCGCCCCAGCTCATGTGGGAAATGGTGATCAGCGTCCACCCGATATAAAGGATAATCATCCACCCAAACAAATAAGAGGCTGTATTGGACGACGCTGATGTTGCGCCAAACAAAGACCAAAAATCATTGATCCAACTGAACATGCCCACCCCCGTCAACGGGATGCTCGGCATAAAGAGCATGTAGGAAGACACCATCAAAATAGGCGCGGAAAGCACAATCCAGTGGCGACGCCGACCCCACCTGCTGGGATATCGGTCAGACAGGATACCAAGCACAGGGTCCGTAAAAATGTCCCAAAAGCGCGCGACCATGAAAATGGTGCCGACCAAAGTGAGGGAGAGCCCCATATCTTCTGCATAAAAGGGCGGCAAATAGACGACAATTGGTAGCCCAAGGGCTGAAATCGGAATGGCAGGCAAGCTAAACAGCGCCACGCGCCAACGTGGCAGTTTGTCGGTATTACTCATTAGGCCTCCCCAGAGGGCTTTTGTAGCGGTTTGCCGCCAGTTTGACTTTTTGTCATTTGGCACTAAAGAAACCGATCCGCGCCTAAATGTCTACCTCGCGTTAAAGTCTTTTAGATATTCTACGTTAGTTTTATGAGCATAGGCGCTATGCATAATGACAAAACGGGACCAAAAAGCTTGACCGCAGGGGCTGAAATGACGGGAACTTCCGGTAACAAGGAGCAGGATGTTGCAGCCCAATACGATGCTGTGCCTTATGAAGGTAAAACCTTTTCCCATACCTCCATTTCCAGGCTGGCTGGCATTGCACTGGCAGCAGGCCTGACGCCACCGCCCGCTAAAACGGCTCAGGTTTTGGAGATAGGTTGCGGCGACGGGGGCAATTTGCTCTCCATGGCAACGGCCTTCCCAGATGCGCATTTTGTTGGTCTTGATGCTTCCTTCGGCCAGATTGCCAGAGCGCAGGAAGTCATGATCGGCAGCCGCGTGCATAACGCGGAGTTGCATTGTCGCGGCGTGGAAATCCCTGGCGATGACCTAGGCTCATTTGACTACATCATTGCGCACGGCGTGTTCTCATGGATTACCGCGAGCGCCCGTACAAAAATGTTTGAGATGATCAAGTCTTGCTTAACACCCGGCGGCATCGCTTACGTGAGCTACAATTGTTATCCGGGATGGCACGCCATCGACGGGTTACGTAATTTGCTGATTAATCATTCGGCCGGCGCAAAAGATGACGCAACCCGCCTTCGTTCCGTTCGAAATCTCATGCGGATGTTGGAGCAGGGCATAGAGGCCGGAGCGCTTCCAGCCCTTGCGCACTATCTGCCAGCACTCAAGTCGAGCCGCGATGACCCCGACTGGTATCTCTTTCACGATCTTATTTCGAAGTACAATCAACCCTGCTATTTTTCGCAATTTATGGAGCGCGCAGAACGCCATGGTTTGCGGTTTGTTGGGGAGTCTGACCCTTTTCAAATGGTGCCTGGACAATTGCCCACCGCAATTCGCGATCAGCTCCCTGTAGGCATCGATCCAGTTACTCTTGGGCAATCGATTGATCATTTTACCAATGCCAAGTCCCGCTGCACCTTGTTGACCCATGATGACAATGTGGCCAATAAGCTGACCTGTTCTCAGCGTATGCAGGGTCTATATTTTAGATCAAAACTGATGCGAACAGACAGCGCGATGCCAAGCCGCGAAATGCTTAATGCTGAAACTGTTCTGTTCAAAGGGCCGTTTTCTTTCAACGCCCGTGGCGCAACTGAAATTGCCGCGCTCAGCATTGCAGCCAACCAGGGACGGTTGCCCATTGGGTTGGATGAGTTGCAGCAGAGAACGCAAGCATTGTTGGAAGCCAATGTATCAGAGGCAACAGACCCAGCGACAACGTTAAAAACTGTAAGTGAGTTGGCCGCCAAACTTGTGTCACTAGGCGGTTTTATTCCACACTCAGAGGGTGTGGCGACAGTAGCATCAGTGAGCAAAATCCCAAAGGTGTCGCCGCTGGCTATTTACATGGCACGCAATGATTTTCAATGGGTGAGCAGTATTGCTCACCACTCTGTGGGCGTAGACAAAACGTCACGCTTCATTCTATCCCGCCTGGATGGAACGCAGACGTTGGATCAAATTGCGGACGAGTTGGCCGGTCAACTGGCAGAGGGAAAACTGCACACAATCATTGCCGGTGCCACGCCATTGGAACGTGCGCGCAACACGGTGCGCCAAGTGCTCAACCACGCGGCCAAAAGCGGCTTGTTGGTGAACTAACCAGCTTTGCTTTTTTTAAGCGGCGCCAACGGCCATATCAGAACAGAACGGATTTGTTTTCTGTTCAACTTCAAATGTGGACATGGGGCCGTGGCCCGGCACAAAGGCGATTTCTCCGCCAAGCGGAAACAGCCGCTCGCGGATTGATGAAATCAATTGCTCATGGTTGCCACGCGGAAAATCTGTGCGCCCAATCGACCCTTGAAAAATCACGTCGCCCACGATGGCAAGCTTTGATGGCTCGTGGATGAACACCACATGGCCAGGCGTGTGCCCGGGACAATGGCGCACCCGCAGTGTCATGCCGGCGAGCTCTACTGTGTCTTCATCTTCCAACCAGCGGTCGGGTAAAAATGCGTCATAGGCTGGCATGCCATATTTAGCCCCTTGGGCTGGCAAGTCGTCGATCAAAAATTGATCATCCTTATGAGGGCCTTCGATGGGCACGCCGTGCTTGCGGGCCAGCTCTCCAGCCGCAGAGGCATGGTCCAGATGCCCATGGGTCAGCAAAATCTTTTCAAGTTTCACACCCGTCTGGGTCAGGGCATCTTCAATTTTCTCCAGATCACCACCCGGGTCCGTCACCGCACCCACCATGGTTTCATCATTCCAGATGAGGCAGCAATTTTGCTCAAGGGGCGTCACGGGAATGATGGCGGCTTTAAGAGACATGGGGCAGGAACCTTGGTTTTGAAAAATCGATGCACTCTTATAGCTGCTATTGGTGTGGCCCAAAAGGCTGCTTTAAGTGACCGCCATGGCTTTTTGGAAAGCAGGGCGTGTTTCCAGTCGCGCGACATAGGCTTTCAAATTGGTCATTTCGTCTGATACGCAGCCCAAGCGGTTGCTCATATAAATGGCGTGGCCCAGCATCGTGTCAACCGCTGAAAAGTCACCCAGAATATACTCGCGACCTTCCATTGCTTCATTGATGGGCTGCAGGGCGCGTGTGAGCAATTTTTGCGCCTGCATGCGCACCGTTTCGTCCTGGCGCTCAGGGGGCAACAGCAGTGTGTGCACAACGATGGTGTTGACCGGCGGCATCACCATGCCTTCGCAATAATGGAACCACTGCAGATATTCCGGAAATTTTGGATCGTCGACCGCTGGTTTCAGGCCGCCATTTTTGTGGCGTTCCAGAATATACTCCGCAATGGCGCCGCTTTCGAAGATCGAGATATCGCCATCATCCAACACAGGAATGCGACCGAGCGGGTGGCGGGCTTTATGGGCGTCAGACTTCAGGTCTTTGGGGTGAAAAGCCATCTTGTTCAGCTCGTAGGGCAGGCCAAGCTCTTCAAGCAGCCAGAGGCTGCGTTGCGCACGGGAGTTTGGAGCAAAATGAAGTGTGAGCATAGACAAGGCCTCTAAGTTTCTTTTTGGAATGCGACTTAGCCAAGATGTCTTAGAGGAGGAACAAGGGCAAGTATTTCGGGAGGCTGTTTTTGCTTCGATTTTGGATGTCTGGTGTGGCTTTCGATATTGATCAATAAAGCGCATAATGTATATTATGGAAAATATTAGACTATGAGAACCATAAGCGCCTGGCACCATGAAAAATGAACTCGCAAGCGCACCCATTGCATGGTGGCCCAATGTTATATTTTGAAGACATGGCGCAGCAGACGCGTGGTACCTCCTATCGCAGAGCCGCCAAGTTCACCGGTCAGGCGTTGTAGAGTGTCCGGGAATCCATGGTCCGGAATAGCATCATGCACAGCCTTGATTTGGGCTTTGCTCAATCCTTTACGGAGTTTGCCTTGTGAGACCTCCACCCAGTCAGCTTTGCGGATCGCGTTCACTAGATCTGCGCCTTGCCCTTTATAGGCCGTGATTTTGTGATGCCAATGGATCGCCGCTACTAGTGCATCTGGGTCCAGTCCAAAGTTGTTCTCCTGATTGTCCCTCAAGGCCAAATGTTCTGACGGCTCCAAGTATGCTAGGTCGCCATCCGTCCACAACCCAATATCATGATAGACAAGCGCCGTTTCCACCAGCGGACGGTATGTTTCGTCGTTCTTTAGGAAATGCATTGAAAAGCTCAGAACGCGATAGATATGCGCACGGTAAGCATCATAGTCGACGCCTATGGCGTCTTTATAGGGTGCCAAGAGCGCCTCGACCCGGTCGCTGTGGTTGATAATCTGAATGTCTTGGCGCATGTCTCTGATCCCTATGGTTCTTATTTCACCAGAAAGATGGTCCACTTCAGTGTCTTTTTCTATTGGCGTATATGCCATATATTGTGTGAATAATGCCAAATGACTGAAAAATGCTTAGACATAGTCATCCTAAATTTCCCAGGAGCCCTACCCTCGGCCGTCCTCGGGATTCACGAGATTCTGAGCCACGGCCTGAGCGCGTCTGGGGCCGTATTTAACATCCACACACTGTCGAACGAATGTGAGACCGGTGAGTCTATTGATTGCGTCATTGTGCCGCCCTCAAGCGATGAAGTGGACAAGTCAAAAGCGCCGTGGATATCCGGGTGGCTCGCTCAGCAACACAAACAAGGCGCACTCATATGTTCTGTCTGCGTCGGACTGATCTGGTTGCTGGAGAGTGGAATTATCCAGAACCGTCAGGTGACAACCCATTGGGCCGTAGCAAATCGGCTAGAAGAGCATCCGGGCGTCTGCTTGGATGTCGATCGTATGTTGATTGAATATCCCGATCTGATTACCGCTGGCGGCCTTATGGCCTGGGTTGATCTATGTTTGGCGCTGATAAACCGCTTTGTTGGGCAAGAGGTTGCAGCCGCTACCGCCCGCCATTTTGTTGTCGACTTCTACCGCCAGAACCAACGCCTGTATGCGCGGTTCGTTCCAAATCTCAGTCATGGCGATCAATCAATTCTGAGAGTGCAGAACATGATCGCGTCCAAATTCGCGACCAAAATTCAAAACACTGAACTGGCCGATATCTCCGGCATGTCGATGCGCAGTTTTCTGCGGCGGTTTAAGTCGACGACCGGCTATACGCCACTGGAATACACACAACAGGTTCGCATAGAAAGCGCGCGGAACCTTCTCATCCATAGCCAATTATCGATTGGTGAGATAGCGTTCCAAGTTGGGTACGCGGATCACTCATCGTTCGGTCGGCTGTTTCAAAAAAACGGTGGAGAAAGCCCCAAGACATTCCGGGAGCGTCACAGGAGAAGTGGCTTGGGAAATGAGAGTGGTTGAATCAGATTTCAGGCAACTTAGATCCATTGCGCAGAGGTCACCTGGAGAACAGTATTTTGAGTGTTTCTTGCCGCGGACATCCTCGCCCGTATCTTTCCAGTCGACCAACCCTCAAACATAGGCTTCTATAGAGTCTTAGGAATCAGGATAATCTGCGAACACGTCTGGAGGAGATGTTTTATGGATAAGCCCACTATCGCCGCCAAAGAACCCGCTAAGGTCGACGTCAAAGCTGGTGAAACCTATTGGTGGTGTCGCTGCGGCCTGTCGAAGTCCCAGCCATTCTGCGATGGCTCGCACAAAGGCACTTCGTTTGAACCCATGGAATATACAGCCGACAAAGACCGGCCATTGTTCTTCTGTCAGTGCAAACAAACCAAGCGTGCGCCGCTGTGCGACGGTGCCCATAACGATCTCTAGCTCATCGTTTCCCGCGCCGCATGTGCATGAACTGGTCAGCCATCTCGGATTTCGCCGTATGCACAAAGTCATATTGCTCGTAGAGCCCATGCGCGTCATCTGTGCCCAGCATCCACATATGTACGGTCTCTAAAGCTGGATCACTTGTCATTATGTCCATGAGCCATTTGCCAAAACCATTGCCACGCGCTGTCGGATCAATGATCACGTCGGAAAGCCAGGCAAACCGCGCCATATCGGTCACCAAACGGGCAAAGCCAACTTGATGTCCATCCGCAGCATAGATGCCATAAGGCCTTGAATTTACGACGCTATTCCAAATGGTTTCGGGCGTGTTTTCTGCTGCCCAATAGGTTTGCTTGAGCGCTTGCAAAAGCCAATCGCGATCAAGGCGATCCATGTCAGTCGAAATCTCAAAACCGTCTTTTATCCAGAGGCTTATTGACATTTGTTAACCTTATTTCTCGATCTCAATGACCATATTGTCATAGGCAGGCTCCACACCTTTTGGCAGCTCATCGACAAGCCTTTGGTAGTCGAGATCTACGTGCAGGTTGGTCAAAATACCGCGCGGGACTTTCAGCTTTTCAAGCCAGGAAACAGCCATGTCCACATGCGCGTGGCTTGGATGTGGCTTGTAGCGCAACGCATCCACAATCCAACAATCAACACCTTCAAGGGCTTCAAAACTTGCCTCAGGCAATCCCACCAGATCAGCGGAGTAGGCAACAGAGCCAAAACGAAAACCCAGCGAGCGAATGTCTCCGTGATCCTGATCGAATGGCAGAGCCGTAATCGGACCCCCTTCCCCTTCAATTGTCACAGGTTGAAGAGGGCGCATCAGGTGCGCGTTCAGGATGGGCGGATAGCTCGACCCTTCCGGCGTCTGGAAGCAATAGCCGAACCGCGACATCAGAGTTTCAGACGTATAGGCGTCCATATAAGTTTCAACGCGCTGCATCTTGTTGATGGCGACCATGCGCAAATCATCGATGCCGTGAGACTGATCCGCGTGATCGTGGGTGAACAAAACCGCGTCGATCCACTGTGTGCCCGTATCCAGCAATTGCTCGCGCATGTCCGGTGACGTGTCGATCAGTACCGTGGTTTTTTTGGAGGGATCGTCCTGCCATCGCTCAACAAGCAGGGAACAGCGACGGCGGCGGTTCTTTGGCTCTTCGGGATCACAGTTGCCCCAATAGCCACCAATACGTGGCACACCACCAGACGAGCCGGACCCCAGAATGGTGAACCGCATGGTCATGCCAAATTCTCCCGCGAGGCTTTCGTAAATAGACGGAAGAAATTGTCCGTGGTGGCAAGTGTCAGCGCATCCACATCAATTCCCTGAAGGTCAGCCACTTTGGCTGCTGTGTGCGCCACAAAAGAAGGCTCATTGCGCTTGCCGCGATTTGGAATGGGTGCCAGATACGGTGCGTCCGTTTCCACGAGCAGCCGCTCTAACGGCATATCTTTCACACTGTCTTGCAGCTCTTGGGCGCTTTTGAATGTGACGATGCCCGAGAGCGAAATATAAAGGCCCAGATCAAGTGCTTTCATGCCCAGCGCTCGGCTGGAGCTAAAGCAATGCAGCAGGGCGGGAAACGCTCCCTTCTCCATTTCACGTGTCAAAATTTCGGCCATATCGTCATCCGCGTCGCGTGTGTGAATGACCAGTGGCAATTTGGTTTCGCGTGATGCCGCGATGTGCGCCAAAAAGTTTGCCTTTTGGGCCTCGCGCGGGCTGTGCTCATAAAAATAGTCCAGCCCGGTCTCCCCAATGCCGACAACCTTTGGATGGCGCGCCATCTCAATCAGGCGTTCAGTGGCGACATCAGGCTCCGCTTCGGCTTCATGCGGGTGAATGCCCACCGTGCAGACGATGTTGTCATAGGTTTCGGCGACCTTCAGCACTTTGTCGAAGTCACGCAGTTTGGTGCCGATCGACACCATCATGCCCACACCAGCATCGCTGGCGCGGGAAACCACATCATCTAGCTCATTCTCAAAATCAGGAAAATCGAGATGGCAATGGCTATCAACGAGACGGGCGCTGGACGGCTTGTTACTCACGAGGCAGCCTCCGGTTCGGCATAACGCGGGAAAACGGCTTCTGGCTTTGGCAGGTCGGTTCCGGGTTTCAACCGGTGGTCTGCACCGCAAAAGGCGAAGCTGCGCTCGCCCAGCGGTACTGCCAGAACGTCGAGAAGCTTGGCAGCACTATCAGGCATGATGGCTTGAGCAATGAGTGCGACGTTGCGCACAATTTCCGCCGTCACGTAAAGCACGGTGCTCATGCGCTCAGGGTCAGTTTTTTTCAATGCCCAGGGTTCTTCGCCTGCGAAATATTTATTGGCGTCCCCGACGACGTCCCATACGGCAGCGAGTGCCTTGTTGATGCTCGTGGCGTCTATGTGGCCACGGGCGACATCCAACATGCCATCGGCTTGCGCCAATATTGTCAGGTCTTGTGGTTGCAANTCGCCGGGTGTCGGCACGACGCCGCCCAGGTTTTTGTTCAGCATGGACAGGGATCGCTGCGCCAGATTTCCTAAGTCGTTGGCAAGNTCTGCATTGATGCGGTTGACCAGGGCTGTTTTGGAAAAATCTCCATCATTGCCAAAAGGCACTTCGCGCATGAGGAAATAACGCACTGGATCAAGTCCATAAGTTTCTACAATCTCAAATGGGTCGATCACATTACCGAGTGATTTTGAAATCTTCTGACCTTCATTGGTCCACCATCCATGCGCGAACACACGTTTGGGAAGCTCAATGTCAGCAGACAAAAGAAAGGCCGGCCAATAGACCGTGTGAAAACGCAAAATGTCTTTTCCGATCATGTGCAGGTCAGCAGGCCAAAACTTTTTGAACAATTCGTTTTCTTGATCGGGATATCCAACAGCTGTGATGTAGTTGGTCAGTGCATCCAGCCAGACGTAAACCACATGGTCGGGATCATCCGGCACGGGCACCCCCCAGTTGAAAGTGGTGCGTGAAATAGAGAGATCCTTCAGACCACCTTTAACAAAGCTCGCGATCTCATTACGGCGGCTTTCTGGCAGAACGAACCCAGGCTGGTCAAACAGCTCAAGTAATTTGTCTCCATAAGCTGAGAGCCGGAAGAAATAACTCGGTTCTTCCACCCACTCAACCGGCGCACCTGTTGGCGCAAGTTTTTCGCCATCCGCACCTTCTATCAGCTCGCCCTCACCGTAAAACGCTTCATCGCGCACGGAATACCAGCCCGCATAGGAATCCAAATAGATATCGCCCTTTGCGGCCATCTTGCGCCAGATANCTTGAACGGCTTCGATGTGGCGTGGCTCGGTCGTGCGAATGAAATCATCGATGGAGAAGTTCATCGTCTCAACGAGGGCCTGAAAACGCCCTGAGACTTGTGCGCAAAGTTCCTGGGGCGTGATGCCTTGTGCTTCCGCTGACTTTTCTACTTTTTGCCCGTGCTCGTCATTGCCCGTGAGGAAGAGAACATCAAAGCCATCCAGCCGCTTGAAACGCGCCATCACATCACAGGCAAGCGTCGTATAAGCGTGCCCGATGTGTGGCACGTCATTGACGTAATAAATCGGCGTTGTGATGTAGAAACTCTTGTTTGCAGACATTTTGAAGCGCGCTTTCTGGATCAATCAGCGAGAGAGTAAAGGGCAAAGAAAATCTTGTGGAAATCGGGTAGTCGCTCAGGCGGGTACCGATGTGCGCGACGCACCCAATCGTGAGACCGCCTCAAGCATCGAAAATGCATTCAAAATCACGAGCTTACGGTCCATATTTAATGCTTCGGCACGATTGGCTAACTCGCCAATCTTTTCCCACACCTCGACCCAGCGATCAAGGCTGACGCCAGACGTAAGTCTGTGCATCGCATCCGCTTCCCCTGCCATAATTTCTGGTTCAGGGGTGGCTCCAGCGCCTTGGCGCACCGCTCGCACAATCCAGTCCCGCAATAAGTCGATCAACATTTGAAAGGTCTGTTCAGCGCCCCGTCGTGCAGTTTTGTCGGCCAAAGCGTGCAGAGCCTCAATATTGGTTCGTGGCATTTGGCAAAGCAGTTTCACCATTTCCTGATAGAGCGCCAGCCCTCCACCGTCGGCAATCGTCAGGGCACGACCGGCACTGCCTTCGGCCAGCGTCTCCAGCGCGTTCATGCCGTCAGCAGCAAGTGTTACCCCATTGTCAGCTAGAATTTGCGAAATGGCGTCGCCGCCGAGAGGCTTCATCGCNANATGNCGGCAGCGTGAGCGGATGGTAGGTAATAATCGGCCAGGTTGATGACTTACCAGTAGGAAAAGTGATTTTGCAGGTGGCTCTTCTAAGACTTTGAGCAGAGCGTTTGCAGCGTTTGCGTTCATCTCATCTGCGCTATCGACCAGACATATCCGCCAACCCCCTGCTCCTGCACTTTTGCCAAAGAAGCTCGTTGTTTTACGAACTTCGTCCACGGGGATCACGGTTTTTGCTTTTTTTGTCTTTTGGTCGACGGGGCGCCGAATGGCCAGCAAGTCCGGATGGCCTTGCGCCACAATCTGGCGAACGGCAGGCATATCATCTGGCACGCCAAGCTCACTCACNCCCAAGGCTTCCGCAGCTTGTGAATCTGGATAGGTGAGTAAAAACTTTGCCATGCGATAAGCAAGTGTTGCTTTTCCTATGCCTTTGGGGCCGGTGAGCAACCAGGCATGGTGCATACGTCCACTCATAAAGGCATCAAACAAGGTCGCCTCTGCTACCTCATGACCATAGAGCTGTGAAGTGTCACGGGGGTGGCGAAACTCGCCTAATCTGTCGGGTTCAGGTAGGTCACTCATGGCCACAAATTAACACGGTAAGAGCGTCTTGTCAGAGGTCAAAATGAGCCAACGCCATCGCTAAAGTCATCTCGGCAATTTCGTCGATGCTCAATGCCGCATTTATGACTTTGCATCGGCCTGGTTCGCGAGCTGCAATGTCGAGGAATGCCCCCCGAAGCGTTTCGTGGAACGCAGAGCCCATTTTCTCATATCGGTCTTCGCCCTCACCGCGCGCCTCTGCACGTGAAAGCCCCACCTCCACAGGCAGATCAAATATGAAAGTAAGGTCAGGCAAAGTGGGACCAACGACAAGCTTCGTGAGTTCTTCAATCGCCTCGCGACCTATCTCTTGTGCGTATCCTTGATACGCCATCGTGGAGTCAACAAAGCGGTCGCACAAAACCCAGGCCCCTTGCTCGAGCGCGGGCTTAATCGTGCGAGCGATATGGTCTGACCGTGCCGCAAAATGAAGCATAGCTTCCGTCAGCGCAGTCCACCGCTCAGGTTCACCAGTGACGAGCAAGGAGCGAATGTCCTCAGCTCCTGCAGAGCCACCGGGTTCGCGGGTCAAAACAACCTTATGACCAAGGTTTTTCAAGCGGTCTGCCAGCAGTCGGATCTGTGTCGACTTTCCGGCTCCTTCGCCACCTTCGAATGTTATGAAACGCCCGGCGTCCATCTGGTCGTGCCCTACTTGCCTTCGATCATTTGAAGGAGTGAGCTGACCGCACGGCCAAACAGGCCAATTTGATCGACATTTGCACCCGCATAAACAGGGAATGTCTGCGTCGGTGTGTCTGGCGCCGAAACTGTCAGTACTCCAACTTCTTGGCCCGCGCGAATGGGCGCTGGAATGGGCCCATCAAAATTGACAGCAACCTTCATTTCGCGGCGCGCTGCACGCGTGAGGATTAATTTTACGTCTTCGGCAACGACAAGCGGTACGAGATCATAGGTTCCCTGCCACACCTCCGCGTTTTCGACGACTTCGCCAGAGGCATAAAGGTCGTAAGATTGGAACTCGCGAAAGCCCCATTGCAAAAGACGTTCACTTTCCTCTGACCGTTCTTTCTCGGAGCCAAGCCCGTTCGTGACAAGGATCAAGCGGCGTCCGTCACGCACAGCTGAGGCGACAAGGCCATATCCTGATGCTTGCGTATGCCCGGTCTTCAAGCCATCAACACCCATATTGAGATAGAGCAATGGATTGCGGTTGGACTGAGTGATGCCATTCCAGGTGAAATTGAGTTCGGAATAATAGTGATAAAATTCGCCAAGGTCATAGATGTGATGGCGCGCAAGCGTGGCCAAATCGCGCGCAGTCATCAGGTGCTCTGGGTCAGGCCANCCCGTTGAGTTTCGAAACGTGGCTTGTTCCAAACCTAGCTCTCGCCCACGACGGGTCATCTCTTCNGCAAAGGCTGCNTCGGANCCTGCAAGACCTTCTGCGAGCGCAATGCANGCGTCATTACCAGATTGAATGATCACGCCTCTAATAAGGTCTTCAATTGAAATACGGGAATTGACCTCTGCGAACATGGTGGAGGAACCGGACGCAGACCCCCCTCGGCGCCATGCGTCTTCAGAAATCAGAAATGTATCCGTGAGCTTTAGTCTGCCTTCCTGCAGGGCCTCAAACACAAGCGTCATGGTCATGAGTTTGGTCATACTCGCAGGCGCCATCAGGTCATCACCGCCCTTTTCAAACAAGACGATGCCTGTTTCGCCATCGACCAAGACGGCGTGTGTCGCTTTGGTTTCAAAAGCAATTGCCCAGGCGCTGGACGTAACGCCTACCAGCAAAACGGCCGACAAGAGGCTGGACAGAATGAGTTGAGAAAAACGAAATGGCATTGGACTCTCTACGGTTCAATCAAGGGAGTGGGCGCTGGCGCGAAAAGACGGGGCATTCGTCAATACAATACCTCAGGAAAGATGTTGTGCGAGAATTATTCAAAAATGACACGAGCGCCGCGGTGACCACGCCCTGAAACCTGTTGTAAAAGTGAGTTGGCGGCTTGTGGGTTGGAAGTAGGTCCAAGACGAACGCGGTATAGCTCTGTGCCATTTACGTTGATTGGGTGAATGTTGACAGGCCCCAAATCGGCCAATTGAACTTTTAGGGCCTCTGCGTTAGCAATGTTAGCGAAGGCGCCTGCTTGCACGTAGGTGCCTGGTACAATGGCGACAACGGGTGCTTGCAGAGGTGCTGCTGCCTGAGTAATCGCCGGTGCAGATGGCGCGGCCATAACAGCAGCGGCGACAGGCGCATCAGGAATTGGCGCCATGTCTGTTGCTAACAATGTACCGGCACCTGCAACGGCAGAACCGGGAATGGCCGTGGCAAGGGAGGCAACCTGTACCGCTTGTGTTGGAATTGCAGCAACTGGCGCCCGATCAGAGGGTTGCTCAGGTGGCGGGGCCACAAAACTATCGCCGGCCGTAACCGTTTGGATGTCTGGTACATCGCCATCCAAAGGCGCGCGTCGTAGATATTGTACGCGCACTCTTGCCGTTCCCTGGTTCAAATAGCCGAGCAGTTCAGCAGAGCGCCGTGAGAGGTCAATCTCACGTTCGCGGGCAAAGGGGCCACGATCATTAATCCGCACGACAAGTGATCGCCCGTTTTCCAGGTTGGTCACGCGCGCATAAATCGGCATTGGCAACGTTGGGTGCGCGGCGGTGATCAGATTTTGATCAAAGACTTCACCATTGGCTGTTGGTTTGCCATGAAAGTTTGGGCCATACCAAGAGCCAATGCCTTCATGGTCATAGTTTTCGTCCTCGGCAGGATAATACCACTCGCCATCGATTTTATAGGGATCACCAATTTTATAGAAACCGCCGCCGGTCGCCCCGGTAGCACCGATGGACTTTGCCACATGGGCACCTAATTGAGCCTCCGCACATCCAGACGCGATCAAGGGACCGCTGAGCATACCAACGAAAAAAAGTGCTTTCATGGCTTGTTTAGATCCAAGCTCTGCCCGAAGTGCCAAGGCGCGCAATTTTGAAAGGGTGAGCAGCGTCATCGATGTATTTGGCATCTGGTGGTTCACTNCCTGCGACCAGAAATAAGTCGCCGCCTTCGAATCAGAATGAGAAAGTCATTCTAGTTATACCGCCGCTTGACGGTTCCCGCCAAGATTTGACGCCATAATCGCTTGAGCAAATCACCATATGAACCGCCAGCCATATGGCACTGGAGAGACAGGTGATATGGTCCACTAAACTGTTTCATGAAAATTTCGACGAATTCTTAACGTGGAGTCCCAATTTGTCCGATCAACAGCCACAAAATAGCTCGCTAACACGCCAATTGGTTGAGTTGATTCGTGCAAAGCCCGTAACAGAAGCTGATTTGCAAGCCGCGGCCCTTTTCACATTGGATGCAATTGCTAACACCTGTGCGGGTAAAAACTCGGATCCGGGCCGTGTCTTGCTCAATTGGTTCCATGAGGNTCAAGCCACCAACCTGGCACAAGGCACAGGCAAAAGTGCTTTTTTGCTGGGATCCCTCACTCACATTCTTGAAACCGATGATCTGCATAGGCAGTCTGTTGTGCACCCTGGTTGTGTGGTCGTGCCCCCCGCATGGGTGATGGCCGCAGCCAAAGGCATCACAGGACGCCCGTTTTTAACTGCCATCCTGCATGGTTTTGAGGTGACCACGCGCGTTGGCATGGCCGTGGGTGCTGAGCACTACCGGATTTGGCATAACACAGCGACCTGTGGACCGTTTGGCTCCGCGATGGCCTGCGCAGCACTTCTTAAATTGGACGATGAAGCGACGATNCATGCTTTGGGCAATGCGGGAAGTCAGGCATCTGGCCTATGGGAGTTTCTGGAAACNGGNGCCATGACCAAGCACCTGCATGCGGGTCACGCAAGTGAAGCGGGATTGAGAGCCGCCGAGCTCGCGCGTCATGGGTTCACCGGACCGCCTAAAATTTTGGAAGGTGAAAAAGGTTTNTTCCGGGCAACGTGCACTGATCCAAACCCGGATGCTGTTTTGGCGAACCCAGATGCGCCATGGCAATTGCTTGGGACGTCAATAAAACCCTGGCCGTCGTGTCGGCACACGCATCCAGCCATTGATGCTGTCGAGGAAATCAGACTTACGCTGAAAAAGCGCTCGATCAATCCAATGAGCGACGCCATTGAAAAGATTGAGGTGCGTGTGTATCAGGCAGCACTTGATGTTTGCAATCGGCCTGCACCGATGAGTGAATATGAAGCAAAGTTTTCTCTACAACATACTGTCGCTGCGGGGCTCGCGCTCGACAAAGTTGCGTTTGATGCCTTTGGCGACAAAGCACGTGAACACCTTGGTCCGTTGCGCGCAAAGGTCAGCGTGGCGCTGGGCGAACCCTATGCATCCGCCTACCCGCAATCGTGGGGAAGTGAAGTCACCGTCACACTAAAAACGGGCGAGACCATCGCGCAAAAACGACGTCACGCGAAAGGCGATCCAGAGGCGCCCCTGCCCCACGAAGAGATGATCGCCAAAGCGCAGATGTTACTCCGCCACGCAGGTGCAGCCAATGGTGATGCTTTCATTGATGCCGTTTTGGCCTTGCCTGGCAACAGGGCCCTGCCGTTGTTGCCGATAGCTTTTTGATTGGGCTCAGCAAAAAGAGCAGGTTGCTCAGACGGCGATGTAGCTGAGGTAGGCTTGTGCAGCAGCGCCGATTAAAACCGATCCCCAGATCCAGCTTGTGCGCGCAAGAAAGCCACGCTTCGCTGCGGTCTCCGCAGGAGCAACAGAAGCTGTTTCGGTGGAAGCTTCTTCAGCCTCAGGTGGCGCTGTCACGATGGGCATGGGCAATCGATATTCCCGAAGGCCAGAAATGAACACATATGTCCCCAGCACGACCATTGTCACTGCAGGCACCCACCATTGTGTGAAATCGACTTCCATAACCCTACCAACTCATTCTTCTTGTTACATTTCCCCGAGCCCGCTGGATCTGTCGCCCAGTTCGCGCGTTTACTTGCCGCATTGTGTCAAACTGGCGGTCCTTTAGCAAAGCTCATTTCTCTCAGAGTGCTTATGTGGTTAGCGAAAATGAGACCTGTTAACCATACTAGGGTAGTGTTTCGTCCGCGATACCAACGATGGAGCCCCGATGCCACACGAAAATCGAGAAATAGTGTTTTCAATGAACGAGTTTCTCGATGCGTTAATGCGCTATAATGAGATGCGAGGCGGGGTGCGCTATCGCGTGCATCAATTGCGTAGTGCCGGCGTCGACAAAACCAAAAATGGCGTTGCAGATCTCACATTTGAAGATGGTGAGACCATTGGATTTGGAGAGTCAGACGTATTGGCGGCTCTTATTGCCTATTGCATTGAGCACAAAGTGCCTCTGCCCGCCAGAGCGGGTAAAAAGCTGATCGTCACGGATGATACAGTTCAATTGGTCATCGAAAGTAAGACAGATTGGGTGGCACCCGTCCCTATTCCGCTAAAAGTACGTTGAGGGCGCGAAAATCGAATGTTCTTACTTTCGGAATGCCAGGTTATTTGCTAAACGATCACAATCTGATCAGCCTAAGTATCGACTGAGTCGATATTGATCCCTGCGGAGGGGTGCGAGAGTGGTTGAATCGACTGGTCTTGAAAACCAGCAGGCGTGCAAGCGTCTCGTGGGTTCGAATCCCACCCCCTCCGCCACTAAAAAA
>JGI24723J26617_10001271_pt1 | contig 22587 bp, 7 predicted proteins | sample Cruoilmetagenom6_FD_26617 | JGI IMG/M metagenome (IMG submission 26617)
TTTTAATGACAAGGTCGAGGCCGGGCAGGTATTGGCGCGGTTAAACACCGACCAGCTTGAAATCACCCAGGAACAGGCGCAGGCAACGCTGGCGATCCGCGAGGCAAGGGTCGCCGAGGCCGAGGCGACCTATGGTGAATCGCGCACGCAATACGAGCGGGCGATCAGCCTTCAATCCACCGGTGTTATTTCATTGGAACAATTAACCACAACGCGGGTCGGATTTCAGCGCTCGGAAGCCTCCCTGAATATGGCAAAGGCCGAAGTTCGGATTGCCCAAGCCAGTTTGCGCACGGCTGACGCAAACTTGGCAAAAGCCTGTATATGCTCGACAATTGACGGGGTCATATTGGATATGGACGTGGTCGTTGGCCAGATCGTGCAGTCAGCGGTCCAGACCTCACCGCTGTTTTCCGTTTCCGAAGATCTGGAGCAGATGGCCCTGCATGTTGATATCGACGAAGCGGATATCGGGAGCGTTGATGTCGGAAATCCGGCAACCTTTTCGGTAGAAGCCTATCAGGGCGAGCGCTTTGACGCGGTTATATCCGAGATCCGGTATTCACCGCAAACAATCGAAGGTGTCGTCACCTATAAAGCCATTTTACGGGTCGATAACGCAGATATGCGTTTACTGCCGGGGATGACAGCAACGGCTGAAATTCTCGTTTCTCATGTAGCCGAAGCGCTGGTCGTATCGAATGCGGCTTTCAGGTTTACACCGCCCGTTGTTGAGGCGGTAGTTGAGGATAGCGGCTCCGGACTTCTCGGTGTGCTTTTCAGCAGCGCACCATCCTTCGCCCCCTCGACACGCAACGAACCGGACGCCGAGGGGCGCAGAATAATCTGGGTTATGCGCGAAGGTGAATTAACCTCCGTCAAGGTCCGCCCCGGAGCCTCAGACGGTATTGTAACGGAGATTCTCGATGGGGAGATATCATCGGGAGACACCGTAATAACTGACATAGAAATAGTTGAATGATGCCCGGCGAGACTCCTCAAGATACAAGTGCGCACCGAGCGGCGGAGCTTATCGAGTTCCGGAAAATCACCAAGATTTACGGCGCCGGCGAGGGCGAAGTCCGCGCTTTGCAGGGGATCGACCTCAAAATCATGGCCGGAGAATTCGTGGCGATTATGGGGCCCAGCGGTTCCGGCAAATCGACAGCAATGAATATCGTCGGGTGTCTGGATTCCCCGACCAGCGGCCAATACCTTTTTAGCGGAAATGAAGTCGGCACCCTTGACCGCGATCAAAGAGCCCTACTCAGGCGAAATTACCTAGGGTTTGTGTTTCAGGGATACAACCTGCTAGCGCGGACTTCGGCTCTGGAAAATGTCGAGCTTCCCCTAATCTATTTGGGCATGTCACGATCCGAGCGCCGCAAGTTATCCTACGAGGCTTTGGATAAAGTCGGGTTGAAAGGCCGGGAAAAGCACGGGCCCTCACAGCTATCGGGTGGGCAGCAGCAGCGTGTTGCTATCGCACGGGCGATCGTCACCCGCCCTGCGATTTTGTTGGCGGATGAACCCACTGGCAATCTTGATACCGCTCGCAGTGTCGAGATCATGAACATTCTTGAGAGCCTCAACAAAAAGGATGGCATCACGATTTTGATGGTCACCCACGAACCCGAGTTGGCTGAATACGCGAGCCGACTCGTCCACTTTGTTGACGGCCGCATTGAATCTGACGTTCCGAACCAAAGGCGGGGCAGACATGTTTTTTGAAACCTTCCGCCTGGCGCTTCACGCGATTCTCCGAAATGCGACACGGTCCTTTTTAACCGTGCTCGGTATCGTTATCGGTGTGGCTGCGGTTATCGCCATGGTTACGGTTGGGCAAGGGTCTACGGATCAGGTCGAGGATGAGGTTGCCTCACTCGGCACCAACCTGTTGATGGTTATGCCGGGAGCAACACAACAAGGGCCGGGAACTGGCGGCAGTGCCTCAAGCTTCACAATTGCCGATTCCGACGCCATTGAATCCGAGCTGGCCAGCATTCGGGTATCAGCCCCGACAAACACCCGAATGCTGACGGCTATATTTGGCAATAGTAACTATGCAACAACGGTGACCGGCACAGACAATCGGTTCATGGATGTGCGCGACTGGAATGTTGCCGGTGGGCGTGCTTTTTACGAGAGCGAATTGCGCAGTGGCACAATGGTATGCATCATTGGCGAAACCGTTAAGAAAGAGCTTTTTGGTAATAGTGATCCGGTTGGCACCTTCATTCGCCTCAAACAGGTCTCGTGCCGGATCATCGGTGTGATGGAAGAAAAGGGCGCTTCCAGCTTTGGCACTGATCAGGATGACCTCATATTGGTTCCGATCCGCGCCTTCCAACGGCGCATCGCCGGCGATCGTGATGTTAACCTGATTTATGCTTCGGTAAGGGACGCATTCACAACAGAAAAGGCGACGGTCGATATTGAAAACCTGCTCCGGGATAGGCGCAATATAGATTTTGGTGAAGAAGACGATTTCGGGGTTATGGATATGAAGCAGATCACCTCGATGCTCACGGGAATTACCAACGTTTTGACAGGGCTATTATCTGCGGTCGCCGCCGTTAGCCTGCTGGTTGGCGGTATAGGTATTATGAATATCATGCTTGTNTCTGTGACCGAAAGAACACGTGAAATCGGCATCCGCCTTGCAGTTGGCGCAAGCGAAGGTCAGGTGCTGCTGCAGTTCCTCGTTGAGTCGATCGTGTTGTCTGTCATTGGTGGCCTGCTCGGCATTTTGCTCGGCCTCGCGCTTGGTTTTTTAGGAGCCGTAGTGTTGAAAATTCCCTTCACACCGGACCCGAAAATTATTTTGATTGCGTTTGCATTCTCGGCAATGGTCGGCGTGGTATTCGGCTACTTTCCGGCAAGGCGCGCAGCGAGGCTAGACCCAATTGACGCGCTTCGGCATCAGTAATTCCGATGCAAGATTAATCCGCCGCATCGATCGCTAGGGCTCGTGTTGTTCTAGGGAAATAGAGGATCGGGACTTTCCCTCGTTATTCGTCTGTTTGAGTAAGTGTCTTGCTCTGCCCCCAGTTAACTGGACCATTTTGAATGAGAGTTTCTGTTTTGCTTTTCTGGCTGGAAGAAGGAGCGAAAGAAACAACAAGATTAATATCCGACAAGTACTACTTAAAATAGACTGTAGCGGCAGGCATTTGTCACAGCGACCAAGCGGAAAAAGTTATGTGACGTAAACAAATACAGTTGATTTATATTTGGATAGATGATTAATTACTTGAATTGTCTAAGTAATTATCTATTTTTATTATCTACAGGAAAATATGAGCGAAGCCGATAATTATCTAATGGTACCCGTTCGGTTGGACGCGCTAAGGGTTGATTCAACGCTCAAGTCCCGCCCCGCAATGGCCGATTTTTCCAAATTGCCATATTTTGATGGAAGTCGCGATGTAAATGGCGGAACAGCATTTGTCAGTGAAGAACTGGTTAGCGCACCCTTTGACGATACAGGAGAGCTTTCGCCGGGCGTACACCTTCACTGGGCTTTACCAGATGCCTTGACGCAAAGCTTGGATGTTAGATCCAAAAAAGACAAAGAATTGGAAGCTCACTCCAAAAAACCCAAAGGATTTGCGTTCCCTGCGGTTCCAAACATGTGGCTCATCACCCGATACGATGGTGAGGATACAGTTGGCACCTCGTATTTGGTTGAAAGTGACTATGTCTACCCTCCTGGTGAAGGTGCTACTTCGGGCGCGGTGTGCTATCCGATCGGATATGAGAATGCTGGCCCTGGAGAGCCCCCTTTCAGATATATGGGCCGCTGTCTGGATGAGGCGCATTGGGGCTGGTTAGACAAGCCTCATGAACACCTAAAGCAGGTCACCGGCTATTCGCTTACGGCACTGGGCTATGGCGAGCCGACCTTCTCGGCGTTTTACCAGAATTGTCATAGTGTTTTTGGCTTTAAAGACCCAAAACCTCCAATTAAGGGGGTGGAGACGACCTATTATCTCGCGGGCTGGTATCGCGAAGCAGAACATGATTTTTGCCATGCTGATATTGTTAAAAAACACTTTGCTCACCGTGCCTTTGATTTTGAGAATGCGAAGAAAAATACAAGCTGCCATAGCCAGAACGGGTTAAAGTTTTCGCAGTCCTTTAATTGGAACGTCGCAAAGAATGAAGTTGAGGGCGCAACGGACTTTCCTGTCAACTCACTCTATTTTTCCCGTCTCATCCTTACTGCGGATAAACCCCCAAAAGCGCAAGACTCTATGGCATCGCTAAGTGTTTCGATTGCCAATACAGCAACAGAAGCTCTATCGGCGCATTTGGCGGAAGCTTTGCCGGGCAATAAGAGTGAAATTGAAGACAAGTTGGAAGCTCTGCATCTTTTGCAGGACCTTGACCATTTAAGCGTGGATACCGGTCCCAAATTCAGGGAAGCCCGCCATGCAAGGGGGTTTCAAGCGGTGCCTTCGGGGGTATTGTGGGAACTACGTGCTGCACAAGCCGAAACCAAAGCCGGGGCGGTCAAACCGGCCCGCTCGAATGTGGGCCTGCCAATAGAGCTAGCGCATAGCCTGAACAACCTGAACGCAGTTCAAAAGAAACTGGATGAAAACGAAGCTGCTACAAATTCGGTTCGAAGCGTTATTTTTGCGGATTGGTATAAATATCAACTTTGTAAGTATCCACCTGGAGACCAAGGAGAAGATTATCCGCAGATTGACGAGGCGCAGTTCCTGCTAAAAGAGCACGATTTTAAGTGGCTTAAGAAATTCACCGATAGTAAAACAAAACTGGAAAACAAACTCACGGACGCAAAGGCTCAAATAACAGAGCAGCTTAAGAAGCTTGATGAAGAGGCTATTGCGAAGCACAAGGCGAGCAAGTCCTCCGTTCCTATCGAGCCCCCACTCTACACTCTGGCGAAGGTAGCGGCCCCGCGATACTGGGAGCCTGCCGAGCCTGTTATCTTGCTCACCGGACCACAGGTTAAACCAACCGATAGGCATGGGCAAAGTGGTTCAATTGATTGCGGGATATTCGCCAAAAAGCCCGTTGACTTGCGTTTCCAATCCGCCGGGTTAAAGGAAAAAATTGACGCGTTGTTTGTGGAAGCCCGCAAGCGGACAGACCCGAAAAATTCAAGCCCAGAGCCGATTGGATTCCGTCAGACTGGCGGAGACCCATGGACCCCGCTTATTGTGGAATGGGAAGCCGAGCTACGCTCTCTATACCAGGATCGCAACCTTCAGAACAGGCAGACCTATACCTATAGCGCCAACCATATTTTAAGCCAGTATGAGATGCTGCAAAATAATACGGATCTCGTACCTCTTGAGTCTCTTAAATCATCACCGGAATCGCTGAAGGTCGACACCCAACCCTCGGTTTTTCAAGGCAGAGGGATATTAACGCCGCACGCCAAGCCCACGCTCATCCAGCAGATCGAGCAATATCTAAAGGCGCACCTGTACCCGTTTTGCGAGGACACGGCTGGCCTGCACCCTGAAAGTAAAATGAAAGAGGAAAAAGCGAACGCATTTATGCAGGCACGCTATCTGGCTCTCGATCAAGACACACGTATGTTATTTCGGTTTCTGGATCACAAGCTCACCCCAGCAAAAGACAGCGCAACACCTTTTCCAGAAGACAAACGTGAAGAGATAATGGAGTGGTATCAAACCTCCGATATGGTTTCATGCGACAAATTCATTCATGAAATACTGGAAATCCAGAAACACATAACTGATAATTTTAATGTGCTCACTCAAAGCCTTGGTGGATTCAATGCAGCATTGTTAGCACGTAAGCAAACATTTCAGCTTACGGTTGGAGATCCGCTTGCGTTTCCGGATCAAAATGCGATCGGCGACACTGAAAATAAGTGGCAGCTTTCGGACTACCGGCAATTCGCAAATGACGTAAAGGACAAGGTGGGCGGGCACAACAGGTTTGCGCCCAACCCGATGCAGGGCTTCGCGCCGGTACGGGATGGTAGAATGCGGCTGTCAAAGCTACGGCTTACAGATACATTTGGACGAACTGCGGATATTCCAACGAATGTGTTGGATAATGCGGGCAAAAGCGACACATTTTCCAGCCCTGACCCAGATGGTCTCTCGCCCGGAGAGTTTGTTTTGCCACCTCGGTTTACCCAACCTCTAAGGCTTGGGGTTGCGCTGGTTGGCGGGGGAGCACGTTGATGGTGGAGAAAGTTCCGAAACTGCCGAAGATTTAGAAACAAACGCCCACCCTGCGACCTCTCCGATATGTGGTTGGCTGGTGCCCGTTACGGCTGATAACAGCCTTGAAGTTTTTTCCAGTGATGGTGATCCACTCGGTCGGCTTGATAAAAATGGTGAGTGGCACCCCCCCATAGGCCGCGAGGGCTTTAACGCCGAGGCCAACGACCCGGAACTCGAAAAAGCGATACCCAACGCGCATTTGCGCCGTGTTGTCCGCTGGGCAAGAGGGAAGGACGGCATATACAGTATTTTCTTGTCCACCCTCCAAAACGCACAGGAAAATGTTGAACCTTCAGACTGGGCAGCCCATGAGGCGATGTTTCTGATGATCGGGCGGCCCATTGCGGTTGTTAGAACTAACCTAAAAATGGATATGCAGGGCTTGCCGGCGCTAGATCCAAGCTGGGAAACCTATCGCAAGGCGCTAATGAACGGCCATAACCTGCAACTTGAAAGCGCGCAAATACGCGACGTGAATGTTTCTGTCAGAGTCGGAGAGCATAGCCAGTTTAATGACGGTCTACTGGGGTATTGGTGCGAAACACCCGCAACCAAAGGCCATCCGGCGCCAGACTTGCCAGCGGAGTTTTTATCCCCGCAGGCTGATACAGATAGAGAAACCAGAAAAGTGGGCGATCGTTCGGTGCGTGCCGCGCAGGATAAACATGATCAAGCCGAGCCTTTTAACATTGAAATGAGCTTGAACGACGATGCCAAAAACCTAACATTGCTGATGGACCCTCGGGGAAAGCTGCACGCAAGTTGTGGTGTGCTGCCAGTAAAGTCCATCCAGATACCGCCAGATCAATGCCTTCAAGCCCTAAAGAAAATTGAGATCAGTATTCGGGTGATGACCGTGCTATCGCCCCAAAAACCTTTTGAAGGCGAAATGGCCGCAATCGAGATGATCCGACCAAATGTTGAGGGATATGACACTTCCTGGACCGAACAGCGCGGAAAATCCCATTGGCCAAGAACCGATAGCTTTTTGCGCCCCAACCCAGATGCAGAACATACCCATAAGAATGAATTGCGTGACGGATATTTGATTTTGCGAAAATCGCCACCCGAATAATGCGTACAACCTGCCCAATGGCATGAAGGATTGAATGATGAATTTTCTATTGGTTGAACATATCCGCCTGAACATTGATCAGGACATTATTAACGGAAGCCTTAACCGCGCCCGGCCCAGCCAGATGGACTCAATTCGTTCTTCATTAGATGGTTTGATGAGCGGCCCCGATAGCGATGGCTACTTTGGTAACAGCGAAGCTTTTCAAGCCGTAATCCCACAAACAGCAGCTGAAATAGTCAGCGATGAAAGCCAATTGGATGAAGCGCTTACAGAATTGGCAGACCTAAGCTGTCTAGAGGCTGGCACGAAGTTATTGGACCAGATGCATGCGCTGTCAAACTACCTTTCATCGGCCAGAGAGGCCATTGGGACTTATGGTTATGAATATAGAAGAATCGATCTTGATCATTATGTTAACTCAATAATTCGAGACTATTCCAATCCAACGGACGAGACCTTCAATNATGCCCAGAGCTTTCTGGACTGGATATCGTGGGTACAGGACCGCATTTCGGATGATGGGATTATCGACCCAACTCAGTTCGTTGGTGAAAGTGAAATTGTCATTCTTGGCGATAATAGTAAGGGCCTGATTGCAGGGTGGGATCTGGTCAAAAATGACCTAATCGGGAATGCGCCAATTATGCCAATGCATATCCGCTTGGAAGCCATAAAGGGCAACCCGGTCAACATTCCAACACTTGAAAAAATGGCTGAGGAACCCACGATCGGCATGATGGTCCCATGGATTCGAAATGCAATTTCGGGCACAACCCAAATGCGCCAAAAGGTTGTTTCCGAGGTTATTGACCTATTTGAACAAAGCTTGCAGGCAACGGTAGATACAGATGACGACGTCGCCGAGATAGACCGCGTTTGTGACGTAATTTTGGATATAGATAAGCNAATCCAGAAGGATGAAGGCTTAAGTCTAGAGCTGATAAAACGAGCTTTGAAGTTTGATGAGGTAAACACAGGTAACGGGAGCTCGGTAATATTCTATAATGCGGTTGCCAACCCTTATACTCAAACTCAATTTACAGCAGCGATGAAAGCTAAAGAGGGTTTTAGAAACGACGCCTTAAACGCACCTGCAACAACGCCGCAATGGCTGATCAATGCCATTTCAGGGGTATTTGAAAATCCAGATGAAGAGTTTTCAAATGAGGCAGACCCAATTAAGCAACTTGGCATCGCGCAGAGAACTATTCAGCTCATTGAGGCTGTTAAACACGCTGTTGAAATGGATGAAGACGAGGCGCGTGCGGCGGCGCTGGTAGCGGCAATAGAAGATGATGACTTTCGTGACAACGTAACTCATTACTGCCTTTGGGAAAGGCGCAGAGTGGATCTGTGTACGTTGCGCTTACCAATGTATCACGAGAATTATCTCGAGTGCGAAGCGGCCGCCTACAAAAAAATTCGCGACGATATTATCAATGACCTGAGGCAAAAATTTGCCAGCATGGTGATTGAGAACGGCAAAAACAGTTTTGCATTCGCGCAGTCAATCTCGAATATGCTAAAAAACGCGAGTGATGACAAGTTTTCCGAAAAACTCGATACACTGTCGGAAGAACCGCTGTTTGAAGGCAATTCGATCGGCCTGAGTTTGATCGCCAATGGTCAAAGAAGTGGTGATTGCGCCACCAAATTTGTCAATGACTTCATCCAGCTTGTCGAAGATGCAAAAAACGCGATTGGGGCCGTGGAGCGAGTTTCGCTGGATCTGTTTAATCAGTTGGACGAGATTATTGTAACGGCAGATAAAGACAGGCTGGAGGCACTGGACGACCAAATTCGCAGTATCTATGACTTTGACCACATGTACCAATGGGCTGAGGGCGACGGTTTCACCCACCTCGCAGCCGATGTGGGATACATAAGCAAGTTTGAACCACTTTATACCGAGTTTTATAAACAGACCGACGCGGCCTTCGATGTAATCGAGAGAAACCGTGGTACGATTACGCAAGCCCTAGATATGTTTGAATATGTTGGTGGGCTTTCCGGCCATTTGGAAGTGGTTGGAAACCCCGAAGACGAACAGTCTGCCTCGGATTCACGCCGCCTTCAGCATTTTGATCTTTTTGCCGCAATATGCCGTGCATCGCCCCAGCAAAACACAAGTCTTACACAAATATTTCAAAATATTATTGGGGATGTGGTTCAAACAGTTCTGGGAGAAACAAAAACCCCGATAGCCCAATTGGTATGGGACGAAGGCGACTGTTTGGCGGTCGATAATATCAAAGAATTTATGCATACCCGTAGCTCTGCGGCAATGCTCAAAATGCTGGCTTGCCGTAACTATGCGGATATCCTACTTCCATCGGCCGATAAGGCATATGTTTCCGGACCAGGCTTTAGGGATGCAGTTTCATTCAGAAGTATTGACCTGATGTTTGATGCGCTCCAATGCACACTCACNTACACCGATTTTTCGAACCAATGGCCGCTGGCGAATACTCGGGAATGGGCTTCTGCGCAACGAAAAGACGCAAGCGAAATCGCCAAAACATTGGCTTTCGATTTTTTGAATGCGATACGAGATTGCTGGGGGAAAGACAGTTCGGAGCTTGGCAATGTTGCTTCTCAGTATAAAGATANTCGTTACTATTCAGTGGTTACGGAATGCCTTAGCTCGGTCATAGACCAGCCAGCACATATCCTAGAATATATGTATGAGCGCATCCCTGAATTTATTAGCCACACCGAAGGGTTGGGCCACGAGTGGCATGTGGACTCCAAATTTGTCGATACGCACCTACTAGATTTCAGCCTGCATGATGATCTGGGCGCCCCACGNCTTTCTAGCCTCGTAAACCACGAGATGATTTTCGAGATTATTAATACGACGAACGACCCAATCAGCTTTGGCGCAGCGCAAACTCCGCCAGACCCAGATATCGACCCAAATACCAAAGCAGGAGCAATGGACTGCCACTTCATCTTGCGCTTCAAGCTTGGCGCATTGGTGGACGGGCTAAATAATATCGGGTTAGAGGGACCGAGTGAGGGCTGGGAAATAGTTGGGCGCATGCAACGGCCAATCCATATGCCGCTTTACGACGAAATATACATTCGCGCGCCTGAAAACGCTCCCGCCATAGAGCCTGGGCATTCTCGCCATTTGATCCTGACCCAGATGCGTGGGGCAGATAGCGGCACGCGCACAACCCGTGTGTTGATGATGCATCAGGGGCTTGTCCAAAATGATGAAGCGGCGCTTCCTGGCCATCGAGAGAAGCGCCTGAAAATCGCAAATGAGCTGCCAGATTCGACCACGCAGTCTTACAAACTGCCGCTGCATGTGGGCCTTGTGGGCCCCGGTACCATTATTAACGATGGCACAGCGAATAACCGTTTGAACATAGCGCTAACCAGCACTGTCTTGACCACGCACAATCGACAAGTGACCTTTGGCAAGCTCGGAAGCGCGCTTCAGGGGACTACCCGGACAAGGCAAAAACGTACTAAAATTATTGTGTCAATCGACACTAACGATCGCGGCTTTGCAGAGCAAAAGGACTGGGCGTTTTGTAACCGGCAGGAGGCGGGAGGTATTGTTGCGTCTCTTGGTCGTGAAGGGTTGGCGCCGGGATTGGTCAGCTCTGGGGACAGCTTTTATTGGGCAAGTTCATTTACCAGTCAGGGCACCCGCGCAGAGTGGGTTTTTACCGTGCCCAATAATGTGGATTCGGCCAATGCGTTTTTAACCCTCCCTCGCCATTCCTCGCTAATTTTACAGCTAGACGGAATTGCATCTACGCTCCCTTCCGGGCCGTGCAATATTTATATTCACTGTGAAAATTTCCCCGGGTTTCCGGATCGGAAGTTCGTGGTTCAAGCGAATAAAACCGGTGTAGGAGAGGTTGACAGGCGAGATTTGTACGAGCGGAGTGATACGGACCAGAAGCCAGACGAACTACATGTTGCCAGCAAGTATCTGGGAAATTTGGAACGCCTGGGCATTGCTGAAAAAGAAGTGAATGTAAAAGCGCTATTTGAGAAAGTTAAGGAGGCGCTCTGTCCGGCAGGTACAATCGTTTCATTTGCGTCGGGACAAAAAAAACCTCCGGCTGGTTGGTTATTTTGCGACGGAATAGCTATTCCCAAGGGAAACCAATATGACAAGTTGCGAGACATGTTTGAGAATGGGTGCACCCCTAACCTCGCCTATCGAATGATTATAGGCGCCGGGGATAGCACAATTGGTGACTACCACGCTCCTGACGGATTGTCAGGCTCCTTAAACGACGGGAAAAATATGCCTCTGCACCATGTTGACGGGAACTGGGAGCATATCCTCGATCTGAGCGAAATACCCGATCACAAGCATCATGATTATTTTTCGGGAACGAAAGATGGCAAGCCTCGCGCGGATGGGAAAGGTGGTTTGTACTGGTATGATGACGGAGTTAATCGATTAACTGATGTATCAATGAGCCCTATTGGGGCCCAAACACAAGCTTCTAGCGCNCACCCCAATATGCCGCCTTATTATGCCCTCAACTATATCATCAAGTATTGAGGTATAGGCTATGGCCAAAACGAAAGACAACCGTAAGCTGAAGCTGCACTTTGTTGGTGATAGCGTGATTAAAGGCACCGAGGATGTGGACGCTCACGGCCGGACAGAACATATTAAAACTTATAATATAACACTGCCTCAGCCTCCCAAAATCACCAAAAAGAAAGTTAAGAAGGGCAAAGTTGCCGCGATTTTGGAGCGGGAATTCGATCTACGGGCGAAGCAATATGATGGCCTGAGCCAAGACCTCAAGCAGCTCGGTTTTATAATGCCGGCCAGCCATCTATCGCGTTTGCTGGATTCGGTTTACCGGCAAAACCTGCAAATTGGAATCCGGACCCCAAACCCAAAAGACGCCAGACATCTACCGAGCAAACCTGATGAAGAGGGTGCGGTTTTTGCCGATGAATCCGGCGATTTTACGACGCTGAGCGCAAATAAGATATTCTTGCAAATGAAAAACCTGATCGAGATCAGGCGGTATTTGGAAGATCAGACAAACCGGGCTTCAAATCTGATTTTGTGCCTTATTGATCCGCTCGTGAACGAAGGCGCACCCAAAATNACNGGGGCAAAGCAAGNCCAGCAGGAGGCTGTATTAAAACANGCGGCGGATGATCTCATCATNGCAATCTTGCAGGTGTTGTCTTCGTCATGGCTTGAGAATATTGGCAATGTTGAAGTATGGAAAAACAAATTGCAGGAAGCCCTAGGCAGAGCTGACGGGAAAAAACTAGAAGCTGCGAGGCTANCGTTATTTGGATTATCACCCCCGTCCTGGGCGGATACACCGAAGCAAACTACACCTACAAAAATCGTAGATCACAGTGGATTGTGCGCGGCTTCCCAAACGTTGCATTTATACAGCGTTGCCCCCCCTCCCAAAAACTCGGAAAAGAGCGTGGCCAACAACCATGTTGGACCAACAGTAAAAATTCCAATTGCCTTAGCGCTCGAGGGAAACAAGCTAAAACCGCTGAAAGAGCTACAGGCCGACACGGNATTCTCGGCGGGAGCTATGCCCTTAACCGAGGGCTACCATTTGTATCGGCTCGCGCCACCGGAAGGTGACGGAAACGTTTCACAGCAGAGCCTGAACATGGAACTGCAACGAGATCATCTATTGCAATCTGCCGATTTTAGAAAAACCTTCTCAAGCGAACCCCAAGATGATGNGGCTTCGAGCCTTTTTGCGCCGCTCAATCTAACGCTGAGCACCAGTCTTGAAGAAAACGACCGGGTGAAATCGGGTGCATTATTATTCACAGCCCCCACCGCGGAGCATTGCGATATATACTTTTTTCACAACAAGAAAGACTTGAATGCAGGCCTCCACCAAGAACTGTTTCAATCACAAACCGACCAAAAGCATCTCAACTTGATTGCGCTTTCGACAGTTTCCTACATGTGTGGCGAGGCATACACAGACCCAAGCTATATCATGAAAAAAATCCGGGCTAGATTTAGCGATTTGAAGCTCGTNGAAAAGGCCGCACTTTCCATCGCGGGTGCATCCGTTGTAGCGGTCACCGCCCTAACCGGCGGAGGAACGTTGGTGGTGGCTGGTGTTGGCCTTGGTGTAATTGCTTTCAAAAGACTGTTTTCGGCAAATTATATCGACAACCCGCTTTCCTCGCTGAAATCCAAGGATTTCATGAAGGACCAAATTGAGCTATTAGGGGGCAAAGATATCAACAGTGTTGAGAATGCCCCTGAAGANTTAACNGAAGCCGAGCTNGAGAAGCAAGCNAAAGCAACGTTCAAAGACGAAACTAAACTACTGATAAACGGTGATGTGGGAGATATTTTGCGCCGTGCATTTGTTCACCTTCACATTGCTTCGCACGCGCTAAAAAAAGCAAAAATAAACAAAAAACCAAAGGATCAGCCTCAGCATTTGGCAGAAACCTTGCACCATCTGCAAAAGGGTTGGCGGTATCTTGGACCTTCGGCAATGTTTTTTAGGTCTGCGTTGCGGGAATACAAGGATGCCAAAGAGGTATGGGCTGAAGTGTCACCAGATGCCGCCCTCGATTTAATACAGCATTTTCTGGCTTTGCAGAAATCAGGCAAACTACCACAAGATCCGGATGAGCTTTTCAACGCAATAGGTGAGACGCTTAGACCAAAGGAGGGGAAGAAGACCAGCCTATTTTCCGATAACAAAAATAGGGTTGCCCCCATGCCGGAAGACCCACAGAAAATTGCCGCTATTCGGCTAGATGAATTCAAGCAAAGTATGGATAAATCCAACACGGNATCTGCAAAATCGAANCTGAGACCTGAGCAAAGAGCCCCCCTCCCAGATGGCGCGCTTTACGCGCAGTGGCAAATCAGAGGCGGAGAGATCGAGCCCTATCCGCTTAGTCAAAAGCACGCGGGTCGAACTGCGAAAGGTGGCCGGATGATCATGGCCGAAGCGCATAAACTCATGAATATGCGGCTGGCACTCATTTCAGACAAGATTTCCACACGTGAAGAGTTGTTCAATGCGGTCACCGCCGAGCCCGATAAAAAAATTAAGGGCAATCGAGTTGTACACAGCCCCAAAGAACCGGACCCGCACAGCGCAGAAGCCAAGCTCTATGAAGCAGTGAAAAAGACTGACGTGTTGAAGAAATGGCAGAAGGCTAATTCAGAACCTTTTAAAAGCATGCTTAGCCATTCGATAAAAAACTATTCTTATCGAACAACCAACACCGAAAAGGCGATTTCAGCGGTTACTTTTGCGGGCCAGATGGCAACCGGTATGTGGATAAACTTGGGGTTTGGTTCTTTTGCAGACACCATGAGCTTTAAAGCGACGGGGAAGTATGGACAGTTTTTTGAAGTAAATGAAAGTAACGATGGCGATGATGAAAACGTGTCATCGGGCTCAGGCGACGATGATTCAAGCTCGTTCATGGCCGATACCAACCCAGTTATTAAATGGGGCAATGACATCGGTAATTTTGTCGACGATAACCAAGGCGATATTGAAAACTCCGCAGCCAATGCAGCCGCCACAGGCTCTGCGACCGTCGCGGCNGAATTCATCGTAACCAAGCTGTCGTCCTATATAACTGACAATCACAAAGCCGAAACTATGGAGAAGTCTGAGCTACTGTCTAGCAAATCAGAAGCGATTAGGATTCGAGATAAGTTTGTAACCGACTTTGTCGTGGACCCTGAACACGCTGACAAAAAAACAAAAGACGACAGTGCCGATGATATTAAGGCGATGTCAGCCTATGTGGGGAGAAGCGCCATCAAATCTTTAGGTGGGGGGATGCGCAAATGGCACGATGCCCGCCAAAAGATATTGAAAAATGTTCGAAGTGATTATGTGTTTAGCGAGCCCTCAAAAAAGGGCAAAAAGACGGACAAAAAGAAGGGCGATAAATACGAGTTTTCGGACAAGGAAATTAAAAGTGGCCTCGCGGAAATTACATTGCGTGTTGCGCAATTCGCAAAATTTTATTCGGAAATGGCGAGCCTGGAAGCCAATTTTGTAGTGTGCTTGACCTATCTTGATATGATTTCTGAAATAGCCAGCAGCATTGAGGCGGAGACCTTCACGCTCTTGGACCTCAAAGGTCTGGATCCGGATGCCCCAATGTCGGCTTCAAGTGGAGGGCACGCCCATGGCTGATAAGGGACCTACAGAAAAAGTTGATCCGATCGAATTGCTGGAANCCCATCTAGGCCTGCCAGGAGGGGTTTGGTTTTCTCACATGGAATGGCCGCCCGCGCTCATATTGCCCGATGGGAGAGCGCCGCTAAAAAAAGGCGTGACCTTTCTATATGATGGTCTGCAAATTTCTGACCTAGGAAGGGCAGAGCTCGAAAAACGGTTGGATACGGTCTATTTAAACTGCTTCGAGCTGGCGATGGAGGAGGATTTCAAAAGTGCCACGGTTCGAGTTGGGCTGGAGTGGGATGCTTCCTGGGACAACATCGGGGCTATGGTTTCTGAAGAACTGGACTTGAGTGTTGGNCAGCCCCGGATTCTACTTGGCTACACCGATGAAGCAAGCGGATGGCAGGCCGACGTTTATGGAATCTTAAGTCTTTGGGGTGTGGATTTTGATGTTGCAGTAAGTTGGCCGGACAAGGTTATTAACGCAACGTACAAGGGCCGCGGCATAACTATTTCAGATCTGTTGAGCTCGCTTCACTTCCCGGAAGAATTGGTTCACGGGACCATTTCTGCTGTCGACCTGACGATAGATACGCCTCATAAATCTCAAGAAGTTGACATTAAACTCGGCGAGTTCGGTATTGGGGGAGAAGGCGCCAATCTTGATAGATTCTTTCACTTTGAAAACACCAAAATCCATGCTCGGCATAGTGAAGATTTCAAATCTGGCTCAGTTTCAACCCGGCTAATAATCGGCAAGAAGCCCGATCAAAACGATGGGCAACCGCCAACGGATCCCTCACCCGCGTTTGACATCGAGGCAAGCTATGACGAAGGCAGTTTCAGTTTCCATGGTATCAGTTCAGACATTGATATCAATATCGGTGATTTGGCTCGAAAGTTAACCGGCGGCACAGTTCCGATGCCTGGTGTAGTAGACGAGCTTGAAATAACCATGCTCGAAGTGAAGCTTGAGCCGAAAGACAAAAATTACTCGTTCACATGCGGGGCTGTATTGGGCGCCGAAAAAGGCAAGCCAGATAGCGGAATTGAACTTGGCCTTACACTTTCGGTAGGTGGCGCGGCACATGAAAAAGAGTGGACGGCCTATCTAGAAGTCGGGAAAAATAGATTCACTTTTGGCAGCACTGGCAAGAAAGAAGAAGACGAGGCCGCATTGGATGTTTTTGTAGCCACCTACATAAATTCAGGTGATGCAATTAACTTAAGGACTGATCTAGCCGCCGAAGTGGTTCAGGATCAAAACTTGGTGAAACTAGTGCCTCCGATTGATCTGGAGATCGACGAGGTTTTTTTTGCCAATGTTAAAGAAAAACCAAAAGGTGAAGAAACCGCACCACCAAGCAGCAAGGTGTTTGGCATGTCTGTTTCCGGGTTTGATATTAGGCTCACCGACCTACCACTTCTGAAAGGGATTCCCGGCATGGTTCCGGTTGGCATCTCGGACTTTCAAATCGTTATGGCCACACATGATGTTCCCGCTAGTGGGGTGAAGCTGATAAATAATGCTTTGGAGAAGCCCGACAGCCATTTCCAGATTAAGCAAGACAAAAAGCTGAATGAGGACACTCAAGAACAAGAGGATGCGGGACTTGGAAAAGGCTTTTCCATGTCTGGCAAGATCGAACTTGGCGACGAGCCGCTTCATCTGTTTCTGGGAGGCGGTGAACAAACTGAAGCCAAACCCAAGGAATTGCCGGCGGAACCCACAGAAAACCCGGTCTCAACCACGGTAACCGGCCCCTATGATGATGCGCACTGGTTTAACGTTCAAAAAAAGCTCGGGCCTTTGTATTTACATAAAATCGGGATGAATTTCTATGAGGGCGAGATCTGGGTGATTCCGCAGGTTGATTTCACCATGTCGGGCCTCACGATCTCCCTCACCGAGTTTGCTGTCAGCTCTCCACTTGACTCGTTTTCACCTACATTTCACTTGCAAGGCCTTGGCATTGAATACGCAAACGGCCCCGTTGAAATCGGTGGCGCGTTTATGCGAACTCCAGAGGAACACGGATCTGACGGATATTATGGTTCGGTCATAGCGAAAACCGAATCTCTTTCGCTAGCTGCCCTCGGTGGGTATTCAAGCTTTAACGGCGAACAGTCGATGTTTGTTTACTTCGATCTAGACTACCCTATTGGCGGCCCACCATTTTTCTTTGTTACGGGTATGACTGCCGGGTTTGGCTATAATCGCACGCTCAATATCCCCAAAATCGATGATCTTGCCAAGTTCCCGTTTATCACCACTGCAGGTGATAAAAATCAGCCAAAAGAGAAAGAGGATAGTGGCGGTGATTCCACCGACCTCACAGCAGTTCTCGGCCGCTTACACGAATATGTAAAACCCAGCTCTGGAGATCAGTGGTTAGCGGTTGGCCTCCATTTTACCAGCTTTGAAATCGTTAAAGCCTTCGCCCTGCTCACTGTATCCTTTGGCCACAAATTCGAAATTAATGTGCTCGGAGACGCGACCCTATCTTACCCACCCGAAGAGGAAAAACCGCTCACCAACGTGGAAATCCTGTTTGATGCCAAATACTTGCCCGATGAAGGGACTCTGGGAGTACGGGCCATTGTTGCCGATGGATCTTACGTGTTTGAGCCAGCATGCAAGCTCACGGGTGGCTTAGCATTTAAAACATGGTTTAAAGATACTCACAAACTTGGTGAGAAATCCCGTAAAGACGAGTTTGTCTTCACGCTTGGAGGGTACCATCCGCATTTCAAAATACCGTCCTACTATCCCAAGGTGGACCGCCTTACCTTGAACTGGCAAAAATCTGACGCGCTCACTATTAAAGGCAGTATGTATTTTGCGATGACCGGCCATGCTTTAATGGCTGGGGGCGCCCTAGATGCTACTTGGGAAAGTGGGGATCTCAAAGCCTGGTTGAAAATAGCCGCTGATTTCCTGATCATATATAAACCGTTTCATTATGATGCCTCTATGTCGATCGATATCGGCGCGCAGGTGACCATCCATTTCTTTGGTACGCATCATTTGTCAGTAAACCTTGGCGCGCACTTGCATATTTGGGGGCCTGACTTCTCGGGCACGGCCTCTTTTGATATCTGGGTTGCGTCTTTTTCTGTGTCGTTCGGGGATGGCCCAGACAAACCCAAGCCCCTGACATGGGNTAAATTCCAGCAAACATTTTTGCCGGCAGTTGACGAAGCAGTTTTAACGATCTCGGTGCAATCTGGCCTGGTGAAAGACCTTAAGGGTTTTGCCATGGATGGTGATTACGGCGTTTNACACACNGGCGATGAGCGAGATAAGCACTGGCTTATCAACGCCAAGCATTTTTGCTTGAATATCAGCTCCCTAATCCCGGCAAACCTCGGCCTTGATACAGACGTGGCCTCGCGCAATGCTACCGGTATTTCCTCGATGGCATTGGGGCCGGATGCATTCCGCTCCAGTATTTTTGTTAAAATCAGCCGAAAAGTCGAAGGAACTGTATTAAACGTAACCCAAGATGATTTTGTTCTAAACGCTACCCGTAAAAATGTACCCGCAGGCCTATGGGGAACGAAGCATCAGGCAGGTATTAATGACAAAAGGCTTGTAGCAGATGTGGTGACAGGGTTGACCTTAACCTTGAAGCCTGAATTTGAAGGCCCATTGAGCCGGACAATTGAACGCTCTAAACTGGCCTATGACACCGAAATTATGGACGGCGCTTTTGACTGGCTTCCCGATGACACGAATATAACCAGCTGGGTTGATGATTTTCGGAACAACGCCGCCTTTGCCAACCCCGAAGGTACAACCCTGAAAAGCACTGTGCTAGGTGACTTCTTTGGCGCAAAAGTTGCAGTAGACTTGATGGGAGACCTCGCGGTTAAAGATGTGATACTAGGCGACCGCCCAAAGTCCAAAACAGCTGAGGTGGTACAATGACCGCGCCAACTACCAAGGTAGGGACAGCCCCACCCCCCCAAATGCCATCCCTCAAAGTTCAGTTGGTGGACAGTCATTACCCTGACATTATGTCGGGAAATTACCTGATCGAAGCCACACAATCGGTCGGTTCAACCGAGGATGGTCGCAAGTCGATCCGTCGCAATATGGAAGGCCACAAAGTTACGTTGCTTGACGGGGTGCCTATTAAAGACATGCCTACCGAAGCTGGTGCGCGGCTTATCATAAACAGGGTAGACGGGAGCCTATACTTTCGCTCGATCTTTGAGTTTGACTCAACCAACCCAAACGCACCTCACTATTTCGATACCCCCCTCAATGCCCTGACAGACCGGAGCCTTGCCGAAATCACTCCCGTTGTAAAATTGCTGGATGATCACTGGGAGCGATGGAGCAAGACTATCTCTTTGAGAGAAGAAAAGGATCTCGTAAAAAAAATCTCGAAACTGATCGGCTATAGTTTTCACCAAACCCGCAGCTTTTCGGTTGGTGCGGAGCGATACTCTTTGAATCCGGTCGATATATTGTCTGTCTTCCCGCCAAACGGAAATCGCGGCGACCATTCCAACGTGTTGCCCCACGTGATCTTGAAACGATCTACGCTTCCATGGGAGCGCTTTGCTCAAACACCTGAGGGTGGGGATCGTTCACCAATTCCGTGGATGGGGATTCTGGTATTTGACGATACCAAAGAAGCCCCGGCGCCCAAAGTTAAAACCATCAATCTTGGAGATAGCAAAGACCTGAGTGATGCCGAAACGCTTTATCAGGATCAATCGATATCCTTTGTCGAGCGTGACTGGCAGGAGCCTGAGGGCGGCGAAAGACCGAAAGACAGAGTGCAGGTGATAGACCTGACCCGGGGCGAACTGGAAGCAGTATTGCCCGCCACCAGAGACTTGCCTTACCTAGCCCATGTTCGGCGTGATGTTGATGACAACGAAAAGCTGGCTGGGCAGGAACATGCTGTTGTGATCGCCAACCGCCTTCCCTCGCGCGGGAAAGACTCGGTGGCTTATCTGGTTTCCTTCGAGAACCGTTTTGTAAATGATGAGTTTAGATTTAACCCTGTACACCCTGCTGTAGTCGGCTCGGACTTGCCTGTACGCCTAGTGGTTTTAAAATCTTGGCGGTTTAGCTGCCCAGATAAACAAAGCTTTGCTGTGAGTTCCAAAACAATAGAAGTTTTGGGGGAGGAAACAATTAGGAAAGAGGGCAAAAAGATTAAGGTTAATCAAAACCTGATTGATCAGATCAAACCAATGTTGAACCACGAATTTGTGGGAGACTCCGACAATTTTCAAACCAAACTCGGCATAACCAACTCCAAAGATTTTGATAAAGTTTTGACATTGGCAGACAATCGAAAGCTCAGCTTTAAGAGCCTGCTTATGCAGCTTGATTGTGATACTTTTCGGCTGAAACCCAAAAACCTTCAAAACTCAAAATCACTGAACGCAACAACCGTTGATTTACTCAAGCAAAGCATGGTGGCCGTGCCGCATAAATTGCGAAACGGTGAGCTGGCCGGGTCTCTCTATCATGGGCCGTTCACATCGGGTGCGCTCAAAAAACCGGATATCATTTCGATAGCTCAATCACCGGATGAACTATTGCGGCGCGAAACGGCTTCTGGCCTTCTGGATGCTTCCTATAGTGCGGCATGGGAATTGGGCCGATTAATGATGCTGGGATCAAAACAAACTGCACTTGCACTTTTTAACTGGAAACGCGCTCATGCGTCTCATGTAAAACAGGTAGCAACTCGCTTGAGCCACCTGCCTTTCAATCGCCCACCTGCCGATTTGGCAATGCCTGAATCGGTTCGAAACTGGCTCTATGAAACTGCGCTTCTTGTTGATGTGCCCTTCAACTATTTAGTACCCGATCCCGCGATGATCGAAGCTGAATCGATCCGGTTTTTCAAGATCGACCCGCTTTGGATTGAATCACTTCTCGACGGGGCATTTAGCATTGGCCGAACCACCCGAGGGGATATTGCCCACGAAAAATCTCTTCAACAGAAGTTCGGGATTCCAACCAGACAAGCCAAACAGGTGAAGTGGGATCAAGAGTTGCCAACAGGTGCTGTAAGCGGCGCAATGGTGCGCTCCGAGGCAATAGAAGGCTGGCCCCACCTTGAAGTGGACGGCCAGGCCCTTTGGACAGAAGAAGTAGCTATTGCCAATAATAGCCGTTTGGATCTTGATCTTGATCTGCTGTCTGACCACCACAAAAAAGGCGCAACAAAAGCTCTGGTTGATACGTGTTGGAACACACTCGTTTCTCTGGGTGTTGGCATGCCGGAAATTGACCTTTGTCATGTTGAAGTTTTGGAAACCAGCACTAAGGATGGCAAAGCCGATCTTTGGCGTGTTTTCAAAAGGGACAATGGTGTTGAGACCTTGGTTTGCCGCATAAGCCGCCCTAAAGCCGAGCTACACGTTCACCTGCCCTTACTTCGCAAAGCGCATTTATCAAAAAGCCTGCTCACATGTCTGTTCCATGGAAATGTGGATATTGTTGATATCCACCTGAAACCTGAAACCATACATTTTGGTGTGGGCGTACCAGACCCGAAGCATAAAGATCACAGATATAAAGCTTTGCGTGAATGGACAGGTGAAGAGCGCGAGCACGCATTTATCCGGAAAATTCCAATGCGTGAAAATGCAGTTGCCGGTGTTATCGATATCTATAAAATGGCAAACGGTATTGGGGGTATCGCTCAAACTCTGAGCAAAGATACCCCACTCGCGCCGCGTGATTTTGCCCTTCAGATGATTGAAGGTGTTGATCGGGTTAGATATTGGCGAAAATAGTTTTTCTTTCAAATTACTCTACGGTTTTGCTCGAGCAAAAACCGCCTCGATCGTGACTGTGCATTTTGCTGGGTCCATTGACCTGCGTCAGTAATATCTCCTGTGTATGAAGCATCCTTTGAGCCAATTGTTTTCTCCCTCGACCTTAGTCCGAGGGGGTCTAGATTATTCGACTTCGAACGGTTTGAGAGACTGGTATCACTTATACCCTAAGTAACTGTCTCTAGGTTGGCACACAAACCTATCTGAGCGGCGTTTCATTATCGGCGACCCTCCGGGCACTTGCGCTTGGGCATGCGGACGGGTTGAGCGGATGGGTGGTTCAAACTTCTGATAATGTTAAGTA
>JGI24723J26617_10001272_pt1 | contig 22560 bp, 18 predicted proteins | sample Cruoilmetagenom6_FD_26617 | JGI IMG/M metagenome (IMG submission 26617)
TGGAGATTGGCTTGCGGCTTGAGGGGCTCTATCGGCATGCGTCCACGCACGCGGCGGGTGTGGTGATTGGTGATCGACCACTTAATGAGCTTGTGCCGCTCTACCGTGATCCAAAATCAGATATGCCCGTCACTCAGTTTAATATGAAATGGGTGGAACCAGCTGGGCTCGTCAAATTCGACTTTTTAGGCCTGAAAACGCTGACAGTTTTGCAACGGGCGGTCGAATTGATTGAGCGACGGGGGATCAAAATCGACCTATCGACGCTGCCGTTGGATGATGAGAAGTCCTATAAAATGCTCCAAAAGGGCGACACTGTCGGGATTTTTCAGCTTGAAAGTGGCGGGATGCGAGATCTCATTCGCCAGGCTGTTCCTTCAACGATTGAAGATATTATTGCGCTCGTGGCTCTGTACCGGCCCGGCCCAATGGAAAATATTCCCAAATACCTCGCCTGTAAGCATGGGCGCGATAAGCCAGAGGTTTTGCACGAGAGTATCGATCCGGTGACGGCCGATACCTATGGCGTGATCATCTATCAAGAACAGGTAATGCAGGTCGCTCAGGTGTTTGCTGGCTACTCGCTCGGGGACGCCGATTTGCTGCGGCGTGCCATGGGTAAAAAGATCAAATCTGAGATGGACGCGCAGCGGGCGCGTTTTGTGGAAGGAGCAGAGGCCAAAGGTGTCTCTGCGAAGCAAGCCAACTATGTCTTTGATATTGTGGACAAATTTGCCGGTTATGGTTTTAACAAATCGCACTCTGCTTGTTACGCTCTAGTGGCCTATCAGACAGCATATTTGAAGGCGAATTACCCGGTTGAATTTCTAGCGGCTTCTATGAGTTTGGATCTCAATAACACTGAAAAACTCCATATTTTCAAGCAGGACGCCGATAGACTTCAGATAAAGGTTCGCCCCCCGAGTGTGCAGGAATCCAGTTCTACATTTGATGTGAAGGATGGGNAAATTCTTTATGCGCTCGGGGCGATCAAGAATGTTGGTCGTCAGGCCATGGATCAGATGATTGAAGAGCGGACCAAAAATGGACCATTCAAAGACATTTATGATTTTGCCGCGCGCCTTAATCCAAAAGCGATCAACAAGCGCCAGTTGGAAAACCTGGTGCGCGCAGGCGCCTTGGATGCATTGAACCCAAATAGAGCGCAGGTACTCGCCTCAATGGATCTCATCATGAGTTTGGCCAATCAGGCGACAAATGAACGAGAAAGCAATCAGGTCAGCCTTTTTGGCGGCGAGATGGAAAGTGCNATGGAAAATCCGGCACTTCCNAGGGTGGAGCCCTGGCTACCGATGGAGCGATTGAATGAAGAGTTCAACGCTGTCGGCTTTTACATTTCAGGACACCCGCTGGATGATTACGCCAAAGCGATGAAGCAGACAGGGGTTGTCACTTATGCAGAACTATTGGCCAATAGCTCCCAAGCGGAAAAAATAGCCGGAACCGTTGCTGCGCGCCAAGACAGGCGCTCAAAGCAAGGAAACCCCTTTGCTTTTGTTACTTTGTCGGACCCAACTGGGCGTTTTGAAACTGTTGTTTTCTCTGAGGCCTTGAGCGAGTTTCGCGATTTGCTTGAGCCCGGTCGGTCGGTTGTGCTTGGTGTGGAAATTGACCGTGATGGCGAAGATGTAAAATTGCGTGTCCAAACAGTCAGGTCTGTTGATGACGTGGCGGCGACCGCTGCAGAGGGCTTGAAAATTTTCCTCGATAGTCCAGAACCGCTCACATCGGTGAAGGCGCGTTTGCCGGATAAAGGGCGCGGCGTGGTGTCGCTTGTTCTGTTAGCGGGTGGCGGGCGTGAGGTGGAAATCGAGTTAAAGCAGAAATTCCACATAACACCACCTATCCGGTCAGCCATTCAGGCCGTCCCAGGCGTGGTGGATGTGCAGGACATCTAGGCCGGCAGGACGCCTGAAATTGGCTATGTATCCCTAGATCCCAAAAATCGGCATAAGTTCAATCAATGCTTGCCTTTTTCTGGCCCACGCCCTAGAAGTTCGTTCATTCCACACGCGGGGATACGGCGCTCTTCACGAGCAGACGGCGCAAGCCTGATGGTCAACATAGAAAAGCTTCGGTCCGGTCCATCAACCGATGGTTCCCCCCGCGGAGGTTCAACCGGTAAATAAGGAGACGGGAAGTCATGGCACTCCCAGATTTTACTATGCGTCAGCTACTGGAGGCCGGTGTTCACTTCGGTCACCAGACTCATCGTTGGAACCCAAAGATGGACAATTTCATCTTTGGTGATCGCAACGGGATCCACATTATGGACCTAACGCAGACTGTACCTTTGCTTCATCAAGCACTGGTTCAGATCCGTGACGTCGTTGCTGCAGGCGGACGTGTTTTGTTCGTTGGCACCAAGCGTCAAGCGTCAGAGCCCATCGCGAATGCTGCAAAGCAGTGTGCGCAATATTACATCAATCACCGCTGGCTCGGTGGCACGTTGACGAACTGGAAAACAATTTCCAATTCCATCCGTCGCCTGCGTGAGCTGGAAGAGTTGTTCGCTGGTGAAGCAAAAGGCCTCACCAAGAAAGAGCTTCTCAATCTGACACGTGAGCGTGATAAGCTCGAGCTGTCTATCGGTGGTATCAAAGACATGGGCGGCGTACCCGACGCCATGTTTGTGATCGATACGAACAAAGAAGAAATCGCCGTCAAGGAAGCCCGCAAGCTCGGCATCCCAGTGATCGCGATTTTGGATTCTAACTGTGATCCAGATCACATTAGCTTCCCAATTCCAGGTAACGATGATGCTGCACGGGCGATTGCATTCTATTGCGATCTTGTTTCCCGCGCTGTGATCGATGGAATTTCACAGAGCCAGGCTGAATCAGGTATCGACATTGGGGAACAAGTAGAACCAATGCTCGAAGAACTGCCAGTTGAAGGACCTGCAGCGGTTGAAGCGCCTGCTGCAGAAGCTGTCGCGGCACCTGAATAAGGTTCGTCCAAACGGACTTGTCACATAACCTAAGTATCGAACTGGGGATCGGCGCTATTCAAGTGGCCGGTCCGACATTTCAGATGAGGAAGACCAATGGCTGAAATTACAGCAAGCTTGGTAAAAGCACTGCGCGAAACTTCCGGCGCAGGAATGATGGATTGCAAATCGGCACTCAAAGAAACCGATGGTGATATGGAAGCCGCAGTTGATTGGTTGCGGACAAAGGGACTGGCGTCAGCGGCTAAAAAATCTGGCCGCGTTGCGGCTGAAGGTCTTGTCGGCATTATTGCTGAAGGAACCCGCGGTTCAGTTGTAGAAGTGAACTCTGAGACAGACTTTGTTGCACGTAACGAAGGCTTTCAAGCCATTGTGGGGGGCATTATGTCACTCGCAAATGGCGTTGAGGGTGACTTTGACAAACTACTTTCAAGCACATTTCCAGGTTCTGACAAATCGGTTGCTGATTATGTAACTGCAGCTGTTGGTACCATCGGCGAAAACATGAACGTTCGTCGTATGGATACAATCAGCGTCGACAAGGGCGTCGTCGTTTCTTACGTTCATAATCAGGTTGTCCCAGGCATGGGCAAGATCGGCGTCCTTGTTGGTCTTGAATCTGAAGGCGACGTAGAAAAGCTGGCCGCCCTTGCAAAGCAGGTTGCGATGCATGTAGCTGCAACGAGCCCACTTGCGACAAACGTGGAGGAATTAGACCAGGCGATTGTAGAGCGTGAGAAAAACGTTCTTGCGGCAGAGGCTCGCGAGTCAGGCAAGCCTGAAAACATCATCGAAAAGATGATTGAAGGTCGAATTCGCAAGTTCTACCAAGAAGTTGTTCTTCTTTCGCAAACCTTTGTAATTGATGGTGAAAACACGGTCGAAAAGGCTGTGAAGAATGCCGAAGGCGATGTAGGTGCTCCAATCAAGGTTGTTGGTTTTGTCCGTATGGAACTAGGTCAAGGCATTGAAAAAGAAGAATCTGATTTCGCAGCAGAAGTGGCAGCAGCTGTAAAAAGCTAACCTGCGACAAAAATCAGGGGTAGGTTTGGCGCCCGATGGTCGCCACCGCCTATCTCTAGCGTTATGGTCAGGCGCGTAGGGCTAAGATTCGCGAATTTGCGTACTTCCCTTCGCGCCTCACTTGTATCTGGGCGAATATCTGGGGCGAATTTAGTTGAGCCAATCGGTCACATTCGCTCAGGCTGATGTATCGAGGCTGAAGTATGATGCCAGGCAACTGGAATATGGGGAAACAGGACAGGTCATGCCGACGGATCAAAAGTATAAGCGCGTCCTACTAAAAGTCTCGGGTGAGGCTCTGATGGGCGATCAGTCCTATGGCATAGATGTTGGTACCGTTGATCGCATAGCGGATGAAGTGAAACAGGCTGTGTCAACTGGTGTTGAAGTTTGTTTGGTCATTGGAGGCGGGAATATTTTTCGCGGGCTGTCGGGTGCGGCCGAGGGAATGGAGCGGGCGAGCGCCGACTACATGGGCATGCTCGCTACTGTTATGAACGCCATTGCGATGCAAAATGCATTGGAACGCATGGAAGTTCCAACGCGTGTTCAATCAGCCATTCCCATGATGAGTGTATGTGAACCATATATTCGTCGGCGCGCGGTGCGCCACATGGAACAGGGCCGTGTTGTCATATTTGCGGCAGGTACTGGAAACCCGTTTTTCACAACTGATACGGCGGCGGCACTTCGCGCCTCAGAAATGGGGTGTGATGCCCTTTTGAAGGGCACGCAGGTAGACGGTGTTTACACAGCTGATCCCAAAACTGATCCGACTGCAGAACGTTATGAAAACCTTACCTATACTGATGTGCTGACCCGTGACCTTAAAGTTATGGATGCAGCGGCTGTTTCTCTTGCGAGAGAAAACAACATTCCAATTCTTGTCTTTTCAATTCACAATCCAGGTGGCTTTGTTGAAGTGCTAAAAGGCGCTGGGAAATTTACACAGGTCGACAACGGTTCCTAAATGAAACCGAGAGATAGACTTAATAGAGGAATAGACTGATGGCCGAACAGGAACTCGACTTCGCAGATATCGAACGGCGCATGACCGGTGCTATCACCGCGCTAAAAGGCGAATTTGGTGGTCTACGCACAGGTCGCGCATCAGCGAGTATTTTGGAGCCCGTTCAAGTTGACGCGTACGGCGCAATGATGCCGTTGGATCAAGTGGGCACAATTGGCGTTCCTGAAAGCCGCATGATCACAGTTCAAGTTTGGGACAAAGCTCTCGTGGGGCCAACTGAAAAAGCGATCCGCACAGCAGGTCTTGGTCTTAACCCGTCGCCAGACGGACAGCTTATTCGTATTCCTATCCCGGAATTGAATGAAGAGCGTCGCCAAGAGCTGACCAAAGTCGCTGCAAAATATGCCGAAGACGGAAAAATCGCCGTGCGTAATGTACGCCGCGACGGCATGGACGAACTCAAGCGCCTCGAAAAAGATGGGAAAATGAGTAAGGACGAGCACAAAGCTTCTTCTGAAAAAGTTCAACAAGTGACCGACAAATTCGTCGCGGAAGTTGATAAGCTGCTTGAAAACAAACAAGCCGAGATCATGCAGGTTTAAATTTGTTGTTGGCGTCAACTAGGCGCGAAATCGGAACCAGATGATGACATCGACGCATAATAAGGTGCCTTTGCAGGCAACACCGCCACGACATGTTGCAATCATCATGGACGGTAATCGTCGATGGGCGGCCAAACGCCATATGCCCAAAAAGCTCGGTCATCGAGCAGGTGTTGATGCTGTTCGCAATATTGTGCGCTCTGCCGGTGAGCTCGGTATTGTTTATCTTACGTTGTTTGGATTTTCATCTGAGAATTGGAACCGGGGGGCCGAGGAAGTCTCCGACCTCATGGGTCTGTTGCGTTTGTTTATCCGTCGTGATCTAGCCGAGCTCCATCAAAATGGTGTCCAGGTAAAGATCATTGGCGAGCGTACGCATCTGGACCCGGACATTGTTTCTCTGATTGAAGAAGCGGAAAGCCTAACGGCGAACAACAAAGAGCTACATCTGACGATAGCGTTCAATTATGGCGGTCAATCGGAGATTGCAGCGGCGGTGCAGCGTATCGCAAGAAAAGTATCAGCCGACGAATTGAGCCCGGAAGACATTACACCAGAGACTATCGCAAGCCATCTAGACACAGCGGGTATTCCGAACCCGGATCTTGTGATCCGGACAAGCGGCGAAAAGCGATTGTCCAATTTCTTGCTGTGGCAAAGCGCTTATTCCGAATTTGTATTCACAGATGTGTTGTGGCCGGATTTTGACAAGGCGACACTAGAGAGTGCGGTCCTTGAATTTCAAGCGCGGGATCGCCGGTTTGGTGAAGGATGATGAGTGACGATGTTGAGGTGCCGTCTGAACCGCCAAAAAGTAATTCCTCGCTGGGGTTGAGGGTTGCATCAGCTGTCGTTCTTGCTCCCATTGTCTTGGGGCTTGTATGGGCTGGCGGCTGGCCATTTGTCGTTCTGCTTGCTGTGGCTGGACCTTTGATGGCGCGGGAATGGGCCGGCTTGGTCGCTCCCGATGGGACTGCTTCGGTAGATGCTCTTGTCATTAGCTTGAGTTTATTGGGGCTACTGGGGTTGGGAGCGCTGGGCGCATCCGACGCCGGGTTTGCGTTCGCATTGGCATGTGTTGGCTGGGGCATTTGTGTGGCGCTATGGCGCGAAACATCAATTATGAGATTGTTGCTCGGTGCCGCCTATGTCGGATTTCCAGTGATCGCTTTTGCATGGCTACGCAGCGACCTTGAGTATGGTCTTGTGGCTCTTGTGTGGTTGTTGGCCCTTGTGTGGTCAACGGACATATTTGCGTATTTTGCAGGCAAGACAATTGGTGGGCCCAAAATGGCGCCGAGTTGGTCGCCAAACAAAACCTGGGCGGGACTGGGGGGCGGAGTTGCGGGAGCCATACTTGCTGGCGCATTGGTTGCTACATGGCTCGGTACAATGATTTGGCCGTTGGCGTTGATAAGTGGTTTGCTGGCTCTTTTGTCTCAAGGTGGAGATGTAATTGAGTCCGCCTTAAAGAGACGCGCAGGTGTTAAGGATTCTGGAGCGTTGATCCCTGGCCATGGCGGAATTTTGGATCGGGTTGATGGGCTCATGTTTGCGGCCGTTGGTGCCGCTTTGATTGCTTTCATCAATGGTAACGGCGTCAGTGGAGTTTTGGTATGGCCGTAGTTCCTGTGGCTGCAGCCACAACATCTCCTCGGCGGGTAACGATATTAGGATCTACAGGGTCAATAGGATGCAACACGCTTGATCTCATCGGGCGTACGCTAGGCGCGTATAAGGTTGTTGCGCTGACGGCCCAGACAAATGTCGCAACCCTGGCAGCACAAGCAAAGCAATTTGATGTCGATCTTGCGGTCATTGGCGATGAAAGCAAACTTCTTGACCTGCGTGCTGAGCTCCAAGGCACGGGAATTGAGGCGGCAGCCGGTCGCCAGGCATTACTTGAGGCAGCGGCACGTCCTGCTGAATGGGTCATGGCTGCCATTGTTGGTACTGCGGGTCTGGCACCGACGCTGGAGGCGGTGAGGCAAGGGGCACATGTGGCGCTGGCCAATAAAGAGTGTCTTGTTTCAGCCGGTCAGGTTTTTCTCGATGAAGTAGACGCGGCAGGCGCCACCTTGTTGCCCGTTGACTCCGAGCACAATGCAATTTTCCAAGTGCTAGACAAAGACCGCTATGACAGCGTCGATAAGATAATTCTCACCGCTTCCGGTGGGCCGTTTCTCAATTCAACGATAGACGAGATGCGTGCCGCCACGCCCGCTAAAGCGGTGGCACATCCTCAATGGTCGATGGGCGCAAAAATATCCGTCGACAGTGCCACGCTGATGAACAAGGGCTTGGAAGTCATTGAGGCGCATTATCTTTTTCCAGTCGGTCTGGAAAAACTCGATGTAGTGATCCACCCTCAATCGATTATCCATTCCATGGTGGCTTACAAGGATGGTTCGGTATTGGCCCAACTGGGCGCACCTGATATGCGGACACCGATCAGTTACACACTTGCGTGGCCAGAACGGATGGACACTCCCGCTGAGCGGTTGGATCTTGCTAAAATTGCCCAATTGACGTTTCAGGAGCCTGACGTGGAGAAGTTCCCGTCATTGGGGCTTGCGCAGGAGGCATTGCGAATCGGCGGTGCTGCGCCGACATTTCTTAATGCTGCCAACGAAGTGGCCGTCGCCGCCTTCTTGGCGGAAAAGATCGGTTTTTTGGAGATTTCTTCAGTGGTGGAGGCCTCTGTAGAACAATCGCTGGCCGAAATAGGCTCCAAAGCACCCAATTCCTTAACCGAAGTTGTGGAATTGGACAATTTAGGTCGTCAATTTGCTCAGGAATGGGTGCAAAATCGATCCAGCTGAACTAGGGTTGTCCAGCTTTGCGCGGTAAGATACCAGCGCAGAGGTATGTGAGGCGTGTGCCTCTTGGGGGAACAAGAAAGGGCGCAAGCCCTTCAAACGAGGTGACTTTCGACCGAATGGAAGCCATTGCAGGTATTGGGGGGATTGGCGGGTCAGCTATTGGCTATGTCATTCCATTTTTGTTCGTCCTCACGGTCGTCGTGTTTTTTCACGAGCTCGGCCATTTTCTGGTCGCGCGTTGGGCAGGCGTAACTGTCGAGACTTTTTCAATTGGCTTTGGCCGCGAAATTTTTGGGTGGCACGACGCCAAGGGAACTCGCTGGAAGATCAGCTGGATACCCTTGGGGGGGTACGTCAAATTTATGGGCGATGAGAACGCAGCCAGTTCGCCATCTAGAAAGCTCGATGAAAACATGTCGCCGGAAGAAAAAGCCGGCAATTTTCACAATAAGCCTCTAAGACACCGGATGGCGGTTGTGGCAGCTGGGCCGGTCGCTAATTTCATTCTGGCCATTGTCATTTTTGCGTCACTGTTCGTGGTGCTGGGGCAGCGTATTGCTGAACCAATCGCGGATACAATACGCGAAGGAAGTCCAGCAGAGGCCGCTGGGTTTATGGTTGGAGACCGCGTCGTCGAGATCGATGGTTTTTCGATTGAAAGTTTTAGCGACATGCAGCGCATTGTCTCAAGCAGTGCCGGGCGACAACTTGAACTCCTCATTGCTCGTGGCGGCGTTGACGTGACGCTTTTTGCAACTCCTGAAACACAAGAAATGACTGACCGCTTTGGCAATGTTCATCGCATTGGGTTGTTGGGCATCGGGCGAGTTGCCACTGAAGATAACGTGCGCCACGTTCGCTACGACCCTTTTACGGCAATATGGATGGGCGTCGGCGAGACCTGGTTTATCATCACCCGGACATTTGACTATTTGGGCGGTGTTATTTCCGGGCGTGAAAGTTCGGATCAGCTCGGTGGGCCATTGCGGATTGCACAGGTTTCAGGCCAAGTCGCGACTATAGGTTTTAGTGCACTAATTCATCTCGCTGCAGTGCTGTCGGTGAGTATCGGGTTAATAAATCTATTTCCCGTACCCATGCTGGATGGCGGACATCTGCTCTACTATACTGTAGAAGCTGTTCGCGGAAAGCCGCTGGGCGAAGAGGTGCAAGAGTACGGGTTCCGGGTAGGGTTGGCGTTGGTCATGATGTTGATGGTCTTTGCTACATGGAATGATCTGGTCCATTTACAGGTTTTCGAGTTTCTTTCGAACCTCCTGAGTTAATGTGAGGACGAGCGTATGAGGCGTATGACGCATATGGTTATTGAACTGCGTAGAAAAATTGCCCTTGGATCCACAAAATTTGTGGTTGCCCTTATGTTTGGCGTCGGCGCTTTGCTTGCTCCCTCAGTGGGGACAGCCGCTCCCGATGATGCTTGGGCAACGCTTCTGGGAACGACGAGCAACGAAACAATAACCACCATTGTCGTGGAGGGTAATCAGCGGATCGAAGCTGAAACCGTTCGCTCCTATATGGTATTCAAAGAGGGCGAGACTTACGACGACGCAAAAATCGATGCGTCCTTGAAGGGACTATTTAGTACAGGCCTCTTTGCTGACGTCACGATGCGGCGGGAAGGGGCGCGTCTTGTCGTGTCCGTCGCTGAGAACCCCGTCATTAACCGCGTCGCCTTTGAAGGCAATAGCGCGATAAACGATGATGCGCTGGAAACTGAAGTCCAGCTCAAACCACGCACGATTTACACACGGGCGAAGGTGCAGGGAGATGTTCAACGAATTGTCGATGTTATGCGCCGGTCAGGCCGGTTTTCGGCGACTGTAGAACCAAAGGTTATCCAGCTCCCCCAGAACCGCGTCGATTTGGTTTTTGAAATTGACGAAGGACCTGTCACAAAAATTGGGGGCATTAATTTTATTGGGAACTCGGCGTTCTCAGATGGTGATCTGCGCGAAGTCATCGCAACCTCAGAATCTGCATGGTGGAAATTCCTCTCCAGCTCTGACAATTACGACCCTGATCGCATGGCGTTTGACCGCGAATTGTTGCGTCGGTTTTACCTGTCAAATGGATATGCTGATTTTCGCGTTGTTTCTGCTGTCGCAGATCTAAGTCGCGAAGGCGACGAATTCTACATGACTTTTACCGTGGACGAGGGTGCTGCTTACACATTTGGTCCCGCGGACGTGACAACGGAACTCGACAAGCTTGATCTCGACAACTTGAGAAGCCTCGTCCTTACGATTGAGGGCGACGACTATGATGCAGGGTTAATCGACAAAACAGTTGATGCATTGACCTTTGCAACCGGGGCAAAAGGGTATGCTTTTGCGGAGGTGCGCCCCCGGGTGACGCGCAATAAAGAGGCGTTGACAGCCGCTGTTGTTTATCGGATTACGGAGGGGGCTCGCGCTTACGTAGAGCGCGTCAATATCGTCGGAAATGTTCGCACATTGGACCGGGTTATTCGTCGCCATGTGCGGATGACAGAAGGGGATGCGTTTAACCGCATTCTACTTGAACGATCAGAAAAGAGTATTCGGGCACTTGGTTTCTTCTCGGCGATTGAAGTTACCGAAGAGCCAGGATCAGCACCCGATCAAACGATCATCAACGTAGCGGTTCAAGAACAGTCCACAGGTGAGCTTTCTCTTGGTTTTGGGTTTTCGTCAACGGATAGCGCTGTCGCCGATATCAGCCTGACCGAGCGCAATTTCATGGGCAAGGGTCAAGCTCTGCGATTGCGTCTGGCGCTTTCAGGCACAAGCCAACAAATTGATCTGCGTTTTACGGAACCTTATTTTATGGGCCGTAACCTTGTTGCTGGTATTGATGTTTTCGGTGTTGAAAACGATTTCCAGGATGAATCCGGGTTCGATGAGCGCATTACAGGGTTCGGGTTTAGATTTGGTTTTCCACTTTCGGAAAACGGCCGCATCCTGATAAGATATGCGTTGAAACGTGAACAGGTTCTAAATATTCGGAATCGCACAGGTACTAATATTCCTTTGTTCAATGGACGCGATGATATCCGTTCTTCTGTCGGGTATACCTATTATCTTGATCGCAGGAATGACCCTGTAGAACCGACAGGTGGCTGGGATTTTGAAATTGACCAGGAGTTTGCAGGCGTCGGCGGTTCTGTTCGTTATGTCCGCAGTGAAGCGACAGTGCGCACCTATTACGAACTCTCAGACGAGTTTCTGACGAGTTTCAAGCTTCAAGGTGCTTTCATCGAGGGCATCGGACAAGATATAATTATCTCCGACCGCCTGTTTGTTGGTGGCTCTAATTTCCGCGGTTTTGAACGCTCGGGCGTTGGCCCGCGAGAAATCATAACGGATACCGCAATCGGTGCTCAAGCATTTCTCATCGGAAGCGCGGAAGTGAGCTTTCCTAACTATTTGCCGGAGGCGCTTGATATCAGCACGAGTCTTTTCGCTGACGTTGGTATTGTTGGTCTTTCCGATCAGGATGATTCCGGGGGCTTTTTTCAAGTCGAAGACGAACTTACTCCTCGCGCTACCGCCGGGGTTAGCGTTTATTGGCAATCGCCCTTTGGACCTGTGCGGATAGACATGAGTAAAGCAATTCTGAAAGAAGATTACGATAAGACAGAAGCCTTCAGGTTTTCTGCAGGTACTCGCTTCTAGTAAACGGAAATCACATGAAACATATTATCTCATCGGCAAAGAAATCAGCCGTAGCTCTCATTGTTGCTGCAGGATTAGCGGTTACGCCTCTGGTTCCCGTCAATCCTGCTTTCGCGGAAAAAGCACCTACCGTCATCCTTATCGTGGATATGGCGGCGCTATTCCAAGCCTCAGAGGTGGGGCAAGACGTAGCGCGTCAGTTGCAAGAACAAGCGCAGGCGCTGCAGACGGAAGATCAGGCTGTGCGTGAATCAATGAGTGCGGAGGCAGAAACACTCAAGTCCCAGCAAGAAGCTCTCGGCGAAGACGAGTTTCTTGCAAAAGTGACCGATCTAGGACAACGGCAGCAAGTTCACCTTCAAAGCATTGCACAACGTCAGCAAGCTTTGCAATTGGGCCAAGCTCAGGCGAATTCCGAAATCGCAGGCGTCGTAAAATCAATCTTCGGTGAATTGCTCGTCAAACACAACGCAGGTCTTCTTATTGATCAAGCAAATGTGTTGGCTGGAGGGCTGGATTTGAATATTACATCCGAAGCTATGGCGATGTTGAACCAACGGCTGAGCACGCTGACAGTAACACCAGTTGATCCATCATCTTTGGGCGACGGCCGTTGAACTGACGACGCTCTAAACGCAGGAGGGCGAATGGCCGACTTACGATTTTTCCGAAAAGAAGGACCATTTACTCTTGACCAGTTGGCCTCTCGTATCGAGGCCGACGTGGCTCCGGGTGTTGATAGATCACTTGAAATTGTCGATGTAGCGCCACTTGACGTTGCGGGTTTGGGGGAATTGAGTTTTCTCGATAACCCCAAATATGTCCCCTCGTTTGAAAAAACGAAAGCATCGGCTTGTGTCGTAGCGCGCAAGTTTGAAAACTCTGGGCCTGATGGTGTTGCTCTCTTATTGAGCGATCAGCCATATCGATCCTATGCNTTGGCAGCNCAGGCGTTTTATCCTGATAGTGTCCGGTCAACNGATACATTCGGTGAGCCGGGCATCGTGTGCAATGGGGCGCATGTCCATGCGACAGCTAAAGTTGGGGAAGGTGCGACGATTGAACCTGGTGCAGTTGTTGGTGCGAATGCGGAAATCGGAAGTGGCTCGGTCATTGCGAGCGGAGCAATAATTGCGAAGAATGTAACCATTGGATGCAATAGCTTCATCGGTCCAAGTGCAAGCATCGCTTATGCTCATATCGGGGATCGCGTCATCATTCACGCGGGTGTTCGTATTGGTCAGGATGGTTTTGGTTTTGCTATGGGCTTGCCTACCCATGAAAAAATTCCACAACTTGGGCGGGTTATTGTCCAGGATGATGTGGAGATCGGTGCAAATACGGCTATCGACCGCGGGGCTGGACCGGACACGATGATTGGGGCTGGTACCAAAATTGATAATTTGGTTCAGATCGGGCACAACGCTGTGATCGGGCAGGGATGTGTGATCGTTGCACAATGCGGCATTTCTGGCAGCGCACAGCTCGGTGATTTTGTAGCACTGGGCGCACGTGCTGGGTTGATCGGGCATATCAAGATAGGCGATGGTGCGCAAATTGCGGGGCGCTCAAGCGTCATCCACGATGTTCCCGCAGGCGCTCGATGGGGTGGCACGCCTGCCAAGCCTGTTCGCGAATGGCAACGGGAAGTTATCGCGGTACAACGGCTAGGCAAAGGTGCTGGACGTAAGAAAAACGGTGGAGCCGACTAAGGCTCATTATTGGCAAAGTTACGCTTGGAAATAAGATATGACAGACACGAACACAACTCTTGAAACCGCCGATATCAACCGTGTGATGCAACTGTTGCCTCATCGATTTCCGATGTTGATGGTTGACCGCATAGAGGACATGAATGGATGCGAATCCGCTGTCGGCATCAAAAACGTCACAATCAATGACCCCTTTTTTGCGGGTCATTTTCCAGGCCACCCAGTTATGCCGGGTGTGTTGATAGTCGAGGCTATGGCACAAACCGCAGGCGCACTGGTTATCAATGGCATGCAGAGTGATGCCTCCAATAAGGTCGTCTATTTCATGTCCGTCGATAAGGCAAAATTTCGCAAGCCTGTTGTTCCAGGAGACCGACTAGAGCTTCACGTGAGCTTGCAGCAAAACCGTGGTGCGGTGTGGAAATTCCGTGGCATAGCGAAGGTGGGTAGTACTGTTGTCGCAGAAGCTGATTACGTCGCGATGATCCGGGAAACTGATACATGACCGAAATTCATTCTACCGCGATAGTCGACCCAAAAGCTGAGCTGGCCTTGGATGTCATCGTCGGCCCATATTCTATCGTTGGGCCTCGTGTGAATTTAGCGGCCGGAGTGAAACTCCATTCTCATGTTGTTGTTGATGGAAAAACAAGCGTGGGTGAACGCACGGAAATTTATCCGTTCGCGTCAATCGGACAGCCACCTCAGGACCTGAAGTTTCGCGGTGAAGATAGTGAATTGATTGTCGGCTCGGATAATACGATCCGTGAGTATGTAACCATGAACTCAGGTACAGAGGGGGGCGGGCTGGTTACTAAAGTTGGAGACAGCTGTGCTTTCCTTACGGGCGCTCACGTTGGGCATGACACGATCATTGGGAACAGTGTGGTTTTGTCGAACAGCGTGATGCTCGCAGGCCACTGTGTAATTGAAGATTTTGTGATAGTGAGTGGCGGTGCTGGCGTGCATCAGTTTACGCGCATTGGAAAGCACGCTTTCATTGGCGGAATGAGTGGCGTCGAAAATGACATCATTCCTTACGGTATGGCACTGGGAAATCGGGCACGTCTTGCAGGGCTTAACATTATCGGAATGAAGCGGCGTGGATTTGAACGGGAACAAATTCAGGAATTACGCGCGGCCTATCGTATGCTTTTTGCCGAAGAAGGAACATTGCGAGAGCGCACAGAAGATGTTGCTTCCCACTTCAGCGGGCAAGCCGACGTAATGGACATCATCAAGTTCATGAAAGCGGAAACCAATCGATCAATTTGCACGCCAAGAAACTCTGCCGGTGAAGCCTAACGACGATACGTGGCGAACGATGGCCTTAACTTCTGATCACACAATGCTTGGAATTATTGCGGGCAAAGGCACTCTTCCATTGTCTGTCGCACAGGCTGCTGTGGCTGCTGGGCGCCCGGTTTTTGTACTGGGCATTCGCGGCACCAGCGAACCTTCCATTGAAAAATACAATCATGCCTGGGTCCGTAGTGGCGCAATTGGGAAAACGCTTGCTTTACTGAAACAGCAAAAATGTCACGAACTTGTACTTATTGGTCCGATGGAGCGCCCAAACATTTTTAACTTCTGGCCAGACCTTGGTGCGCTTCGTCTTCTTCCCGATATATTCAAACTGTTGCGACAGGGGGATGATGGACTGCTTTCAGGGGTCGTAGAATATTTCGAAGAGGTACATGGTTTTCGCATTCTACCTGCGGAAGAAATTGCGGGCGGGTTGGTCGCTCCCGTTGGTATTTCTTCAACGAGGAAACCTTCAGAGGCAGACATGAAGGATGTCAGTCTGGCTGTTGAGATTGTGCGAGAACGAGGAGCGCAGGACCTGGGTCAAGGCGCTATCGTAGCCCATGAAGAGGTGCTGGCTGTTGAGGACGCCGCCGGAACGGATGCCATGTTGCGCAGAACAACTGCATCAAGACAGGGGGAGGAGCAATGCGGTGTATTGGTCAAGCTACCAAAACCTGGACAGGAACGACGCGTTGATCTGCCAACCATTGGTATAAAGACCTTAGAAAACGCGGCTGTTGCAGGTTTAGCCGGCATCGCTTACGAGGCAAACGGCGCTCTCTTTGTTGATTTTGTTAAAACCGTTGCCCGAGCGAATGAGCTTGGGTTGTTCATTCTGGGATTGCCCGAAGGCACGGGTGAAGGGACGAACGTATGAACAAGCAACACCACGTGATGTTGGTCGTTGGGGAAAGCTCCGGCGACATGCTTGGTGCGGCTCTAATGACGTCGCTAAAGGACGCTTTAAAAGAGCGAGTGCGTTTTTCTGGCGTAGGCGGTCCCAGAATGACTGAGCAAGGTCTGTCTTCAATTTTTCCGATGACGGATATCGCTGTTATGGGCCCGCGGGAGGTAATTCCACGGTTGCCATTGATCTTGAAACGGATGCGAGAAACCACAAATCACGCTGTCGAAAACAAACCAGATTTAGTCGTTATCATCGACAGTCCAGACTTCACCCATACGGTGGCAAAACGCATCCACAAGAAAATGCCAACGGTCCCCATTGCTAATTACGTTTCGCCAAGTGTTTGGGCATGGCGTCGTGGGCGTGCAAAAGCCATGGCGAAATACCTCAAAAAGGTCTTTGCGTTACTGCCATTTGAACCCGCATTCTTTCGTTCGGAGGCTGGATTGGATTGTGAATACGTCGGGCATCCGGCAATAGAAAAAATCGCAACGGCAGAAGAAGGCACAGAATTTCGCCGCACAAAAAAAATCAATGCAGATGCACCTGTGTTGCTGATGTTACCCGGCAGTCGCACAAATGAAGTAAAACGTTTGATCGGTTTGATGGGCAAAACGGCATCTCTTCTCTCGAAATCTCACCCGGATATCAGAGTGGTTATTCCTGTTGTTCCTCATGTGGCAGAGCTTGTGAACTTAGCGGTAAAAGATTGGCCGATCACGCCTGTCTTGGCGATTGAAGATGAAGAAAAACGTGGTGCATTTGCTGCAGCAACAGCCGCATTGGCGGCATCGGGTACAGTGTCACTTGAGCTGGGGCTCGCACGCATTCCCATGGTCATAGCTTACAAAATTGACAAAATTGCTGCATGGGTTGTCGGTGGATTATTGAAGGTGCCGACAGTTGTCTTGGTCAATTTAATTCTGGACCGCCCTTCAGTACGAGAATTCTTACAAGGAGCTGCAACACCGCAATCGTTGGCGGAGGCGCTAACGCCGTTGTTAAACGACACCGAGCTTCGCCGAAATGCTCTGCAAGATTTGGATGAAATGCGGGAGTTAATGGGAGTGGGTGGCCCAAGTCCAAGTGCGCGCGCGGCCGATGCCGCCCTTGAAATGCTGGGCGAGCCACAGAGTGTTTAAGCAATAAAAAGGCGCCCCAATTTTTGAGGCGCCTTTCTATATTGGGCTCGGAAGTTAGCGTTTTGCAACGTCTTTATAATCTCTCGCGGCAGCGCCATTATACAACTGGCGAGGGCGACCTATCCGTTGTTCTGGATCTTGTACCATTTCATTCCATTGAGCGACCCAGCCGGTTGTCCGGGCCAACGCAAACAACACAGTGAACATCGTTGTCGGGAAGCCAAGTGCTTTAAGCGTAATACCCGAATAGAAATCGATATTTGGGTACAGTTTTTTCTCAACAAAATATGCGTCGTTGAGTGCTATTTTTTCCAGTTCCATTGCCACGTCAAGCATTGGATCATCTTTGATCCCAAGCTCTTTCAAGACCTCATGACAAGCTTGCTGCATCACAGTCGCGCGCGGATCGTAGTTTTTGTAAACCCGGTGTCCAAAGCCCATCAGACGGAATGGATCGTCTTTGTCTTTTGCCTTTGCAACAAACTCTGGGATCCGGTCCACAGAACCAATTTCTTCAAGCATGTTAAGAGCGGCTTCGTTAGCACCACCATGTGCAGGCCCCCAAAGGCATGCAATACCAGCAGCAATGCATGCAAACGGATTGGCGCCAGAAGAACCGGCTAGGCGCACAGTTGATGTTGAAGCGTTTTGTTCGTGGTCAGCATGCAGAATGAAAATTTTATCCATTGCACGAGCGATGACAGGATTGACTTCATAGTCTTCTGCTGGCACGGAGAAGCACATATTCAGGAAGTTTTCGGCATATCCAAGATCGTTGCGTGGATAAACAACAGGCTGGCCTATTGAATATTTGTAAGCCATAGCTGCAATTGTCGGGATCTTCGCAATCATGCGACGGCTGGCGACCATGCGCTGATGCGGGTCGTTGATGTCTGTTGAGTCGTGATAGAACGCTGACAGAGCACCGACCATGCCGACCATGATGGCCATCGGGTGCGCATCGCGACGGAAGCCCCGTAGGAAAAATTGCATCTGATCGTGCACCATCGTGTGATTGGTGATTGCCTTGCTGAATTCTGAGAATTCAGATTGGGACGGCAAGTCACCGTTCAGCAAAAGGTAGGCCGATTCCAGGAAATTGCCTTTTTCGGCAAGCTGTTCGATGGGGTAGCCACGATACAAAAGTTCGCCCTTGTCACCATCAATGTAGGTGATGTCGCTGTCGCAGCTGGCTGTTGATGTGAAACCGGGATCAAAAGTAAAATATCCAGATTGACTGTAGAATTTGCTGACATCAACAGCACGTGGGCCAACTTCACCTTTGTATATAGGCAGTTCATAGGTTTCGCCGCCAACTTCTAGTTTGGCGATTTCGTCTGTTTGTCTTGCACTTCTGTCTTTAGTCATAGCGGCGACCTGTTCCTTCACTTGTGTCCAACATTTTCCAGATCGGCGGTGAACCGGACCGGACGCTGAACTGTTGCAGCATTATATTCATCTCAGCACCGGACGGCCATTGCCGTTCGGCTTTGTCTTAAACTTGATCTCTAATTCGTCCGATTGCTTCTTCGCGGCCAAGTGAGGCGAGTACATCATAAATACCCGGTGACACGCTGCCGCCGGTAAGTGCGGCCCGCAATGGCTGCGCAACTTTCCCCAGTTTTACGTCCTTGGTTGTCAAAAAATGGGTCACGGAAGTTTCCAGACTTTCCACAGTCCACTCATTACCTGTCTCCAGCGTATTTGCCAGTTCGCCAAGCAATGCCTTTGCGTCCTCTGTCAAAGCCTTCGTTGCTTTGCCAGCGACTGTCACCGGGCGTGAGAGGTGCAAATAAGCCGCTCCTTCTGCCAGCTCGATGAGTGTTTTGGCACGCTCTTTCAGGCCGGGCATGGCGATCAACAAACGAGACTTGAACACGTCATTTGCATCCGGCCATGTGCCGAGTTTTTCCATCAAAACCAGAACCAACTCTACCAACCGCTCATTGTCGGCATGGCGGATGTAGTGCGAATTCAGGTTTTCCAGTTTGGCAAAATCGAAACGAGCGGGGGACTTGCCAATGCTCTCAAGGTTGAACCATTCAATCGCTTGTTCGGTCGAAAATGTTTCGTCATTTCCGTGGCTCCATCCCAGGCGCACAAGGTAGTTGCGCATCGCTTCGGGAAGATATCCCATATCGCGGTATGCTTCCGCACCCAGCGCCCCGTGACGTTTTGAAAGTTTAGCTCCGTCTGGTCCATGAATGAGTGGTACATGGGCAAACTCTGGCGGGGTCCAGCCTAGCGCTTGATAGATTTGTGCTTGGCGTGCCGCATTTGTCAGATGGTCATCGCCACGGATGATGTGGGTGACTTCCATATCGTGATCATCAACCACTACAGACAACATATAAGTTGGTGTGCCATCAGACCGCAGCAAAATCAGGTCATCCAACTGATCATTTTCAAATGACACATCGCCCAAGACTTTATCTTTGACAACTGTTTTGCCATTTTCTGGTGATTTGAAACGGATGACGGGGCGAATGTCCGCGGGGGCGTCAGAGGCGTCCCGGTCCCGCCAAGTGCCGTCGTACCGCATCGGACGGCCTTCCGCGCGTGCTTTTTCGCGCATCGCAGATAGCTCATCTGGTGAACAGTAACATTTATACGCATGGCCGGAAGCTAACAATTGTTCGGCGATCTCTGTGTGCCGACCCAGCCGTGAAAATTGAAAGACCGGCTCGCCGTCCCAATCAAGACCCAGCCATTTTAGCCCTGCAAAAATCGCCTCAATGGCGTCGTCTGTTGAGCGCTCCCGGTCCGTGTCTTCCACGCGCAAGAGGAAGGTACCACCATGATGTTTTGCATAAAGCCAATTGAACAAGGCAGTTCTGGCTCCGCCAATGTGCAAAAACCCAGTTGGCGAGGGCGCAAAACGGGTAACGATTTTTGTGGTCTCACTCAAGGGATTAATCAAACTCCGGGTGCATCGCGAAGGGTTTTCGCGGTGGGTAGACTAGATACAAAACAGGCAAGCTGGATCCGGGGATCGCTTGGACGACGATTGTGAGCGTCTTTGGGTATGCAGCGCGTCCCCAGAATGCCCCACCCATTGTTGCGCCATCTTCCCAAAGTTTCCCTCGGGAAAAGCCGCCCACAAGGGCTGGCGTTCTTTAGCACATAGATGGCCTACGCCAAAGGCCTTCAGAAGATCACTTTTGTACACATTTCTCCCGTTTTTCGTTCATACTGAAAAGGAAAATGGATGTTTTTCAAAAAAAGTCACTCAGAACTCAGCTTTCGCGCGAAATATCGTTGCTTGCAGAGGACGCATTTGACCGTTCTCGCCATTTTGGCGGCAGAATTCACCGCCTCATTTTGGCGGAACAAGAACATTTAAGCCTCTGGGTGCCGGTTTTTATCGGCATGGGAATCGCTCTTTATTTCTCCCTCAGCCGGGAGCCTTATTTCGGTTGGAGCCTGCTTTTTTTAGGCTTCGCCCTCGCATGTTCATTCATGATGAGAAATAGGGGGGGAGGAGTTCATTTCGCCATCGCTCTGACGTGCGTGGCTTTAGGGTTGAGCGCCGCCCAGGCCAGAAGCATGTCGGTTGCAGCACCGTCTCTTCAGGACGAGATAGTCGGCGCCCAAATTGAGGGTCAATTGCTCAGTGCCAGCGGGGATCGGCAGGGCGGAACACGTTTGCTCGTCACGCCGACGCACATCAGTGGACTAGACTTGAATAGTCTTCCCGCCCAGGTGCGTTTGAAAGTCAGGCAAGACCATGCGGAATTATGGCCGGGGGACAATATCTCGGTTCGGGTCATGTTGTGGCCACCGGCGGAACCGGTCGCGCCCGGGGCGTTTGATTTTGCACGGCAATCCTGGTTCCGCCAATTAGGTGCTACGGGGATCACGCTTTCCGCTCCTACGATCCACCACAATGATGAGCGAACGCCTTGGACGGTTGTTCAAAATCATCTGCGTGAAAGAATTACCCGCCGGGTCATTGCCGCTATGTCTATAGAGACGGGGCCGGTTGCGGCGGCCATGATGACCGGACAACGTCACGCAATTTCAGAAGATGTAGAGCAAAATCTGCGGGACGCCGGGCTCGCTCACATACTCGCAATTTCCGGCCTTCACATGGCTTTGTTCGCGGGCACTTTGTTCTGGCTGGTTCGCGCCGGGCTTTCTCTCGTTCCCCGTCTGGCATTGCGCTATCCACTTAAAAAATGGGCGGCGGCCGTCGCGCTTCTCGGCGCGTTCTCCTACCTTCTTTTGTCAGGTATGTCAGTGACCGCGCAGCGAGCTTTCATTATGGCTGCACTGATGTTTTTGGCTATCCTCATCGATAGACCTGCGATATCACTCCGCAACGTTGCGCTCGCAGCTGTCCTTATTCTTCTCACAAAACCTGAAAGTCTTCTGGAACCCGGGTTCCAAATGTCATTTGCAGCGGTGACAGCGCTGATTGCTGTATATCAAAATAGAGAACTGCAATTGCTGCGGTTCCGGGAAGAAGCCACAGGACTTTCGGGTGTTGCCAAGTTTGCGCTTATTTATGTCGCCACTCTTGCTCTGACCAGTTTGGTGGCGGGCACAGCAACGGCGCCGTTTGCAGCGTTTCATTTCAACCGCATTGCCGTATACGGAATTGTTGGAAATCTTCTTGCGATGCCGATTGTTGGCATGGTGATTATGCCAGCGGCCTTGATTGCTTATCTTCTGATGCCATTGGGTCTGGAAGCACCCGCTCTGTGGGTCATGGACTTCGGCCTAAGTGCCGTGCTGACAATCGCCCAAGAGGTTGGTAGCTGGGAGGGAGCAATAATCTACGCGCCATCGTTTTCCATAACTGCACTTACATTGGTGACTTTGGGTGGACTGTGTCTCGCTCTATTGCGAACAAAATTACGATATGCAGGGTGTTTAATAATTGCAGCTGGTTGGGCTCTGTCAACCAGCTCTCAGTCGCCTGATATCCTTGTGGAAGGTGATGCGAAACTTGTCGCCGTAAGACTTCAGGAAGGCATGTACGCATGGTCCGGGGCGATACCAAAATATGCACGCGAGACATGGTTGCGTCGTTCTGGGTACGCACCTGACACCGATGTACGAGCTCAATTGATGATGTGTGACGAGGTCGGTTGTGTTGCGCGAGGACGGGTGATTGTTGCGTTAGCAAGAACTGCTGCGGCGATCATGGATGATTGTAGTCGTGCCGATATTCTCATTGCATTTATCCCAATCAGAGGCGCGCTGCGTAGAGCCTGCGACGCGCAGTTGGTCATTGATCGTTTTGACATTGCACGGAACGGCGCACACGCAATCTATCTAAACCCGGAGGATCCATCGCAGGTTGAACGCGTTGAGACAGTCAGAGAATGGCGCGGTGTTCGGCCTTGGACAAGGTATGCAAGCGAGCCCTAGTACCGACGCAGAAGGCCAACAAGCCGTCCTTGAACTTTGACACGGTCAGGGCC
>JGI24723J26617_10001273_pt1 | contig 22559 bp, 25 predicted proteins | sample Cruoilmetagenom6_FD_26617 | JGI IMG/M metagenome (IMG submission 26617)
GTGCGGTCGGATGAACGTCAACACCCTCCTGTTACAGACCGTCTGTAACCGTTTAAGTCCGAAGGAGGTGGGTTTGTGACGCATCAGTACGAACTCATGGTTATCCTCGATCCAGAGATCGACGAACGTACCGTGGCTCCCAGTCTCGACAAGTTCCTCAATGTCATCCGCAATGACGGTGGCACCATCGATAACATCGATATTTGGGGTCGCCGTCGTTTGGCCTACGAGATCAACAAGAAGACCGAAGGCATCTACGCCGTCGTCAACTTCACCGCAGAGAGCAAGTCGACAGACGAGCTNGACCGCCAACTCTCACTCAGCGAAGCTGTNATGCGCACCAAGGTGCTGCGTGCAGAAGCTGGGTTCGCTCAGGTAGCTGCTGCCAAGAAGGTTGCTGAAGAGAAGGCTGCTCGCAAGGCTGCTGCTCCGGCAAAGACTCCTGCTGCAGACGCTAAGGCTCCCGCAGCTCCGGCTGCTCCCGCTGCTGACGCCAAGGCTGAAGCGGAAGCTAAGTAACCGTGGCCGGCGAGACAGTCATTACGGTCGTGGGAAACCTCACGGCAGATCCCGAACTGCGTTACACGCAGGGTGGACTTGCCGTAGCTAACTTCACCATTGCCTCAACGCCGCGCACCTTCGATCGAGCATCCAACGAGTGGAAAGACGGAGAAGCACTATTCCTCCGCGCTTCCTGCTGGCGTGAATTCGCCGAGCATGTTGCCAGCTCACTGACCAAGGGAACCCGCGTTGTTGCGCAGGGTCGACTTCGTCAGCGTTCCTACGAAACCAAAGAGGGCGAAAAGCGCACGAGCATGGAATTGGAGATCGACGAGATCGGTCCCAGCCTCCGCTATGCAACGACGCAGATCACCCGCGCCCCCCGTGACAGCTCGGCTCCTCGCGGAGTTCAGCAGAACAACGGTGGCGGCCAGTCAAACGAAGAGCCGTGGGCAGCTAGCGCTCCTGCCGCATCCTCGGGCGACGTGTGGAACACCCCTGGTAACTACTCCGACGAGACGCCTTTCTAGGCCCTCGGCGCTCAATCTTAATTACAGAAAGAAGTAACACTCATGGCAGGAAAGAGCAGCGGCGACCGCCGCAAGCCCATCCGCAAAGGCAAGGACGGCAAGAACGCCGCACCAGCCAAGTCGATCCGCGTAGGCGTTATCGACTACAAGGATGTCGCAACGCTTCGTAAGTTCATCTCCGAGCGTGGAAAGATCCGCGCTCGTCGTATCACCGGTGTTTCCGTTCAGGAGCAGCGTCTCATCGCCACGGCTGTCAAGAACGCCCGTGAGATGGCATTGCTGCCTTACGCCGGCGCGGGCCGTTAAGGAGCCACCGACATGTCAAAGCTCATTCTCACTCACGAAGTGACCGGTCTCGGCGCGCCTGGCGACGTTGTAGACGTAAAGAACGGCTTCGCTCGTAACTACCTCATCCCCCAGGGCTTCGCCGTGGCGTGGACTCGCGGTGGCGAAAAGCAGGTTGAATCCATCAAGGCAGCACGCGCATCGCGTGAGCACGCCACTCTCGAAGAAGCGCAGGACCTCAAGGCTCGCCTCCAAGCGACCAAGGTCAAGCTCACTGTGACGGCTGGTCAGGGTGGACGACTGTTCGGTTCGGTCAAGCCCGCACACGTAGCGGATGCTGTTGCCGCTGCTGGACTTGGCGACATCGACAAGCGCAAGATCGAGATCACCTCGGCAATCAAGTCTGTGGGAGATCACGAAGCTACGATCCGTCTGCGCGACGACATCGTTGCGACGATCACTCTTCAGGTGGTTGCTAGCAAGTAACTGTTTTAAGACAAGGACGGCGGGCCAATCGGCTCGCCGTCCTTGTGCTTTAAGCCCACTTGTCAAGGGTTTTGTGCACAGGATTAAGAAAAATATGGAACCCTCAATCTTCACTTTAGACATGTTTCTACACACTGTGTGTGAAAAGTAAAAGAGCTGGTCAGAGATGCTTTTACAAGACTATTTGCTGTAGTTTCCACAGGACTTTCCACAGTTTGTTCACACGGCTTGCGGCGTTTCGTCCGAGTTGTGCACAACGTTATCCACAACCCCAGTTGTGGGTAGTTGATTCCCCTTCGTAAGGTGAAGCAGCCTTGAAGCGGGACTCGCTCTGGAGCACGCCCGAGTGTCAGGGGCTGCACGTATAAATAGGGCTGCCCCACTAGGAGGAAAACCATGTCGATTGCGCATCTAGGCCTTGCCGGCGACGATCGCCAATCCGGCGAATCTCGTGGCGGCTCGCGAGGCGATCGCGTTCCCCCACACGACCTCCTTGCCGAACAAAGTGCCATCGGCGGAATGCTCCTGAGCAAGGATGCTGTTGCCGACGTCATCGAAACCGTGCGCGGCGTGGACTTCTACGTTCCCAAGCACGAGACGATCTTCAACGCGGTGCTCACTCTGTACTCGCACGGTGAACCTACCGATGTCATCGCCGTCACCGACGAGCTCACCAAAACCGGAGAGCTTTCTCGCGCTGGGGGAGTCGAATACCTCCACACGCTCACGGGCCTAGTTCCTACCGCAGCCAACGCCGGCTTCTACGCGACCATCGTTACGGAGAAAGCTGTACTGCGTCGCCTTGTCGAGGCAGGAACCCGCATCGTTCAGATGGGTTACGCGAGTGAGGGCGAAGTTCTCGACCTCGTCAACAACGCCCAAGCCGAGATCTACTCCGTCACCGGCGGCGTCGAAACCGAAGACTACGTTCCCCTCACGATGGCCGTCGAAAGCGCCATCGATGAAATCGAAGCAGCGCGCGGCCGCGACGGCCAGATGATCGGTGTTCCCACCGGCTTTGCTGAGCTCGATGAACTCACCAACGGACTACACCCCGGTCAGCTGATCATTTTGGCCGCGCGACCAGCTATTGGTAAGTCGACTCTTGGTTTGGACTTTGCTCGCGCAGCATCCATCCATCATGACTTGCCGTCCATTGTGTTCTCGCTCGAAATGGGTCGAAGCGAAATCGCTATGCGACTCTTGTCGGCCGAGGCCAGTGTTCCACTGCAGCACATGCGTAAGGGTTCCGTGCACGCCAACGACTGGACCACCATCGCTCAGACGCGTGGTCGCATCAACGACGCACCGCTCTACATCGATGACAGCCCCAACATGACCCTCGTTGAGATCCGGGCCAAGTGCCGTCGGCTCAAGCAAAAAGTCGGGCTGCGCATGGTCATCATCGACTACCTGCAGCTCATGACAAGCGGTAAGAAAGTCGAATCACGTCAGCAAGAGGTCAGTGAGTTCTCGCGTGCTCTCAAGCTTCTCGCCAAGGAACTCGAAGTTCCGGTTATCGCTATCTCTCAGCTGAACCGTGGTCCTGAACAGCGAGCCGACAAGAAGCCTGCGCTCTCCGACCTTCGTGAATCAGGATCGCTCGAGCAAGACGCCGACATGGTGATCTTGCTGCACCGTGAAAGCGCCTACGAAGCAGATAGCCCTCGCGCCGGTGAAGCTGACCTCATCATTGCCAAGCACCGAAACGGACCAACACGCACCGTCACCGTGGGCTTCCACGGTCACTTCTCGCGGTTCGTCGACCTGCCGCCAGGGTCGTAGTCGGCTCGCTGAGAGCACTTCGCCGCGAGCCGCCTAGACTAGAGGCACCCGCTTGTTCAGAAAGAAGGCGATCGCTTGACTAGTGCTCACACTGAGCCGCTGCCTGCATCCACTGCGTGGTACGTTCCGCTTGCTCGCGCAATTCCCGCTCTGGCCCTTGCAGTCGTCATCACGTTCTCGGCCGATCACTCATCGCGCCTCGGGCTTGTCACGCTGGCCAGCTACACGCTTATCGTCGGTGCCGTGCTGTTGACTGCGAGCGTGCTCTCCACGCACCGTGGAATCGGGCGCAACCTCACGATTACCCAGGGCGTCCTTTCGATCGCTGCCGCCATCGCCGCCTTCATTGCGTCGAACGGCGGGCAAGCCTATTTCGTCTTCCTGCTGACCGCGTTCGCCGCGATCACCGGATTCATCGAGCTTTACCTCGGGCTGCGCAGCCGCAGCCGCGACGCATCATCGCGCGACTGGGTTTTCGTCGGCAGCCTCACCGCGCTGCTCGCCCTCGTAGTGCTGCTCGTGCCGCCGGGATTCAGCCAACCCTTTACTGGGCCGGATGGAATCGACCGTGAACTCACGGCATCCATCGTGGTGGTCGGACTTCTCGGAGCCTATTGGGCCATCCTTGGTGTGTACCTAGTGATTGCTGCACTCTCGCTCAAGTGGAGCACAACCGATCATGATGCTGTTACGGCAGCCGTGCAAGAGAAAGAGGACCAGTGACTACCCCAGACAAGCGTGACCGCACGCGCCCCGCAGAGATGCTCGGCCTCTCCGCAATCTTTGGGCTGTTCACGGGACTGGTGGTTTTCATGGCTACCCGCGAGTTGATGCTTGGACTCATCTTCGCTGGTGTCGCGTTCATCGTTTCTCTCGTCGTGATCGCAATGCTGACCCTCGCCATTCGCCCCGACAAGAACGAACTCATCGACCTCGATGAGCAGGACCGCGAAGCCGGGCACTAGCTAGACCCGTACCGCCTCTCTTTTGCCCGAATCCGAGCGGAGCGAGGCGCGGTAATTGGTGTGCCCTCATGAGCGCACAGAGCTCATTCGTCCTTTGACTCTCATCGCAAATTAAGGTTAGGCTTACCTAAGCAACACTCGCTGCAGTGGGTGTTGCATTTTTACGCCCGACCGCTTTCGGTCATCCGAAATAACTAAGGACAGCATGAGATTTTCACTCACTCGGCACGGAGCACTCATCGGAGTGCTGGCTCTCGCCCTCACCGCATGCAGCACCGCGGCTCCTGAAACTGCAGATTCCACTGGCGAGCAAGCATCCGTGCAGTTCGAAGACAACAACGGCACTCACACCCTCTCGACGCCACTCACCTCTGTCGTCGCGACAGACAACCGCACCTTCGAGACACTCGCCTCCTGGGGTGTCGAGCTGAGCGCAGCAGCAGTCGCTCTCATGCCCAGCACGATTTCTTACACCGAAGACGACTCCATCATTGACTTGGGGCTTCACAGTGAACCCGACCTCGAATCCGTCGTTGCCGTGCAACCAGACGTCATCATCAACGGACAGCGTTTCGCGCAGTTCCACGATGACTTTGCCAAGCTCGTGCCAGATGCCGTAATTGTCGAGCTTGACCCGCGTGAGGGCGAGCCCTTCGACGCCGAATTGAAGCGTCAAACCACCGTTCTGGGAGAGATCTTTGGCAAGCAGGCAGAGGCTGAAAAGCTGAACGCTGATTTCGACGCCGCGATCGAGCGCGTGAATGCCGCCTACAGCGCAGACGACTCCGTCATGGCCGTTATCACCTCGGGTGGAGAGATCGGATACTCCGCTCCCAGCGTCGGTCGCACCCTCGGCCCACTCTTCGACATCTTCGACTTCACCGTGGCATTGGATGTCTCTGAAAGCAGCGAAGATCACCAAGGCGACGACATTTCTGTGGAAGCAATCGCAGCATCCAACCCCGATTGGATCTTGGTAATGGACCGAGACGCCGCAATCCTCGCCGACGACCCCACCTACGTGCAGGGCAGTGAAGTCCTCGAGAACTCCGAAGCGCTCAGGGGCGTTACTGCGGTGCAAAACGGAAACCTGGTGTACATGCCCGCTGACACCTACACAAACGAAGGCATCCAGACGTACACCGAGTTCTTCAACGCCCTCGCTGACGCGATGGAAGCCAAGAACTAGCGTCGCTCACACCGTTCGGCGCTGAAGCCTCCCCTGGGCAAACTTTGGCGCCGAACGGCTCTGGCCTCCACACAGAAAACCCCCACTCACGGATGACGTCAACACTCGCTCGACGGCGGCCCGCGACCACCGCCACCCTTTTTGACTGGAAACTCTTGCTCGCGACGGTCGGGGTCGCCATGCTGCTGATCGCTTCGCTCTTCACTGGTGTCTACGACATCTTTGGAGCGGATAACGGTCAAGAAATGTTCGCCATTACGCGCGTTCCTCGAACAATCGCTCTGGTGCTCGCGGGCGCAGCGATGGCGATGAGTGGGCTCGTCATGCAACTGCTGACCCAGAACCGTTTCGTGGAACCGACTACGACCGGTACCACTGAGTGGGCAGGCCTCGGACTGCTTACCGTCATGATTTTGTTTCCCGGCGCCAGCATCCTCGCCCGAATGAGTGGTGCCGTTGTCGCTGCTTTCATCGGCACCGGGGTGTTCTTTCTCTTCTTGCGCCGTGTCACTCTGCGCTCCTCGCTGATCGTTCCGATCGTTGGCATCATGCTCGGCTCGGTTGTCGGTGCGATCTCCACTTACGTTGCGCTTTCGACCGACATGCTTCAGAGCCTCTCCGTCTGGTTCGCCGGGAGCTTCACCTCAGTGATGCGCGGGCAATACGAACTGCTCTGGATCGTCGCGCTCGTCGTCGTCGTGATTTTCATCTTCGCTGACCGGCTCACTGTTGCCGGGCTGGGGCAAGACATCGCAACCAATGTCGGCGTGAACTACAACCAGATCCTGCTGATTGGCACTGCGCTAATTGCGGTCGCGACCGGAGTGGTGACAGTTGTCGTGGGCAACTTGCCGTTTCTCGGTCTCATCGTTCCTAACATCGTGTCGATGTTCCGCGGCGATGACCTACGCAGCAACCTGCCGTGGGTGTGTCTCTTGGGCATCGCGATCGTGACGGTGTGCGACATCGTCGGCCGAACAATCATCATGCCGTTCGAGGTGCCCGTTTCTCTCATTTTGGGCATTGTGGGCGCGATCGTCTTCATTGCCCTCCTGTTGAAGCAGCGCCGTCGTGCATAGTCCTGTGGATGCTCAAGAGACGCCGACTATCGCAGCTGGGACGCCCGGCGTGACGGGGCCGTTCCCCACGTTTCGGGCGCGACGCCGATACTGGACGCTGCTCAGCATCCTGAGCGTGCTCGCTGTCGCGATCGGGTTCGGCCTGCTCGCCTGGAACAACCCGATGCCGGTGGACACCGAAGGGTTCTGGCGCATCGCTGAGCTGCGCGCCACCAACGTGATCGTGATTGCCGTGGTGGCCTTCTGTCAGGCGATCGCAACCGTGAGTTTTCAGACGGTGACAAACAACCGGATTCTCACGCCATCCATCATGGGGTTCGAGTCGCTGTATGTGGCGGTGCAGACCTCTGCGGTGTACTTCCTGGGTATCAGCGGCATCGTTGCCCTGCAGGGCCTCCCCCAGTTCTTGCTTCAGATCGCCCTGATGGTCGGCCTCTCGCTGCTGCTGTACGGCTGGCTGCTTTCGGGAAAGTACGGCAACCTGCAGATCATGCTGCTCGTCGGCATCATCATTGGCGGCGGGCTTGGAGCAGTGTCGACGTTCATGCGGCGCCTGCTCACGCCCAGTGAGTTCGACATCCTGACAGCCCGGTTGTTTGGTTCCATCTCCAATGCGGATGCCAGCTACCTGCCGATCTCGCTCGTGCTCTGCCTGGTGGCCGGCACCGTGCTGCTCTCGCAAGGCAGGCGCCTCAATGTGATCGCGCTGGGTTCGGACACCGCCACGAATCTAGGAATCAGCTACCGCTTCGAGATCATGCGCGTGCTGTTCTTCGTGTCGATTCTGATGGCTGTCTCGACATCGCTCGTCGGCCCGATGACCTTTTTTGGGTTCTTGGTCGCCACCCTCGCCTACCAGTTCGCGGACACCTACGACCATCGCCACATCTTCCCGATCGCGGTGTTGGCCGGGTTTGTGGTGTTGGGCGGAGCGTACTTCGTGATGAAGAACCTGTTCTACGCGCAAGGAGTGGTCTCGATCATCGTTGAACTTGTCGGAGGAACCGTCTTCCTCATCGTCATTCTGAGAAAGGGACGACTGTGATTACCCTGAGCAATGTGGGCAAAAGCTATGGCCACGATGTCACTATTGGCCCCGTCGACCTTACGATCCCCGAGGGCGGCATCACCGCGCTGGTGGGCCCTAACGGTGCGGGCAAATCCACGCTGCTGATCATGATCGGTCGCTTGCTCGGGATCGACTCCGGCCACATCGAAGTCGCGGGCTACGACGTCGCGAAGACTAAGTCCAAAGACCTCGCCAAGATCATCGCCATCCTGAGGCAAGAGAATCACTTCATCGCCCGCCTCACGGTGCGTCAGCTCGTGGGGTTCAGCCGCTTCCCGTATTCGCAAGGTCGACTGACCGAAGCGGATGAGGTGGCGATCAACAACTCCATCAATTTCCTGAATCTTGAAGGCCTGCAAGACCGCTACCTCGACGAGCTCTCAGGCGGACAGCGCCAACGCGCCTACGTTGCCATGGTGCTCGCGCAAGACACCGAATATGTACTGCTCGATGAGCCCCTCAACAACCTCGACATGAAGCACTCGGTCCAGATGATGCGCCACTTGAAGCGCGCCGCCCAAGAACTCGGCCGCACCATCATCATTGTGCTTCACGACATCAACTTTGCGGGACACTACGCTGACCATATTTGCGCCGTCAAGGAGGGCCAAGTCACCGAGTTCGGAACGCCCGCTGAGATCTTGACCGACTCCGTGCTCACCCGGATCTTCGATACCCCTGTGCAGGTCATCGACGGCCCTAACGGTGCGCTCGCTGTGTACTACTGACGGCCGTGCGCGGTCCCTGGGCAAATAGCCATGGCAGCCGAGCGGCTCGACGGCGCAGGACTTTGATCCTCTTGACGTTTCGGAAACTCAGGAGATTCGGGCGCAGCGAGATGTTCTGTCCGCAACCACTCACGCGTTTTCGGGGCAAAGCTAGCGGCGAGATACGAATTTCCTGAATTTCCCAAAGGGCGCGGCGGCGGGGGCGGTGGCGGTTACGACTGAGAAGCCACGAGTGAGAAACACAAAAGGCCGGCCTCGTGACGAGACCGGCCTTCAGAGCGCTACTGCGTAGAGCGTGAACTACTTGGCGTCGCCGAGGTAGTCGACGAGCGAGCTGGCAAGGCCGACATAGGTGGCGGGGGTCAGTGCCTGCAAACGTGCTTTGGCATCCGCACCAATGTCGAGCCCCGAGATGAACTCGGTGAGGTCGACGGAGTTGATGCGCTTGCCGCGCGTGAGTTCCTTGAGGATGGCGTAGGGGTCGCTGATGGTGCTGCGGCCCGCGGTGACCTCGGCGCGAATGACCGTCTGGATGGCCTCGCCGAGGATCTCCCAGTTGCTGTCGAGATCAGCGTCGAGAGCCACCGGGTCAAGGGCGATCTCCTTGAGGCCGCGCTCGATGTTGTCGAGAGCGAGCAGCGAGTGACCGTAGGCGACGCCCACGTTGCGCTGCGTCGTGGAGTCGGTGAGGTCGCGCTGGAGTCGTGAAGTCACGAGAGTCTGAGCGAGCGACTCGAGNAGAGCGCTCGAGAGCTCGAGGTTGGCCTCAGCGTTTTCGAAGCGGATCGGNTTGATCTTGTGCGGCATTGTCGACGAACCGGTTGCGCCCGCCTGCGGAATCTGGCGGAAGTAGCCCATCGAAATGTACGACCACACGTCAGTGCAGAGGTTGTGCAGCACCCGGTTGGCGTGGCTGGTGGCTTGGTACAGCTCCACTTGCCAGTCGTGGGATTCGATCTGCGTGGTCAGCGGGTTCCAGTCGAGTCCGAGGGACTCCACGAACTCCTTCGAGAGAGCTGGCCAGTTCTGCTCGGGGTCTGCAGCGAGGTGAGCAGCAAACGTGCCGGTCGCTCCGCTGAACTTGCCGAGGTAGCTGATTCCCTCAATGCGAGTCAGGATGCGGTCGAGACGGTACACAAAGACCGCGAACTCCTTGCCCATGGTGGTCGGCGTCGCCGGCTGACCGTGGGTGTGAGCGAGCATCGCGTTGTCGCGCATGAGCTCGGACTGCGCGCGAAGCGCATCGAGCACTGAACGGAACTTGGGCAGCCAGACTTCGCGAACGGCATCCGAGATGGTGAGCGCGTAAGAAAGGTTGTTTACGTCTTCGCTCGTGGCAGCGAAGTGGGTGAGTTCAGCGATCGCGGTGAGACCCAGCTCGTCGAGCTTGGCGCGCACCAGGTACTCGACGGCCTTGACGTCGTGGCGGGTGGTGGCTTCGAGGCGAGCAAGTTCATCGATCTGTTCTTGGCCAAAATCGGTAGCGAAGTTGCGCAGGGCGGTGACCTGATCGGCGCTCATCGGGCTTGAACCGAACAGGCTCTTGCTCGTGAGGAAGATCAGCCACTCGACTTCAACGTGCACGCGGGCCCGGTTGAGGCCTGCCTCGGAGAGATGTTCCCCCAGTGCCGAAACTGCTGGGCGGTAGCGGCCATCGAGGGGGCTCAGTGGTTGAACGGGCAACGGGCTCATGGGGCTCCCTAGTTGTTTTCGGTGTGTGCCGAAATTCCTGGCGTGATCTGGCGAAATAGTGAACCGCAGGCCCGCTCGATCATGCCGAGGACATGATCGAAGAGTGCGGCATCCGAATAGTAGGGGTCTGGCACATCGATGAGAGGAGCGAGTTCGCTGTCAAAGCTCAACATGGGCTGCACTTTCGACCGGTCTTGATCGTTGGGCGCCCACGTGCGCAGAATTCGTTCCTGTCCTCGATCAAACGCGACGATGAGGTCGAGCTTGCTGAACCATTCGGGGTCGAACTGGCGGGCGCGATGCCCAGAACCATTGTAGCCGCGCGCGGAAAGGGCGGCGATGGTGCGGTCATCGGCGGCTTCGCCCACATGCCAATCACCGGTTCCTGCCGAAGTGACGGCAATGTTGTTTTCAAGCCCCGCTTTCGCAACGAGGTCTTTGAACACTGCTTCTGCCATCGGTGAACGGCAGATGTTTCCCGTGCAGACGAAGCAAATCTTGAATGTAGACGAATCGGAGAGCGCGCGCTCGAAGGTCATGCTTCATTGTGTCGCAATTTCGACTCCTCAACAGCAGTGGTTCAGGGATTTTCGTCCCCGATGCTCGCCGGATGCCGCAGTGAGGCCGGGTGTTTGGCGAGAGTTGTCATGTCGGAAGGCGACCAATGACTACTCCCCCGGATACGACGGCTCATGACGCCCTCGGTTTTCAAGCACGACAGCTCCGAATGATCCTTGAGCGGCTGGCCACCGTCAGAGACTTTCTCCCCAACGGGAGCATCGACTGGCGAGGTCCTGCCCAGCAACACTTCGATGCGGGAATTGCCGACCTGCATCGCGAACTTGCGCGAGCGAGCACCCTCATCCAGTCCGCGGAACATCGCACGACGGTTGCTGCGCAGCAAGTGATGTCGCATGTCGGGTGAGCTCGTCATTTCTGGAGGAGGCAGCTATGCCGTTTCCACAGAAGAGATGCTGTCGAACGCGAGCAAGTTGCAGCGGGCCGCTGAAATGTCCCGAGACATCGCGGGAGCAATTCAGATGGTGGATGAGCGGCTCACGCGAAGCCAGTTAGAAACGTTGGGCATTCCCAGCGGCGTTGCTTTCGCCGAAGAGGATCTGCGGTGTGCTTTCACAACCCTTCAGATTCTTGCTTTTCGCGCGGATTGGCTGACCGGCATGGTGCGGGTTGCTGCCCAGACTTACGGCCTAGGGGAAGCCTTCGTTGAGGGGGTGACGCGCAAGGTTGCCGCAGAAGCTGCCGCTCTTCTTGGCTTTCTGTTTCCCACCGAGCTAGTGATTGTGGGCGGTGCCGTCGCGGCAGTTCCTGTAGTGGCAGGCATTGCGGTGGCCGCTCTTATAACCGGACACACCCCAGAGGACATTCTTGCCTCTGAACAATTTTCGGCAGCGCTGAACGAACTCATTACTGATCCTGTGTTCGTGCAAACGATGCGGTTCGCCGTCATGAATGTTGATGAGTTCGCGGTCGGAGCTTCGGGACTGCCACCTGGTCTGGTCTCCGCGCTCAGCGCGGCTGGTCTTATCGGAGTGTCATCATCAGCGGGCTTAATCAAGGGACTGGGCGGTGTCGCTGGGCTATTCAAAGAGACCCCCGTGACCTTGGTGAGCAAGACTCCCCCGACTCGTGTCGAACCTGCGCAGTCATTCGAGGAACGGGTTGAGCGCATTCCCCAACCAACACCTGATGAGCCGTGGCAAGTGCGCATCGAGACAATTTCGACACCGGGTGAAGAAGACCGCTACGACGTGTATGTCTCCGGCACCGTGAAATTTGACATCCTCAACTCAGCGGAACCGTGGGATGGCAGCAGCAATCTCTCCCTGGCCGCCTCTCACGACGCAGCCTCTGCTGCGGCCGTGGCTGCTGCGATGAAAGAGGCAGGAATCACGAGCACCAGTGCCGTGTCGTTCACCGGTCATTCTCAAGGCGCAGCGATCGCCGCTCGACTCGTCGAATCTGGGGAGTACAACACCGTGGGGCTGGTGACCGTCGGGGGAAACATCGGTCAAATAAAGCTCCCGCCCGATATTCCTGTGGTGATCGTTGAACACACAGACGATGTCGTCGTCGCTGCAGGCGGTCTTCAAGGCAACAACAGTGCCATCGTGGTGGAGCGAGAGGCCTACGCCGGTCGAACACTGCCTGAAGGCGTGCCTGTTCCTGCGCATCAGGCATCCGAATACCGTGAGACGGCGCGACGCATGGATCAGTCAGACGCCCCTGAGCTGCAGCAGGCGTGGCAGAAACTTGCTCCACCCTCCGGCAGCACAACGACCACCACAGTCACAACCTACGAGTACGAGCGGGCTAGGCCTTAGTGCTTCTTGCCCACGATGGGGCGAACGAGGATTCCGATGAACCAGCTGATGAGACCTAGAACGAGGGCTCCAAGCACTCCCCACCAGAAGCCGTCGACAACAAGCCCAAAGCCGAAGAGGCTTGAGATCCAGCTCGTCAGCAGAAGCAGCAGACCGTTCACGACCAGAGCAAGAAGCCCCAACGTCAGCACGTACAGGGGGAACGCAACAATTCGGATGAGATTGCCGAGCACCCCATTGACGATTCCGAAGACAGCGGCGACGATCAAGAACGTCAGCACAACCTCTAGGGTTCCCCCCGGAGCAAAGGACACAATCTGCACGCCGGCAACAACCACGGTAGTAAGCCACAAGGCAAGAGCGTTGATGAGCAAGCGCACGATGATTCCCATGCATCAACTATGCACCCCCGGTTTAGTAGGCCGCAACGGCAGCGGGCCAAACGCGGTTGTCTCTGCAATCGCGCACCGGGATCCAGCACTCCCGCGAATTCGTCACAGCCGTGAAACGAGCAGAGCGCTTCACGCCCCTAGGCTGGTCACGTGACCAGCAAACGAGTACAGCTCCGCCCCGAGATTGCCGCAATAGTGCCCTACCGTCAGGGTGCGCCCGCAGCCGCAGACGCTTTCAAGCTGTCCTCCAACGAAAACCCCTTCGAGCCGCTTCCCTCGGTGCTCGCGCAACTGACCACCGACACCATCAACCGGTACCCCGACGCATCCGCGCTCGACTTGCGTGCCCAGCTTGCCGAACGATTCGGGGTCACTGCTGACAGCGTCCAGGTCGGCGCGGGTTCCGTCGCCGTGCTCGCGCAGCTCATCAGCGCCGCCGCTGCCCCCGGCGATGAAGTCATCTACGCGTGGCGCAGCTTCGAGGCCTACCCGCTGCTGGTTTCCTCTGCCGGCGCCACAAGCGTGCAGATCGCGAATCAATCCGACCACCGACACGACCTCGACGCCATGAGCGCGGCCATCACCTCATCCACTCGCGTTGTTATTGTCTGCAGCCCCAACAACCCCACCAGCACAGTGGTGACGGATGCTGAATTCCGCGAGTTCATGGCGACAGTCCCCGACAACGTGCTTGTTGTGCTCGACGAGGCCTACCGCGAGTTCGTCACCGATCCCGCAGCGGTGCGCGGCGAAACCCTCATTGGCGAGTACTCCAATCTCGTGCTGTTGCGCACCTTCTCGAAGGCCTACGGCCTTGCCGGTCTCAGAATCGGGTACGCGATTGGTCCCGAGTACGTGATGGATGCGGCGCGAGCGGTAGCAATTCCGCTCTCTGTCACGGAACTTGCCCAACAAGCAGCCACCGCATCCCTCGACCATGAAAGTGAATTGTTGGAGCGCGTCAGCCGAATTAACGATGTGCGCGAAAGCATTGTGGTGGGCTTGCGCGAGCTGGGCTGGGCGGTTCCGACACCGAGCGGCAACTTTGTGTGGCTGCCCACTGGGGCAGCAACCAATTGGGCTGCGGAGGTGTTCCGCTCGCACGGGATTGTCGTTCGCGCACTCGGCGAAGGCCTCCGCGTGAGTGTCGGCGAGGAAGAATCTGTGGGGAAACTCCTAAGAGCAGCGCAAGAGGTTGTCACTTCAAAGGAAACGATCTAACGCTGGCCGCGTTAGATTAGTCGAATGTCTTATACCGCCGCGACGGTTCAGCTGCTGTCTCCCGAAGGCACGCTCGTTCACAGCGATGCCAGCGAACAGTACCTCCCGTTAGTAGACAAGCTCAGTGACGACGCTCTTCAGGAGCTCCACCGCCACATGGTTGTGATGCGCCGCTTCGACATCGAAGCCGCCAACCTGCAGCGTCAAGGTCAACTTGCCCTCTGGGTGCCCAGCCACGGGCAAGAAGCTGCCCAAGTGGGGTCGGCGCTCGCCGCAAAGCCCCAAGATCACCTCTTTCCTTCCTATCGGGAACACGTCATCGCGCTCACGCGCGGCGTCGACCCGATCACGATCCTCTCCATGTTCCGCGGCCTCAGCCACGGCGGGTGGGATCCGAAAGACCACGACAACTTCCATCTCTATACCCTCGTCATCGGCTCACAGACTCTGCACGCCACCGGCTACGCCATGGGAATGAATCTTGATGGCCGCAGTGGCACCGGCAACCCCGACACTGATGCCGCGGTCATGGTCTACTTCGGCGATGGCTCGACAAGCCAGGGTGACGTCAGTGAAGCAATGGTGTTCGCGGCCAGCTACCAAACGCCGCAAGTCTTCTTTCTGCAGAACAACCACTGGGCAATATCGGTTCCCGTGTCACGTCAGTCGCGCACCCCGCTCTATCTGCGCGGCGAAGGGTTCGGCATCCCAAGCGTGCAAATTGATGGCAACGACGTGCTCGCGAGCTACGCTGTGGCTCAAGCCAACCTGGACGCCGCCCGCTCCGGCGAGGGCCCCCGATTCATCGAAGCCCTCACCTACCGCATGGGTGCCCACACCACGAGCGACGACCCATCGAAGTATCGCGAGAACAGCGAACTCGAATTCTGGGCGCAGCGCGACCCCATCACTCGCTTCGAAACGTACTTGCGGGGGCGCGGCGCGAGTGAAAGCTTCTTCGCAGAGATCGCGGCGGAAGGTGACGACTTGGCTGCTGACATCCGCAAACGCATTCTCGAATTGCCGGTTCCCGCCACGTCGACGCTGTTTGACCACGTGTACTCCGATCCCCACCCCGTGATGGATGAGCAGCGTCAAGCGCTCACCGACTTCGAGGCGTCGTTTGAGGAGAACAACTAATGACTGAAACGATGACAATGGCGAAAGCCCTCAACGAGGGACTTCGTGCAGCGATGGCTGCGAACAGCAGAGTGCTGTTGATGGGCGAAGACATTGGCCCTCTCGGCGGAGTCTTCCGCGTCACCGAAGGTCTGCAGGCGGAGTTCAGCGACAAGCGAGTGCTCGACACTCCACTGGCTGAATCGGGCATCGTGGGTACCGCCATTGGGCTCGCGATGAGCGGATTCCGCCCCGTGTGTGAAATCCAGTTCGACGGTTTTATTTTTCCCGGCTTCGACCAGATCACCTCGCAATTGGCGAAGCTGACCGCGCGCCACGAGGGCACGCTCACGATGCCCGTTGTCATCCGCGTTCCCTACGGCGGACACATCGGCGCCGTCGAGCATCACCAGGAGAGCCCGGAAGCATACTTTGCTCACACTGCCGGACTTCGGCTGCTGAGCCCAGCTACCCCTCACGACGCTTACTGGATGATCCAGGAAGCAATCGCGAGCAACGACCCGGTGATGTTCTTTGAGCCCAAGTCGCGCTACTGGCAGAAGGGCGAGGTCGATCGGGAGTCGAGCGGCATTGCCACTCACGCCAGTCGGGTCGTGCGCGAGGGAACCGAAGTGACCGTGGTGGGCCATGGAGCGATTGTTTCGATGCTCTTGCAGGCAGCGGAGCTCGCAGCCGAGGAAGGCACGAGCATTGAGGTAGTAGACCTTCGATCGCTCTCCCCCATCGACTACGACCCGATCGTGGCATCCGCCCAAAAAACGGGCCGCGTCGTTGTTGTTCAAGAGGCCCCAGGGAATGTCAGTGTGGGCTCAGAGGTTGCCGCAACGGTAACCGAGCGCGCGTTCTATTCGCTCGAAGCCCCCGTGCTGCGCGTGAGTGGTTACGACCTTCCATTCCCTCCGGCCAAGCTGGAATCCGTGTATCTGCCCAGTGTTGACCGCATCCTTGATGCTGTTGACCGGGCGTTGGCCTACTGACGAAGGAGGCCCTTGTGGCTGTATCTGAATTTCCTCTCCCCGATGTGGGCGAGGGGCTGACTGAAGCTGAGATCGTCTCCTGGAAGGTTGCGCCCGGTGATGACATCACCGTCAACCAAGTTCTCGTCGAAATCGAGACGGCCAAGTCACTCGTAGAGTTGCCATCGCCTTTCGCGGGCACGGTGCAGAAACTGCTTGTTGAAGAAGGAGCGACCGTTGAGGTCGGCACCCCCATCATCAGCGTGCAGTCCACCGGCGGCTCGGTTGAACTTACGGCACCCGGTTCTGGTGAAGATGAAAGCCACGGGTTGATGTCAGATGTCGGGCATGACAGCAGTGCCGCGAGCGACACAGCGTCTGCTGTTGCCGACACGGCATCCACGATTGCGAATGACGACGAGAAGCCCGGAGCTGTGCTCGTGGGGTACGGCACGGGCGGTCACGTGAATTCGCGTCGTCGCAAGGGCGGACAGCCGGCGAAGGATGACGCGAGCGCGACCGCCGCGTCGAAGCCGCGTCCGGCATCCGTTCCCGCTGCTTTCGCGAGCCCCATCATCGCCAAGCCGCCGATTCGCAAGCTGGCCAAGGATCTCGGGGTTGAACTTTCGGAGGTTGCTGCCACGGGTCTTGCCGGCGAAACCACGCGCGAAGACGTGATTCGTCACGCCTCGCAGGCCAGCGTCTTCCGCAATATCGAAACCCCAGCGTGGGGCGACGAGCGCGAAGAGCGAATCCCCGTCAAGGGAGTGCGCAAGGCAATCGCCAAGGCGATGGTGCACAGTGCGTTTACGGCACCTCACGTGAGCGTCTTCACCGACGTCGACGCCACGCGAACCATGGAGTTTGTGAAGCGCCTCAAGAACTCGCCTGACTTTGCGGGAGTGCGCGTAAGCCCCCTGCTCATCATGGCGAAGGCAGTGAACTGGGCGGTGCGTCGCAATCCCACCGTGAACTCGAGCTGGACTGACAAAGAGATCATCGTTCACCACTACGTGAACCTGGGTATCGCTGCGGCAACCCCGCGCGGACTCATTGTGCCGAACATCAAGGATGCTCAAGACTTGAGTCTCTTCGATCTTGCGAAGGCTCTCGAACAGTTGACGCTCACCGCGCGAGACGGCAAGACTCAGCCCGCCGAGATGTCGAATGGCACGATCACGATCACCAACATCGGCTCCTACGGCATGGACACGGGTACACCGATCATCAACCCCGGCGAGGCTGCCATTGTGGCGCTTGGCTCGATCAAACAAAAGCCGTGGGTTGTCGATGGTGAAGTGCGAGCTCGCTACGTCACCACAGTGAGCGCGAGTTTCGACCACCGCATCGTTGATGGCGATGTCGCAAGCCGTTTCGTCGCTGACCTTGCGAGCGTGCTCGAAGAGCCTGCACTTCTGCTCGATTAGCAGCCAGTCGGGGGCGATTGCGCTTTTGTGCTGCGGTGATTTCGCCACAGTAGTAGGTAGTGTGGCGGCATGTTCATCAAGAAAAAGTCGCCTGCAGCGCAGCCAGCATCAGAGTCGCAACGCCCCCGTATTCACGAACTCTGGACTGATCGCTTAGGTTCTTGGTCGATTAGAGCACTTCAAGTGCTCTTGCTGCTCACGCTCGTTTCGGTGATCGTTTTCGCGCTCACACAGATCAAGCTTGTTGTTATTCCGGTACTGATCGCGCTGATTTTTGCCGCTGCCGCGAGTCCGCTCGTGGTGTGGATGCGCCGCAAGGGTGTCGGGCGAGCGCTGTCGACCTGGATCACTTTGCTTGGCGGCATCCTCGTCTTTGGTGGACTCATCACCGCGATTGTGTTTGCGGTTCGTGACCAGTGGGGCGAGCTATCGGACTCTGCCGTGGAGGGCTTCGAGCAACTGAAGGGTTTTGCGCTTGATGGACCGTTCCCTATCGATCAAGATGCTCTCGATGAAGCGTGGAACGCAATCATCGATTTCGCGACGAGCGCGACCTTTGGGCTCGGCGCAATTCAGGGGGTGTCGGCGGCCGCTGAGGTTGTCACGGGCATCATTCTCGGTGTCGTGATCCTCTTCTTCTTCCTCAAAGATGGCGACCGCATTTGGGAGTTCTTCTTGCGGCCGCTTCGCGGTGAGCGTCTCGATCGCGGTCACCGCATCGGTCACACCGCGGTTCGTACCCTGGGTGGGTACGTGCGCGGTACGGCCACCGTCGCGGCCGTGGATGCCTTCGGTATCGGCATTGGACTCCTGATCTTGCAGGTTCCCCTCGCGTTGCCCCTCGCCGTGATTGTCTTCTTGGGCGCGTTCATTCCCCTTGTCGGAGCAACCGTTGCCGGCATCTTGGCCGCCGTAGTAGCACTCGTCACGAACGGTTGGGTCGTTGCGCTCATCGTTCTCGGCATTGTCGTGCTCGTCAACCAACTTGAGGGCAACTTTCTGCAGCCCGTCGTGATGGCGCAGTCGCTGAGCATCCACCCGCTCGTTATTTTGGTGGCGTTGACGGCAGGCACAATCTTGGGCGGCATTGTGGGCGCGGTCTTGGCGGTGCCGATCGCCGCCGTGGGGTGGGCAATTCTCAAGACGTGGAATGAATCGGGCGCGAAGCCTGATCTCGAGCCTGGGACAGTGAAAGAGGGCGCTCGACAGAAGTAGCGGCATAAGGGGCTGTGCCTCGAAGGGTGGAGCATGCGCTATGCTATTGATAACGAAACTCATTACCGCTATTAGCTAACGCCTTAGAAGGACACCCTGATGTCTCGCTTCACCACTTCTGTTTTCACTGCCCCCCGGTCTCGCGCGTTCACGGCAGCCGCCGTGCTTGCGGTCTCCGCGGTTACTCTTGCCGGTTGCTCCACGGCGCAGCCTGCCGCCGAAGACGATGGCACGATCGCCGTCGTCGCCTCCACGAGTGTCTACGGCAACTTGGTCGCGACTCTCGGCGGCGACGCCGTCTCCGTGACCAGCCTCATCGACAACCCGGCGCAAGACCCACACAGCTACGAAGCATCCGCTCGCGACCAACTCGCGGTCTCCAACGCTGACCTCGTGGTGCTCAACGGTGGTGGCTACGACCCCTTCGCTGAGGCTCTCTACGAGTCGTCCGGAGCATCCGCCGTTCTCATCAACGCGGTTGACGCTTCAGGGCTGCTCGAAGATGACCACGATCATGACCACGCGGATGAAGCGGATGACGCGACCACCGACGATGCAGACCACGCAGAAGATGCAGACCACGCGGATGACGCGACCGACGACCATGCCGCCGACGAGCACAGCACCGACGACGGCCACGATCACATCGAGGGCTTCAACGAGCACGTCTGGTACAGCTTCCACGCGATGGAGCACGTTGCCGAGCAGATTACTGCTGAGCTCAGCACTCTCAGCCCGGCAGACAGTGACACCTTTGACGCCTCGCTCGCGGCATTCATGAGCGACCTCGAGGGACTCGAGACTCAAGCAGACAAGCTTGCAGTTGTTGCGGACGACCGCGGGGTAGCGGTCACCGAGCCCGTTGCTGTCTACTTGCTCGAGGAGATCGGGCTTCACAATGAGACTCCCTCCGCGTTCACGGAAGCAATCGAAGAGGGTTCGGATGTTCCCCCGACGGCCCTGCGCGACGTGCTTGAGCTGATTGAGTCTGGCGATGTCGCGATGCTCGCCTACAACGAGCAGACTGCAAGCGCTGAGACTGAGCGCGTGCGTCTTACGGCCGAAGAAGCCGGACTTGCGGTGGTGTCGTTCACCGAGACCCTTCCCGAGGGGTCAGACTATGTCGAATGGATGACGTCAAATCTCGATGCGCTCGAAGTAGCCCTCGGCTAGTTAGCGAGTCGACCGAATGACCGCTACTGCACTGCCTGCCGTGCTCAGCATCCGTGATGGGGTGCTGGGCTTCGGCGCGCGCACCCTCTGGTCGGGACTCGACCTCGATGTTGCGCCCGGGGAGTTTGTGGCGGTGCTCGGCTCGAACGGTTCCGGAAAGTCGAGCCTGTTGAAGGCGATTCTGGGGCAGCAGAAACTCGACGCCGGCACTATTACGGTTGCCGGGCATCCGGTTCACCGTGGTGATCGCCGCATTGGCTATATTCCGCAGCAGAAGCTCGCGGCCCCAGGAACACCGCTGCGCGGCCGCGACCTTGTGACCCTGGGCGTGAATGGCCACCGTTTCGGCGTGCCGACACTCCCCCGCAGCGTCAAGACTCACGTGGACGAGCTCATCGCGGCCGTTGGCGCAACCGAGTATGCGAGCAATCCCATTGGCTCGCTCTCAGGTGGCGAACAGCAGCGCTTGCGGGTAGCGCAGTCTTTGGCGGCGGATCCGGTGTTGTTGCTGTGCGACGAACCACTCTTGAGTCTTGATCTTCAGCATCAACGCGGGGTGTCAGAGCTTATTGATCAGCGTCGGCGTGAGCACAACACTGCAGTCGTTTTTGTGACACACGATGTGAACCCGGTGTTGGGCATGGTTGACCGCATCCTCTATTTGGCTGGCGGAAAGTTCACTATTGGCACCCCGGATGAGGTGTTGCGCAGCGAGGTCTTGACCGAGTTGTATGGCACCCCGGTTGAGGTTGTGCGGGTGGGTGGCCGCGTCATTGTGGCTGGCACGCCCCACGGCGATCACCATCACGAAGAGGAGATCGCATGACCCTCGACGACTTCTGGAGCCAGATCGTCGGCTTTGAGAACTATGGCGAACTCCTCAATCTGGTGCGGTTCTCTCTCATCGCCGCGGCAGTCTTGGGCATTACGGGCGGACTGATCGGCGTCTTCGTGATGCAACGCGATATGGCTTTTGCGGTGCACGGCATTAGCGAACTCTCTTTTGCGGGGGCAGCGGCAGCCCTGTTGTTCGGCGCCAATGTCGTCGCGGGCTCGATTGTCGGCTCACTTGTGGCGGCAATTCTGATCGGGATGCTCGGGGCGAAGGCTCGGGATCGAAATTCGATTATTGGCGTGCTCATGCCGTTTGGTTTGGGTTTGGGCATCCTGTTTCTGGCGCTCTACCCCGGACGCAGTGGCAACAAGTTTGGGCTCCTCACCGGTCAGATCATCACGGTCGATGGTGAACAGCTGGGTCTGCTGATCGTCATCAGCGTTGTCGTGTTGGCTGCGCTGTTCGTGGTGTGGAGGCCGCTCACCTTCGACAGCCTCGACCCTGAGGTCGCAGCAGCCCGTGGTGTGCCTTCGCGGGCTCTCGCGTTGGGCTTCATGGTTATGCTCGGTCTGATGGTTGCGGTTGCCGTGCAGATTATTGGCGCACTGTTGGTGATGGCATTGCTGGTCACGCCGGCTGCCGCCGCAATGCGGGTGTCGTCGTCGCCGCGCATGGTTCCGGTGCTGAGCATGATCTTCGGATTCGTGTCTGCAACGGGTGGCGTGCTGTTGGCCCTGGGCGGCTCGCTGCCGATTAGTCCGTACATCACAACAATTTCTTTTCTGATCTACCTGGTCTGCCGGGTGGTGGGTGCGCGCCGCGGGCGTGGTCGTGGCCACCGGGTGAGCCGGGCATCCGGAGCGCAACTGACCAGCGCAAGCGCAGGGGGCAAAAGTTAGAATGGTCACTATGAAGCGCAATACGTGGCAGCGAGAAGCGGTGCGGGATGCCCTGACCGAGTCAGAGGGCTTTGTGAGCGCTCAGGCGCTGCACAGTGCGCTTCGCGACGCCGGTAGCTCTATCGGTCTTGCCACTGTCTATCGCGCCTTGGCAGACCTCGCTGGAGCTGGTGACGCTGATTCGCTGCAGCAAGATGGCGAGAGCCTGTTTCGCGCGTGCACGCCTGACTCGCACCATCACCATTTGATCTGTCGTCAATGCGGCACGACCGTCGAAATTAAGGCGGATGAGGTGGAGCAGTGGGCAAAAAATGTTGCCGCAGAGCACGGTTTCACGCAGCCAAACCACATTGTTGACGTCTTCGGCTTGTGCCCAGCGTGCTCTAGCACGTAACATATACCGTTGATCGAGCGGTATCTTCCGCTCTCGTACACACATCCCACCCTGATCGAATCCGTGTGAAAGCGCGGTGCGAAAAGAATGCAGTGTGTGTGCCGACAAGTGATCTTGGGTAAGGCTTTGTCCTTACGGTAACTAGAACAGGAGTATCACCATGGCAGCAACCTGCCAAGTGACCGGCGCCATTCCCGGCTTCGGACACAACATCTCGCACTCGCACCGTCGCACCAAGCGCCGTTTCGACCCGAAC
>JGI24723J26617_10001277_pt1 | contig 22511 bp, 22 predicted proteins | sample Cruoilmetagenom6_FD_26617 | JGI IMG/M metagenome (IMG submission 26617)
TTTAAGAATATTCAATAAATAGTGAAGATATAGATACAAACCCTTCGTTCTAAGCGGAGGGTTTTTTTATACCTTTATTTGAAAGTAACTATGCTATAAGTGCCGCTATCTTGCATAAATAGTGAAATTGAGGTTTTATAAAGTCTAACTGAAGTAGAGTATAAAAGGATTACCTATGATTACACCAACAGAGTACAACGATTATTATAAACGCTATATTGATTTCGTACAAGGCGAGTCCATATTAGCTGCTTTGGAATCAGGATTAGAAAGTACGACCGCTTATTTTACTAACATTCCGGCTGAAAAGCATGAATATCGTTACGCCGATGGTAAGTGGACGCCAAAGGAGGTTTTACTCCATATAATCGATACGGAACGTGTTTTTATATACCGCGCGCTACAATTTTCACGCGCAGATCATAGGGTTTTGGAAGGTTTTGATCAAGATGTGTTTGTGTCGAATGCATTTGCTAATAAGCGAGCTATGAAAAGTCTTGTGGCAGAATATCGCGCCGTTAGAATAGCTTCTATGGCGTTTATGGCAAGTTGTGCGCCTGAAACACTATTGCGAATGGGTGTGGCAAGTGAGAGTCCGTTATCGGTACGCGCGGCTGCATATATAATAGCCGGTCATGAAATTCATCATATAGCGGTTTTAAACGAGCGGTATTTCTAAATAGATCCACACACTTTTATAGGGCATAACGTTTCTTTTAGTGCTGCAGTCTTTATGCGGCTTTTAATCAATTTCTGACTACTCAACTTATAAAATCCTTAACATAGTTTAGTATAACCTTAGCATCAGATCCTTGTGTCTACAAGGGCTTGTGAGTATCTTTGGGTAAAATAAGTATTAATAAAAAACTATAAACTATGAAAAAGAGAATAGCCATTTTAGCTACAAACGGATTTGAAGAATCAGAATTAAAATCGCCAAAAGAAGCGATGGAAAACGAAGGATTTATAGTTGATATCGTGAGTGAATCATCTGGAACGATCAAGTCCTGGTCTGATGGAAATTGGAGTAATGAATATCAGGTAGATAAAACGTTAGATCAAGTTAACTCTAAACAGTATAACGCACTAATGTTGCCAGGAGGCGTAATTAATCCAGATAAATTAAGACGCAANGAAGATGCTCTAATGTTTGTTCGCGATTTCTTTAAAGAAAAGAAACCCGTTGCAGCTATTTGTCATGCACCATGGACGTTGATTTCGGCAGATGTGGTTAAAGGAAGAAAAATGACCTCATACGCATCTATTAAAGATGATCTTGTAAACGCAGGAGCGAAATGGGAGGATAGTGAAGTAGTGGTTGATGAAGGCTTCGTGACGAGTAGAAACCCTGATGATCTACCAGNATTTAACGCAAAGTTAATTGAAGAGATNAAAGAGGGTAAGCATGAATTACAACATGCATAGATTAAAATTAATTTTTGTGAAAGAGGCCAGTAGGCCTCTTTTTTTATTCCTCTTCGTCTTGAATTTTCTTATCTGGTATTTCACTAATAGGGTCTGAAAAATTCTCATCATCATAATCATCTTCGTCGAAATTCGCCATCGAATTTTCAAGTTTCGAACTGACTTTAACTAAATAGATCGTCTCTTCGGTACGCACCTCAACCGCTTCNACGAGTTCATTTGCTGCATTTCTAAATGAAATTACCGCGTCGTCGTCATAACCGTCAGGATACTTCTCAACCAACATCGATAAGATCTCGGGAGTAAGTTTCTTAAAATCTACAATAATACGTTTCATNAGGCTTGGGGGTTGATGGTTTCTGAAACTAATCTACTAAAAAAATAAGAACNGGCTATAAAAAAATAAAATTTTTAAAAATTTTCGTAGTACGAAAAGGCTTGGCGAATAAGTTTGTCTGAAACTTCTTGATTGGTTTTAATCACGCCTATTTCCTCAAGTAGTACAAAGTAAACGACCCCATGACTATTTTTTTTATCAAAGGCCAATAATGTAATAATCGTTTGAATATCGGCTTCAGTAAAGCGTTGTTTACGGAAGTGATCTAGCAATGTCTTGGTGATGTTGTTGCATTGGGTCTTCGGAAAATGGAGCATCTCGGAGGAAATATATGTGGCTAAAATCATACCAATAGCGATCGCCTCGCCATGCAAAAGAGTAGGGTTATTTGGACTTTCTAAACAGTATGACTCGATGGCGTGGCCCAACGTATGTCCGTAATTTAAACTCTTCCGAAGATTTTTTTCAAATGGATCTTTCGTGACAATCTCGTTTTTAATAGAAACTGATTGCCAAATTAGATCAAATGCTTTCTCTGTGTTGTGTACTGAAAAATGCTGCATACGCTTCCAATAGTCTTCCGAAGCGATAAGACCATGTTTAAACATTTCTGCCATACCTGATTTTATTTCTGCTTTGGGAAGTGTATTTAAAAATACAGGGTCTACAATAACGCATTCCGCAGCGCGAATAATACCAACTTGATTTTTTAGCACGCCGAGATCAACACCATTTTTTCCGCCTACTGAGGCATCTACCATGGCTAATAAAGAGGTAGGAATATTAATGCACGCGATACCGCGTCTAAATGTTGCTGCAACGAAACCACCAAGATCTGTCACAACACCACCACCTAAATTAATGAGTAAACTTGCGCGATCTGCACCGAGTTCGGAAAGTTGGTTCCATAAGGTAACACAGGTTTCGATTGTTTTAAAAGTTTCTCCGGCCGGCATTTGTAATACAGAGTACGCTATATTAAGTTCACTGCGTTCTATAAAAATGGGAAGACAATGCGCTTCGGTATTCGCATCGGTCAAGATAAATATAGAGGATGGCTTTAGTGTCTCAATGACAGTTTTTAAAGCATTCCAGCCTAAACTACTGCCATAAACCGATCCACTATCCTTGATAATACTTTTCATGTATACTCCTTTTTATTTTTCCTTTTGAAGGTCAAATCTAACTATATTTGTCACATTATTTACCCACTATGATCGACAAATCTCTTTTTGATAATACGGAAACCGCTTTTAAGTTAAAAACAGACTCAGAACTGGAGCGTGCTTATTTTTTGTTCAAGATGATCTCCAAGGAGCCTTTGGTTCGTATTGGAACAGCAGCGACTAAATTCGCTTTAAACTTGCATCTCCCTGTGGAAGGTTTAATTAGATCTACAGTGTTTGATCATTTTTGCGGTGGTGTTAACGAAAAGGATTGTATGCAGACTGTTGATAGTTTACGCAGCGCTTCGGTATATTCGGTCTTAGACTATTCAGTAGAAGGGAAGGAAGATGAAAAGCAGTTCGATTTTACTTCACGAAAAGTAATGGAGTTAACACGTTTTTCGGAACATAAGGATGCGATGCCGTTTTCTGTCTTTAAACCAACAGGTTTTGGACGATTTAAAATTTGGCAAAAAATCACGGAGAAATCTACATTGTCTAACGATGAAGAACTTGAATGGAGGCGTATTGTGAATCGGTATGATACCGTTTGTAAGGTTGCGCATGATTGCGATATATCTTTATTGATTGATGGGGAAGAAAGTTGGATGCAGGATGCCGCTGATGATCTCTGTCAAGAAATGATGGAAAAGTATAATAAAGACAAACCTATTGTTTTTAATACATTGCAATGTTATCGTTGGGACCGTTTGGATTATTTAAAAGAGCAGCATCGTATTGCAAAAGAAAAGGGTTACAAACTCGGATTTAAAGTAGTGCGTGGTGCTTACATGGAAAAGGAAAATGCACGAGCGGAAGAGAAAGGATACAAATCGCCAATTTGTAGTAGCAAGCAGGTAACAGATGATAATTTCAATGCCGTGACAAAGTATATCNTAGATAACCTAGATGATATTTCACTTTTCTTAGGAACACACAACGAATCTAGTAGTTACTTGGGAATGGAGATNATGGATGCTAAGGGAATTATGCGGAATGATTCTCGCGTGTGGTTTGGACAGCTCTACGGAATGAGCGACCATATTAGCTATAATCTGGCAGCAGCAGGTTATAATGTAGCGAAGTACATACCTTTTGGACCTGTTAAAGATGTCATGCCTTATTTAATAAGAAGAGCCGAAGAAAACACTTCAGTTGCTGGTCAGACGAGTAGAGAACTTACCTTATTAAAGAAAGAAAAACAACGAAGAAAGATCTAGGGTTATTTGATCAAAACGTTTACCATGGTTACTTCTTCACCAATCTGTTGGAGCTTAAGTAGGTGTTTTTCGCTGCGTTGTTGTGGTTTTCCGAAGTCGTATTCCACGGTACAACTAATAAAAACGGGAAGATNCTTTTGGCGGGTATTTCCGTTATAGGTCACGTTAATAAGCCAGGGCCCTTTTTCAGCATCGATCAGTAAAAATTCTTCTTTTGTAAATCCGTTTGTTTTTTCAGCATTGATACGTTCGACGTCGGATTTACTCGAGTGTTCCCAATTAAAAAAGCGTTTTTTCGGATTAATAAATTTCAAATCAAAGTTAGCATCACTATCNTTCCAGGCAAAGGTTACNCGTGCGTTGTAATNAGNTTCTTTAAAATAAATAGGCGCTATACGGTGTGTTTTTACTTGAGCCCCATACATTAAAACCATACCGCGNAGTTCATTATCGATGATTTTAGACAANCCTGAAAAATTTAATTGCGAATTGATAGCACCCGTGCTCATTTTATGAAGCATGTCTAAGGCAATTTGATAGTTACCGGCATTTTTGTTTGCCATAGCTGCATCTAGATAGGATTGAATTTGATTTGGAAAACGTTCTAATAGCAGGTTCGCTGTATCTAGAGCGAGTGATGTGTCATTCCATGTGTTTGATATCATTAATAAAGCNTTTAATGCCTCATTNGAATCGCTGTACATTTCAAGAATATTGGAGGCAATGAGCGAAGCTCGTTTGGGGTTGCTATTNGAAAAGAATTCGGCCATATCGAGATAAAACTCTGGGGAGGCATTGCGATCTCGTAAGGATAAATAGGCTTGATAAGCTTNGTNTGGGTTCGTCGCNCCTGTTATTGCCTTCATATATGTNGCAGTAGCGGCGGGTCGATTTAANNTGGCNGTTCCATTGTAGATATTGTTCTTTAGCAAGGCTGTATTTTTTTCAGAAGGATCTTGCTTAGCCTTGAGGTTTTGTTCTGCNAGCTTCGTTGTGATAAGAATTACGCCGTTTGAACCTTGTGCTCCATATAAATTGGTAGCGGCGAGCCCTTTTAGCACGGTAATCTCTGCAATATTGTTGGGGTCGATAAAATCTGTAGATTGAATATTATTGTTGAAACTAGTAGCAGGCTGGCTCGAACTCGACTGTTTAAGTGCAACGCCATCCACTACGATCAAGGCGTAGTTATTGCCTTTAAAAGTGGTCAGTCCTCGAATAACCGATTGACTGATATCTTGTCCTGAACCATATTCTAAGCTTACTAGTTTACCTTGAGCGGCTTGAGAGAGGGTAGTGGTGACTTCTGAAATAGCCTCATCGTCAATCGAGGCTATGCTATAACCAATAGCATCAGGGTTCGTTGGACCATATGCTGTCATTCTATTTTCTGTAGTAGAAGCGATTTCCTTTTTAGACTCAATTAGGACTTCCTTGAGTTGTTCACCATTGCCATTCATAAAAATAGCTAAGTTTTGATCCTCCCCAAGTTCCATCAGAACTGTTTTGGCTCCCTTTGCTTCAATAGAAATTGTATCGCCGGGCATGGCCTTAATACTAAAGCTACCGTCTTTATTAGAATGCGTTGATGTATTTTCTCCAATAATTGTGATTTTAGCATTAGAAATAACATTATTTTTATTGACGATCTGCCCTGTATATTCAGATATGGAACTGTCATACCTTGGTGCGATATTGAGCAGCCTCCCTTTGTTTAATGTGGAGAGAAGAAGAAGCTTTTCGGTGTTATAATCGGTAGAACTATTAATAACCGTTAGTTTGCCATCAAAAATAGGCTCATCATTAATTCGTTGTTCTTTACCATCAGTAAAGAGCAAGATATTTCCCTTGGCAACATCTGCTAGGCCTTTATATGAAGTGGCGCCGTCGTATTGCGTATCNAGTAGTGCTAATTTGAGCGTTTCCCAATTTCCATCTGAAACAGCCATGGAAGCGATATTCAGGTTTCCATTTTGAAACCTAACAAGGCTCACTTGACTGTTTTTATTTTGTTCGAAATAACGTGCTAAAAATTGAAAATCTTTATCAGTATCTCTGTGATCCATAGAGAGAGAAGCGTCCCATAGTATGGTGGTAGTTTGCGAAAAGCATAATGAAATGGAGGCTAGGAGGAATGTGCATATGATTTTAGTGCGCATGAGAGTTGTGATTTAGAATACAGCAATCCTAAAGATACATGATATTCTTTGAAGCGGTTTGGCGGTGAACATTATTGGGCAAATAATAATTATACCTTATAAAAAAGAACCAACTCCAAAACTTTTCTGCTTAACTCCCCACGTTAATAAATATGAAAAGAATGAAGTTGGATTCTTAGTTCTTATTCAATACAAATGTTTTAATAATAAAGACACAAAGCAAGCATATGTGGTTGCTATTCATGTTTTATATGTCTTAATTCATGAATAAAAGGATGCAATAGGAGTTTTAAAACTCTTATTTTCATGTATTTATGATTTTTATGACAATTTCGAAGGCACTAAGGCCAGAAAATCAGGATGGCATTCCCTTTTTTCATAACTTTAGATTAGAAACGGATTATCATGAAAAGGACGCCTCTTATCTTTTTTTTGGGTTTTGTTATGGTGGGCTTGGCTCAAAACAAATCGCTTACTGATCTTCAACGAATGGAAGATGAATCGCTGCTGGAATATTTTAATAAAGTAAGCGAAGATTCAATCATGGCAGAAAAAGTTGCTCGCGTCTATCTTGAACGCGCAAGATTACAAGAGGATACTATTAAAATGGCTCGCGGTTATGACAGATTAGCCCGAATTTTTCATCCTAAGAAAAATTTGATGTATGCAGATAGTATAATTGCATTGACCCAAGATAAGAGTCATATTACTTACCCGGGTTTAGGTTTTCTTATAAAAGCTCATTGGTATGATAAATTAGGAGATTTGGTGTTGTCTACGAAATACAGTTATTTGCTTATAATGAAGCAAAAAAGAATAATAATTTAGTTCAGCAATTATTTCTACTACACTATTTAACTAACAATTACGCTATATGGGGTAATGCTGGAAAAGCTTTAGAGCTACAAAAAATTAGACATGAAATTGTTGTTGGTGAAGAAATAAAAAGAAATATTATTGCGAGTACGAGAGCTGGAGCGAAAACTGATGTAGATACTTTATATATTACTAGTCTTTTGCCTTCCTTTGAAACTTTCACGTCGTGTTATATAAAATTAAATAAAATAGATTCAGCAAGAATTTATTTAAAAAAAATTGATTCACTTAATAAGGTTTATCAAGGATTCAAAAACCATAAATACGCAGCTAATTATCTGATGTTTGAAATAGAGATAGCTCTAGCGAGGATGAATCATTCTAAGGCTTTACTGTTAATCAAATCATACAAAAAACATAGAGAGTTTTCGAATTTTAATCGTTCTCAAATCATGAGAGTTGAAGGTTTGTCCTTAATCAGGACTAATAATACATATGAAGGTATCGTTCTCTTAGAGAAGTTAGATTCAATGATTGAGTCAAGGCAAATTCCAATTATTCCTGAGCATATAGAGGTTTATGAAGAACTACTTAGTTATTATAAATCTATAAATGGGACTGAAAAAAAACAGATAATATTACTATCTAAAATTATAGATATTGATAGTGTGCTTAAATTAAATTATCAGTTTTTTGAACCAAGCTTATTGAAGAACTTCGAGACTCCTCGTCTAATTGAAGAAAAAGAGTATTTAATTTCAAGTTTAAAGGAAAAGAATAGGCAATCTAAATTTAGGTTAAGTGCTTATATAATAGTGGCAATCTCATTATCGATTGGTCTTTGTTATTTTATATACGAACAGAGGATTTATAAGAAACGATATCTTACTCTTGTAGAAGCTAAAAATTCATTAGGAATAAGCCCGCCTAGTTACAAACGTAATAAAGAAAAATTGATTTCTGATAACACCATACGGGAGATCTTAGAGAGTCTAGAAAAATTTGAGATCAAGCAGAAGTTTTTACGAACTGATGTGAATTTACATAACTTGGCAAAATCGTTTGGTACAAATCCAAAATACCTTTCNAGGGTTGTTAATTTGAAAAAGGATACCAACTTTCCACAGTATTTAAATAATTTACGAGCAGAATATGCCGCTCAAGCCTTAAAAAACCAAAAGCAATTACGAAAATATTCGCTAAAAGCTATCGCACAAGAATGTGGTTTTAAAACGGCCGAATCGTTTACAAGGGCCTTTTACAAAAAACACGGAATTAAGCCTACATACTATCTCAAGCAACTTGATAAGGAAAAGAATGACGCTACTTAATATCTATAATTTTAAGTATAGTTGCTATTGAGTCACAATTTTCAATTTTCATTTGTAATTGTTGCTTACCATTCTCAGTATTTATGGTATAGAGCTTACAAGAATCTAAACCAGGGCTGCTCTGGGAAAAATCGACTTCTCCTAGTCGTAAACCTTTCGAAATTATAGCAGTGTCTAAAGCATTTTCTCTAAGAAATGTTAAGGTTTCGGCTGAATACAAACGTTCTTTTAAACGGATGTTCTTTAGGACCCTGGCATTTGGCCCATAATCACAACTTGTCTTTTTTCCACCCAGAAAAAAGAAGAGTATAATTAATCCAATGGTAAATCCGCCTAAATAATAAGCAAAACGATAAGCTAACTTCATTTAAAAAATCAAAAGGTTTATATCACTATATGACATATCAAACCAATCAGCTACTGATTTACTCGTTAATATGCCGCGGTAAAAGTACAAACCATTTTTTAAACCAGCATCAAAACGAATCGCTTGTTCTAAACCACCAGATTCGGCAATTTGAAGTAAATACGGCGTAAAGATGTTGCTAATAGAAATGGAGGCCGTTTTAGGATAGCGCGCTGGGATATTTGGGACACCATAATGGATGACATCATGTTTTATTTGCGTGGGATGGTCGTGACTAGTCATCTCCGTCGTTTCAAAGCAGCCGCCCATATCAACGCTTACATCAATGATCACAGCACCCTTTTTCATTTTGCAGACCATATCTTCGGTAATCAACACAGGCGATCGATTCCCTCCGCGAACAGCCCCTATGGCAACATCACAACGCCTTAGAGCTTTGAGTAAGTTTTTGGGCTGAATTGTAGATGTATAAAGCGTTGTTCCTACATTTGATTGCAGTTTTCTTAATTTCGTTATTGAGCTGTCAAATACTTTTACATTGGCACCTAAGCCCAAGGCAGAACGCACGGCAAACTGCCCTACAGTTCCAGCGCCAATAACAACAACTTCTACTGGCGGAACCCCACTAATATTGCCAAAAAGCAAGCCATTGCCCTTTTTTGCATTAACCATTAATTCTGCGGCAATAAGAACCGAGGCAGTTCCGGCAATCTCACTTAATGCTTTGACAGCGGGATAACTATGATCTTCGTCTTTTATAAATTCAAAAGCTAAGGCGGTAATTTTCTTTTTTGAGAGCGCTTCAAAATAGGACTTCTGTCTTGTTTTGAGTTGTAAGGCAGATATGATGACCGTTTTAGGTTTGATCATATCTAATTCTTCAAGGGTAGGAGGTTCTACCTTTAAGATCATAGGACACTCAAATACCTTTTTAGTGTTTGATGTGAGCTCTGCGCCAGCCTCACTATAGTCTTTATCTGAAAAACCAGCCTGCAAACCTGCACTATGCTCAAGTAGCACGCGATGTCCGTTGGCAACGATAGCTGCAACAGCGTCAGGGGTTAGGCAGATGCGCTTTTCTTGAAAGTAAATTTCTTTAGGAATCCCAATAAAGAGTTCCCCTTTTTGCTTTGTGATTTCAAGCATTTCTTCCTGTGGAAGTAGTTGGGCTGCTGTAAATGGGGATTTTGGTTGAGACATGATGGCTGAGTTGATACAACCAAGTTACGCAAATAATTCTAATTGAAAAGCGTGAATTTTACTATCGAAACAAATCTTTTATCTGCTGCCAAATACTCCGCTTTGTAGTTAATTCTTCCTCAAAAGATTGCAAATCCGTTTTCCTAACTTGATTAAAGAGTTTAGCACGAATTAAATATACGAATGGAACCAATATCATCATTAATGGAAAAAGATATAAAAGTTCTACTTCGTCATACCCGCCATTTTCGTTAATTAAGCCCCATAATTGAAACGAATACATGGCAATCGGCACTAGAATTATCCAATGCCACCAGTGTTTACAGGTAAAGAACCATAATAAAAGAAGGTATAACGGGATAATTTTACCAGTTAGGTACCACGCATATGCATACCAATCTGGAAATCCAGTTTTTGAAGTAAAAAAAGAAGTTTCCCAAACCTGTGTGTTTGGGAAACTCTTGTATGAATAAAATAAAATGGGCGATATTGCTATTAGTATAACAATAACACCACCGACCACTAAGGATTTACTATCCTTGACGCGGCGGTTTAAGTGTGTTGTCAACTTGTTGTTCGGTTTGGTCATCTTCGATGCTTTCTGGGGTACAAGATACAAATAGGGTTGCTCCGAAAATTGCTGCGATAAATACGTACTTTTTTAGTTTCATAATATATGTTTTGTGAGGTTTATATTACAATACTAGTCCAAAAAAACACAAGTACACGAACTATGTTCTATGTATCTTAGTTAGTTTTATTTTTCGCAATAAAAAATAAGCCTAAGAATATGTGCAATTTGNGGCAAACACTAATAAGTACAAGGGATTCCGTATGTTTATCAAGCAATTTAATTCACAGGNGTTATGTTTAAAGTTCTACTTCCATCATTATTTTTTGTTAGTTCTATCTTCGTTGATTCTTGTGGTAATAAATTTTTAACCTTCTCTGGCCATTCAACAAAATTCCAATGTCCTGAATAAAAATATTCTTCTACACCAAAGTCCATCGCCTCCGATTCCTGATTCAATCTGTAAAAATCAAAGTGATATATTATATCGTTTGGAAGGTTATATTCGTTAACAATTGAGAAGGTCGGACTACTTAAGGTATCTCGAACTCCTAATTGCTTTGCTAGCTCCTTAATCAAAGTTGTTTTTCCAATACCCATCTCCCCATAGAAAAGGAGTGTCTTGGTCTTAGCTTCAGACAAAATAGAGCTAGCCACAGTATTTAGATCAGATAGGGAGTATGTTACTTTCATAAACGGTTCGAACGAATATATGAAAAGGTATAGTTAATAAACCAATTTATTCGATTAAGCGCGCAATATACAGAAAAAACCTACAAAATAACACTACTTTGGATTAAGTATTGCGAATGGTATGATCATTTCCTCAAGGGACACGCCGCCATGCTGATAGGTATTCCTATAATATCCTACATAATGGTTGTAATTATTAGGGTAAGCGAAGAACAAATCACTTTTAGCAAAGATAAATGAACTACTCATATTAATAGAAGGAAGATGAATCGTTTTAGGGTCTTTAGCCGCAAGAACATCACGCTCTTCATAAGTTAGACTTCTACCTGTCTTGTATCGTAGATTCAAGCTGGTGTTTTTATCTCCAATAACTTTGGAGGGATTTTTAACATTTATGGTTCCGTGGTCTGTTGTGATGATCAGCTTAAAGCCTAATTGAGCCGCTTGCTGAATTACATCCATTAATGGTGAGTTTTTAAACCAACTCTGCGTTAAACTACGGTAACTTTTATCGTTAGACGCTAGTTCTTTAATAACTTCCATTTCGGTTTTAGAATGTGATAACATATCCACAAAATTATACACAACAACCGTTAGGTCTTCATCTTTATGGCTTTTGAAGTTTTCTGCAAGCCGTTTTCCCTGTTTTAAGCTAGATATTTTATGGTAACTCCAGTTAAGGTCTATTCCCAATCGCTTCAATTGAGCTTCCAAAAACTTGTCCTCATACATNTTTTTTCCACCTTCTTCGGTATCATTAAGCCAATAATCTGGATGTAGCTTTTCCATGTCANTAGGCATCAGTCCAGAAAAGATGGCGTTTCTGGCGTATTGTGTTGCTGTTGGAAGAATGCTACAAAACATTTCTTCTTTTACCTTTTTATAGGTATTTAGAACGAAAGGCTCAAAAGCTTTCCATTGGTCATAGCGCAAATTATCAACAACTACTAATAAGGTGGGTTGCTTTTTTCCTATTTCAGGAGCGATCTTATCTCTAAACAAAGTATGAGACATCGTCGGAGCGTCCTCTCGGTTACTATCAAACCAGCTAGGGTAGTTTCGGTCAATAAATTTGCAAAACTGTGTGTTCGCTTCGGTTTTTTGAGATTCAAGGATATCAAACATTCCCGTGTCTTCGATACCTTCTAGTTCTAATTCCCAGTAAACCAATTTTTGGTAGAGATCTGCCCAGCCCTCATAGGTATTGATCATGGACATGTCCATCGCAATTTTTCTGAATTCTTGCTGATAATTAGAAGTGGTTTTTTCTGAAATTAACCGACTATGGTCTAGATTCTTTTTTAAACTCAGCAATATTTGATTTGGATTCACTGGCTTGATAAGATAGTCGGCGATCTTTGATCCAATCGCTTCCTCCATAATATACTCCTCTTCACTTTTGGTAATCATCACAACAGGAAGACTTGCATCTTTTTCCTTGATTTCAGCCAAGGTTTCAAGACCCGTAAGTCCAGGCATATTTTCATCTAGAAAAACGATATCAAAATTTTGCACTTTGAGTTCTTCTAAAGCTTCGGTACCACTCTGAGCTGTAGTTACTTGGTAATTCTTATTCTCAAGAAATATGATATGTGGTTTTAGTAAATCAATTTCGTCATCGACCCAAAGTACTTTTATCTCGCTCATATATGTATATTTGTTCTGTAAGTATGTATAATTAGTTTTCTAATAGACTTACCTCAAAATTAATTCCGAAGCACTTCAAAACACTTTTTTAAGTACTAATTAAAAGTTAAACTTTGAAATTGAGAAATAAGCTCAAGATTATAAACGACCCAATCTATGGTTTTATTACCATTAAGAGTACGCTCATCTTTGAGCTAATCGAACATGAATACTTTCAGCGCCTTCGTCGGATATCGCAAATGGGCATGTCGTATCTCGTATATCCAGGAGCGCATCATACTAGATTTCACCATGCGCTAGGTGCGATGTTTTTAATGCAAAAAGTCATTCAAACGCTTCGCTTNAAAGGAGTTNGNATTTCCGAAGACGAATCTGAAGCACTGCAANTAGCCATATTATTACATGATATAGGTCACGGACCTTTCTCTCATGCCCTTGAAAATAGTATCATTGAAAATGTGTCGCATGAACATATTTCGTTGCTTTTTATGGAGGCGTTAAACGTACAATTTAACAACAGATTAACGCTAGCCATCACAATCTTTAAGAATCAGTATGACCGAAAATTCCTTCATCAGCTTATTTCAAGTCAGTTAGACATGGATCGTCTCGATTATTTGAGGCGTGATAGTTTTTATACTGGCGTAAGTGAAGGATCGGTAAATTCAGAAAGGCTTATTGCCATGCTCAATGTCTATGATGACGGATTGGTCGTTGAAGAGAAAGGAATATATAGCGTAGAAAAATTTATTATTGCTCGTAGACTCATGTATTGGCAAGTTTATTTACATAAAACTGGTATTGTTGCCGANCAACTCCTNCTTCGGGTTTTAAAACGAGCTAAAGAATTAGTGCATGAAGGGATACAAGTTCCAGCGACTCCTGCTTTATCTTTTTTTCTGAAAACATTTGTAACGGTCGATAATTTTGGCGCTTCTGAACTAAACACTTTTTCAAAACTAGATGATGCCGATGTTTTGTCAGGAATGAAGTGGTGGTTAGATCACGATGATTTTGTTCTTCGGAAGTTATCGCAAATGATCCTTAATAGAGATCTTTTAAAAGTAAAACTGAAGAAAAAAGCGCCCAAAGAAGAACATATGGCAACGTTGCTAGAAAACTTCCGAAGTCAACACAACCTTACGGCTCATGAAGCATCTTATTTTGTGTTCCATGGAGTGATATCCAATCAGGCATATAGCATGGATAGTGATACAATTAATTTATTAATGAAAAGTGGGAAAGTAGTGGATGTGGCAAAGGCGAGCGATCAGTTAAATCTAAAAGCCTTGTCAAAAAAAGTAGTAAAACATTATCTCTGCTATCCGAAACCTAATTACTAATCCTTTTTTTTTATTTTTGCAAGAATGCAAGCTAAGCATCATAGTTTTTTAATGTGTCATTATTCGGTCTCCCACTGTGTAAAAAGGCGCTTGGTGTTAACAAACAAACCTAGATAATGAAATTCACGGCAGCCCAAATCGCAGGAATACTCGAAGGAGAAGTAGATGGAGACGAATCTATTGAAGTCTCCAAACTCGCAAAAATTGAAGAAGGTACCTCGGGAAGTCTTACATTTTTAGCCAATCCAAAATACACACATTATATTTATGATACCAAGGCCTCTATCACTATTGTGGATCAAGGCTTTGTACCGGAACATGCGGTTGAAACAACGCTAATTCGTGTGGAAAATGCTTATAAGGCATTTTCAAAACTGCTTGAATACTACAATCAAGTGAAGATGAATAAAACAGGTATTGAACAACCTAATTTTATTTCAGAAAGCGCAACATATGGTGAGAATATTTATTTGGGTGCATTTTCGTACGTGGGGGACAATGTAACCATAGGAGCAAACGTCAAAATTTTCCCCAATGCCTATATTGGAGATAATGTTACAATAGGTGACAACAGTGTGGTCTTTGCAGGTGCAAAAATCTACTCTGAATCTGTTATTGGGACTAACTGCGTCATCCATAGCGGTTGTATTGTTGGTGCTGATGGATTTGGGTTTACGCCCAATGAAAAAGGAGAATATAAAAAAGTACCTCAAATTGGCAATGTCATTATTGAAGATTATGTTGACATAGGCGCAGGAACAACCATTGATAGAGCAACCCTTGGCTCTACGGTAATTCGTCGTGGTGTTAAGTTAGATAATCAAATTCAAATAGCTCACAATGTAGAAATTGGAGAGAATACTGTCATTGCTGCGCAAACAGGGATTGCGGGGTCTACCAAAATTGGTAAGAATTGCATGATCGGTGGGCAAGTAGGGATTGTTGGTCACCTTACCATAGGTGATAACGTCCGTATCCAAGCACAGAGTGGTATTGGAAGGAATGTAAAGGATAACGAGACATTGCAAGGCTCTCCAGCTTTCAACTATGGTGACTACAATAAAAGCTACGTTCATTTTAAAAATCTTCCTGATATTATGAAACGATTTAATACGTTAGAAAAAAAGGTAAATCATGAGTGATCAACAAGCAAAACAACGCACTATAAAAAATGAAATTTCATTAACAGGTGTGGGGTTGCATACAGGTAAGGAAGTTACCCTCACATTTAAGCCAGCACCAGAAAACCATGGCTATACGTTCATTCGTGTTGATCTGGAGGGCCAACCTATTATAGAGGCCGATGCTAACTATGTGGTAAATACACAGCGTGGTACCAATCTTGAAAAATTAGGGGTCAAAATACAGACATCAGAGCATGTTTTGGCAGCTTTGGTTGGAATGGAGATCGATAATTGCATCATGGAACTCAATGCTTCAGAACCTCCTATCATGGATGGATCGTCCAAGTTTTTTGTAGAAGCTATAGAAAAAGCCGGTATTGTTGAACAAGACGCCGCTCGTGAAGAATATATTGTAAAAGAAGTTATCAATTATATAGATGAAGAATCAGGGAGTGAGATAACCATTATTCCATCTGATGAATATCAAGTTACGACCATGGTAGACTTCGGAACAAAGGTTTTGGGAACTCAAAACGCAACCTTAAAGCATATTTCCGATTTTAAAGATGAAATCGCAGAAGCACGTACCTTTAGCTTTCTTCATGAAATAGAAATGCTTTTGGAGCACGGTCTCATTAAAGGAGGTGACCTCAATAATGCGATTGTCTATGTAGATAAGGAGTTGTCGCCTAAAACCATGGAGAAACTTCGTGATGCCTTCGGAAAAGACGAAATTTCGGTAAAACCAAATGGGATCTTAGATAATCTTACATTGCATCATCCCAATGAGGCTGCACGACATAAACTACTAGATGTTATTGGTGATCTTGCGTTGATTGGAACACGCATTCGCGGAAAAGTGATCGCGAACAAGCCAGGGCATTATATCAATACCCAGTTTGCGAAAAAGCTTTCTAAATTGATAAAAATTGAAAATAGAAACAAAGTTCCTACATTCGATTTAAATAAAGAGCCAGTAAAAGACGTTAATGCCATTATGGAAATGTTGCCACATAGGCCACCTTTCTTATTGGTAGATAAAATATTAGAGTTAAGTGATTCGCATGTAGTTGGTTTAAAGAATGTTACCATGAACGAGCCTTTTTTTGTAGGGCATTTTCCAGGAGCTCCAGTGATGCCTGGGGTTTTAATCGTAGAAGCAATGGCGCAAACAGGTGGAATTCTGGCCTTAAGCACGGTTCCAGACCCTGAAAACTACCTGACCTTCTTTATGAAGATCAATAACGTAAAATTCAAAAAACAAGTAAATCCAGGTGACACATTAATTTTTAACCTTGAATTGATCACTCCTATACGTCGTGGCATTGTGCATATGCAAGGAAATGCGTATGTTGGCAACAAATTGGTCACGGAAGCTGAATTAATGGCGCAAATTGTTAAAACTAAAAACGTATAAATGAACCAACCACTTGCTTACGTCCATCCGGGCGCAAAAATTGCTAAAAACGTTGTCATAGAGCCGTTTACAACCATACATAACAATGTGGTGATCGGTGAAGGCACATGGATTGGCTCAAACGTTACCATTATGGAAGGTGCGCGTATTGGGAAGAATTGCAATATTTTTCCAGGTGCCGTAATTTCAGCGATCCCTCAAGATCTAAAATTTCAAGACGAAGAGACTACGGCCGAGATAGGCGATAATACAACCATACGCGAATATGTTACCGTGAATCGTGGAACCGTAGATCGTGGGAAAACCGTAATTGGAAAAAATTGCCTTATTATGGCGTATTGCCATATTGCACACGATTGTTTTGTAGGGGATCATTGTATTTTTTCTAATAACAGTACCTTGGCGGGACATATCACCATTGGTGACTACGTTATTCTTGCTGGTATGACTGCGGTACATCAGTTTTGTATGATAGGAAATCACGCTTTTGTAACGGGTGGTTCTTTGGTTCGAAAAGATGTGCCACCCTTCGTAAAAGCAGCGAGAGAACCTCTTTCGTACGTAGGAATTAACTCTATCGGTTTACGTCGTAGAGGGTTTTCCCCGGAAAAAATTAGAGAGATTCAGAATATTTTCAGAATTCTGTATCAAAAAAATTACAATAATAGTCAGGCTGCTGAAATCATTGAAGCCGAGATGGAAGCAACACCAGAGCGTGATGAGATCCTTCAGTTTATAAAAAATTCGAAACGAGGTATCATGAAAGGATATGTCAGTTCAAACTAATTCAATACTAATCAACTAATTACCCGCTGTTGCGGACGATCATATGGCTACAAGTTCAGATATTAGAAAAGGATTGTGCATCAAGTACAACAACGATATTTATAAGATCATCGAGTTTTTACATGTAAAACCAGGTAAAGGTCCTGCATTTGTAAGAACTAAGTTAAAAAGTGTAACAAGCGGAAAAGTGATTGATAATACCTTTTCAGCAGGTCATAAGATTGATGATGTTCGTGTGGAGACGCATAAGTTTCAATATTTATACAATGAAGGTGAATTTTACCATTTTATGAATACTGAAGACTATTCGCAAATTCGTTTATTGAAAGAGGCTTTAGATACTCCGGAACTTATGAAAGAAGGAGAAGTTGTAACCGTGATCATCAATACCGAAGACAACGCACCTTTATCTGTTGAAATGCCAGCACACGTAATCTTGGAAGTTACTTCTACCGAACCAGGTGTTAAAGGAAATACAGCAACCAATGCCACTAAACCAGCGAAAGTTGAGACGGGAGCAGAAGTAAATGTGCCTTTATTTATAAATGAAGGAGATAAGATTAGAATCGATACCGAAAAGGGGCAGTATCAAGAACGTATTAAAGAATAAACGAACCGAATGAAATTTCATACCCCTCAAAACCTTGAAGATATTGCGCGCATCATCAACTGTGATTATGTAGGCGATGCTCATTTTCAAGTCTTAGGAATGAACGAAATTCACGTGGTGACCGCAGGAGACATTGTTTTTGTTGATCATCCAAAGTATTATGATAAAGCGTTGCAGTCTGCTGCAACGATCATTCTTATTAATAAAGAAGTTATTTGTCCGATAGGTAAGGCTCTGTTAGTGTCCGATGACCCATTTCGAGATTTTAATAAATTAACACAACATTTTCGTCCGTTTGAACCTGCACGTGCCGTTATCGCTGATTCAGCTAAAATTGGTACACATACGGTCATTCAACCCAATACGTTTGTAGGGAACAATGTAGTTATTGGTGATGACTGTGTTATACATTCAAATGTGTGTATTTACGACAATACCGTTATTGGAAATAACGTGACGATCCATTCAGGAAGTGTACTAGGAAGTGATGCCTTTTACTACAAAAATCGTACAGAGAATTTCGATAAATTAATCAGTGGAGGCCATGTAGTGATTGAAGACAATGTTGATATTGGTGCGTTATGTACTATTGATAAAGGTGTTTCAGCTGCTACAACTATTGGAGAAGGGACAAAACTAGATAATCAAGTACATGTGGGTCACGATACGATNATTGGCAAGCGCTGTTTAATTGCTTCCCAAGTNGGTATCGCTGGATGTGTNGTTGTTNAAGATTTTGTAACTATTTGGGGACAGGTGGGTATCACAAGTGGTGTTACCATAGGTGAGAAGGCTGTAATTTCTGCCCAAAGTGGTGTAAGTAAATCCCTCGAAGGACATAAATCGTATTTTGGTACGCCTGCAGATGACTTCAGAAAAAAATATAAAGANTTGGCGTCTATTCGCCTAATCCCTGATATAATTGACAAACTTGACAAACTATAATACATATGACCGCTAAAGAGATCGTTAAGAATTTTTATAAGACAGACCTATTGGGTGATGATCTTGCCTTGGATAAATATTTTCATAAAGATTTGGTTCTTATTTGGAATAGTGCCGATGGATTAACCATCATGCATTTCGACGATATTGCAGGTTTTTTTTCCGAAATAAGACGAACCTATGCAGATACGCGTATTGAAGTAAGTCATTTATTAGAAGATGATGGTCATGTGTCGATGCGCTATAAGTATTATGTAAAAACCATCGAAAATCCTGATGAAGAGCTGGGAATCGCTCATTTTATGGTGATTTGGGAAGTAAAAGATGGAAAATTATACCGCGGATATCAAATTAGCCAACCAGCGACTGATAAGGATGATACGCAAGAATCATATCATAGGGTTAAAGTCTAAAATCTTTTTGTAAACGAGTCTAAAAAAGTATCTTTGCATCGCTTTTAAAGGCGAACATTTCACAAAATTATTCAAAATAAACAAACAATACACATGAGCGTATTAGTCAATAAAGATTCAAAAATAATTGTACAGGGTTTTACAGGAAGTGAAGGAACATTTCACGCGGGTCAAATGATCGAGTATGGAACCAATGTTGTTGGAGGTGTTACTCCAGGAAAAGGCGGACAGACACACTTAGACAGACCTGTTTTCAATACCGTTGAAGAGGCTGTAAAGCAAGTTGGTGCAGATACTACGATTATTTTTGTTCCACCAGCTTTTGCTGCTGACGCGATCATGGAGGCGGCAGATGCCGGTATTAAAGTGATTATAACAATCACAGAAGGTATTCCTGTAGCAGATATGATTACGGCTGCAGACTATATTAAGGAAGAGATTGTCGCTTGGTAGGACCTAATTGTCCAGGTGTAATCACACCAGGAGAAGCAAAAGTAGGAATCATGCCTGGATTTGTATTCAAAAAAGGAACTGTAGGAATTGTTTCAAAATCGGGAACACTTACATACGAAGCAGCAGATCAAGTTGTAAAGCAAGGTCTTGGAATTACAACAGCGATCGGTATTGGTGGAGATCCTATTATTGGAACGACCACGAAAGAAGCAGTTGAAATGTTAATTAACGACAGCGAGACCGAAGCGGTTGTGATGATCGGTGAGATCGGCGGACAACTTGAAGCNGATGCTGCATTATGGTACAAAAATAGTGGTAGTAAGAAGCCGGTTATTGGTTTTATAGCAGGTGAGACTGCACCAGCAGGACGTACTATGGGACATGCAGGAGCCATCGTAGGTGGTAGTGATGATACTGCGCAAGCAAAGAAAAAGATCATGCGCGAATGTGGAATTCATGTGGTGAATTCACCTGCGGAAATNGGAAAGAAAGTAGCTGAGGTTCTTGGATAACTTTAGAAGGAAATATTAAGACAAAAGCCCTGTTTATTTAACAGGGCTTTTTTTATATTTGATGAACGCATCAAAAACCAATTATATGAAATTACTTGAAGGAAAAACTGCAATCATCACCGGAGGAAGCCGTGGTATTGGAAAAGGTATTGTTGAAACTTATGTGAAACATGGCGCTAACGTTGCTTTTACGTACAATTCTTCCGCNGAAGCTGCCGAAGCATTAGCTAAGGAACTTTCCAAAGACGGTATAAAAGTTAAGGCTTATAAAAGTGATGCTGCTAGTTACGACCAGTCTCAACAACTTGCTGAAGATGTCTTAAAAGAATTTGGAAGTATCGACATATTGATCAACAATGCAGGAATCACAAAAGATAATCTTTTGATGCGTATTTCAGAAGCTGATTTCGACACCGTGATCGAAGTGAACCTTAAATCGGTTTTCAACATGACCAAAGCAGTGCAGCGCGCCATGCTTAAACAACGCAAAGGTTCTATTATTAATATGAGTTCTGTGGTCGGTATCAAAGGAAATGCTGGTCAGACGAACTATGCAGCCTCCAAGGCGGGAATCTTAGGGTTTACTAAATCGGTTGCCTTAGAATTGGGCTCACGTGACATTCGTTGTAATGCTGTGGCTCCAGGCTTTATCGAAACTGAAATGACCGGTAAACTTGATGAGCAAACGGTACAATCATGGCGTGACGCTATACCATTGAAACGTGGNGGCACACCTGAAGATATCGCAAATATGTGCGTTTTCTTAGGGTCTGATCTTTCGGCNTACGTAACAGGTCAGGTACTCAATGTTGATGGTGGAATGCTCACATAGTCAAACCACACGATTTTAGAATGATGAACGTTTTTAAGTAGAACCATTCAGACTCGTACATCATAAATCGTATTTTAATGTCTCCAGAAACCATTTTATATATTGTCATTGCCGCTTGCGTTTCGCTTGCGTTGGCAGTGTTTATGTATGGTTACAAGCCTAAATATAAAGGCAATCTTCGCTGGCTTTTTGGAGTGCTTCGATTTATCAGCATTTTTGCGATTCTATTGCTTTTGATCAATCCAAAGTTTAAAACTGAAAGCTACACCATAGTGAAGCCTAAACTTCCGGTATTAATTGATAATAGTAGTTCGATTAAAGAATTAGAGCAAACCGACGGAGTCTTGCGTATGGTGGAAACATTTCGAACCGATGAAGCGTTAAACGATAAATTTGATCTTTCTTTTTTTCGCTTCGGAAGTAATTTCGATCAGCTAGATAGCTTGTCTTTTTCAGAAAAGAACACCAATATAACACAAGCATTGACCTCTGTCAATGATCTTTATAAGGACGAAATAGCACCCATATTGCTTATTTCCGATGGGAATCAGACTCTGGGAAGTGATTATGAATTTACAGGAACAACCTTGAAAAATCAGGTATTTCCCGTTATTTTAGGAGATTCTACACAGTATACCGATTTAAAAATAGAACAACTTAATACCAACCGCTATGCGTTTTTAAAGAACCAATTTCCCGTTGAAGTAATTCTTGTGTATAGTGGAAGTGCCGAGGTTAACTCGCAATTTATTGTAGGCCAGGGCAATGCGGTGTTGTATCGGCAAAATGTATCATTTTCAGAAAAAGAAAATACAAAAACACTAACATTCACATTACCAGCAACCAGCGTTGGTCTGCAACGTTATACTGCGCAAATAACCCCCTTGAGTGACGAAAATAATAAGGTGAATAATACAAAACGTTTTGCGGTTGAGGTCATTGATCAAGCGACCAATGTTCTTGTGGTAAGCAAGCTCATTCATCCAGACTTAGGAGCGTTAAAAAAAGCGATCACGAGTAACGAGCAGCGACGTTTTTCGGTTAAAAAGCCAAGCGAAGCCCTTTCAGAATTGAATGAAAGTCAGTTGGTCATTCTTTATCAACCCGACCGGAGCTTTGCCCAAGTATTTTCCGAAGTAGAAAA
>JGI24723J26617_10001278_pt1 | contig 22500 bp, 26 predicted proteins | sample Cruoilmetagenom6_FD_26617 | JGI IMG/M metagenome (IMG submission 26617)
GGTAATATTGGTTTGCCAAGATTATACCAACGCAATTACCTTTTTGATTGGCAATATACCATCAATCACAATTTGACCAAATCATTGCGATTAAACTTCACGTCTTCTAATAACATGATTGTAAATAATTATTTGAGTGATGATGGAGTGGTTAACAATGATATGGAGTCTGGGATGGTTTTTTTGACGTGGGTGATCCGAACCAACATTTCCAATCCCTACAGTTAAACTATGATTTACCATTCAGCAAATTTCCATTCCTAAAATTTATTAGAGCTACTTACTCCTATACTGGTGATTATCAATGGCAACGCGGAAGTCAGCAGTTCAATAATCTGCCTATCGAGTTGAGTGATGGAACCGTAAATACTTATAATTTGGGTAATTCTATCCAGAATGCAAGCACTCACCAAATTAACTCTAGCCTTGATATGAACGGTTTTTACCGTTATGTTGGACTTACTAAAATTAAGAAGAGCAAAGCGAAAAAGACTTCTGCTGGTCAAGGTGATGAAAAAGGTGATGGCAAAGAAGGAAAAGAAGGTAGAGAAGGCAAATTGGAAGCTGAAGAAAAAGGCGCGCTTTCAAATGGAAAAACTGGTTCGCCAAGCGTTCTTGGAAGAGGCGCTGGTGCTGAAGGAGGTTTAAATGCGGGTGATAAAGTATTAAATACCGCCATTGGTTTTGCAACCATGCTGAAGAAAATACAATTCAACTATCAAGAAAACAATGGTATTTATTTACCAGGTTATACACCNTCTATTGGTTTTATTGGNACACTGAAACCAACTACTGGTTTTGTATTTGGAAGCCAAGCCGAAGTTAGGGATCTTGCCGCAAGAAAAGGATGGCTAACATTATATCCAGAATTTAACGAGCAATATACGGAAGTTGAAAGTCGNCAAATGGACATTCAAGCTAATTTGGAACCTATAAATGATTTGACTATTGACATAAATGGAAGCAGAATTTATTCTGAAAACTATGCTGAAAATTATATAGTTCAAGATGGTCTTTATAANTCGTTGACACCAAATACATATGGTAATTTCAACATTTCAACAGTCTTGATCAAAACCGCATTTAGCACGAGTGATGAAAACAGTTCTGCTGCTTTTGATGAATTCCGAAGCAATAGATTGACCATTGCAAATAGACTTGCAGAAGATTATTACCAAGGACGTGCAATTCCTAGAGATACACTTGGGTATCCTGTTGGTTTTGGAAGAAATAGCCAAGATGTATTATTNCCTTCTTTCNTAGCTGCATATAAAGGAAGTAATGCTTCAAAAGAGAAAACAGGAATATTTAGGGACATTCCACTTCCCAATTGGGATATTAAATATACTGGTTTGATGAATATTCCTTGGTTTAAGAAAAACTTTAAACGTTTTTCTCTTGCCCATGGATATAGAGCCAGCTATACAGTTAACCAGTTTCAATCTAATTTAGATTACGACCCGAATAATCCAGAGGCGCCAGATCAAGCAGGAAATTTTAAAGCNAAAACGTTATTGACCAATGTAAACTTGACGGAACAATTTTCCCCTTTATTGCGTTTGGATTTTGAAATGAACAATTCAGTAAAGATTCTTGCCGAAATGCGAAAAGATCGTGCCCTTTCTATGAGCTTCGCCAACAACTTGCTTACTGAAATAAAAGGAAATGAATACATAGTGGGTCTTGGATACAGAGTAAAAGACTTGCGAATTTCCACCAATTTTGGTGGAAAGAAATCAGTCATAACCAGTGATTTGAATTTTAAGGTCGATCTTTCAAGAAGAGATAACGTAACCATCATNAGGTATTTAGATATTGAAAACAACCAAACCACGGCTGGNCAGACCATCTATGGCGCACAGTTGTCCATAGATTATGCTTTGAGCAAAAATCTAACGGCATTGTTCTATTATGACCATACATTCTCTAAATATGCCATCTCCACGGCATTCCCACAAACAACAATTAGAAGTGGATTTACACTTCGCTACAACTTTGGAAACTAAGAATTTATATACTGATTTATTATGAAAATACCATCAAATTTAAAATACACAAAGGACCATGAATGGGTACTAATTGAAGGCGATTTAGCAACTGTTGGAGTGACTGATTTTGCTCAGGGTGAGCTCGGCGATATTGTTTATGTAGAGGTTGAAACCGTTGGAGATACTATGGATAAAGATGAAGTGTTCGGAACAGTTGAAGCTGTAAAAACGGTTTCAGATTTGTTTTTGCCACTTTCTGGNGAAATCATAGAATTTAATGAATCACTNGAGTCTGAACCCGAAAAAGTAAACACTGATGCTTATGGCGAGGGCTGGATGATAAAGTTGAAAATTTCAAACCCTGATGAAATAGCAGAACTTTTGGATGATGCCGCATATAAAGCACTTATTGGCGGATAAGCCACTTTTATTTATTGCAATACTGTACAGTTGTTTTATTTCGTTTCTGTTCTTTATTCCTAGCCAAGATTTGCCTAATGTCCACTTTTCAGCATTAGATAAAATAGTCCACATTTTAATTTATTTTATTTTAGTGAATCTTTGGATGTTGTATTTATATATAAGAAACGGCTTCCAGTTCAAAAATAAATGGGGCTTGATCTTATTGCTTTCAGTATTGCTTTATGGCATAATAATTGAGATATTACAAGGGCTGCTAACAATTTCGCGCAGTGCAGATATTTTTGATGTAGTAGCGAACTTAATNGGCTCATTCATTGGAATCTATTTTTTCAAAAGCATAAAAAATAAATTTAAAGCTTAAAATTTCAATTAAGTTTTAAATTGAATGATAATTTCTATATTTTAGCAACAAGTTAAACCCACTATTATGGAACCCAAAAAAAATCCGAAAGCAGACGTTAGTCGCAAGAGCATGCTCTTTTTCCAACTCGGAATGGTTGTTATGCTTTTCCTAGCTTGGCAGGCAATTGAATGGAAATCTTATGATAAATCCGATAATGACTTCGGAAAACTAGATGTAGGCGAAGATCTTGAAGAAGAAATCCCGATTACACAGCAGTTAACACCGCCACCGCCACCGCCACCGCCGCCACCAGCGCCAGAGGTTATTGAGGTTATGGAAGATGAAGTGGAAGAAGAAGAAACCGTAATAAAGTCTACCGAGGCAAAACAAGATGAAAAAATTGTTGAAGTTAAGGAGATTAAAGAAGAGGTTGTGGAAGAAGAAATTGCAGATGTTCCTTTCGCGGTAATTGAAAATGTGCCTATTTATCCAGGCTGCGAAAATGAAAAAGGAAATGATGCAAAAAAGAAATGCATGTCCTCAAAAATTAGTGAGTTTATCAATAAAAAATTCAATACTGATTTGGCTTCAGATCTTGGATTAGATGGAAGACAGCGTATTGCCGTTCAGTTTAAAATAGATAAAAACGGAAGGGTAATAGATGTTCGTGCTCGTGCTCCACACCCCAGATTGGAAAAGGAAGCTGTTAGCGTAGTACAATCCCTGCCGAATATGACCCCAGGAAAACAACGTGGGAAACCAGTTGGTGTACTTTATTCACTTCCAATAGTTTTTGATATTCAATAAATAATTATAGAAATTTTTTAAAACCCCGTATTTGTATAAGCAAATACGGGGTTTTTTCGTTTTGGCACAAGAGTTGTATTTCATATAAATGTAACCTTTAAATTTTTACATTATGAAAACAACAACAAAAAATACCCGAAACAAAAGAGCTGAAAAAAAGCAAATTAACATCAATTGGAATTCGCGTTTGTTTTTCCAAATCGGTGTCATTGCCAGTTTGTTGATTGTTTTTTTCATAATGCAAACTAATTTTGAATTGAATGTTGCAGAATTTAAACAGCCAACTTCTAGCGGTATTGAAGAACTGCCGATGATAATCTATACAATTGATGTTGACAAGCCTAAGCCCGCAGAACCAATTAAAAAGGTAATTGAGAAACGGGTCCCAACACCAAAAATAGTAACTAGCAACACTATTGTTGTAACTCCAGATGCAACTACTGATGTTGAAACTCCTATTACAGCCACAGACGTTCCAGTGATTGATTCACCAGAGCCTGTTAATACTACGGAAGTTGATCCTGTGGATGCCAAACCAAAGAATATCATGAATGTAGAGTTTGTTCCGGTTTTTCCTGGTTGCGAATCTTTGGGGTCAAANGCAGAAAAGGTGGAGTGTATGTCATCTAAAATAAATTCGTTCATCAATAAAAANTTTAGAAAGGAAGTATTGGAGAATCTGAACGCAAACGAGACCTATAAGATTTATGTAAATTTCAAAATAGACTCGAAAGGATATGTAACAGATGTGAAGGCAAACTCANACAATGAAAACTTAAAGAAAGAAGCGCAACGTGTTATCAATACCTTGCCGACNATGANACCAGGGAAACAAGGAAATAAAAATGTTGAAGTACTTTANACAGTGCCCATCATTTTTAAGATTCGGTAATATATTTTTATAAAAATGGAAGGCTCCCAACAAAAGGGAGCCTTTTTTGAATTTAGTCATTACAAAAAAACTGTATCTTTCGGCATTAAACATTCAAACCACGATGAAGCAGTTTATATTTCTTTTTGTTTTTTGTTTTTCAGTAGTTTCTTTTGCGCAGGTTACTTCAGCCCAATATGAAAAATATCCGGTTTTTAAGGAATGTGCCAATACAGATGTTGATGCTTTAGAAAGTTGTTTTAAAAATACGCTACAGCAATTCATTTTTGAGAACTTCAAGGTCTCTGAAAAAGTTTTTTCGGAAAATTATAAAGGAAATGTGAATGTTTTGTTTGAAGTAACAAAAGAGGGCAAATTCAAAGTATTGTATGTTGATGGAATTTATGATGAATTAAAAGAAGAAACCAGGCGTGTTTTTGAATTGCTTCCAACAGTAGAACCTGCAACTTATAACGGTTCTCCTGCATATGTACAATTCACATTGCCTATTGCTATTCCACTGGTGGCGCCCGGCGAAAGCATTGTGCAAACCGAGGAAATTTCAAAGAAGAATGAAAGGGAAGCGCTGGTTAATGAATATGATGCACTTGAAAATCTTCCTTATAATAACGAAGAGTATAAAAGTAATATAAACATTCCGTTATCTCACCATAATTACAGTCTTTTCGATTCAGCTTTAAACCGAGTAGGCCTTAACAATCACACTGCCCAAAAGCCTTATGTTTATAGTGAAGTAAATAAATACTANGATTTTGAAGCCGCCAACAAAGAAATTTTGAAAAGCAAAACTTCGTGGTTCGGTAGAAAACTTTGGAATGAACACCTGGTTACAATTAAAGGGAAAGACTATTGGCTAACCCTTGATGCGGGCGTTGATCTGCAGGCTGGAAAAGATTTTGATGCTAATATTGACACCTATAACAACACTCGGTTGGTCTATACACAGGGTAGCATTGGGAAACAAATTGGTTTTTTTGGTGTTATCTATGAAAGCCAAGGTCGCTTTGCGGATTATTTTAACAGATATGCTGAGTCTATTCGCCCAGATGGGGGAAANCCAGCAATCATTCCGGGGCGTGGAATAGCAAAAGAATTCAAATCTGACTCTTATGACTATCCTATTGCAACGGGGCATATTTCCTATACNCCTTCAAAATATTTCAACATTCAGTTGGGCCATGGCAAAACATTTCTTGGAGATGGGTATCGTTCTCTATTTACCAGTGATAATGCCAGTCCATACCCGTTTTTCAAGATAAATACTACTTTTTGGAAATTGAAATACACCAANACCTGGATGTCATTGCGCGATGTTCGCCCAGAGGTNACTGAAGACGGTTCTTTCCGAACAAAATATATGGCAAACCATTATTTGAGCTACAACATTACTAAGCGATTAAATATAGGTCTCTTTGAATCTGTATTATGGCAAAATGACAACAACCGTGGTTTTGACGTCAACTATCTTAACCCAATAATTTTCTACCGTGCCATCGAGTTTTCAACGGGATCAAGGGGAGGTAATGCTTTGATTGGTATAAGCGCCAAATATAAAGTGAATGATCGCATAAATGCTTATGGNCAGTTTATTATTGATGAATTCTCTACCAGTGATGTTTTNGGTGGAAAAGGAAGTTATAAAAACAAAACNGGCTATCAGCTTGGGTTGAAATATTACGATGCCTTCGGTTTAAAAAACCTTTATTTACAAACGGAGTACAACAGAGTGCGGCCTTACACTTATTCACACAATACTGTGGTGCTTAATTATGGTCACAACAATCAATCTATGGCGCATACTCTTGGAGCCAATTTTTCTGAATTTATAACCATTGCACGCTACCAAAGAGGTAGAATTTATGGCGATGCCAAGTTCATATTAGCAAAACGTGGCTTTGAGTTCAATACGGCAGAAGACTCATTCTTTTATGGTGGAAATATATACGGAAATGAAGATGACCGTGTTTCTGATAATGGCAATGATTTGGCTCAAGGTAATACAACCAACTTTTTCCATNCTGAAGTTCAAGCGGGTTATGTAATTAATCCTGCAACCAACTTAAAGATTTATGGAAGCTTTATTTTCAGAAGTTTTGATCCNGAGATTGATACCGAAACCGTTTTTAAGACCCAAACAACTTGGGTGAATTTTGGAATACGCACAGATCTGTTTAATTGGTATTATGATTTTTGATAAAATCTAATCAAAACAATATCAAGTTGAGTTTANGAGAAATTCCTAATTGTTAATTTTTCTCTTTTTTCTCTTGCTCTTTAATCATTTTTTCAACTTTTTCTCGGGCTTGTTTGTTTTTTTCGGCATTGTTTTCAATAGATTTTCGTTCTGCGGCAACACTTTTGTANATNGTTCTTAAAAAAGCTTCGGTGCTTATGTAGCCATTGCCATAACCCTCTGCATCATACTCCTTTGTTAAATCGGTCATTTTTGCAACTTCGTCTTCAGTCTTTTTNTCGATGTAATTNGCATATACTCTTTTGTAAACAATAGATACCATATCAATAGATTTTATGAGATCTTTATAAGTGCCCACATTGCCGTGCCCAGGTATAATTTGAGTATCCTCATTAATTATCAACCTTGCTTTTTCCATTCCATTAATATAGCCCGTTAAGCTACCTCCATTTTCAATATCGATAAAGGGGTATTTTCCATTAAAGAAAACATCACCAGTGTGCAAAACGTTGCTATCTGTAAAATAAACCATTGCATCGCCATCAGTATGGGCTTTGTGCACGTGGAAAACATATATTTTTTCACCATTAAAATAAAATGTAAGGTCTTCCGCAAAAGTGACTAAAGGAAGTGCTTCTTGTGGAATTTTTTTGGCTTCTCGTCTAATCATTCCTTGTAATCTATTGCGAACATTTTCCTGTGAAAAGATTACAGTTCCGGTTTCTGCCATTGCTGCGTTACCACCTGTATGGTCTCCATGAAAATGTGTGTTTACCAAAAACCGAACAGGTTTATCGCTCTTCTTTTTAATTTCTTCTTGAATTTGCTCAATGCCGTCCGTATATTGGTCATCTATCATAAAAATACCATCATTGCCAAAACTGAGCCCAATATTGCCGCCATTACCCTGAAGCATGTAGATATTGTTGTGCACTTTTATAAGTGAAATATTTGCTTTCTTTCCNGTATCGGTTTGTGCGAATGCTGNTAAAACGAAAAATAGAAAGACAGTATTTAGGATCAACTTGGAAAACATATTTTTTTGGTTTTAAAATTGGTTGAAAATACTAAAAATGCTGAAATAACACATAACATTGTCAAGAATATATTGCGGAAAAATTACAGGAAGCGTATCTTTGCCCAGCCTAAAAAAAAGAGCTTGTCTGTTACCCAATCACAATCAATTGCCCAATCCGTTGTTAGGAATTTTATCGAAATCACCAAACTTCGACTTTCCGTAAGCGTNGTATTCTCATCTGTTGCGGGTTATTTGCTTGGNGCAGATTCCATTGATTTTTATATACTTTTCTTATTGTGCGTTGGTGGNTANTGTATGGTGGGTGCTTCAAATGTTTATAATCAAATAATTGAGCGCGATCTTGATGCTTTAATGGAGCGCACCAAAAACAGGCCGCTTCCNGCTGGCCAAATGACAGTTCAGTCAGCCTTTATTCTTGCGGTTATTTTAACGGTNGTTGGCATAGTGGTCCTTTATTCCATCAACCCTATAACAGCAATGTTTGGAGCTATTTCCATTTTTATGTATGTTAGTCTATACACGCCTTTAAAGACAAAAACGCCACTTTCTGTTTTTGTTGGTGCTTTTCCTGGAGCCATCCCTTTTATGTTGGGTTGGGTTGCTGCTACGGGCGAATTTGGTATTGAACCGGGAACCTTGTTTATGATTCAATTTTTTTGGCAATTTCCACACTTTTGGGCCATCGGTTGGTTTCTTTTTGAAGATTATAAAAAAGGAGGCTTTTTTATGCTTCCCAACGGAAAACGTGATAAAGGCACGGCAATTCAAGTGATTTTATACACAATTTGGACAGTTCTCGTGTCGATCATTCCAGTTTTGGGAATTACAGGAAAACTTTTCTTGACCCCAATTTCAGGAATTTTGATTGGTGTTTTAGGAATTGGGCTTATCTATTACGCCCTTCGACTTTACAGAGAAAAAACATCAAAAGCTGCCAAACAACTTATGCTTGCAAGTGTCAGCTACATCACATTGTTGCAAATAATCTATGTGGCTGATAAATTTTTAAGATAAATGAAGCTGGGTGAGAAAGGTCTATGTTTAGAAATAAATTAGCAAATCCAGAACTAACGAATTAACAAATAATAAAATGGATTTAACCGAAGGAACTGAAGAANNCAAAAAAAACAGAGCAAAAAAAAANATACTCTGGTTTGGTATTATTAGCTTAACGATGAGTTTTGCTGGTCTCACAAGTGCTTACGTNGTAAGTAAGGAAAGACCAGACTGGATTTCAAGTTTTGAAATGCCACAAGCTTTCTATGTAAGTCTTGTCTTAATAATTGTAAGTAGTTTTACTGTCTTTTTTGCACTCAGGTCAATCAAAAAGCAACAAAACGCTCTCGGAATGTTTCTTTTGATTGCCACTTTTTTACTGGGTGTTCTGTTTGTTGTGTTTCAGTTTGTCGGATTTTCCGAAATTGTAGCAAGNGGNTATAATTTTACGGGACCCACAAGTAGTATTACCACTTCTTTTATTTATTTGGTGGTTCTATTACATGTGGCACACGTTTTTGGAGGGCTGATAGCACTTTTAGTTGTAATTTATAATCATTATAAACTAAAATATAAAAACGGTAAAACCCTTGGTGTTGAACTTGCTGCAACTTTTTGGCATTTTGTGGATGTAGTGTGGATTTACCTGTTTTTATTTTTATATTTCGTTAAATAAAAATTAAACGTATTTTTGAACCTTTATTTAAAACCAAATTATTTTTATGGAAGCTACTGTTGTTAAAACAGGTACCGAAGGAAAAACCTGGGGCGGTGGAAACGATCCGCTAAAAGCAAGTTATGGCAAGATGATGATGTGGTTTTTCATCCTTTCTGATGCCTTAACTTTTTCAGGATTTCTTGCCGCTTACGGATTTTCAAGATTCAAATTTGTAGATGCTTGGCCAATTCCGGATGAAGTGTTTACTCACTTTCCATTTTTACATGGGGTTGATGCGCCAATGTTTTATGTAGCGTTTATGACCTTTGTTTTGATTTTTTCATCGGTAACTATGGTTTTGGCCGTAGATGCAGGTCATAAAATGAAACAAAANAAGGTAATCCTTTATTTATTCCTTACCATAATCGGTGGGCTTATTTTCTTGGGCTCACAAGCTTGGGAGTGGGCAACTTTTATTAAAGGAGATTATGGCGCAATAGAAACCAAAGGGGGTCAAATTATTCAATTTTTGGATAAGGATGGCGAACGTGTTGCAATTCGTGATTTTGCCGCTATGGCCTCTGGTGAACGCGCTGAACAAACAAAGGAAAATGGAATTTGGTTTAAAAATGAAGCCGAATATTACCCTAGTGTTTCCTATGAGCAGGTAAAAGCAGGATTNTTGGCCAATGACAATATTTTAGTAAGAATTCAACATAAGGATGAGCACGGACATCATATTATTCTAAACCGCGAAGAATCCATTGCAAAAGTTGTGAATGACGGTGCTATGGTTGTGGAAGGAGCAAACCTTCNCCACAACGAATATGGCCACCCACTTTTTGCAGACTTTTTCTTCTTTATTACCGGTTTCCACGGTTTTCACGTTGCTACTGGGGTTTTGATAAACTGTATTATATTTTTCAATGTAATATTAGGCACCTACGAACGCCGTGGCCATTATGAAATGGTTGAAAAAGTAGGACTGTACTGGCACTTTGTAGATTTAGTATGGGTATTTGTATTTACATTCTTTTATCTTGTATAAAATTTTTATAGTAGAAAAATGGCACACGAACAAGCACATAAATTAGAAATATTTAGAGGAGCATTAAAGTTCAAATCAAACATAAGTAAGATTTGGGGAGTATTTATAGTACTTTCCATAGTTACCATTGTAGAGGTTGCGTTGGGTATTATTCGTCCAGCCTTTTTGGTGGACCACCACTTTTTAGCCCTAAAACTTCTAAACTGGATATTTATAATCCTTACGCTTTTTAAAGCTTATTACATTACTTGGGACTTTATGCACATGCGCGACGAGACCTCAGGGCTTCGTAGAGCGGTAATCTGGACCGCAGTTTTCCTAATCATATATTTGGTTACGTTAATATTGATTGAAGGNGATTATATTTTTGAAGTTTATAAGAATGGATATATAAAATTTGATTTTTAAACCTATCCATAACATTTAATGAAAAGCCCTCTTTTTTGAGGGCTTTTTTTATGAATCAAATTTTAAAATTAACACCNAAAACATTGCCTAACCCCCTTTTACCCTGTATTTTTGCAAAAGCAAAAAATTGCGAAAATGAAGAAGTATATTGTCCTCAGCATCTTGTTTATACTGCCCATAACGGCATACATTTTTTTTGCAATGAGCACCAATTATTTTAAACCATTGCCGGTCTTAACACCTTCGGTTGCCGAGTTGGATGGGTTTAAAGATCTCGATGGAAAATCAGTCCAATTGGAAAACCGTATTACGGTTTTAGGTTTTTTTGGTAATAATTTGGAGGATCACAGNGCATATGCTTATAACCTTGCGCAAAAAATTTACAGCAAGAACCACGAGTTTAAAGAATTTCAATTTGTAATNCTTTTACCAGAAGGTACAGAAGCACAAGCTAAAAACATTGAACAAAAACTGAAACAAATAGCACCNACAGATGCGTGGTTTTTCGCTTTTGGTNCTGAAACGGACATCGAGCGGGTTTTTCACTCACTTAATTCCAACCTTGNACTGGATNCCAATCTTTCCAGCCCCTATGTTTTCATAATAGACAAAGAACGAAGNCTTCGGGGAAGGAAAGATGACGAGGATGCAGGAGTGATGTATGGTTTTGACTCCAGCAACATAGCGGAAATAAANAACAAAATGAGTGACGACGTGAAAGTGCTTCTNGCAGAATACAGACGCGCTTTGAAGAAGTATAAATCCAACCGAGAAATATAAAAATAGGAAATAGAGAAAAGAATAAANGTTTTTTATTTTTCAAATAACAGACAACAAAAAGTTTAACCGTGAAAAAAAATTATTCATATATAGGCATTTCGTTCATTATTTTAATTTTTGGTATTTGGGCAGTGCCAAAAATAGTTGATACTCTTTCAAAATCCAATCTTGAAACGATTGGCGCTGTGCCAACTTTTAGTTTTACAGACCAAAACGGAAAAACAATCACAAATAAAGATTATGAAGGCAAAGTATATGTAGTTGAGTTTTTCTTCACTACTTGCCCCAGCATTTGNCCAATTATGACTGAAAACATGATCAAGATTCAAAACGAATTTTTGGGCAACCCCAAAGTTGGCATGGCTTCGTTTTCCATTGATCCAGAACACGACACTCCTGAGGTTTTAAAGGAATATGCCAAAAATAAAGGGATTACAAAATTACAATGGCATCTGTTGACAGGTGAAAAGGAGGAAATATTTAAACTTGCCAATCAAGGTTTCAATCTGTATGTAGGCCAAGTAGCGGAAGCAGAAGGTGGTTTTGAACACTCTGGCTTTTTCGCATTGATAGACCAAAAAGGGAACATACGTTCCCGNAAAGACGAAAGTGGAAACCCAATGATTTATTACGATGGACTGGACGATAAGCAGATCCAAATGTTGAAAGAGGACATCAAAAATCTTTTGTAAGAAATGCAAGCTTCAGAAATAGACACAAAGAAATATAACATTTGGATTTGGATTCTCTCCATTGCTATTCCTATGGCAGTTGCTGCCTTGTTCTCAGTAAAAATACCCGGAGTGGAACGTTTGGGGTTTCTTCCTCCCATTTATGCAACTATTAATGGTATAACTGCTATTCTTTTGGTAATTGCGGTTTATCAGATTAGAAAAGGAAACAGAAAANTGCACGAACGCTTAATGAAAACAGCAATCGGCTGCTCTGTTTTGTTTCTATTACTCTATATAGCTTATCATATGACCTCAGATTCAACCGTCTATGGCGGTGAAGGAATGTTGAAATATATATATTATTTTATTCTTTTGACGCATATTTTGTTGTCCATCATCGTTATACCTTTTGTACTGATAACCTATGTTCGTGCCATTTCAGGACAGTTTTATAAACACCGAAAAATTGCTCGTATCACNTATCCGTTATGGCTCTATGTGGCTGTAAGTGGCGTAATTGTTTATTTAATGATCTCACCCTATTATTGAGATATAAAAATGAGAAAAGAAAAGGGATAGAGTTGACTTTAATAACATCAAACAAAGAGTAACTAGAAACACAATAAATGAAACTTAAACTTCTTTTTTTAGTATTGCTTCTTTTTTTTATTGCGCTTCCTGCTGAAGCCCAATGTGCAATGTGTCGTGCGGTTTTAGAGAGTGAAGAAGGAGGGCAAACAGCTAAAGGTATCAATAACGGAATTGTTTATCTTATGATTTTTCCNTATCTGTTAATTGGTGGTGTTGGTTANGCTATCTACAGAAGCCGAAAGAAAGCCCGCTCTGAGGAAAACTCCTAATGTTTTCTTTATTACTGTAACAATCCGCGTTTTTTAGAGTCTTATAAAAAACCAATAACCATTCTTTTCAAGTCTTAACAAGAATTTCACATATAGAAGGGAATTTCCCCTTTATTTTGTAATCCAACAATTTTCAGGATGATAGAGATCAAAAACCTTCATAAATCATATCACATGGGCAAAAATTCGCTCCATGTTTTAAAAGGCATCAACTTTTCGGTTTCCGAAGGAGAAATGGTTTCCATTATGGGTTCTTCCGGATCAGGAAAATCTACTTTACTCAATATTCTCGGTATTCTTGACGAAGCAGATGAAGGTACTTACACTCTTGACGGCACATTGATTAAAAACNTGAATGAAAAAGTTGCTGCAAAATATCGCAATAAGTTCCTTGGTTTCATTTTTCAGTCTTTCAACCTTATCAATTATAAATCGGCACTGGATAATGTGGCTATGCCTCTTTATTATCAAGGCGTAAAAAGAAATGTCCGCACTGAAAAAGCGATGCACTATTTGGAAAAAGTGGGTNTGGCAGATTGGGCNTCGCATCTTCCCAACGAACTTTCGGGAGGACAAAAGCAACGTGTGGCNATTGCGCGTGCCTTGGCCAGTGATCCAAAAGTATTGCTTGCTGATGAACCCACAGGAGCACTTGATTCCAAAACNTCTTACGAAGTAATGGAACTCATACAAGGTATAAACGATGAAGGAAAAACCATCTTGATCGTTACACANGAAGACGATATTGCACACATGACCAAACGTATTGTTAATCTTAAGGATGGAATCATCATTGACGATTCCAAAGTGAATCAAGTACGCGCCAAAACCGAAGCCTATGTTTAATATTGAACGCTGGCAGGAAATTTTTGAAGCAATCCGTAAAAACAAGCTGCGAACTTTTTTAACGGGTCTTTCTGTTGCTTCAGGTATTTTTATTTTGGTCATTTTGCTCGCCATTGGTCAAGGAATGTCTAACGGAGTTGAAAAGGAATTTGAAAGAGACGCCACCAACCGNATCAGCGTTTGGACGAACGTAACTTCAGTAGAATATAAAGGCCTCAACCCTGGTCGAATTATTGAAATGGATAATCGTGATTATGAAATGGCGGTTACCAAAAACAGCGATAAATTAGACCTTAAATCTGGTGTTTACAGTAGATGGGGACAATTAACNACTTATAAAAAAGAAAGCGGAAGTTATAGAGTGGAAGGCGTTCGGGCTGATTACCAATTTTTGGAAAATGCAACGCTGGTAGCAGGTAGGTTTATAAACCAAAGTGATTTGAACACCTATGAAAAAGTTGCTATAATAGGAAACCAAGTCTATTTGGATCTTTTCAAAGATAAAAATGCTCTTGGAGAATATGTTGACATCGCGAGTATAAAGTTTAAAGTTGTTGGAATTTATAGTGATCCGGGTGGAGAACGCGAAGAAACCCGAATTTTTATTCCATTAACTACTGCACAGCGTGTTTATAATGCAGGCGATAAGCTTAGATCATTAGCATTTACGCTTGAAAAGCAAGATAAATATGAAGATGCCTTGGCAGCTTCCGAGGCTTTTTCGGCACAATTAACAGCAGACCTAAAAGCCAAGCACACCATTGCTCCAACTGATGAAAGAGCCGTAAACGTAAACAATACCTTAGAGAACACAAAAAAGTTTTACGACCTCAATAATATGATTCGTTGGTTCTTTTGGGGCGTGGGTATTTGTACCATCATAGCAGGAGTAGTTGGGGTAGCAATATTATGCTAATCATTGTTAAAGAACGCACTAAGGAAATAGGCATCCGCAAAGCAATTGGTGCTCAACCTTGGTCTATTATTGGAATGATACTGCACGAATCTATTTTTGTTACCGCAATAGCAGGTTTCGTTGGGCTTATTTTTAGTTTGTTTTTATTGCAGCTTGTGGGTCCTCTTATTGAAACGGACTATATCCGCAATCCTTCCGTAGATTTTTCAGTTGCAATTACAACTGTAATAATTCTCGTTGTTGCCGGTGCTCTCGCTGGTTTTTTTCCAGCATACAGAGCAGCAAATATTAAACCAATAGAAGCTTTGCGCGATGAGTAAACTATTTAGTAGAGACAGTTGGGCGGAAATTCTTGAAGCCTTGAGCAGTAATTGGTTTAGGACCGTTTTAACTGCTTTCGGTGTGCTTTGGGGAATTTTCATCTTAGTTATTTTGCTTGCCGCTGGCAATGGATTAGAAAACGGCATAAAACAAGGTTTCAGCGGTATGGCTACCAATTCTATGTTTATGTGGTCCCAAACCGCTTCACAGCCCTATAAAGGTTTGCCGAAGGGACGCCGATATAATTTTAAAACCGACGATGTTCCTGCCATTAAGCAAANTGTGCAAGGGCTTCGTTTTGTTTCACCNAGAAATCAATTGGGTGGTTTTAGAGGCAGTAATAATGTGGTTCGAGGTCTTCAAACAGGTGCTTTCAATGTGTATGGNGATTACCCTGAAATAATCCAACAGCAACCGATGGACATAACTTCGGGGAGATTTATAAATTNCTCAGACATTAACGAAAAAAGAAAAGTAGCCATCATTGGCAGTGGCGTTCAAAGTGCTTTATATGAACCAAGAGAGGAAGTTATTGGATCTTACATTAAAATAAACGGCGTCAACTTTTTGGTTATTGGCACCTACAAAAAGAAAGGAAACAACGGCGACCCTGAAGAAATGCAAAAGGAAATTTATGTTCCCTTTACAGCTTTTTCCCAGGCGTTCAATATGGGTGACATTGTTGGCTGGATGGCNATCACCGCCCAAGATGGTTATTCTATTACCGAATTGAAGTCACAAATTTTTGATATAATAAAAACGCGTCATACCATAAATCCAAATGATGATCGCGCCGTAGGTAATTTTGATCTTTACCAAGAATACAGCAAAATAAATGGTTTGTTTACGGCACTCAATTTTGTTGCTTATTTTGTTGGTATTCTCGTGCTACTTTCNGGAATTATCGGCATTAGCAATATTATGTTGATNGTGGTGAAAGAACGCACAAAAGAAATAGGCATCCGTCGTGCACTTGGCGCAACACCTTGGAGCATACGCGCACAAATTTTATTGGAATCGATATTTTTAACCATCGTTTCNGGGATGGCTGGAATNGTNTTAGCATCCGCTGTGCTTTGGTTGGTAAACTATCAACTCAGTACTATAGACACCAGCGAGATGATGTTTATAAACCCATCGGTGAACATAGGTGTAGTATTTATAGCACTTACTATTTTGATAGTTTCCGGACTTTTGGCAGGATTGATTCCTGCTCAAAACGCCATAAAGATTAGACCTGTTGAAGCATTAAGAACTGAATAGAAACGAATAATGGAATTGATAACAGATCCAAGAGTCGATGAGGTTTTTAAAAACTATCCAAAAATGGTGAAACAACAAATGCTTCAACTTAGGGATTTGGTTTTAAAAACAGCTTCCGAAACCAATGGCGTTGAAAAACTGGAAGAAACCCTTAAATGGGGTGAGCCAAGTTATGTAACAAAACACGGAAGCACGCTACGTATGGATTGGAAAGAAAAAAATCCAGACCAATTCGCAGTGTATTTTAAATGCACCTCTAAATTGGTACCGACATTTAAAAAAGTCTATAAGAACCAATTCAATTTTGAGAAAAATAGAGCCATTGTGTTTAAATTAAATGAAGAAATACCAGAAACTGAATTGAAGCATTGCATCAGTATGGCCTTGACATATCATAAAATAAAACATTTACCATTATTGAACACTTAAGTTTAAAACTTAAAACAGAAAAATCATCAATTAGAGAATAATTCCAACAATCAAAAAAAATGAAAAAAACAAAAACCATAATCATCCTCGTCACAATTGCAGTATTATTTGTGGTTTCAATGTACTGGCTATATTCCAAAAACATTGAAGACCCTGTGGTTTACGAAACGGAAAAACCCGTTATGGGCTCCATCGTTAAAAAAACTGTAGCCACAGGAAGCATCGTTCCTAAAGAAGAAGTGCTTATTAAACCAAACATTTCAGGAATTATTGACGAAATATTTGTGGAAGCCGGTGAAATAGTAAAAGCTGGTGATTTGATAGCAAAAGTGAAAGTGGTGCCAAATGTTTCTTCATTGAACAGTGCGAAGAACAATATCAATAGCGTTCGGACACAAGTGGAAACCGCCAGACTTGCTTTTGAAAACCAAAAAAATATCTACAACCGTCAGAAAGAACTTTTTGAAAAAGGTGTGATTTCTGCAAATGAGTTTGATACTGCACAATTATCATATGATCAAGCCCAGCAAAGACTTAAACAGGAACAAGTAGGCCTTACTGCCGCAAATCAGAACTATGACATTGTAAAAACTGGAACAACCAGCGGCATGGGTTCTTCGGCAAATACTGAAATTCGCGCTACGGTTTCAGGAATGGTACTGGATGTTCCGGTGAAAACAGGAAACCAGGTGATTGAATCAAACAATTTTAATGATGGNACCACAATCGCTACTTTGGCAGATGTTGACAAAATGATTTTTGAAGGAAAAGTAGACGAAAGTGAAGTTGGAAAAATAAAGGAAGGCCTTCCTCTAGAAATTACAGTTGGAGCCATTCCCGATAAAACTTTTAATGCCGAACTGGATTATATAGCTCCAAAAGGAGTGGATGAAAATGGTGCAATCCAGTTTGAAATAAAAGGTACTATGAAAAACTTGGACACAACCAATACGTTTATCCGCGCTGGTTTAAGTGCAAATGCTTCCATTATTCTCGCCAAAGCCGAAAATGTGATAACCATAAAAGAAGCCTTGGTTCAGTATGATCCAAAAACTGAAATGCCTTTTATAGAAGTAATGATTGGCGACCAAAAATTTGAAAGAAGAGATGTAACCTTAGGTGTGAGTGATGGAATTGACGTTGAGGTAAAAAGTGGTGTTTCCAAAGATGACAACATAAAAGTTTGGAACCAACTGAAACCAGCAACACCAACGGGTGGAAAATGATAAAGACTTTTTTGTTTTATGTGTTTAAAACACTAAAAAACCTGATTAAAAAATTATAATTTAATAAATTTTGTAACGCAAATGCATTACAAAAGACTTATTCAGCAATAGAAAAACTTATGAAGAAGATAGCAATCCCTTTCTTTTTTTTGATACTCAGCATTTCACTCCCAGCCCAAACCAAAAAATGGACTTTGCAGGAATGCGTGAATCATGCCCTTGAAAATAACATTTCGGTAAAACAAAGCGAACTTGATTATGAAACGGCAGAATTAGCTAAAAAAGATGCATTTGGTAACTTTTTGCCAACACTTAACGGTTCAGCCTCTAATTCTTGGAATACTGGACTAACACAAAATGTAACTACCGGCGTCTTGCAATCGCAAACCACACGTAACTCTTCCTATAATATTACCGCAGGAATCAACATTTTTAATGGTCTCCGAAATATCCGAACTAGTCAGCGTGCAGAAATTTCAAGACTTGCAGCTCAGTATAATTTGGATAAAATGAAAGATGATATTTCACTGTTTGTTGCAAATGCATATCTTCAGATACTTTTAAACAAAGCAAACTTGAGTGTGGCAAAATCCCAAAATCTTGTTACTTTGGAGCAATTGCAAAGAACCAANGATCTTGTGGATGCTGGAGTACTTCCTCGCGGAGATCTTTTGGAAATAAAAGCTACAGATGCGAGCGAAAAACAGAAAATTTCAGTAGCTGAAAATACTGTTGAAATTTCACTTATAAATTTAGCGCAATTGCTCCTTATTAAGGATTATAAAAATTTTGATATTATAGATGAAGGCTATGAAATAATTCAAGACGATATAGCGGAGAAACCTGTGCAAGAAATTATAGAAGCTGCCAGAGAAAACCGTTCTGAGTTGAAAATAGCTGAGGAAAATGTTGAACTGGCAAAGAAAGANTTACAGTTNGCGAGAAGTGAGTANTATCCATCACTATCAGGTTTTATTAATTATAATACTAGAGAATCTGATGCCGCCAGAATTCTCCAAGGCGGTATAGATCCAAATCAGCCAAGTCAACCTATTGGTATAGTAGAGGCAACCGGAGATGTTGTTGTGGCGCCAAATTATGCTTTAATTTCTACTGCGGCACTTCCATATACAGAACAACTCTATNTAAATGATGGTATTTCNTACGGAGTACAACTAAATGTTCCTATATTCAATGGATTATCCGTTAGGAATAACGTAAAAAGAAGTAAGATCAATTTAAAAAGAACAGAATTCCAACTGGAGCAGGCAAAACTTGACCTAGAATCTAATGTTTATCAAGCGTACGTTGATGCCAATGGTGCTTTAAAAGCTTTTGAAGCGGCAACTGTTGCTTTAGAATCACAGGAACTAGCCTATCAATATGCAAAAGACCGCTATGATGTTGGCCTTACAAATGCATTCGATTTCAGCCAATCAAAATTGCGTTTTGATAATGCAAAAATTGAAGAAAACAGAACTAAATTTGAATACATTTTTAAATTAAAAGTTTTGGAGCTTTACTTTGGCGTTCCTGCAGGCGAATTAAAATTTTAAGTATGAAGAAAAAAACACTCATTTGGATTATTGTAGTAGTTGTATTGCTTATTATTTTGCTTATAGTTGGTAAAAAAGCAGGATGGTTCGGAAAATCTGGAGATTATAAAGAAGTTGAAATAACCAAGATTGAACCAATTGATATTATTGAAACCGTTGCCGCAACTGGTAAAATACAACCTGAAGTGGAAGTAGCTCTTTCTTCAGAAGTTTCTGGAGAGATTATAGAGCTTCCTATAAAGGAAGGTCAAACCGTTGAAAAAGGTGATCTTTTGGTAAAAATAAACCCAGACCTTATTCAAGCCGCCGTAAGCCAATCGCAAGCCGGACTTCAGAATGTTAGGGCACAATTGTCACAAGCCCAGGCAAGTGAAAAAAATGCAAAACTAAATTATGATCGCAACAAAGCACTTTTTGAAAAAGGNGTAATTTCAAAAGCTGAATGGGANAAGTCTGTGGCAGATTACGATATGGCACAGGCGAATGCCAAAGCAGCATATTACAGTGTTCAGAGTGCTTCTGCAAACGTTAAGCAATCTGTAGATAACCTCTCCAGAACCACTATTTATGCCCCAATGAGTGGGACAATTTCTAAACTTTCTGTTGAACTTGGAGAAAGGGTAGTGGGTACCGCACAAATGGCAGGTACTGAAATTGTTCGTGTTGCCAATCTTCAGAAAATGGAAGTNGAAGTAGATGTAAATGAAAATGANATTGTAAAAGTTTCCGTTGGCGANTCAACAATCGTTGAGGTTGATGCCTATTTAAAACGAGAATTTAAAGGTGTAGTTACNGCAATTGCNAATAGCGCAGAAAGCGCATTGACTGCAGACCAAGTGACCAATTTTAAGGTAAAAGTTNGCATTCTGCCAGAATCTTACAAAGACTTAACCGAGGGAAAGATCTGAAAGTTATTCGCCATTCCGTCCAGGAATGACCGCTACGGTTGATATTGTTACCAATAAAAAAAATAATGTAATTGGNGTTCCCATCAGTGCTATTGTCATTAAAACGGATACAACAGATGCCAAGAAACCATACTCGGGTGAAATTGTAAATACAAGTGCTGAAAAATTTGAGGCTGTTTACGTAAAGGNAGGCGAGGAAGCAAAACTTCGCATTGTTAAAACTGGAATTCAGGATGATTCAAATATTGAAATCCTATCTGGATTGAAAGAAGGTGAAACAGTTATAACNGGCCCCTACAACACCGTAACCAAACTTTTGAAGCAAGGAGACAAAGTTCAGGTTACTTCTCCAGTAAAAGATAAAAAAGAAAAATAATGGCTGCTATCTTNTGTCTTGAAACTGCTACTACCAATTGTTCAGTGGCCATTTCTGTGGATGGCAAAATAAAGGCAATTCGGGAAGAAAACAACCAAAAATTTTCACACGCTGAAAAACTCCATGTTTTTATAGATGAGGTTTTAAAAGAAGCTAAGATTGATAAAAANAATTTAGACGCTGTTGCTGTTAGCAAAGGCCCAGGCTCTTATACTGGTTTGCGTATTGGTGTTTCGGCTGCAAAAGGACTCTCTTTTGCATTGGATATCCCATTGATTTCTACATTTACNCTGGAAGTATTGGCGCAGCAAGTTGAATGTGAAGACTGCTTTATAATTCCATTGCTCGATGCCCGAAGAATGGAAGTTTATTCTGCTGTATTCAATTCAAAAAAAGAGCAGATTCGCGAAACTAAAGCCGAAATCCTAAACGAAAACTCTTTTCTTGATTTTTTGGATGAAGGAAAAACGATTTTTATAGGAGATGGCGCTGTAAAATTTGAAGCAATTTGCAAGCATAAAAATGCTNTTTTTCAGAAANATTTTTCTCCTTCTTCGGCAGATATGGCAAGTTTGGCTGAAGCTAAATTCAAAATAAACGACATAGAAAATGTCGCTTATTTTGAACCCTATTATTTAAAGGAATTTATGCTTGGTTGATTTTTTTACTATAAAAGTGAATCAAAATAGNTAACTGCTTTTATAAGATCAGCCTCTTTATCTAAATCAAGATTGTTTTCACCTATATAGGTTTTCATTTCGTTTTTCTTTGAATCCATTACTTTTAATAATTTTGCTTTGCTTGTAGGTAATTCAAAGAAAATGCCGTTTTTAACTAAATAATATTTAGTTGTTTTATTAAAGGAAGGAGGCGTATCACGCTGATAAGAAGTTTTTGCTTTTGTGGGTTCTTGAAAAACAGTAGTTGTTTTTTTGTAAAGATCATANGTCTTTCCATCGGCCAAAATATTGAAATAACCTCCTTTTTCGTTTGAGCCCTCATATGGAATGAATACATAAATATCATTGCCCATTTTCACATAGATGCTCGGATCTTTCGTTAAGGCGCCATAATCTTTTTCTGAAGTATGGCTTTTTATTTCAATTTCATCAGCATATGCATTATAACGCATCGGAATGTTACTTCTCAANAGATTGTCATCTTGAAAAATTTTTCCTTGAACAAAATTTGAATTTNCATATGCTTCATCTTTTATGGCATCAAACTCAGCTTCAGTCAATCCAAAAGCCAAATTCTTTTGGTTTATATCAATAGTTCGTATAAAAATATCAAAATTACTNTTGCCTCCTCCAGAAGAACCGAAGGCATATGATCCATCTTGGCGAAGTGATGATCCATTTTGTGAAATACATACGGAAACAGTAAATAGAATCGCGGCGAATAAAACAAACTTTTTCATAAATCAATTTTTTATAGATTNCTATAAAAATACTGATTTACAGTGTAATATAAAAATATTACTTTACATTATAAGTGTTTAAGAAAATATCTTCATAAAAAAAGCGACAATGAAATGTCGCTTTTTTTT